>CAAGKR010422908.1_pt1 | contig 18312 bp, 21 predicted proteins | sample 2556971 | NCBI WGS metagenome assembly CAAGKR01 (sample SAMEA5207829, study PRJEB30636) | soil metagenome | biome: forest; feature: boreal; material: soil | place: USA | collected 2011-09 | depth 1 m | reverse complement strand
CCGGGTCCCTGGCGGTGGTCCGCCCGATGACAGGTCCGTGGACTGTCCGCTCGATCTTGATGGTCAGCAGCACGGGGGGTTCCTGCGACCCGGCTGACGTCTTGCCGACCTGGATGTCGGTGCGCTCGTACATCGGAGTGCACACGCCGTTGTACATGTAGGCCGTGCTGGCCGTGGTCGGCGGCGAACCGTCGGTGTTGCACAGCTTCTCGAGCCGCTGGTCGACGATGTCGGCGCCGGCCGAGGTCGCGCTCCAGGCGTAGTCGACGCCTCGGCCCAGCTCGACGAAGACCTCGGTGCCCGAGAATGACACTCCTCGCGCCTGAATCCCGGGGCCATGGAGATCGACCTCGTGGAGCAGCTGGGGAACGAAGTAGCTCGTCTGAGGGCCGAACACCGCGATCGGGTGCCCGCCGGCACTGTGCGCGCCGTCGACGATCAGCTCGTTGCTGCCATGAGGCGTACCCTTTTTCAGGGCGTCCAACAGCGGCGCGAGGTCCACGCCCGACGCCTGCGCGGCGCTCTGGCTGGGCTGTGAGGGGGCAGTGGTGGCTTGGCAGTCTTCGTGTCCCAGGTGATAGGCGTCTGAGTGGGGCGCGAGAGGCATCGCCAGCGAATTGGGATCGACGCTCGACGGTACGTGCTCGTAGTTGAACGTCTTCTTGATGCTGACCTGCGCGCTCGGGTCGTTCTGCGAGCGCAGGTCGCTCCAGATCTTCGAGCCCTGGACCTGGCCGTAGCGTTTCACGAGGGACTCGTACAGAACCGCGCTCGCCGTCTCGTTGCCACCGCCGGTGGCGAAGATCGCCTGCACCAAGGTGCCGGTGGCGACGAGGTCGGTGGGCTTCCATTCGGTCGGCGTTCCGGGTGCAGGGGGGGTGATTCCGAGCAGGGCGTACTCGGCCGGCATCTTGGCGCTGTTCTGGCCTCCCCCGATGGCCGCTTCGGCTGCGTACTCGTTGACACCTTCGGAGTAGGCGCTCGAGTCGCTGGCCAGCTGTTGGCCCTCCGTCGTCGTCCTGCCTTCAATCGTGATGGGCGTCGGGTGAAGGGCGGGGAAGTTGTCGACCTGGGCCTGCAGTTCGGCCTCGCTGTAGCCGGCAGCCGCGGCGACGCTGCAGTCCATGGCCTCATTGCTCGGCGACGGCCCGATGAAGGACGTCAGCTGGGCCCTCCCCACGTGCCGCAGGACGTCCATCTCGAACAGTCGATCCTCGGCCGAGGCGTACCCGGAGCCGAACTCGGTATCGGCGCGGGTCTTTCCGAAGATGTGGGGCACGCCGAACTGCTTGTCGCGCACGATCACAGTGCCGTCGTGGGGTGCGGGGAAGGTCTCGACCCGTTCGGCCTGTGAGAGGTCGGCCATGAAGCTCGCGTCCTTGTAGAAGTGGCTGATGTCGGCTTCCGTGACGTTCGGAGCGAGGTTGAGCAGGTTGGCATACAAGGGCTCCTGGTCGCGAGTATGCGCTGGAAACCCCTGCCCCAATTCTGCTGCGGCGAGGTCGGCTGAGCTATAGGTCCCCGTCTGGCCAGGCGGGACGATGTTGAACACCTTCCCTTCGCTGCAGTCGAGGAACGGGCTCCCGACGGGGCCCTGCTTCGTGACGCAGGGACGCGAGGGCGCTGCTTCGGCGCCGAGGGCGAGTTGCGCGCTCGAGGAGCCCACCGCCAAGAGGCACATGAGCAACGTGGAAACCTGAGCTGCGCCCCGGATACGGTGCCCGCGGCGAAGAATCACAGATCAACCTCTCCGGAGAGGGGCAGCGGAAGCCCGGAGGCTTGCGATTTGCGGCCCGGCACCATCTGCAGTTCGCCCGCCATCTGCGTGCGACAACACAACCCCATGTCACTCTCTTCCAGCCGCCGCTTTCCCAGGCCGGCTGCTCTACCCCCATTCGGCTGTCCACAAACCTCGCCGTGGGCGCGCCGACCAGCTGCTAGGCCTCCGAGGAGGCGCGTAGGGGCGTCGGCAGGCTCGCAGCTATCGATCAACAGCGGCACCCACGAGGGCGCGCATCAGCTCGACGGCGGCGTCGTCATCGAGCCCCTGCTCTCGCACCAGGCTCTTCCACGTCGAGAACGCGATCGCGTGTCCGACTGCCGCCTGCGTCCGCAGCTTGGCGGCGCCTCGCAGCCTCCTTCCGTTCATTAGCGTTTCCCGCCCCGCCACGATGTAGCCGCGGAACGCAGCGAAGCGCTCGCGAACGATCGGCACGGTGACCTCGTCGCGAAACAGGTTCTCCAGCATCGCCTCGGTTCGCCCGTAGTAGTCATAGAGTTCGCCGAGCGCCGCCGTCAGGCGCTGATCAGGGTCCTCGACGACCGACCACGCCAGAAGATCGGGCGGCGGGTTGGCGGCCGCCCAGTGAGCGCTGCAGGCATCGAACAGCGCCGCCTCGTCTGGGAAATGGCGATAGAGCGTGGAGCGGCGAACTCCAGCGTGCGCCGCCACGGCGCTCATCGACGTGCGGGATGGCCCAAGCGTCCCGTGCAGCTCCGCAGCGCTCTCGGTGATCCTCCGGCGGGTCTCTTGCTGGGACTCCGCACGGCGCTTCATGCGATACGGGCGAGGAACGTCTGGGCGCGATTGATCGGTCATGGCTGTCCGCTCAAGTTTGACACGAGCGGCGGCGCCTGTATAGTTAGCGCGACATCACTGTCCAATGAAATGGAGTGACAATGCAGACCTCTTCGAGCCGGACAGTCGGCCCCACGGATGGCAGGGCCGGGTTCCTGGGCAGCATCGGGGTGCGCTTCATGCTGGACGGCGATAGGAGCGACGGCGGCTTCTCCTTGGTCGAACACCCGATGTCGGCGCGCGCACTCGCGGCGCCGTTGCACCGGCACAATCGCGAGGACGAGTACAGCTACGTGCTGGAAGGCCGCATGGGAGCGCTGCTCGGCGACGATGTGCTCGAGGCGGGCCCGGGCGACCTCGTCCTGAAGCCCCGTGGCGAGTGGCATACCTTCTGGAACGCCGGGGATGACCCCTGCCGGATCCTCGAGATCATCGCGCCGGCAGGCTTCGAGCGTTTCTTTGCCGAGCTGGTCGACCTCGGTGGCGTCGCCCAGGCGGACCCCGCGGTCCTCGGAGACCTGTGCGAGCGCTACGCGCTCGAAATGGACCCCTCGAGCGTCCCGGGGCTGGTCGAGCGCTTCGGCGTGCGCTTTCCCGCGGAGCCCCTCACGCGCTAACGGGCCGCGCTGGCCCGAGTTCTATGTTCGCACCGGCCTGCGGTCAGGCTCTCGGGCGGGGCGCCGATCACGATCTGGAGTGCGGTCCGCAAGCCGGCCATGGTCGCGGAGTCGCACGCGCGCCGGCTCGGCATTGCGCAGCGGCACGCCGCCGCGCGGGGCGCTGGGTGGGACACGAGGTGGCCGCGGAGGGCCTTTGCCCCCGTCGTCCTCCGTATCCGTGGCTGGTCTTTCCGGCGGCGAGCTGCGCCGGCCGAGAAGGACGGGCAAGAACACCACCACCAGGACGATCACCAGGTAGAGCAGTCCAGGGAGATCTACGCCCGTGACCTGAGACTTCCCCGGCATGCGGAGGCGTGCTCATGTGGATCGTCTCGACAGCGATACTCGAGAGGTGATCGGCGGCCGTGACGCGGAGCCTCGCCTGGTGCTCGCGGGTGTCGCAAACGTAGTCGTCGTCACCGGGCCGCCGTCCTTGAACGCTCCGAACGGGCCGTTGTCGGCGAGATCCCACGCATGGGCGGTGATGGGACTTGTCAGATCGGTCGAAGTCGACACCAGTGAGATGGACTCGCCGGGCCGCGGAAAGGCCGGGAACCACACAAATGAGGCCAGCGGATAGGCCTTCAGGTTGTATGCGGCGGCGACCGCCGTCGATGATTCACATGGCACCGAGAATGCCGACCCTGCGGCACCCGTGACGAGTGCGACAATGCCCGCAATCAGAGGTTCCTTCCCACGAGCCACCTCACCGTTCCCGCGTCCTCCTGATCCCTCCACCGTTGTGCGTATTGGGTTACCCCAGGATGGGGAGTAACAAACCGTGGATGTCCAGGCGCCGCGTGGAGCGTCGCGACCTGTTAACCGCTTTTCGACGGCCCGTTGAGCGACAGTGTCATGAACGTGCTGTTCGGGCTCGGCCCGTAGTCGCCGAACGGTCCGCACGGCTCGAATCCGGCGCTCGCGTAGAGCGAGCGCGCCGGTGCGAACGCCGGCTGGGAGCCCGTCTCGATGCTCACACGGGCAAAGCCACGGTCGCGCGCGACACCGAGCAGATGCTCGACCATCGCTCGGCCGATACCGCGACCTCGCGCCGCTTGCGCGGTGTGCATGGACTTCAGCTCCGCGTGATGCTCGTCGATCCGCTTCAGCGCCGCGACTCCGAGCAGCTCGCCCTCGAGGCGGAAGCTGAAGAAGGTGACGGCGGGATCGAGGAGTCCGTCGACGTCCAGCGCGTGCACGTCCTCGGGCGGGGTATTCGACTCGGAGAACGCAAGGTGGCGCTCGAGCAGCTCGCGTACGTCCTCGGCGCGCGGATCGTCGATCGAGATCTCACCCGTCAAGCGTCCGTCTCGCTCTTGGCGCGGTAGTAGTCGATCGCGCCGGTCGCCTCCAGGTCGGCGTCGAGGATCGCCTCGATGTCCAGGGTGATCTCTATCTCGTTGCTGACGACGACTCCGCCACCGGGAATCTCCTCCTGCCAGGAGACGCCGAAGTCGTGGCGGTTGATGCGCGTCTTGGCCTCGAACCCGATACGGGTGAGCATCCCCATGTTCTCGTCGCCGACCCAGAAGGGCGTCTTCCACTGACCGAGGTAGGAGACGTCCATCACCACGGGCCGGGTGATCCCTCGGATCGTCAGATCGGCTTCGGCCTTGAAGTCGATGTCGCCGGTCCGCTCGGTCAGGCGTCCCGTGAAGGGGATGTCCGGGTGGTTCTCGACGTCGAAGAAGTCCGCGCTGCGCAGGTGGACATCGCGGTCGGCCTCGCCGGTCCACAGCTTCCTGGCGTCGATGGTCCCGAAGAACGTCGCCGTGAGCGGCCGAGCCCAGTCCAGGTGGAGCTCGCCATGGACGTCCTTGAACAGCCCATGCACCCACGTGACCATCATGTGCCGAGCGCGAAAGCCCGCCTCTGTGTGGCCGGGCTCGAAGGTCCAACGTGGCAGTTGCTCCGCCGGCTCGCCCTCGGTCTGCGGCTCGGGCCCGGCGCTCGTCATATCGTCCCTCCTCAGGATCGCGAAACGGATGCAAGGCTAGACCGATCCCCCCGGCAGCGCCGGCCGAGGCCACCGATGAGCGCCGCCGAGCAGGCCGTCCGACGCTCTGCTCGACGAGAAGGCACGAGTAGACTCGCTGGTCGTGGCCAACGCGGCTCGCGGTCTAGCTGTCCCCAGGTTGAAGCGAGCCGCGATCGCGACCGTCGCCCGGGAGTGGCTGCCGTCGTGGTCGCTCCCGGCGGCGATGCGGGCCGTCCGCGCGATGATCGTCGTGTCGGGCGTCTTCGCGCTCACGGACAAGGCGATCGGCAACCTGCAGATGGCGACGTTCGCTGCCTTCGGCGCCTTCGCCACCCTCGTGCTCGCCTCGTTCGCGGGGAGCCGCCGGGACAAGCTCGCCGCGCACGCGACGCTGGCGGTCGCCGGGAGCGTGCTGCTGACGATCGGCACGGCGGTCAACTCATCCACGGCGCTGGCCGCCCTCGTGACGGTGCCGGTGACCTTCGCCGTGTTCTTCGCGGGCGTCGCGGGGCCGAACGCGGCCTCCGGAGTCACCGGTGCGCTGCTCGCCTACGTGCTGCCGGCGGCATCGCCCGGCACGATCAGCATGATCCCCGACCGCCTTGCCGGCTGGTGGCTCGCCTCCGTCGCGGGGACGGCCGCGGTGCTGCTGCTCTCGCCGCGTCCTGGCGATGATGCGCTGCGCGGAGCCGCCTCGAGGCTCGCCGCGGCGCTCGCCGACGAGCTCGACGCGGCGCTCGGCGGCCGAGCCACGGAGGACGAGCTGGCCGCGGGCTTGGCCGCCAAGCATGAGCTGCTCGCACGCTTTACTGCGACCCCATATCGACCGACCGGCCTGACGGCGCCCGATGAGGCTCTCGCCAGCTGTGTGGAGCTGCTCGATTGGTGCACGGCGCTGGTCGCCGACGCCGTGCGCGAGCGCGGCGATCTGCGCGACGCGCCGCCTACGGAGCGCGAACTGGTCGAAGCCTGCGCCGTCGTGCTGCGCGACGTGAGGTCGCTGTTCATGGGCGGCCGCAGCCGTCCGGATCTCGATCGGCTCGAGCGCTCCCGCAGCCTGAGCCTGGCCCAGGTCGGGCAGCTGTCCCCCGAGCGCGAGGGCTTCCGGCAGATCGCGCAGCTCTCGTTTCACGCCCACGCGATCGCCGTGACGGTTCTCGCCATCGGCGCCCACGCGCTCGTCGCCTCGCGGCTCGCCGACCCCGAGTGGATCGAGGCGCGTCGTCGACTGTGGTATGCGGGATCGCGGACCTCGCGCCGCGTTTCGCGCCTCGCCACCGTGGCGCGCCGACACGCGAGCTTGCGTTCGGTTTTGTTCATCAACAGCGTGCGAGGGGCCGTGGCGCTGGCGGCGGCCGTAGCCGTCGCCGATCTCAGCAGCGTCCAGCACGGCTTCTGGGTGGTGCTCGGAACGCTGTCGGTGTTACGCACCAACGCCGCCTCAACCGGGTCCACGGCGCTGCGAGCGCTCGGCGGGACCGCGATCGGCTTTGTGATCGGAGGCGCGCTGCTGCTCGCGATCGGGAGCGCCTCGACGGCGTTGTGGGTGGTGCTTCCGATCGCCGTGTTCATGGCCGCCTATGCCCCCGGGACGTCACCCTTCGCGGTCGGCCAGGCGGCGTTCACGGTTACCGTCGCGATTCTCTTCAACCTCCTCGCGCCCGTCGGCTGGAAAGTCGGCGTCGTGAGGATCGAGGACGTCGCGATCGGCTGTGCGGTCAGCGTCCTCGTGGGCACGTTCTTCTGGCCGCGCGGCGTGACCGCGCTGGTCGGCGACGATCTCGCCGATGCATTCCGTGCCGGCGCCTCCTATCTGACGCAGGCGGTCGGGTGGGCGTCGGGGTTGCGGACGGCGGAGCCGGACGGCGGGATGGCGGCGGTCACGGCCGCATCCCGCCTTGATGACGCGCTCCGCGCTTTCCTGGCCGAGCAGGGGACCAAGCACATCGAGAAACAGGACCTGTGGCGCCTCGTCGGCGGTTCGCTGCGGCTCCGCCTCACCGCCCACGCGGTAGCCGACCTTCGTCGCGACGCTACGGGCGAGGGCGCGGTGCGAGACGCCCTCGACAGCCGGGCGAGGACGCTCGCTGCGTGGTATGACCGCCTCGCCGAGCTCGTGGACAGCCCCCGTGAGCGCACCGTCGCGACGCTTGAGGCGCCGAGGTTCGGCGCCGGGGACGTCGTCGACACTTCGTCCGGCTCGCGCTACGGCATCTGGCTCGGCGAGCACCTGGATCATCTCTCCGAGCACCTGGGCGAGCTGGTGCAACCCGCCGTCCGCCTCGCCGAGGTGCGGCGCAGGCCGTGGTGGCGCTAGTCGGGCGTGCATTCACCGCATGACTCCGAGGCTTCGGCGCGCCGCTCGAAGCGGCCCGTCACCATGGCGAGGTGCGCCTCGCGGGAATATCGCTGTCGACGTTCGCCGTTCAAGCCGCCCTGCACCGTCACGGCGGTGGCTCGGGCGTTGACTACGTAGGCGTCTTCCTGGCGTCAGCAGCGAGCTGGTCGTTGTTTCCCGGTCCGGGCGAGGCCGCGCTGATCGCAGCGGCCATCTCGGCGGCACACCACCACCTCGACCTGGCGTCGGTGCTTGCGATCGCATGGGCCGGGGCCTGCGCGGGCGGCGCCTTGGGCTGGATCGTCGGCTTGAAGGGCGGGCGGGAACTGCTCACGGCGCCCGGACCGCTGCACCACATGCGCCTTGCGCTGATCGCGCGAGGCGATCGTTTCTATGACCGCTACGGCCCGGTGGCCGTGCTGTTCACACCCGCGTGGATCGCCGGCGTCCACGACATGCGCTTGGCGAGGTTCCTGGCCGCCAACACGGTCTCGGCGCTGGCGTGGGCGCTCGCGATCGGGCTGAGCGCCTACCTCGTGGGGCCGTCGGTCACCGACGTTGTCGCCGACGCGGGCCTTGCGGCTGGAGCGCTCGCCGGCGCGCTGTTCATCGTGGCGGTGGTGCTCGTGTTGCGGCGCCGGTCGCACAGGTCGGCCTAGCGGGCGGCCTGCGCCTAGCCGTCGGAGGCGAGCGCCGAACGGTCGAGATCGCCGACCGACGTGTGGCCGGTGAGGCCGAGTGCCACATCGATGTCGGACTTCATGATCTTGAGCACGTGGCGGACACCGCGCTCGCCGCCGGCCGCGACGGCCCACGCCCAGCCGCGGCCGATCAGCACCGCCCTCGCACCCATCGCCATCAGCTTGACCACGTCCAGTCCGGTGCGCACGCCACCGTCCACCAGCACCTCGACCTGCCGCCCGACCGCGTCGACCACCCCGGGCAGCGCGCGCGCCGAGGACGGCACCGAGTCGAGCTGTCGCCCGCCATGGTTGGAGACGATCAAGCCGTCGACGCCCGCGTCCACCGCCCGCCGCGCATCCTCGGGGTCGAGGATGCCCTTGACGACCAGGCGGCCACTCCAGTTCCGGCGAACCCAGGCGATGTCCTCCCAGGTGACGCTCGGGTCGAACTGCGCGTCCACCCAGCCGCGGAAGGCCGCCGGGGTGCTCGCGCCAGGCACCGCCTGCTCGAGGTTGCCGAACGTGAGCGGCTTGCCGCCGAGCCCGACGTCACGGATCCAGCGCGGGTGGGCGAGCAGATCGAGGCCGCGGCGCAGCTTGGCCCAGGCCGGGATGCGGCCGACCGCCGCATTGCGCGTGTCGCGATGGCGCGCGCCGACCACGGCGAGGTCGATCGTCAGGATCAGGACGGGCGATCCGACGGTCTGTGCCCGCGCCATCAGGCCCTCGGCGTAGCCGCGGTCGCGCATCACGTACAGCTGGAACCAGGGCGGGACGGATGTCGCCTCGGCCACCTCCTCGACGCTGCAGATCGACACCGTGGACTCGACGAAGGGCACACCCACCGCCTCCGCCGCCCGGGCAGCCTGGACCTCTCCCCGCCGCGCGCACATGCCGGCCAGCCCGACAGGTCCGAGGATGACCGGAAAGGCGAGCTCCTGCCCGAGCACCTCGACGCGCTGGTCGCGCGTCGAGACATCCCGCATCACGATCTGGCGCAGCAGCACGCGCTCGAGGTCGGCGACGTTCGCCCGCATCGTGGCCTCTTCGTAGGCGCCGCCGTCGACGTAGTCGAACAGCTGGCGCGGGAGCCGGCGGCGGGCGAGCTCGCGGTAGTCGAGCACCGTGGCGGGGGCAAGGCCAAGCGGACGATCGCGGGCGAAGCGCATCGCGAGATTGTCCACTGCAGCGCGGTCGGAGGACGCGCGGCCGGTGGCGCTGTGGGCCGATGAGACGATCCATCTCCCCCGTGCGGAGGAGTAGTCGCTCGAGAAATCCCACGCCTGCGCTATCGACCGGGGCGCGGCGGGCGCCGAGCATTAAGCCGTGCCCTTCGCGCTCCCCGTCGGCCGGCTGCGCCGGATCCGGCAGCTCCTGCGCGACGAACGCAACCTGCTCGACGTGCTGCTCGACAGCGTCGACGTCGCTGTCGTCGCCTGCGACGCCGACGGCGCCAATCCTGTAGAGGACGGCAACGGCAGGCGCCTCGGCGCGGTGGTGGTGTTTGCGGACGTGACCGAGCAGCGCATCCGGGAAGCACGAATCAGAGAGCAGTTGCACGACGTTGGCCTGGCCGTCGAAGTACAGGAGGCGATCGAAGCTGGCCGCCTGCTCCTCTACGCGCAGCCCATCGTCGAGCTCGCATCGGGGCAGACGGTGCAGGAGGAGCTCCTGCTGCGGATGCGCGCAGCCGAGGGCGTCGAGAACCCGACGACGCTCGCAGTCCTGCGCTCGCTCGGGTCGACCTCGTCCAGGGATTCCACATCGGCCGGCCGGCGCCGATCGAGCTGGGCGAGGAGTGATCGAGCTAGGGCTGGGACATCACGACCGCGACCAGCTGTGCGCGCGTGTGCGCACCGAGCTTCGCCATTGCGTTGCGGACGTGGGTGCGTACCGTGTCAACAGAGATCGTGAGCTCCTCGGCTATACCGCCGGTCTCCAGGCCGAGGGCGATCAGCACGACCACCTCTCGCTCGCGCTCCGTCAGCGGCCGCTCGGGAGATCGAGTTGCTGTCGGGGAGAGCTCGGAAGCGCTCTCAGCCAAGGTCATGTGAATCGCCAGCCTGCGCTCGTCGACGAACTCCAGCCGGGCGGCGAGCTCGACCGGCACCTCGGACCCGTCGGCCTCGACCGAGGCACGGGCGCCCGCGTACCTCCCCGACCTGAGGAAGTCACGCCACGCTTGCGGGACGATTCGCCCCAGCGCCGTCTGTGCGTGCTTCTCGCTCATCGAGCACCGCCCGGGCGCGACAGGGCAGCGGCGACGTAGCCGACGATCGTGCGGGTGAAGCTATCGGTGAGCGTCGCGTGGCCGTGCAGGATGCGGTGGTAGAAGGGCCCGTACAGGAGATCCAGCGCGGCCTCGACATCGGTGTCGGGCGGGATCTCGCCGCGCTCCATCGCGCGCGCAAGCACGCCCCGGCCCTCCTCGCGGCGTGGGCCCACGAAGCGCACGCGGTACAGCTCCGCGAACTCCGGATCGCTGTGCACCTTGTTGAGGATGCCCGCGATCACGCGTCCGTAGGGCTTGGCGGCGAGGCGCCGAGCCCAGGGAAGCATCAGCGCGAGCAGATCGCCGGACAGCGAGCCGGTGTCGTGGTCGGCCGGCCGGCTCGACTCCCATTCGGTGAACAGCGTGTCGAGGGCGAGCAGCTCCTTCGACGGCCACCAGCGATAGATGGTCGCCTTGCCCGTCCCCGCCCGCTCGGCGACCGCGTCCATGCTGATCGAGCTCAGCCCGCGGTCGAGCATCAGCTCGCTCGCTGCGTGCAGGATCGCCTGGCGCGAGCGCTCGCTGCGCGGGCGCCCGCGACGGGGTGCGGCCTCGACCGTCATGCCTGGAGCTCGGCCGTGTCCTGCTCGCCGAGGTCGAGCGTGGCGGCCGCCAGCAGCTCGTCGACCTGGTCGGGGCGGCGCATGCCGACGATCGCACCGTCGACCGCGGGGTTGTTCAGCGTCCAGGCGATCGCGACCGCGCCGGGCGAGACGCCGAGGCGCCGGGCCACGTCCGTCACCCGCTCCGCCGTCGCGAGGTGGCGCCCGAGCTGCGGCTCGCGGAAACGCGCGTCGTCCCTGCGCCAGTCATCGGCGGGCAGGCCCTCGATCCGCTCGCGGGTCATCGCCCCGGTGAGCAGGCCGGAGCCCATCGGCGAGTAGACGATCACGCCGATGCCCTCGCGCTCGGCGAACGGGAGGATCTCCTGCTCGACCTCGCGCGCGATCAGCGAGTACTGGGGCTGCAGCGTCTCGACCGGGGCGACCGAGCGGATGCGCCGCATCTGCTCCACACCGAAGTTCGAGACGCCGATGTGGCGTACGAGACCCTCGTCCTTGAGCTCGCTCATGGCCGACCAGCCCTCCTCGATGTCCTCGGCGGGAATCGGCCAGTGGATCTGGTAGAGGTCGATCGCGTCCACGCCAAGCCGCGCGAGGCTCGCCTCGGCCTCGCGGCGGATCGAGTCGCGCTTGAGGCTGTGCAGGACCTTGCGACCCGGTCCTTCGAGCAGCGAGGCCTTGGTGAACACGTAGGGCGGCTCGTCGAGGCCCTGCAGCGCCCGCCCCACGACTTCCTCGGAGCGACCGAAGCCGTAGGCGGCGGCCGTGTCGATCCAGTTGACCCCTCCCTCGAGCGCGCGATGGATCGCGGCGATCGACTCCTCGTCATCCTGCGGGCCCCAGCCGAACTCCCATCCACCGCCCCCGATCGCCCACGCGCCGAAACCGACTCGCGTGATCTCAAGGCCTGTCGAGCCGAGCTCTGTCGTCGCCAATCGAGTCCTCTGCATCGTGTTCCTCCTTCGAGAGCGCCCCTGATGGGCTTCCTAGCGTGAGATGACGACCACCATATCAAAACGAGACGCCTCGTTTCGATTTGCGGGGACGGCGCAAAAGCCCGCCCCGGGAGGTCGTCGCTCTGGCATCGTGCGCGCGGCGAATAGACTCGGCAGATGAGCGACTTCACGATCAAGAACCTGATGGAGGTCGAGGACTCGGCGGCCGGACACAGCGAGGATCTGGAGGCGCGCTTCGCGCGCAAGCACCTGGACTCCGAGCACCTCGGCATCAGCTACTTCCGCTACGCGCCAGGCTTCCGCTCGCCGGTCGGCCACAGCCACCGCGAGCAGGAGGAGGCCTACGTCGTGATCGAGGGCTCGGGACGCATCAAGCTCGACGACGACATCATCGAGGTCCGACGATGGGACGTCGTCCGCGTCGCCCCGACTGTGGTTCGCGGCTTCGAGTCCGGGCCCGAGGGAATGGCGATCATCGCCGTCGGCTCCGACCGTCCCGAGGGCGGCGACGGCGTGCCCGTGCAGGACTGGTGGACCGACGACTGATCGCTCAGGCGATCTCGAGCCCGGTGAGTCCCGCGCTCGCGCATCTGTCCTCAGCCGCGGGGATGCTGCATGCGGTCGCGGTCTTCGCCCTGGCCGATGACGAGGAACACGAGCGACACGAGCGCGATCCCTCCGAGGCCGACGAGGACGATGCCGACGACCATCGCCGCGACGCCGCCCGCGGCGACGAGCACGACAGCCCCTGCCACCAGCGAGAGGAGCCCGCCGGCGAGGATGAGCATGTTGCCCCTGGGCCAGCCGCGCCTGGCTGGTGTCCCCGTCATACGCTGCCGCCGCGAGCGAGCTGCAGCTCCTGTTCGACGACCGGGCGCTGGTTGTCGATGCGCAGCCGCTCGCGCAGGACCGGCACCGCCGCGCTCGGGTCGCCGTCGAGGCGCAGTGCCCGACCCAGGTCGTAGAGGGCATAGGCGAACGTCAGGCATGCTTCGGTCGTGGGCTCGGTGCAGCCCGACAGCGATTGGCCGCTGGCCCTGATCGCGCCGAGCAGGCTGCCGATCGCCTGCGGGTAGCGCCCGTCGGCGAGCTGCTGGTGGCCGGTGGCCTGCAGCGCCGCGGCATCTGCCGGCGAGACCTTGACCGGCGCGCCCTGCACGGCGGCCGGTGGAACCGGGGCAGGTCCGCCCCCGGGGGCGGGAGAGGAACGCCGCGGGGCTCGCTGCGCGGGCGCGCCGTGCGATCTGGGGACCTGAGCGCGAGCCGCGGGATGGCCGCTCCAGCCAGGGTTGGCGATGACCAGGATCGCCGTCCCTGCGAGCGCCACGAACAGCGCCACCGCGGCCAGCATCGGAGCCCCGGCCATACGGACCCGAGGGTGCACCCGCGCGCGCCGAGCGAGCCACGCGCGGGCCTCGAGAGCTCGGGTCGAGCACTTGGCGGCGAACATCATCGCGGCATCTCCCAGCCGCGGGCCAAGGCTCCGGGCGGGCGTAGGAACGGGCCTTGCGGCCGCCCCGGCCTGCCTGGTCGCAAGCTCTTCCGGCTCGGGCTCGTCGAGCCGCGCGCCGGTGCTACGTCCGTCTGGCGCGCGCGTCAGCGTGATCGGCAGCCCGGCGGCCTCGAGCTCGTAGCAGAGGACGGCCGGACGCTCGATCCCCATGTCACGCAGCTCGTCGAAACCGACGGACGCGCCTGCGGCGGCGCGCAGGCTGTCCACGAGCTTCGCCTGCTGTTCATCGCGGGGTTTGAGGGAACCGTCTGGGTTGGCGCTCATGCCCCCCCTAATGCCCGGAGAGACGTCGCGTCAAGCGCGATGGTTGCTCGCGTGAACAGCCGGCGCGCATGGGTCGCTAAGCGCGGTGGTAGGCCGCGACGCTCGCCTCGCGGACGAGCCTGCCTGTGCTGTCGAGCGCGAACCCGGCGAGGGCGAAGCGCTCCGCTAGCAGCGCCGGCAGGACGTCGCGCTCGAGCGGCGTGGTGCTCGTCGTCGTGGGCGTGCGTTCGGTGAGCTCGAGCCCTCCCCAGTCGCTGACGGCGACGCGGGTGCCGCCGGCGTCCTGCGTGCTGAGCATCAGTCCGGTCACGAACGGCGAACGCGGGTTGGTCGAGGTCCACCAGTTGACCGTCTCGACGTCGATCTGGGGAACCGGGTGTGGATAGAACCCGTAGAGATCCACCCACCCCCCTTCCTCGACCGTCTGCAGCACGAGTTCGGGCCCGTCCTCGACGACGCGAAAGAACCAACCGGCCTGCTCGTGCTCGCCGCGCGGGCCGAACGCCAGCGGCTCCAGCGGCGTGCCGAGGCCGAAGCCGACGTCGGCGTGCCAGATGGCGTCCTCGGCGCTGACCCGCAGGACGAGATGACCGCGCGGCCGTACGACGCCGGGGCTCGCGCCGAAGCGCACGCGCGCGAGCAGCAGGTCGACCTCGGCGCCGAGCGCCTCGAGCGCAGCCTTCAGGAGCAGGTTCTGCTCGAAGCAGTAACCGCCGCGTTGCTCGGCGACGAGCTTGCGTTCGAGATCCTCGAGGGCAAGCGAGACCGGCACACCGCCCTGCGGATCGAGATTCTCGAAGGGGATCGTCGTGCTGTGCGCCCGGTGGACCTCCGCGACGCTCGGGCGCCCGCTCAGCCCGATCCTGGCGAGATAGGCGTCGAGGTCGAACATGGCGAGCAGTCTAGGACGCGAACGGCGCGGTACGGCCGGCCAGCGTGCGCCGGGCGCCGGGGTGGGAGCCGGGCGATCTAGGTTCCGAGCGACTGCACTGTCAAACCGAATGGGCTTCCCTCGGAGTCCTTGCAGACGGCCCATCTGTCGCCCGGGTGCACGACGGTCCCGCCGAGCGCCTGCACGCGCTCGAGCGCCTCGGCGATGTCGCCGACGGCGAAGTAGGGCAGCGAGAACGAGTCGCCCGGGCCACGCCCCCGCGTGTGGATGCCGACCGCCGCCGGCCGCGCTCGTCTGCCAGCCCTCTCCCTGCGAGCGGTCGCGTGCCGCAAGCTCAACGCCGAGCAGCTCCGTCCAGAAATGTCGGGCGCGCGCGAGGTCGTCGGCGGGGAACTCGATCAGGGAGAGCGGCGAGATGGACACGCTCTCGCAGACTAACGACGTTCGAGCCGGCGGGCCTTGACTTCGAGTGCGCTCTAAGTCGTATGGTGAAGGGTGATGGGAGCGATGCTGACTATCACCGGCGCGGCGCAGGCCTCAGGGGTCAGCACGCACACCCTGCGCTACTACGAACGGGCCGGCCTGCTCGACACGATCGACCGCAACGGCAGCGGCCACCGCCGCTACCGCGACGACGACCTGGAGCGAATCGAGTGGAAGATCAACTACTACCGCGAAAGGCTGGAATGACAATGAAGCGGCGCAAACTTGCGGATCTGGAGGTCTCGGCCCTCGGACTCGGATGCATGGGCATGTCCGCGTTCTACGGCTCGGCCGACGAGGACGAGGCGATCGCGACGATCCAGCGGGCGCTCGAGCTCGGGATCGACTTCATCGACACGGCGCAGCTCTATGGACCCCTGACCAACGAGGAACTGGTCGGCCGCGCGATCAAGGGTCACCGCGACGAGTACGTGATCGCAACGAAGTTCGCGCGTCGGATGGACACGGCGACGCCGGGCGATCTGTCCACGATCGGCCCGCTCGACGGCTCGGCCGACCACGTCCGCAGCTCGATCGAGGGCTCGTTGAAGCGCCTCGGCACCGACCACGTCGACCTCTACTACCAGCACCGGGTCGATCCCAACGTCGAGATCGAGGAGACCGTCGGAGCGATGGCCGAGCTCGTCGAGCAGGGCAAGGTCCTGCACATCGGCCTCAGCGAGGCCGCCCCGGAGACGATCCGGCGTGCGAACGCCGTGCACCCGATCACGGCCGTGCAGACCGAGTACTCGCTGTGGACACGCGACCCCGAGCAGGAAGTCCTCCCCACCTGCCGTGAGCTGGGCATCGGCTTCGTCCCCTACTCGCCGCTCGGGCGCGGCTTCCTCTCCGGCCGCTTCAAGTCGCCGGAGGAGCTCGACGCGAGCGACTTCCGGCGGCGCGGACCCCGCTTCACGGGCGAGAACCTCGAGCGGAACCTGAAGCTCGCGGCCAAGGTCGAAGAGATCGCGAACGAGAAGGGCATCACCTCTGCCCAGCTGGCGCTCGCCTGGGTGCTCGCCCAGGGCGAGGAGCTCGTGCCGATTCCCGGGACCAAGCGCCGCACCTACCTCGAGCAGAACGCGGCTGCGGCCGACATCGAGCTGACCGACGAGGACCTCGCGAGAATCGACGCCGAACTGCCCGAGGCGGCGGGCGCCCGCTACGACGAGTCCGGCATGGCGTCGGTCAACCTGTAGCGAGGGCTCGGCGGCGGGAGCTCTCGCGCGGCGCGGCGAGGAGGTCTAGGCTCCGCGCTGTGAGCTCCCTGCCCAACCGCTTCTATCACTGGATCCGCGATCCGTCCGCCCTCTCGCTGGCGCGCGAGGAGCGGACGGTGTCCGGATTCGAGCACCTGAGGGATCACAAGTACTGCCTGCTCGTGACCTACAGGCGCAGCGGAGAGGCGGTGCCCACGCCCGTGTGGTTCGGCCTCGGCGCCGACAAGCTCTATGTCCGCACCGAAGCGGACGTCGCGAAGGTCAAACGTGTCGGCAACGATCCGCGGGTGCGTGTCGCCCCGTGCACGGCGCGCGGCAAGCCGCTCGGCCCCCCCGCCGATGGTCGGGCGCGCGTTCTCGATGACGCCGGCGAGGAGCGGGATGCCGAGGCCGCGCTGCAGGCCAACTACGGGCTCGGGCGCAGGGTCTACGAGGGGGCCGGCGGGGTCTTGGGCACCGCGGCGGTCTACCTCGAGATCACGCCGGCGTAGTGGCTGATCGGCGCGGCGAGAAGGCGAAGGCGGCGATCCGCGCGACCGTGCGCGGCGAGGTTCAGGGCGTCGGGTTTCGCGATGCGACGGTCAGACGGGCGCGTGAGCTGGCGCTGATGGGCTGGGTGCGCAACGGCGAGGACGCGACGGTGGAGGTTCACGCAGAGGGCCCCGAGGAGGCGATCGACGAGCTCGTGGGGTTCCTGCGCGAAGGCCCGCCGATGGCGCGAGTGTCGGGGGTCGGGATCGACAGGGTCGCGGTGGAGGGCCACGAGCAGTTCGCGATCCGCGGCGTCGGCGCCGGAGTCTTCGTGGTCCAGGAGCACGCGGCGACGGCGCACCATTTCGACCTGCGCCTGGAGGTCGACGGGGTCATGCGCTCGTGGGCCATCCCCAGAGGACCCTCGCTGGACCCGGCTGTCAAGCGCCTCGCTGTCGAGGTCCCCGACCACAGCCCGGAGGACACCCCTTTCGAGGGGACACGCGGAGCAAGCCGAGTGATCGTCTGGGATCGCGGGACCTACGAGCAGGGCGGCCGCGTCGCCTGGCCGGAGGCGCTCAGGCGCGGCCACGCGGTCTTCGTGCTCCACGGCGAGAAGCTGCGCGGCGGCTTTGCCCTGCAGCGCACTCGGCCGGGCGCCAAGCCGCAGTGGCTGCTGATCAAGCGCCGCGACGAGTACGCGCTGCCCGGCTCGGACATCGTCGCCGAGCGCCCACGCTCGGTCCTCAGCGGCCACAGCCTCGACGAGATCGTCGAATGAGCACGACTCGGCTAGCGTGGTCGGCCGCGAAGCCGAATCAGCGGCTGCTCAGCGCACGCTCGCGCCGGTTCCGCAACCATGCGCCTCTGGCGCCGGCCAGTGCCGCCAGCAGGAGGGCCAAGGGCACGAGTATGGCGGCGGCGATCAGGATGACGATCAACGCAACCAGGAGCACGCGGCCCGCGTCGTGGAGGCCGCGATGAAGCGTGAGCCCTTCGCTCTGCGCGGGCGCGTTGCCAACGATGGTCACTTCCACCACTGCCGTGCTGGCGCGCTGTGAGACTGCGTTCAGGGAGGACTGTGCTCGGGCGATCGCTCCGCGGGCGCTCGACAACCGTTCGCGCAGGCTGTCGATCTGTCCTTCGCTCCTCGCCACGGCGAGTGCGTGCAGGAGCGCTGTCCGTTCGGCTTCCGCGTCGCTCAAGCGCTGGCGGGCGGCGGCGTATTCATCGGTGATGTCCTGCAGCGACTGGTTCTCGGCGCGAACGGGCGCGAGGCGACTGATGGCCGCCAGGGCCGTCGCGAGTCGCGCGCTGGGCAGCCTGAGCGTGAGCGTGGCTTCGCTGGTGCCCCGTTGTTGAACCTGAACGTTGGACGTCTGGACATAGCCGCCATCGCGAGCCGCTTGTTGCGCCACCTGGTCGGATATCGACTGCAGGCT
>CAAGKR010018173.1_pt1 | contig 18317 bp, 17 predicted proteins | sample 2556971 | NCBI WGS metagenome assembly CAAGKR01 (sample SAMEA5207829, study PRJEB30636) | soil metagenome | biome: forest; feature: boreal; material: soil | place: USA | collected 2011-09 | depth 1 m | reverse complement strand
TCCATGAGTCTCCCCCCATTTGTCCGCCGATCCGCAAAGGGCTCCATTGATCGCCCCAAAAAAACGTAGCGGACGACCCGCAGCGAGACCACGCCGGGAGGGGATAACGCCTGTCTTTCCTACAGTTTTAATTTGTGACCACACGGGGTCAGCGTATTATGTCGCGTTGTTGCGCCGCTACGGCCCAGGCGCGACACTATGGTCTTTGCATCGCGGCGCCGCCGCGTTGGACTTGGCCGCCGGATCGGTACGCTTCGTCAGGGAGGGTTTCGGAATGTTGACGCTGTATTTCACGCCGGGTGCGTGCTCAATGGCCGCGCACATCGTCCTGGAAGAGAGCGGCGAGAAGTACGAGCCGCAGCGTGTCGACCTAGCAAAGGGCGAGCAGCGCTCCGAGGCGTACCTGAACATCAATCCGCTGGGGCGCGTGCCGGCGTTGCGCCTCGACGACGGCGAGCCTTTGACCGAGAACACCGCCATCCTGCCCTACCTCGGCAAGCGGTTCGGACTGTGGCCGACGGAGCCGATCGCCGAAGCCAAAGCGCTTTCCCTGATCGGCTTCTTTGCGGCGAGCGTGCATCCCGCGCACGCCCACATCGGTCGGCCCGATCGATACGCCGCCGATCCCACCGCCTTTCCAACGCTCAAGGAAACGGGCCTCAAGACGTTCCACGGCTACCTGAAGCAAATCGACGGCATGCTGGCCGGCCGCGAATGGTTCTCCAGCCGCTACACCGTCCTCGATCCTTACGGCTTAGTCTTCTACACGTGGGGTCTGCGCCACGGCTTGCCGATGGCGGAGCTTACGAACTACACCGCGTTCAAGGAACGGTTGCTGCAGCGTGCTGCTGTCCGGCGCGTGGTGGAAGCCGAAAAGGTCAGGGTATGATCGAGCAACGAAGAAATAGTTTACGGGCGGGCGCGTAGCGCGTTTCTTGCCAGGCGACGTATGTTGAGGACAACAAGTATTGGGGAGAATGCGATGTGCCGAAAAGTCGCGGCAGTCTTTGCGGTTGTGAGTTTTTTTGGCGCGACGGGTGCATTGGCGCAGAATTATCCGGAACGGCCGGTCGAGATCACCGTGCCGTGGACCGCTGGCGCGGTGACCGATGTGCTTGGGCGGGCGCTTGCTGAGGGTCTATCGACCGATCTCGGACAACGTTTCATAGTGGTGAACCGGCCCGGCGCCACGGGCAGTATCGGCAGTGCTACGGTCGCTCGCGCTACACCTAACGGCTATTCGCTGTTGTTCACGGCGGCAGTATCGATCACCGTTGTTCCCCTCTTCAACAAGCAGACCGGTTACGACCCAAGTTCGTTCGTTCCTATCTGCCAGGCATTCAAAAACGAGATGGCGATCGTCGTCAAACCGGATTCTCCATTCCGGACGGTCAAAGATCTTGTCAACGCCGCCAAAGCGAAGCCAGGCGTCATCAATTATGGCCACCTTGGTGTTGGTTCGATTCCGCATTTGGCGATGATCGAATTCTCCCAGGCCGCCGGAGTTGAGTTCAACGCCATTCCCTACAAGGGCGACGGCGACGTCATGCAGCACGTGATGGGCGGGCAAATCGATTTTGGCACTGTTGTGCTGAGCTCAGCTGTTCGCAGCGGGGTCCGAACCCTAGGCATCTTTTCGGAGCGGCGCAATCCTAGAACGCCCAACACACCAACCGTGAAGGAGCAGGGATTCCCGGTCGCTCCGTCGAGCTTTGGCGGGCTCTGGGGACCAAAAGGGCTGCCGGCGAGCGTGCAGCGACGACTTTCCGAAGCCTGCAAGATCGCAACGCATGGCGAGCTATATTCCAAGCTTGCGGCGAGCATGGTCCAGCCTGACGACTATTACGCCGATGCCGCCAGCTTTGCCCGAAGCTTGGAAAAGGATGTGGCCGACAAGGCGCGGCTGGTGGCGACCATAGGCACCGTCAAATGATGCATTCAACCTTAGACGATCGAGCGCAGTTGGCAAACTATTGCTCCAAACGCTGTGATCGCCGTTTTCGTAATCGGGGATCGTTTGAAAGGTTTTTATTATGGTTTGATCCGTGGGATCAGGAGTGGGTGCAGATGCTGACCCGTTCGCCAAAAAATTAAAACTGCAAGAAAGTCGGGTATTTATCCCATCCGAACGTGGTCTCGCCGCGCATCGTCAGCTACGCTTTTTTTGAACGATCAGTGGTGCCCATCGTGGATCGGCGGCACACAAGGGGGGCTTGTGGAGTGGGCACGTACGCGCGCAAAGCCGTCAGCCCTCGCTGCACCAGCATTTTCCGTGCGATAGGTAATTTGCTTCACACCGAGGTCTTCGAGAGCGAGCGCAACCGCCGATGGCAGATTCTGTGAAAAGACAGAACGAATACCGTGTCTCACCAGGCATGCGGCGATCGTCTGTGCAACGGTCCGTTTAGTGCTCATGATCATTCACCGAAAATCGATAATATCTGAAAGCCGACAATACATACGGGCGAATTCGCGTAAAGCGCGCTGTCTTCTCGGTTGTTCCGCAACAGCCCTTGCGGCGAATGATAACTGTGATAAATGCCGATGAGCTAAATGCTCCCTCTTTCGAAGGGGTATCGCGTGCAGAAAATTGCGTTCTTAGGTGCGGGCATTATGGGCCAAGCCATGATCCGCAACCTGCTTAAAGCCGGATTTTCTGTTACGGTTTTCAACCGGACGGTCGACAAGGCGCGCGCGCTTGAGCCATTCGGCGCCAAAATTGCGGTTAGTCCGCGCGCCGCAGCTGAACGTGCTGATGTTGTGATGTCCATGCTCATCGACGATGCGGCGTGTAGAACATGCTGGCTGGGACCACAAGGCGTCTTCGAGGCGGAGCTAGAGCTAAACACAATTTTGATAGAATGCTCCACCGCTTCGGACGACTGGATCAGGGAAGTTGCCGGTCGCTCAGGCAAGAGAGGGTTGCAATTTCTCGACTGCCCCGTTGCTGGCCGTCCCGATGTCGCTGTTGCCGGCCAACTTAACATGTTTGTCGGAGGAGATGCGGCAACGTTGGAGGCTGTCCGCCCAGTCCTTCGTGCGATGAGCAAGAGTATCACGCATTTCGGGCCAATCGGATCCGGTATTGCCTTTAAGTTGATTTACAATGTTTTGGGCGCTATCCACGTTGCCTCACTTGCAGAAGCCATGTTTGCGGCGGAGGCTGCAGGGCTTGATATTCGCGCGGCAGCCGAGGCCTTTTCAACAGGCGCGACAGGCAGTCCGCACGTCATCCGACACGCAAAATACATGTCGCTGGGCCGGCACGAAAATCCCGTACAGTTCTCCGGGCGGAACCGCATCAAAGATATCCAGTATGGCGTTAAATTAACTGAAAAAGTTGGCGCACAATCCATCGTTGGTCAGGCGGCAGCCGAGGTATTTGGTCAAATGATCCCGCTCGGAATGGGCGATCTGAACGACAGCGAGTTAGTTGATGCATTGCGCGTTGCTCATGGACGGTCACCTGCCACAAAAGCTTAACACCATCCGTAAGAGAAAATACTCGAAAGCGCAGACCTTGTGAGAGTGATAAGATGGATAAGTTACTCGTTGCCATGGTTCGAGTGTAGGATGATTCAAAAAGTTCTCGCTAGGGATTGTTCCAATTCCCTTCTTCTCAGCGAGAATAAATATCGCAAATGCTGTTACGCAGTAGTCCGTGAAGAACGCTATTTTCAAGCAAAACTGAGTGCAGCGACGCTGCGAGTGCGATCAGAATTTTGAGCAACAAAAGCCTCAGCCACTTGAGCAGCAGGCGGAAGTTGTACCCAACGGCGAGCACGGCGTTGATGGCGTCGCCGCTTGAATGGGCGAGATGATTGCGGCCAATACGATGTTCGGCTTTGAGATGGTCGATGACCGACTCGGCGGCAGCGCGCCTTTTCATCTCCCGTTTTATTTGCGGGGTGATCCATATCAGCCCCCATTTGCTGATGATTGAATCTCGCCCCATACTAGATTCTGACGAAAGATCGCCTGCGACTTTCTGACTCTGTAAGAATAGTTGCTTTGCCGTGAGATCGAGCGACGGTATTCACTGCCGCGGGATGTTGTTTTTGAGAATGACGTCCGCCCATTTCTTCAGGTCGCGGCGAGTCGTCTCTCCCAGCTGCTCGGGCGAGCCCGGAGTAGCGTCCAAGCCCAGCACAGCAAGGCGCGCGTTTTCCGAAGTCAGCATTTGATTGATTTGTGCATTCAGCTTCTGCGTAATCCCGGTTGGCAACCCGGCAGGACCATACACGCCGTACCATGAGGTAACTTCGCTCCCGGCAAATCCAACTTCCGCGAGAGTCGGCACATTCGGAAGGAGGGCAGAGCGTTTGACATCCGCAGTGACCATCGCACGCACGGCGCCGGCTTTGATTTGCGGGAACAGCGCCGCAACGCTGTTGCACACAATCGACACCCGGCCCCCAATGACATCCAAGGTTCCCTCTGCAACCCCTTTGTAGGCGACCTGCGTCAAATTGATTTCGGCCTTATTCATGATCAGTCGTATGCAGATGTCGTTCATCGATCCGGTACCGGCAGTGGCGAAGGTCAGCTTGCCGGGATTGGACTTGGCATAGTCGATTAGCTCCTGGAAAGTCTTTGCCGGAGTGTTGTTCGACACCACGACCACGAAGGGTGCATAGGCCAACAGCGCCACTGGGGTGAAGTCCTTTAGCGGATCGTAAGAAACAATGGAGAGAAGACTGGGATTAATAGTTTGCGTGCCCGTCATGCCCAGAAGCAGGGTGTAGCCATCGGCGGGCGACTTGGCGACGTGCGTTACACCGACAACACCGCTGGCACCACCGCGGTTCTCCACGATCGAAGTACCTATACTGGCGGTGAAGTCTTGTGCCACCATTCGGGCTAACATGTCCGGGGCGGAACCAGGTCCGAACGGCACGACGATCCGGATCGGCCTCGTAGGATAGTCTTGCGCCATGATCGGCAAGCACGCCAGTCCCAAAATCAGTACTGCAGCAGCCGCCACTCTTTTTATCAAAGCGTTCATTTCAGCCTCCTCTAGATGGGCACGACAAGTGCGTCCAGTGCGTAGCCTCCGCTGGAATTCACGACATAGGGGTTCACATCGATGCTGCTAATGACGTTCGCGTTTGCGTAGGCAAACGCCGCCAAGCGCGCGAGCGTCGCCGCCAGATTCGTGACATCCGCAGGCGGCGCGCCTCGCATGCCTTGGAGCGCTCGACCGGCTAGTGTCTCTGAAATCATATCACGTGCGGTATCGGCATCAAACGGCGCCACCCGGAAAGAAACATCTTTCATCAGTTCAACATAGGCGCCGCCTAGACCGAACATCACTACAGGCCCAAACACCGGATCGCGCGCGACACCGAGTATGGTTTCCACACCGCCATGCATCATCGGCGTAACCAAAACGCCGGCGCAGCGCGCTGCAGGAGCCTTTGATAGCGCCTTCTGGGTGATTTCCGAAAAGGCCGCCAATACTTCTGACTCATCCCGAAGATCGAGTCGAACGCCACCGATGTCGGATTTATGGGGAATGTCGGGCGAGACGATCTTCAGAGCAACCGGGAAGCCTAACTGGCGCGCGGCCTCGCACGCCTCTTGCGCGTCATGAGTCAAACGTTCCTTCGGAACCGAAACGCCCACCTTGGCCAAAAGCGCCTTCGATTGAACCTCGTCCAGTGGGCCGGGCAAGAGACTGACACGTGGCGCTGAGACGGCTCGCGGGGATTGTGTCTTAAAGCCGCGCGCGAGCCGAGTCATAGCCGCGACGGCTACAATCGCCCTGCGCGGTTCCGCGTACCAAAGGAATCCTTCGCTCTCCAGCTCGGCGCGCACCTCATCGGTACAAGCCATCGTCAGCACGAAAAGCTTCTCCGGATACCGCCGCCTCACTTCGAACAGCGGTCCCTTGAGTTGGGCATAATGCTGTGGATTTCGGCCCACGGCTGCAAGGTAACCAAAGAGGATGTCGCAATCCGTGTCCTTCAGGACGATTTCCACAATACGAGCATAAAGGGATAGATCATTGACGAGTGCCGCCGAGGTATCGAGCGGATTGCCGGTGCTCGCTCCGGGAAGCAGGGCTTTAATGCTTTCGCTCGCGCCCTTGCTTAGCGATGGCAACTCAAGCCCCTGCTCGATGGCTGCGTCAGCTGCCAATACGCCGACGCCGCCGGAGTACGTGACCACGCCAAGTCGAGAGCCTCTCGGCGCCCGCCCGCGGCTCGCCGCGTAGGCAGAATCGACTAGATCGTCCAACGTACGCGCCCGGTAGACATGAAACTGCCTGAATGCCGCATCGTACACCTCATCCGCTCCGGCCAAGGCGCCGGTATGACTTTGGACCGATTTCGCACCCGCATCGGTCACCCCCAACTTCATGACGATGACCGCCTTGCCTCGATTTCGGGCCTGCTCCATGGCGGCGATCAGACGTCTGCCGTCTCGGCAGCTCTCGAACGCAGCGACAATGACCTGCGTACAGCTGTCTTCGGCGAGATACGCTATGCAGTCGGCAAGACTGACATCGGCTTCGTTTCCGGTTGTGATAAAGTGCGAGTAGCCAAGCCCGCGCGCCTGTGTGAGCAGATAGCATAGCGACCCGAAGCCGCCGCTCTGAGAAACAAACGAGACGTTACCAGCCGTCGGCCATGAGCCGTCCAGCATGGTCGCAAACGTGCCAAAGAAGTTCGTTTGCACGTTGAACAGACCCAGGCTGTTGGGGCCGATGAGTCGGATCCCTGCGCTCCGAGCCAGTGCGACTACTCGCTCCTGGAGCTCGCGTCCCAATGCGCCGGTCTCTGCGAATCCCGAGGTAAAAATCTGCACCGCCTTCACGCCTTTTTCCGCGCACTGCTTGATTGCGTCCAGTGTGTCTCCCAGTGCGACAGCAACTATCGCGTGCTCGACGGGCCCCGATACGTCGACGATGGACCGATAACAAGCGTATCCGTGTATCTCGTTCGCAGCAGGATGCACCGGATAGACGGCTCCCGCGTACCCCGCGCGACGTAGGAATACGAGCGGTCGACCGCCGACCTTGTTCGGATTGGTGGACGCCCCGATAACTGCGACAGATCGAGGTCGAAACAACGCTTCCAGAGAAGTCTGGTCGAACACGCTTGACTTAATTTCCAGCATTGGTCAGCACCAGAGTCGCGTGCGTTGTCATGTACCCACCCTGATTGGAAACCACGCCAACTTTGGCGCCATCTACCTGGCGGTCACCGCATTCGCCACGCAGCTGTCGCACTGCTTCCACAATGAGCTGCATACCGGGCATTCCGGTTTCCGATAAAAGGCCACCCGATGTATTCATGGGCAGTGCACCGTGAGGACCGGTCTTGCCGTCGGCAAGGAAATCAAGTCCGTCGCCCTTGGCGCAGAATCCATAGTCTTCGAGCGTGATAGCCGGAACGATGGAAAACGGATCGTACAGCTGCACGAAATCGACCTCTCGGGGCGTGATTCCCGCCATCGTGAACGCCACTTTCCCGGATTGAACCGCGCCGCTCACCGTTAGCGTCTCTCGGCTGGTCAATTGTGCGGCACTGTGTCCCTGGCCAAATCCGGCGATATACACCGGCTTTTTTGCTGCGTCGTTGGCGCGTGCAGTAGGGACGACGACAACTGCTGCAGCTCCATCCGTAATGGGGCAGCAGTCGAACAAGCGAAAGGGCTCTACGACCCACCGCGCCGCTAGGTAGTCAGTTAGCGAGAGCGGTTTGCGGAAAAACGCATTCGGGTTTTTCAACGCCCACGCGCGGTCGCTAATCGGGACAACGGCAAGATCCTCGGCCGACTTGCCGAATTCATGTAGGTAACGCTGCGCGATCAAGCCGTAGTGTCCCGCGGCGCCGAAAAGCCCGTACGGTGCAGAATCTCCGCTTCCGAACTCGGAATAGACCGAGCGCGAGCCAGTCAACGGGTTGTCGCCGTAGCTTACCACGGCCGCGGAGCAGAGGCCCTCTTCAATGCACATGGCCGCGTAAACGATCGCCGTAGCGGTGCTAGCGCCGGCGTTGTCGATGGTCGCAGTGACCTTTGGTACGACACCAATGCACTCGGCTATACGAGTGCTATAGAGCATTTGAAACGCGGAGGTCGGAGCCTTTGTGAGCACGCAGTCGATCTCGCCCTTCGAGATACCCGCGTCCGAAAGTGCATTGTGTATCGCTTCGACGGTTAGGCTCTCGGCGCTGCGTCCGGGTAACTTGCCATACGCTGTATGACCAACCCCGGCGATACAATACTTGCCCGCGATCGCCATGGCTCAATTTCCAGTGAAGCGGGGTTTGCGCTTTTCGCCGAATGCCTTGGCCCCTTCCCGCGCATCGGCGGTTTGCCGCAGCGCGAGCTGCATCGTCTCTTCCAGCCGCAACGCATCCCCTAAAGGTAAGTTGGCGCCGCGGACGGCCATCTCCTTTATGGCTCGAACCGCCAGTGGCGCGCGCTCGCACAAGCTCTGAGCGAACTGGTCGGCGACTTCCATCAGTCTTGCTGCAGGCACTATCCGGTTGACCAAGCCAATGCGGTACGCTTCAGCGGCATCTATGCGGTCGCCTAGTAGCAACAACTCCATCGCATGCGCGTAGGCTAGCTGCCGCACGACTCGCTGCGTGCCACCGTTACCCGGCAAGATACCGCGCTGCACTTCGGATAGACCGAAGGTCGCGTTTTCCGATGCAACACGGATGTCTGTTGCAAGGAGCAAAGTCATGCCGCCTCCAAGGCAATACCCGTTAACGGCCGCGATTACCGGCTTCCACACTTCGAGTCCTCGATTGAGCAGGGATTCCGCCTGCGTCTGCCAGAACCGCGCCCGATTGGTAGGATCATCGGCCGACGGTATGTATGTTTTGAGATCCGCGCCTGATGAGAATGCCCGATCGCCGGCTCCGGTGATTACCGAGGCCCAGATATCATAATCGTCTCGCACTTCGATCCACGCCTCGGATAATAGCCGATAGACATCGGCGTCCATGGCATTCATGGCCTCTGGACGGTTCAGCGTGAGATAGGAGACGTGCCCTCTTTTTTCATAGATGAGCTTGGCCATCATGTTTTCCTCGATACTTCGCTCAGTTCTCTTCGATGACGAATCGATGAAGAACATTGCTTTCGCCGAGATCCTGGTAGTCTGCTCGGACTCTCTTGCCGATCCGGATGCACTCCTTCACCGCGAGCACGGTACTGACTAGACGTGGTCCTTCGTCGAGCTCGATAATGGCCACGTTATAAGGCAGCGCGGTTTCGAACGCCGGATGATAGAGCTGGTGAAAGATGACGAAACTGAAAATCCGACCGGTGCCCGCCACCGGCACCCAATTGAAGCGATTCGCCAGACAATGCGGGCAGCGATCGTAAAGCGGCCAGTGGAACGACCCGCATGCGATGCACCGCGGCAGCTCCATCCGGCGATTTCTTACGGAAGCCCAGAACGGACCGTTGACGGCATCGATGTTCGGTAGAGGTCTGCGGCGCTCGGTCATCCTTGCCTCCGCGCCTGACGCCCTGCACGCAGCAAATCCCGCGCGATCACCATCCTGTGCACCTCGGACGGCCCTTCGCCGATGCGCCGGATGCGCGCCTCGCGGTACCAGCGTTCAAGCGGGAGCTCCTTCGCGACGCCGTAACCGCCGAAAATTTGAACGGCGCGATCTACGACTCGGCCAAGGACTTCACTGGAATGCAGTTTCGCGATTGATGCTTCCACGCGTGCATCCTCACCGCGGTCGGCCTTCCAAGCCCCTTCCCATACGAGCCAGCGAACAGTGCGTATTTCCACCTCGGAATCGGCCAGCATCCACTGCACGGCCTGTCGCTCCGCCAAGTACTGCCCGAAGGTCTGTCGGACGTTGGCGTATTCGACCGCCAAGCGCTGCGCCGCCACAGCGACGCCTAAATTCGCCGCCGAGTATGGAAATCGTTCGCGAGTCAGCAGATCAAAGGCGAGCGAGAGACCCTGACCCTCCTCGCCGATGCGCTGCTCCACTGGTATTTCGCAATCCTCGAACAAGACTTCGTTCGGGATGGCCGAGGTACGGATAGTGCGTATCGGTCGCGCCGACCAGCCTGACGTACTTTTGTCAACGACAAACGCGGAGATGCCGCTGCGTCCGGCCTGTTTGCTGGTACGGGCAAAAACAACGCCCCATTCCGCCTTGTCGGCGTAACTAATGAAGATCTTCCGCCCGTTGAGGATGTAGCGATCACCCTTGCGGACGGCCGACGTTTGGATTGCTCCGGCGGGATCGGATCCGCCGCTCGGCTCGGTGATAGCGTAGAAGGTGTGGCAGCCTTCTTCGACCGACCGCACGGCGTACTTTTGGATTTGGCTTGCGCTGCCGGCCCAGATTGTCGCCGGAATCATGCGCCCGAACACGCCGCAGCCTGTATTGTACAGGCCCATGCGATGCTGCACCATCTCTTCGGTGAGAACGCACGTGGCGAAGGTGTTTAGCCCTGCCCCGCCATATCGCTCTGGAACCGAGGGGTACCAGAAACCAAGACTCTTTACTTTGGCAGCAATGCGTTGGAAGTCGGATTCCAATATTTCAGCCGCGTCGGGATCGCACTTCGATTCGGCAGGGATGATTTCTTCTTGCACGATCAGCCGTATTTGATCGCGCATCATCTTCAGTTCATGAGGCAGCGTGTAACCGTCCATCGTCATCAGCCTCAAAAGAGTCTTCAGTGTGCCGCCGGGACGCGCCGCTTGCTGGTGTCGATTTTTAGGAGCCGGGCTAGGTTCTCCCCGAAGATCTTCTTGCGCACTTCGTCGGTTATGCTTTTGTAGCCATAACCTCTCTGGAGGTCTTCAGGGATCTGCATCTCTTTCGCTCCTTGAACAGCCATGCGAATGAGGCCTCCGGCACCGAAGAAATCCGAACCCCACACGATACGGTCTTCTCCGGCAAACTGGATCGCCTCGCCAACGACTTCGGCCAGCCGACGCGGCGCATTGAACCACCATGGCACTAGGAGGGAGAGGCTGATGTAGACGTTTGGATGTGTAAGAGCCACCATGTTCATGTCGCGCGTATACGGCCAACCGGCATGGAAGGCGATGATGGTAAGATCTGGAAAATCCGTCGCCACATCATCGAGCTGGATAGGTAGGCAGTACTTGGCGCGGCCGGGTGGGACCCAGCAAAAGCCTGTGTGCACGGTTAGCGGTATGCCGAGTTGAGAAACGCGCTCGTAGAAGGGCCACAGCCTTTCGTCATTGATATAAGTGTCCTCCGGCGGATAGAATTTGATCAGGCGGCAATTGCGTTCCCGCACAAGGTAGTCGAGTTCCCATAGCGCATTCTTCATGCCGCGCTTGATGATTGGGCCGACATTCGCCTGGAGGATGAAGCGTTTGGGATACTTTTCGCAGGCCGCGGCCACCTCGCCATTCGTCGACCAGCGAGTGGCATAGCCGGTGGTATCCATCATGGACTCCGGTAGCACGCAGGCCATGTCCACGCCGTAGCGGTCCATATAGGCGATAAGTTGATCCTGCTCCGGGAGCTTCTTCTTGGCAGTTTCGGCCACTTCCGAGACTTGGCGTTTGGTTTCGGCGCCGAATGCCCGCTGCACTCCTTGCACGCCACGCCACCAAGCCTGATAGCCGGGGAAATAACTAATGTGCGTCCTGTCACCACATAGGTGCGCTTCTACATCGATCTTGAAGAAGTCACCGGTGACTGACATAGTACTTATATGTCCTATATTATGGGATTTTTTGACGTGTTAATATTAAATTATCCCATAATATCGGATTTCGCAAGCTCCTTCAATGCCAGCCGGATGAACCCGAAATGACGAAGACGAGCAGCCTCGAAAGGATGCTGGACGTATTCACCCTGTTCAGCGACGAACACGCGAGTTGCACCCCAGAACGGGCGGCGGAGGCACTCGGCACCTCGCGAAGCACGACTTACCGGTATTTCAAGATGTTGACCGATGCCGGTCTGCTCGTCCTCCAAGCGCGCAGTAGTTACGTGCTTGGCCCCGCAATTATTGAATGTGACCGGCTGATCCGCCACCACGACCCGCTCCTGGAAGTGAGTAGGCCGATACTGCGGGATCTCGTTGCAAGGACCGATGCCGAAGCACTACTCGCGCGTCTGTATCGCGACCGCGTTGTTTGCATCCACCGCGAGTTCAACCCCCCAGGATATGAAGTCACCTATGAACGCGGTCGGCCGATGTCGCTTCTGAGGACTGCAACGGCCAGGGTGATGCTCGCCCATCTCCCGGCGCGGCAACTTCGGCGTCTGTTCGAAGAGCGCCAGCCGGAGATACGGCATAGCAGATTGGGCAATACCTGGGCGAAATTTGCGGCAAACCTGCACGCCATCCGAGAAGCCGGCTACTGCACACTTATGGACGGCGTTGACGAGGGCTTCAGCGGCGTAGCCGCAGCTATCATCGGACCCACAGGTGAAGCGGACTCCAGCCTATCTCTCGTTCTCCGAACAGAGGTGCTGCGTAACCGGGGTGATAAACAGTTTGCAAGTCTGGTCATGCGCAGCGCCCGCATGATTTCCGCTGCAATGGCCAATCCGCGCGCCGGCCGATAGGGAATGGGATGAGGAATGAGTGAAGCAAGCAAGCTTGACGGCAGAACCGCGATGGTCACCGGCGCAAGCCGGGGTCTCGGCAAGGACATCAGCATCGCACTAGCGCGAGCAGGTGCGGCCGTCGCCTGCGTAGCAAGAAATTTAGAGCGAGCGGAAGAAACCGCAATTACGATTAGGCGGCAGGGCGGGCGCGCGCTTGCCGTTGCCGCTCATGTTGAGCAAGACCAACTTGTCGAAGAGATGTTTCTGGTAACCGAGGCACGGCTTGGACCGCTCGATATCCTAGTGAACAATGTTGGCATTGCAAGGCGCAAGCCCATACTGGAGATGACTGAGGGCGACTGGAATGAGCATTTCGACATCAACGCGAAGAGCGTCTTCCTTTGCTCAAAGCGTGCAGCGCGGTCCATGATCGAGCGTGGCGCAGGTGGTGCGATCATCAACATTAGCTCAATCGCCGGCCAGAATGCGTTTCCTAGTCGATTGGGCTACTGCGCCTCGAAGGCAGCGGTGAACCATATGACTCGAGTAATGGCGATCGAGTGGGCGGCAAACGGAATCCGCGTCAATGCCATTGCTCCAGGCTACATTCTCACCGAAGCTATTCAACGGTTCGCCGAGAAGCGAATACTCGACATCGACGCGCTTAAGCGGCGCACACCTATCGGGCATCTTGGCGAAGGTAAGGACGTCGGTGCGGCTGCAGTTTACTTGGCTAGTGATGAGGCAAAGTTCATCACTGGATCGATCCTGACCGTGGATGGAGGCTGGACTGCGTACGGTTACTTGTGAGCGTGGCCTGGGGCGCGTCGAGGCGATAATCCGGGCAATTAATGCGAAGGGCTGGTCTAGTCTTACTTAGTCAGAAAGTCGCAGGCTATCTTTCGTCAGAATCCGGTATGGGGCGAGACGCATCATCCGATACGATGCTTGGGATTATCCACTTGCTTGGATTGTATCGCGCCGACCAGTTAAAGTTGCGGCGTCGGCTTGAAGGCGAGAACCTCTTTCTTCGTCATCAACTTTGCATCGCTCTGAGGCGGGCACCGCAACGTCTCCGGCTGCGGAATAGTGATCGAGCCCTGCTGGTATGGATGACCCGGCTCTGGCCGTACCTGCTCGGTTTGGTCCGTGTTGCGCAGCCGGCCACCATCCTGCGGTGACATCGGGCTGGGTTTCGGCGCTATTGGCGTTGGAAATCCAGAGGTCTGCTGAGAAGACCCAGGATCGAACGTGAGCTACGTGATCTCATCCGGCGCGCAGGAAGAACATTGTGGGACGCTCCAAAATTCCATGGCCACTACTAAAGCTTGGGTGTGAAGTCGTCGACTCAACAGTTTTCGGGAGCTCCATCTGCGTCAGATCCTAACTTCGTATTTTTCCTATTACAATGAGATGCGTACGCATTTGTCGCTGGACAAAGATGCGCCGCTACGGCGAGCGGTCCAGCGATGCGGGACCATTGTCGCCACCCCATTCGGTCCGGGCTTCAGTACGCGCCGATATGATTTTCGGGAAGGACAGGGGTGACAGCGGATGATTTGTCTGGTGCGATCGAGATCCCGACGGGCGAGGTTTCATTGTCGGATTATGCCTTTGCGGATAATCGGCGTCCCCGCATAAAGCGGACGCCCCTGCTCCAGTCGCATTGATTAAATGAAGAAAAATGGTCGGAGCATTAATCATCCCGCTCCGGCGCATATCGCGGCAGCGATCTTTTCCGCCACCATGATGGTGGGAATGTTGGTGTTGCCCCGGGGAACGGTCGGCATAATCGATGCGTCAACGACACGCAGGCCGCTCACCTGCCTGACGTGGCCAGTATTATTAACGACGGCGTTTCGATCGTCGGCGCGGCCAATGCGGCAGGTGCCGGTGACGTGGAAGGTGCAGCCCACGCTCGCGCGGGTATGCTCGGCCAGGGCCTCACGACTGTCCGCAAGCGCGCGCAGATCGACACGGCGGCCCGTCAGCCGGTCGAACACTACATTGGACAGGCCCGGCACGGCATCGAGTAGGCTCGCAATGATCGCGGTCTTCGCGGCGTTGGCGAGTGTGGGCTGGTTGAGGCGGCGGATGCGATCGGTGAAGCGAATCGGGAACACGGTGGTGCAGAGCGCGCGCACCCGCTCGTCAGACACGATATCTACGATGCGGCGCATGCCGTCCATGAGGCGCACGCGGTCGAGTTCCTCGCCAAGGAAATTGAATTCGATAAGCGGCGGCTGGTCTGGTGCAGCGGAAACGAGCGACACGCGGCCGCGCGAGGTCGGCTTGAAAAGGGTGGCGTTGAGATTGGCGATCTGCGCGCCGACCGCGTTCCACGACGATTTGCTGTGGGCGGCGATGTACATGTCGCTCGCAGGCGCGCCTGGAAACCCGGACGAATAGCGGAAGCAGGAGATCGGATGCGGCCGCAGCGTGCTTTGCTGGCGAGCACCGCGGCGCAGATGCAGCGCGATGCACAGAAGCGGATGGTTCTGCAGATTGCGGCCGACGCCGGGAACGTCGGCAACGACCGAAATGCCGAGCGCTTTCAATTCCGCCGCATCGCCGATCCCCGCGCGCATCAGAATGGCGGGCGAGTGGATGGCACCGGCGGAGATGATCGTTTCGCGGGCGCGAAATTCGCGCGGACCCTCGTTCGTCGCCGCGACGACTCCGACGACGCGCTGGCTCTCAACCAGCAGACTATTGACCGTCGCGCTGCTTGCGATAGTGAGATTTTTCCGCGCACGTACCGAGGCGTCGAGATAGCAGATCGCCGACGAGCCGCGCCGCGCCGGCGTATTGCTCATGGGCAGCGAGCCATAACCGTCGCGGAAATCGCCGTTCATGTCGGCGACGAACGGGATCTGATGGTCGCGGGCATAGTCGTCGATGGCGCGCGACAGCGGCGGCCAATCCGACCGTGGCGTCCGCCGCACTGGTATCGGGCCTGCATCGCCATGCTGCTCGTCGTGAAAATCAAAATCGGTTTCCAGCCGGCGAAAATAGGGCAACACGTCGCGCCAGCCCCAACCCGCAGCCCCCATCCGCACCCATTCGTCGTAGTCGTCAGGCGTGCCACGCAGCGCCACCATGCCCATCACCGACGAGCCGCCACCCATGATGCGCGCTTGGTCAAGCACAGTCGCCTGTGAGGTGTCGCGGGTGCGCCAATGGGCCTTCAGGCCCGGCCACATATAGGATTTGTTGTAGTAGGAGGAGGCGAAGGTATCGAGCACGTCCGCCGGCTCGCCGCCCGGAGGGGTATCGCGTCCTGCCTCGATTAGCAGCACCGCGCGCGCCGATTGCGCCGACAGGCGGTTCGCCAGCACGCAGCCCGCCGAACCGCCGCCGACGATGATGGTATCGTAGCCCGCCATCCGGTCAATCGATCTTCAATTTCGCCTGCGAGCGACGGCACACAGCCCGCCCCTCAAAGTGTATACCGCCCCTGGTAGAAATCGCCAAGGAATGCTGCTTGGGTGGTATCCACGCGCACACGCCAGCGTGGCGGAGTAAAAGTCGGCCATTCGGCGATTCGTAAGGCGCTATGCGAGACGACCACCGGCCGAACTAGTCTGAATTGCTCGGCCGGGCGGTCGCCGTTTTCGGATGGCAAAGCAAGGGAAGTCAACTGCTCAGCCGGCCACGCAAAGAATGCAGGCATGAGGACTGAACTTGGCCACCGCACATTGTCACAGAACCATTTTAGTGAACATTTCCGCTCAGTCGGATTTGCTGTGATCCAGCCAGGCAGAAGCTGGAGCTTTTCAAGCGGTACCGCTGGTTGTGGCACATTATAACTGACCTCGCGGTTGACGGAAATTTCGGCAAGCGACAGTTTGTTGACCTTCGCAATGCGCACCCGCGCATCGAACGGCAGCCATTTGACTTTCGGCCGGGCCAGCCTGGTCGTAAACCTGCCACCAGCCCTCATCGGGGATACGGCCAATGATGTCGGCGCCCCGCCAGGCCCGAACGAGACAAAGATGTCAATCTGCTTCCGCGGAAATTCTTGCGCGGGCACAGGCTGCACAATTCCTACAGCTAGCAAGACGGCGGTAACGAAACATTAGGATGGGCTTCTTCATGGCCTTCCTCCGTGGCGTCGCCCGAGAGTGCGATCGGTTCTCATTGCATCAGAACCTGGCCCTGACATTTAGCTTGCGCAAGATCGTCCCTTGAAAACCACCTTCCGCTTTTCTGGATTACAAGCTGGAGTCAACGTCTCAGGTTTTCACGCCCCGGCGTCGAATTTCTTTTATGACGGCGCTGCTATCCATATCACCGTCGCCGGCGCGCGCGCACGCCTCCAGCACGTCTGCATGCACCTCGAGCATCGGCAGCCTCTGTCCTACGACGGCTGCGTGATCGAGCATGAGGTGGGTATCTTTCAGGGTCGTCTTGACGCGGCTTGGTTGCGGCGAAAAATCACCGCGCACCATTTTCGGCCCATTGTACTCCATCACCCGCGAGTAGGCGGCCGAGCCAAGCGCCACATCAAGAAATGCTGCTGGATCGAGCCCGAGGCGCTCGGCAAACACAAGACCCTCTGCCACTGCGAGACGATTGAGGCCAAGGATCAGATTGACGGCTAGCTTCGCGCGTCCGCCATCACCGATCTTTCCTATATGGAACCGGCGGACAAACAGCGAATCCAGGACCGGCGCCACTTCTTCGGCCACTGCGGTGTCGCCGCCAATCAGGCCCACGCCCTCGCCGCGCCTTACCTGATCGCTGGAGCCGGAAACGGGCACGTCCAGATATCTGATGCCGCGCGGGACCACGCGCTTGGCCAGCGTTGACACGCGGTCGGGGTCGCATGTGCTCATGCACAGCACGATCTTGTTTGATCCATCGCCGAGTGCCGGCAGCAGGTGGTTTTCGACCACATCCTCGACCTGATCAGTATTGAACACGGAAATAATGATGCAGCGCGCGGGACCGGCCAGCTCGGCGATCGTAGTGGCCGGACACCCGCCGATCTCCGCCAAGCGGGCACGCCGGGTCGGGTCGATGTCGAAGCCGGTCACGGGAATTCGCGCATCGATTAGGCGCTGGGCGAATACCTCGCCCATCAGGCCAAGTCCGATTACGGCAACTGGGGAATTGTTCATCGCGCCTCCGCGTTTTGCGGGCGAATGTTAGGGTCGCAAGGCTCATGGCGCAAGGCTCGCGCCGGTTGGTAGTGCATCATTCTGAATATAGGGCGATGATGCTGATCACAACGTTGGCACCCGCAAACACTCCGGAAACGACGGCGGCAATCGTGGCATATAGCACGGAGGTGCTTGCCTTGCGTTTGGCTCGTGTCGGGCGAAACTCTTCTAATATTTTCATTCGATCAACCTGATTGATCGTTCCCGCTCGGTATTGATTATTTAGAATCTCTTCTAATTTAAGTTCATCATCCAACTGCTTTGGTATCGTAGGGTTCCCGTTGTTCGCAACCGTCCACATTCCGCATCCGGCCTTTCGGACAATCCAAAAAATTGCTATCGTTCACGCCAGTTCCGGAGTCATCTGAGGAACCCCGGCTTAATGCGTGAACGAGTGACCGAAAACCCTATAATCGCAAAATGACCACTGTCGCGCCCGCCGGGTTAGCGGGCGAATGGTGGTCCACACGCGCATCGATCATGGTGGGGAAACGCACGATGTTCTCGAAAGCGAAATTCGCGCTCATTCTCTTCGCGCTGACGCAGCTGCTCAGGTTCGTGGCCTGGCGGCATCCGCGTTTTGCGGCGCGCCTCAAAGAGCGCAATCTGGTTGCGC
>CAAGKR010225617.1_pt1 | contig 18329 bp, 14 predicted proteins | sample 2556971 | NCBI WGS metagenome assembly CAAGKR01 (sample SAMEA5207829, study PRJEB30636) | soil metagenome | biome: forest; feature: boreal; material: soil | place: USA | collected 2011-09 | depth 1 m | reverse complement strand
TGCCCCCCCGCCGCACCGGTAGGGCCCATCGGTCCGGGCGAACCCATGGCGCCGGTTGCTCCCGTGGGACCGGTCAAACCTTGAATTCCCTGCGACCCCTGCGCTCCGGCGGGGCCCTGTAATCCAGCAGGGCCCTGAGGGCCGTTCGCACCGATGTCCACGCCAAAAATCGTCGGCAGCTGATTCTTGAACGTCACCGTCAAAAAGTAAGTCCCCGGCGTAAAGCTCGATGGAGCTTTGCCGCTCGGAAAATTCGCCACGATCTGACCGAGCGTCGAGGATAGCGGGGTAAACGCCAAAGAATCGAGAGTCACGGCCGAAACGGTGCCGAAGTTCTGACCGTCAATTGTTAACGTGTTATGTGTGTAATCGACGGTAGCGCTGATGATCAGCGGCAGCCCGGCCGCCCGCGCCGGCGAGGCAGCCAATCCAAATGACGCAATCACGCCTGCGACCAGACCTAAGAATTTATTCATCGATGTCTCCCTTGTCATAAGAGCGTTGTATCGCGACGCATCGCCGAGTTACCCCGTCGGGCAGGCTGCAATCAGCAGGGTCACGCTTATTTGCGTAATATCTTTTCCAACGGCCGTTCTCCCCTTAACTTGGATTGAAGATTTCGATCGTCTGCGAAGTAGCTTGGACGAAGGGAAGCTGCGGGGGGAGTTTCTAACGGTTAGTAACCCTAGGACGGACCTGCGCCGCTGCGGCGTCACAAGCGAGCTTCGCGCAACGGAGGCGCACTTAAATCGCAATCATTTCGTGGGAGTAGCGACCAATCTATGAATGTGAGATAAGAAGACTGCCTGAGACGGCGCGACCGACGTCGTCGGATTGACCGAAACGCAAATCACAATGCCGGAGAGTATGGGACTGGGAACCGGACACCCGCGGAAATTGCCAAGGCGCGTGGCTGTCTTGAGCGAATACTCGCCAGCTCGTGCTTTGTGCAGTCGGATCGCCAGCAGCGTTTCCTGAAGTTTATCGTTACTGAAGCTCTGGCCGGCCGCACCGATCGTCTCAAGGGCTATACCATCGCAATCGAGGTCTTCGACCGCGATGTGAACTTCGATCCTGCCGTCGACGCCATCGTGCGCGTCGAGGCGGCGCGTTTGCGTGCGAAATTGCGGGAATACTATGACCGTGAGGGTCGTGCGGACCCGGTTCGTTTCGAACTTCCCAAGGGCGCGTACGCGATCCGCGTGGAGTGGCAGGCGCCTGCGCCGACTGCGTCCCTGGAAGAGCCACCTGAGGTACGCGCGAAGGGAGTGCGCGATGCAAATTCCTCCCACCTACGCCCAATCGAAGACAGGCCCTCATTGGCCGTGCTGCCGTTTGCCAATATGAGCAATGTTCCCGAACAGGAGTATTTCGCTGACGGCATTACCGATGGCTTGATTACGGACCTTTCACGGCTACCGGGTCTATTTGTCATCTCCCGTCACTCCTCCTTCGTCTACAAAGGGGTGTCGAAGCGCGCCGAGGAGATCGGTACCGAATTGGGAATCCGATACCTGCTGGAAGGTAGCGTGCAACGCGCGGCAGACCGCGTGCGCATCACGGTACAACTCATCGATACTGCCTCGGGCGCCCATTTGTGGGCCGAGCGCTATGATCGGAACCTCGAAGATATCTTTGCCGTACAGGACGACGTCACCCAGCGCATCGTCAATGTGCTGCAAGTGAAGCTCGCGGCCGGCGAGCAAGAACATATCGGCCACGGGAGCAATGTCAACCTCGAAGCGCATGACTACCTGCTGCGCGGCCTGGAGGGTTTCTGGGTATTCACGCCAGACTCCACCAGCGAGGCCAGCGTGCATGTCGCCCGTGCGGTCGAGCTGGATCCCGGTTACGCCGCCGGCCACACGTGGCTCGCCCGCGTCCTGGTGTTCCGCTGGATCATGATATGGGATGCCAGTCCGGAAACTCTTGAGCGTGCTTACGATCACATACGCTTTGCGGCGGATCTGGACCCGCACGGACCCCTGACGCAAGCCGTGCTGTGCTGGGTTCAGCTCTGGCGCAAGCAGGGAGAGGCGGCCATCGCCGCCGGTTGGCGCGCGGTGGCCCTCGATCCGAACAATGCCGACGCCTATCTTTTTCTCGCTTATGCCCTCGCCGCGTTAGGTCGTGGCGAGGAAGCCTTGCACAACATAATCAAGGCCATGCGGCTCAACCCTCATCCGTCCGCCGTTTACCAGACCGCGCTCTGTCTCTGCTATTTCGCGCTGGAAGAGTACGACCTAGCGATTGCGGCGTGCAAGCGCGGTATTGAGGTGACGAATGCATTTATTCCCAACCACTACTGGCTCTGCCTGATCTATACGTTGCTGGGCCGCGACGGGGAGGCTCGCGTTGAGTGCGAGAAGGTGATGCAGATCGGCGGTCGAAAGCCCGTGGTCCAGGACTTTTTTATCGATGAGGACTTGCGCCGCCGAATGCACTATCTGGCGCAGCTTGCAGGACTCGAATAGACGGAAGCGTTCAGCGCGACAGCTAACCACGCATGGCATCGAAGACGATGCCCGGCACCTTCGCCCAGCTAGCAGTCTCCTCCATCGCCACAATTTTTGGCACCATCTTATGAGTGGTACGGTGACTGGCGAAGTAGCCGGGCTTGGGGAATGTGGTGAGCGGGGCGCGAAATACCGTTTTCTCGACGCCCTCCAGCATGGAAGTGTTGTGGACGAAGCCGCTGCCGCTTTGAATATCATACGGCGTTGACCCCGGGTACGCGCCCCACGGCGGTGCGGCGAACACGAAGGGCATGCCGATGAAGGCGTTGACGGCGACGACCCCGTAACGCAGCTTGGCAATCGCCCGCTCCACGGCCTCGTTGATGCGCGGGTCCTTGAGCGATTGCGGATGCACAATGAGGTTGGCATTGAGCGTGCCCCACAAGGTGTCGTTGCAAAATTCCACCGCCTGTTCCAGAAACTCCACGGGATCCGCACTCCCGAGATGTGTTTCTGAGATCACCGAGCAAAAAGGTTCTTGCGTGTAAAGGGGTTCATCGCGGGCGTTGGGATCGAGGCCGGAAATGAAGGTCCACGGCAACGACCCAGTCATTGCGTTGCCGAGATGCTGTATCCGCTTACGACCGGCGGTCAGCTTCAGCCAATGCGAGTTAACCGCTCGAAATCATTGAATATTAGAATGGGTAAGATCGATCCGTACCCCCAAAAAGCACCCCGTGGGGTTCCAGGTGACCAGGAATTAGCGCTCTTGACCCTTGCGGACGGTCACGACTGTCCGTTTACTGAGACCGCATTTACTTCCAGGCGCGTGTCAGGAGTTCGTCCAAAGCAGCAATAATTAGCTGACTTTCGTCGCTCAGGGATCCCACAATCTTGCCGAGCTGATCGACTGGCACGGAAACGATCTCAAGCGGATGCAGTACAACTGCGATGCCCCGGATCTTGAAAGTGGGATTGAAGCCTGCATAGCTTATCTTTCCAATCGCCGACGCTCGCACCAAGGGTACGACCACCCGACGCCGATAGGTGTCGAACTGGGCGGATTGCACCACTACGACGAAAGGGATGGCGTCCTTGTGTTTCCCGGAATTCCGGTGGACGTCGAACTGAGGCATTAGAGCGACGAATATTCGTCCGCGATGGAGCCGGATTTGGAATTAAATTTGTTCCACGCTACAACTGCCGCTTCCACGGCCTTTGACTTTTGCAATCGTTCTCTGCGCTTACGGCTCACGAAGTCAGAGAGCAATGATTCCACTACGCCTGAGAGATTGTCGGTCAATGACTTGGCCTGGATCACCAAGTTCTCATTGAGAGTCAGATTGACAGGGCGCTTACGGACTGCGGTGTCGGATTCAGTTTTCATAACTAGTCTCCAGTATGCGCATTGTATGCGCATACCTCGTAGCCAGTCAAATCATAGTCGGATTGTGCCTGAGGGCCGAAAACGGAAACCAGACCCAACCTGAGTCGCCATGGACGTTGCCCTGACCAATCGAGAAGCAGACGTAATGCGGGTGCTGCGGACTCTCGAGACCAAGGGGTATGTGGGACATCAAGAGGAAGGCCGCGTGCATCGCTATTTTGCGGCGGTGAAGCAGCAAGCGGCCCAACAAAGAGCCCGGAACAGTTGCGACGGATGCGCAAACTGCTTAAGGACAAAGTGATAAGGGAGTCCCGTAATGCTGCTCTGGATGTTATATGTCATCGTCGTAGGCGTATTGTTGAGTGCCGCAGCCCTCGCAGCCGAAAGTGCGGAACGCCTGCGTCGCGGCTCGACCCGCTGGGTCTGGGCTTTCGCCATCATTGCATCGCTTCTCGTCCCCGCGACCATCGCCTCAGTGTCGATTCAGCTTCCGCGTATACCAAATGTCATTAGTCCCGCGGCGTCACAAAAGATTGTTACATTGAGGCAGATTACTTCGAACACCCTGTCCCCGTCCAACCTGCTGGGCGTGGGCGCAAGACAGTTCGCCTCACGATCGAACCTAGACACTCTGCTCAGCGCGTGTGGCTCGCCGCGTCGGTCGTGATGTTGCTGGCGCTGCTGTTTAGCGGGGCCCATTTGGCGTATCGCAAACGTCACTGGGGGCGCGGAACGATTGCGGGTGCATCTGTTTACATTACTGAGCACGCCGGTCCCGCGGTCGTCGGAATCATTCGTCCGCGCATCGCCGTCCCGCGTTGGCTGAAAGATGCGTCACCTGCAATTCAGGAACACGTTATCGCGCACGAGCAGTCCCATTTGGATGCGCACGATGTTCGTCTCTTCACATGCGCGCTATTTCTTCTGGTTAGTATGCCTTGCAATATCCCGTTGTGGTGGCAGTTGCGACGACTGCGTTACGCCATCGAAGTTGACTGTGACGCACGAGTTCTGAAGGCAGGACATGACACGGCGAGCTACGGCGAGACGCTCATCGCGGAGCCCTGGGCCGGCCGGAGTGGGCCGATTCTCGCTGTTCCCGCTCTACGCTGCGCCAGTTTATCAAGAACTTCAGCGTCAAGCCCAACTGCGCAGACCAATCATTCCCCAATAGGTAAAATATACCATGGCGATCAACAACGCCGGCGCCACAACCACACCGTAGGCGAGGGCGATTCGCCGCACGTACCTTCCTCTGACTCTCCAGACCGACAATGCACTGGCAATGGAGGCCACCGCGAAGAGCAGGGTCATAGCGAACAGAGTCATAGACCAGGGAGTGATTTGGCCGAGCCGCTCGATGATGTCCTCACCGACGAAGTGAAAGATCATGGCGACCGCAGTCACAGCCATCGCAGCAACGAACGGCCACACGGTCATCCAGATTTCCTCCGGCCGCCGCCTTGCCTTGCGAATGCTCACAAGGAGCCATATTGGGGAATAAATCAGTATGAGTAGAAGAGCGCAGAGAAACCACGCCGTGAGGCCGATTTCTCCGAGCGCCAACCAAGTGGGAATCCGCTTAAGGGTCTGGTGATCGGTCACGATGAACAAACCCTCGTCGTTCGGCGGAATCAACGCCGCCGTTGCGAACGGCTCGGCAACTACCCGCAGGAGGTCGGCGCCCGCTGGCGCAAAAACTGTGTCCTCTTGCGGGATTCGACCGAGAGTCCGGGCGAGAACCTTGCCATCCTCAATCCGAACACGCGTTAAACTAAGAAGACGCTCAAAAAAGCGAGCTTTCTCCACGCGAGGGGAGTCGGTCTCGTACCATCCTGTATATCGTTCTACCGTAGGGGAAAGCGGGCCGACTGCAGGTAGCGCCGGCTTTTTTAAGCCCCGCGTGACGTAGCTTCGTAGAGCCCGGTTAATCGTTCCTAGCGCCTCCCCGTTGCCTGAATTAATACTAAACGCGTAGCCAACACCCGCGTCGGGAAGGTAGACCAATTTGGTGAGCCCTCCGTTCACACCGCCGTCGTGCCCGTGATACACCAGATCGCCGTCGAGGGTAGTGTAATTATAGAGCCCATAGCCGAACTTCATGCCTCGCCGCGCAGCCCAATTCCGGGTTGGTAACTCCATACGTTCGATAGCGGTGGCCGGCGTGACCGATTTGCCGTTCACTTCGCCACGATGCAGGTAGAAGCTCAGATAGGCGGCCAAATCATTTGCGGAGGCGTTGATCGCGCCGGCCGGCCGAAAAATGATGTTCCAGTAGGCAAACGGCGAACGACCGTCAAGGTGATAGAGCGTTGCCGACTGTGCGGCCGGTGGTTGAAAGTACGTCGCGGTTCTCATGCCCATCGGTTCGAAGAAGTTTTGCGCGACATAGTCCTCGAAGCGCTGCCCGGTAAGCTTCTCGACGATGTAGGCGGCGACGGCCGGCCCCGAATTGCAGTACGCCATCCGTGTCCCCGGTCGCCAGCGGGATCGACGTGACTGATGGTCGTAGGCGAGCGCATCGGCGAGGGTAATGCCGGGTCCATCCTTCGCGTATTCGCGGCCGTGCATGTCATCCCAGCCCGTCGTGTGCTCGAGCAAATCGACCACGCGGACAGGGTCGCTGTTTTCCCAACGGTTCTCGAACCACACCTCCGGAGCTAACCGACGGACCGGATCTTGCAGCGACAGCCGCCCCTCGTCGACCAGTTTGAGAATTGCGAGCGCAGCAAACCCCTTCGACACGGATCCAATACGAAAAAGCGTGTCGGCCGTCGCCCGGCGTCCGCTCGCGACATCGGCCAAGCCCATGCCCGCTACCCACTCTGGGCCGTCGCGCCGCACGATTGTGACCGCGAGTCCTGGGGTGTGGGTCTGCGCGAGAACTTTCTCGATCTCGCGTTTCAGCTCCGCGATCGACTGAGCTGGTAGATGCCAGTTCTGGACGATTCCAGAGTACGCGGCCCCGCCGGACGCTGGAATGTCGATGGACCGGTTGGGTGTCTCCGCGCCATTGGGTTCCAGCTCGACCGAATCCCATGAGCCGAGCGTGAACTTGAACTCAACATGCCCACGTACGGAGGCAGGTAGGGTGATCGAATACTGACCGTGCCCATCGGCCGTCAGCCGATAAGCCGGGTCGGCCGTCTGCCAATTGTTGAACGAGCCCGCGACGTAGATCGTGGCGTCCGACGGCGTATCGGTTGGCGTGCGCGTCAGAACAATAGTGAGGCCCGGCTTATTTGCCGCCTCCGGCGTCTGCACTTGGGCCGGGGCATATCCGACGCTGATCTCACAAGTGATGGCGATGCATGCCCCAAATTGAGTCAGGCGGCGGAGTCTCTGCAGATTCATTGATGTCTCACCAGACGTATCTCAGGCACTCATGGACCTGCGCTATACCGCTTGCTTCGCACACTCGCATGCGTCGGCGTGCCCTTCTTTGACCATCTAAACAGCAATCCCGAAGAGGCTGCGATGTTTAGCGATCTTCTGATCGGCATCAACAGCCTGGACGCACCCGCCATCGCGGCCGCGTACACGTTTACCAAAAGCTCACACATTGCAGACATCGGCGGAGGCACGGGGTGCATACTCGCCACGATCCTCGCGAATCACCCCTTTGTTAAATGGTGCCGGCTGAGGGATTCGAACCCCCGACCTACGGTTTACAAAACCGTTGCACTACCACTGTGCTAAGCCGGCACAAGACACTCATTATAGCTCACGTATGTTAACTCGAGAGTTGCCCATACCTACCGCCTTGCCTACACTTTTGACGCGGCACTGGCCGTCATTTCTGCAACTGATTACGATGAGCGATCTGCATACCACCGTGGCCAAGACAATCGGCAGCAAGAACGTCCACAGGTCGGCTGGCGCGTCGCAGGCTTTAAAGGCTACTTCGAGGCTCGAGCCGCCGGTTTCTCGCCCAATAAGTCGACGGCTGCCTGGTATAGCTTGGCTCGCAACAGAAAACGTTCGTTGGCGCGCGTGATGTAGCGAATCGCGATTTCCACGCCGCCGACCACGGGTTTGACATTGACTCCCGGCGTGCCGGAAAAAATCTTGCCCCGCTGCGCCGGAACAGCGCGCTGCCACTCTTCCTCGGCTAGGCGCGCGCTTGCGGCGGTCGCGTCGACCACTTGCTTGGTGATGGCGTCGACGATCGGGTAGGGATCCCGGCCGGCGGGTACGACCACCTGCAGTTCGTCCCACAACCACTGTCCTGACGTCGAGAAATTAAAGTAGTGTCCTTCGATGGCGAAGCTGTTCGTGAACGTGACTCGCCGGCCCGTGGGGTGACCGGCATCGCTCCAGTTGCCGGTTTCCATCAGCACCGTATGAAACATGCCGAGCTCCGTGACCTCGCCGCTGACGCCGTTGATTTCCACCCAGTCGCCGAGTCGGATGCCGTTGCGGCCCATGAGCATCAGCCAACCGAAGAAAGCCACGATAAAGTCCTTGAGCGCGACGGTGAGACCCGCGCCCACGATACCGATCATGGTGCCGAATTGAGTCGGTACGCCGATGAGGATCAGCAGAATGATGATCACCGCAACGACTCGCAACGAAACCCGAGCGATGCTGCGCAGGGTTTCGACCTGCCGTCGATCCAGTTTCGGATTTTTGAGCAAATGCCGGATCCATTCGTCGAGGAACAGCAACCCGATCGACACCATGATCACGATCAATGCATTGAGCAGCAGTACATGTGCCACAGCGCGCGATTGGGTGGCCGCGGCCGCCGACCATTGCGCATAGATGTCGGCGAGCTGTTTTTGATCGCTGATACGTCGATCGAGCAGGGTCAGCACCTTCTGATCCGCTGCGATTACCTTGGTTTGATTGAGCAGTGCGGCGGCATCTTCGTGGGACCGCTGCACGCGCGGCGCGGCGGCCGGCGCGGTGCCGGGGGGGTTCTTCGCATGCTGGGCGAGTTCCGAAATGCCGCTCTTCGAATTCTCGAGCCCGGCAGCGAGCGCGGAACGGCGCGCAGCCAAATCGGCCGCCTTCTGTGCCGCACTCGATTGCGCGTCGGCGAGTTCCTGCAGCTTCCTCCCGGAATGCAGCCAATCGATGAAGCGGCTCAACGAACCGTGCTTCTCCGTGACGGCGGGGTTGGCGACAGGCGCGGCGGGGCGCGCTTTAACCTGCGCATCGTGCTCCTGCTCCAAGGCTTCGATTCGCTTCTGGGGGTTGCCGCCCGCGTCGACCAAATCTTGGCTGGCTTCCTCCAGTTCGTCCTTGTCCAGATCGAGTTGGGATTGAGCTAGATCCAGTTCGTCCTGCAAGGCGTCTTTCTGGGTTTGTTTGGCCTGCGCGAGGGCGCTGGTCAACTCCGTCACTCGTTGCTGATCCGAATCGAGCAAGCCTTGGGATTTCCGCACGCGATCTTGGATTCTTTGCGCATCGGCGCTCAACGCCGGGGGATGCGCTTCGGCATCGCGCAATGCCGTCGTGAAGGCGAAGGCGAGCGCATGATCGGCGACTCGCAGCGCCGATTGCGCATACGCTTGCTCTTCCGGAGTTTCGGCGAGCTGTGCGAGCCGTTGCGCCGTGGTATAGGTGCTTTGATCGACCAGTTCGGCGGCAGCCTGCGCGGCGGCCCGCTGCTTCGTCACCCGTGCGGTGGGCGGTGCCGTTTCCCACCAGGCAGCGCCTGTTGCCGCCAGCAGCAGCAGCAGCACGAGGGCCGACATTTTCTGCGCGAGAGTCATAGCTGATGCGGCGCCGCTATGGCTGGTACGAGTCCGGCGAGGGCCGCTTGGAGCACATCCACGTGCTCGTAAAGCGCGTCGACATGACCGCCGAATCCGTCGTGCGCCGGCCCATCGAGACTGACGAGTTGCTTGGGTTCGTTGGCCGCGGCGAATAGGCGGAGCGCATGTGAATAGGGGATCAGCGTGTCCGCGCGGCTGTGCGCGATGATGACCGGCATGTGTACGCCCCCGATGCGGGCCAGCGAGTTGAACTGAATCGCGACGGCGAGGCGCACCGGCAGATAGGGGTAGCGGCCCGCGGCCGCATCGGGTATCGAGGTAAATGCGCCGAACAGCACCAGCGCTGCGGCTTTGTGCCGGGTCGCGAGCAGCACCGCGGGGCCCGACCCCAGCGAGTGACCTAACAAGATGATGCGGTCCGCGGCGACACCGCGTTGCAGCAGCGCTTGATATGCAGCTTCCGCATCGTCGTTCATTGCGGCTTCGGATGGCTGGCCGGGAGTCGCTCCAAAGCCACGGTAATCGATCTCCAGCACATTGAATCCCGACCCCCGCAACGCCTCGCAATGGCGCACTTGCCACGGCGAGAAGGCCGAGTCCGCATTGCCATGCAGGTGCAACACCCAAAACGCGTCGGCACCGCCGTCGGCGTGAAACACGAGGCCCGCGAGTTCGGCGCCGCCCGACTCGCGGATCGAAACACGCTCCGCATCCGCAGGCCACGTCGTCAATAGATGCTGGCGGCTTCGTGCCGCCGCAAAGACCAGTTCATCTTCATGGGCTTTGAGCCAAACCATGGCGAGAGCCACGGTCAGCACGGTCAAGCCGCACCCGATCAGAACGAACCGTGCGACGAGTTTGGTCACGAGTGCCAACCGCCGACCGCATCGCGCGCGGCCTGGTTGAGCGGGCGGGCAAGCAGCCCGCTTTGCGACACCTTGATTTCATACAGCGCACCGTCGGCCATGGGAAGAAAGGTCGCGCTGCCGTACACCGCGTCGATCCATGGCACCCATGAGCGATAGCGATGCACCAGCTCCCAAGGGTCGATGCTCTGAGGCGGATTCAGCGAATACACGGTCCTGGTTTGGCTTCGCTCATCCTCGATTCGGGCGAACCGGCCGCCGATGCGCTCCAGGCGATAGGCAGTGTCGAATCCGATCATATTGGCAAAGGCGTGCCATTTGAGCATACGAGCATCGGCTTGCCACTCGTCGCCGCGCAACGCGAAATTCGCGTGCTCGCCGTTCGGATAGGTCAAAACCGCGTTGAACTCGCGGTCCCCGGTGCGCGTCAATTGCAGCTCGCCGGCGGGCTGCTCGAAGGTCAGGCGCCGGTAGGTGTGTAAATTGGCGGCGATCAGCAGGGCGCATGCGCTCAGCAAAATGAGTACGAGTGCGGCGGATCCGTGCAAAGCGCCGCCGAGAAGCCTGCGCCGGCGCAGGCGGCGGACCGCGCCGACGAAGAACAGAATCGCCGCGAGCGTGAAGAGAACGATCAGTGCGGTAAATGTCATGGGGAGGAAGTCTAGCGGGAACCGGAACCGAACCTCATGGGACTAACAAAACACTTAGCCCGGTCCCGGTGTCTCGTTGCAGACCCACATAGTTTGCTTTGTTTCCAATGATTTGCAAGTGTTGTCTGGTTCGGCAGCCAACGCCGTGACTCGAGTCACACTCGATCTCGCGCTGAGCGAGTCGACGGTTTGCGAACTGTAGACCCGAATCCCGTGTAGATTTGACGTGCGGTATCGGCAAGGATAGACCGCTCATTAACGGACTTTAATAAATTGACCACCAGGTGTTAACCACGTTGGCCCCAGGGTAGCGCTTGAAATGGCGATCGTGTGTCCCTCCCACCTCGGATTTGGATTGTTCGCCGCAGGCAATGGCCATGCCGCGCGCAGCGCAGCTTAAGGTTGTGTAGCTAATGTGGATCGTTGAAGTTGCGCTGCGGCGGCCTTACACGTTCCTGGTCATGGCGCTGCTGATTCTCCTTGCAACGCCCCTCGTGCTGCTGAAGATGCCGACAGACATTTTTCCGGAAATCAATATTCCGGTCATCAGCATCGTTTGGACCTACGGCGGACTGTCGGCTCAGGAGATCGGCCAACGCATCACCGCCGTCAATGAGCGCAGCCTCACGACCACTGTCAACGACATCGAGCACATCGAATCCGAATCGCTGGCCGGATTCTCGATCATCAAGATCTTCTTTCAGCCGAACGCCAACATACCGACGGCCATTGCACAGGTGGTCGCGACCGAGCAGTCGCAATTGCGGCAACTGCCGCCCGGCATCCTGCCGCCGCTGGTAATCAAGTACTCGGCATCCGCCATTCCGGTCATCCAACTCGGGCTTTCCAGCCCCAGCATGACGGAGCAGGCGGTTTTCGATTCCGCCGTGAATTTCTTGCGACCGCGGCTGGTGACCATCCCGGGTGTGGCAGTGCCGTGGCCCTATGGCGGCAAACAGCGCGTGATCTCGGTCGACCTCGACACCGACGCATTGCTGGCCAAGGGCCTGACGCCCAACGACGTCGTCAATGCGGTCAGCGCGCAAAATCTGGTGCTGCCGTCCGGAACCGCCAAGATCGGGGCCACCGAATACACGCTTGCCACCAATGGTTCTCCGGATACCATCGCCGGACTCAACAATATTCCGGTTCTGACGCGCAACGGCGCGACCACGTATCTGTCCGAAGTGGCGCATGTGCGCGACGGGTTCTCGCCGCAGACCAACATCGTACGGCAGAACGGCGAGCGCGGAGTGCTGGTTTCCGTCATCAAGAACGGCGGCTCGTCGACGCTGGATATCGTCAGTTCCCTGCTCGCACAATTGCCGGTCGTCGCGCAGATTCTGCCGAAGGACTTGAAGATCACGCCGCTGTTCGACCAGTCGGGCTTCGTGCGGGCCGCCATCAGCGGCGTGGTGCGCGAAGCCGTGATCGCAGCCTGTCTCACGGCCGCCCTGATCCTGTTATTTCTCGGCAATTGGCGCAGCACCTGCATCATCGCGGTGTCGATTCCGTTGTCGATCCTGACGTCGATCATTGCCCTGTTCGTGATGGGTGAGACGATGAATATCATGACCCTCGGCGGGCTGGCGCTCGCGGTGGGTATCTTGGTCGACGATGCCACGGTGACCATCGAGAACATCGAGCGTCATATGCATCTGGGCTCGGACCTGCACAAGGCCATATTGGAGGGCGCGGGAGAGATCGCGGTTCCAGCCCTCGTATCCACGCTGTGCATTTGCATCGTCTTCGTGCCGATGTTTTTTCTCAGCGGGGTGGCGCGGTACCTGTTCGCGCCGCTCGCGGAGGCCGTCGTGTTCGCGATGCTGGCATCGTATGTCCTGTCGCGCACGCTGGTGCCCACGCTCGTGATGTTGATGATGGATCATTCGACGGCGGAGAGCCGCGTTCGGCAAAGCATGCTGCAGCGTGTGTACCGTGCCTTCAATGCGCGCTTCGAGAAGCTTCGCGCAGGCTATACGGTCATTCTCGCGCAGGTGCTCGAGCGGCGGCGGCTGTTCGCGGGGGCGTTCCTGGGATTTTGCGTGTTGTCGTGCTGTTTGGTGTTCGTATTGGGGCGTGATTTTTTCCCGAGCGTGGACGGCGGCCAGATTCGCCTGCACATGCGCCTGGCCACCGGTACGCGGATCGAAGAAACGGCGCGCGTGGCCGATCAGGTGGAAAGCGTGATTCGGACCATCGTGCCGGCCGCAGACCTCGGCACCATTCTCGACAATCTGGGGGTTGCGGTCAGCGGTATCAACAAAACCTACAGCAATGCCGGTACCTTCGGCAGCCACGACGGTGAGATTCAGGTGTCGCTCAATGAAGGACACCGGCCGACCGAGCGCTATGTCAAGGAGATGCGGCGTGAATTGCCGCGGCGATTTCCGGGCGTTGAATTCTTCTTCCAACCGGCCGACATGGTGACGCAGATCTTGAATTTCGGATTGCCGTCCGCAATCGATGTGAAGGTCACGGGCGCCGATTTGCGCGCCGATTATGATATCGCCGCGAAGCTCATGAAGCAGATACAAATGATTCCGGGCACGGTGGATACACATATCCACCAGCGTCTCGATCAGCCCACGGTTTCATTGACCATGGATCGCACGCAGCTGCAAACGTTGGGCTTGAGTCCGAACGACGTGACCACCGACCTCCTGGAGTCCACGGCGGGCACTGGGACCACCGCCCCGGCGTTCTGGCTGAGTCCCGCAAACGGTGTGGTGTACAGCTTGACGGTGCAAACGCCGCAGTATGCCGTCGATAGTCTGGACGCACTGCTGCGCACGCCGGTTCGCGCAGCGTCCGCGGCCGCCACGGCTGCGCCGCAGCTGCTGAGCAATCTCGTCGGCGTGTCTCCCACCGTGCAGGAGGCGGTTGATTCGCGCTATAACCTCGCCCCGACCATCGATATTTATTCCAGCGCCCAGGGCCGCGACATGGGCAGCATTTCCGTCGATATTCGAAGATTAGTGGCGGACCTGCGGCCCCAACTGCCGCGCGGCGTGAGCGTCGAGATCCGCGGTCAGACGGAGACCATGAAATCGTCGTTCGTGGAACTCGGCGTCGGCCTGGTGATGGCGGTGGCCATGGTGTACCTCTTGATCGTCGTCAACTTTCAATCCTGGGTCGACGCCTTCATCATCATCACGGCGCTGCCCGCCGCGCTCGCCGGGATCTGCTGGATGCTGTTTCTGACGGGGACCACTTTGAGCGTGCCCGCGATGACCGGCGCCATAATGACCATGGGCGTTGCGACCGCGAATAGCATTCTGGTGGTTTCGTTTGCGCGGCAGCGCATGGGTGAAGGACTGGGGCCCGTGAAGGCGGCGCTCGAGGCCGGAGCGACCCGCATCCGGCCGGTGTTGATGACGGCGCTCGCGATGATCATCGGTATGATCCCGATGGCCTTGGGTTTGGGGGAGGGGGCCGAGCAAAATGCCCCCTTGGGGCGCGCGGTGATCGGCGGATTGCTGTTCGCCACGGCGTCCACTCTGTTTTTCGTGCCGGTGATATTCGCCGGCACCCATAGGCGCCTCGAGCAGCGCACCGAACGCCGATTGTCCGCGCCGCCGCCGGTTGCCGAAGGAAATGCCTGATATGTCGGATCATGAAAGCTCAGGGGTGTTGAGGCGCGCCAAGTTCATCGTCGGCGGGATTGTCGGTGTTCTGCTGATCGGCGGCGTGATCGTATTCGTGCTGCGCAGCTTCCAAGCCAGCGCATTGGAGACCTCCACCACTCTGCACGCAAAACAATACGTCACCACGATCGCACCCGAAGCGGGGGGCGATGGCCAGCCGCTCACTTTGCCCGGAACACTGTTGGGGGTCATCGAATCGACGGTTTATGCGCGCAGCAACGGGTATGTCGTGCGTTGGGTCAAGGATATCGGCAGTTCGGTAAAGAAAGGCGAACTGCTCGCCGAACTCACGGCGCCCGAGATCGATCAGGAATTGTCCCAGGCCGTCTCGGCGCGCGCGCAAGCCGCGGCCAGCACCAGTCTGGCCCAGAGCACCGCCGAGCGCTGGCAGGCGTTGCGCCAAAAGGACGCCGTGACTCAGCAGGACTTGGATGAGCACCTGAGCGCGGCCAGCCAAGCCTCCGCAAACCTCGCGGCAGCCGATGCCAATGTGGGCCGGCTGGAAAAACTGCGGGGCTTTAACCGCGTGGTGGCGCCGTTTGACGGCGTCGTGACCCGGCGCAACGTCGACGTGGGCGATCTCGTCAACGCCGGCAACGGCGGAACGGGGCAGGCGCTGTTCGCCGTTGCCCAGGTCGACCCGCTGCGGCTGTACGTCTACGTGCCGCAGATCTACGCTCGGCAAATCAAGATTGGCGATGCGGTCACCGTCACCCTGGCAGAACGGATCGGTCAGCAATTTCAGGGCACCATTGCGCGCACCGCACGCGCCATCGATGCGGCCACTCGCACCATGCAGGTCGAGATACAGGTCCCAAATCCTATCGGCGCGCTGATTGCGGGCTCGTACGTGCAGGTTACGCTGCCGATCAATGTCGATGCCAAGGCCCTGGTAGTCCCCACAAATGTCTTGTTGTTTCGGCCGGAGGGTACCCGCGTGGCATTGGTCGACTCAGGCGGCCGGGTGCATTTGACTGCGGTGAAATTGGGCACCGATTTCGGTACCCGCGTGGAGGTATTGAGCGGACTCAGCGCCAGCGATCGGGTCATATTGAATCCCGCGGATTCGCTCGCCGATGGCGATGTAGTGACCTTGCCCGCACCAGCAAAGGGCGAATAGCGGTGCGCGCTGTCGAGCGGCACGCAATCTCGGTCTGCGTCAGGACATCACTGTGGGCCGCGGTCGCCGTCGCGGCAGGCTGTGCCGTGGGTCCCGACTATCACAAACCCGCGGCGGATGTGCCGACGGCGTGGCAACCCGAGGCGCCGTGGCGGGAAGCCGCGCCGAATGATGCCGCCTTGAAGGGCGACTGGTGGCGGCTGTTTCAGGACGACACGCTGAATCCGCTGGTGGACCGCGCGCTCACCGGCAATCAGAATTTGCGCGTCGCCGCGGCCCGGCTCGATCAGGCGCGCGCACAGTTGACCGCCGCCGCCGCGGACTTATATCCCTCCGTGGGCCTGTCCGCTGGCGCGGCGCGCGGGAGAACATCGGCGAATCGTCCGCTCGCCGCGTATTCGGTGCCGAACCAAGCGATCGTGCAGAATGATTTCGAACTCGGTCCCACCGTCAATTACGAAGCAGACCTTTTCGGCCGAGTGCGCCGCGAGGTCGAGGGAGCGCGAGCGTCGGCGCAGCAAGCCGAAGCGGATTTCGAAAACACGCGTCTCCTGTTGACGGCGCAACTCGTGACCAATTACTTCGCCCTGCGCGAACTCGACGCCGAACTCGCGGTGGTGCGCCATAGCTTGGACTTGCAGCGCGATGCCCTGGGGTTCATTGCGTCGCGGCATGATCTTGGATTCGCCACGGGTTTGGATTTGGCGCAGCAGCAGGCCTTGGTCGACGCCAGCGCCACCCAACTCGAACTACTGGACTACCAACGGGCGCAATACGAGCACGCGATCGCGACGCTGGTCGGCATTCCAGCGCCGAATTTCACGATACCCGCGGCCCTGGCCACCTCCTCGCTGCCGGCGATACCGCTCGGGGTGCCGTCGGATCTGCTGCAGCGCCGGCCCGACGTGGCGTCCGCGGAGCGTTCCATGGCCGCCGCCAATGCGCGTATCGGCGTTGCGCGCGCCGCCTACTACCCGAGCATCATCCTGGGCGCGGGATTCGGCGAGCCCAACGCCGGTTGGCAGAGCAATGCGCTGTCGACTCTATTCGAGGCGCCGAGCCGGCTCTGGTCGCTAGGGCTTTCCGCCACCCAGACCCTGTTTGACGCCGGGAAAACTCGCGCGAATGTGCGCTTCGCGACCGCTGATTACAGCGCCGCGCTCGCCACCTACCGGCAAACCGTCCTGACCGCCATGGAGGAGGTGGAAAATGGGATTACCGGCTTGGCTTCGCTCGGTCGCGCCGTGACGCAGGCCGACGCCAGCGTGAACAGCGCGCAGGAGGCGTTTGACATCGCGACCGCCCGCTACAAGGGCGGCGTGGATACGTATCTGGAAATGATCACGGCGCAGCAGGTGCTGCTTGGCAATCAACGGCAGGCAGTGCAGGTGCGCGGCCAACAGTTCGCCACCGCGGTTTATCTGGTGAAGGCGCTCGGCGGCGGCTGGAGCGAGAACTCGACCCGCATGTCGCGCAGCAATTAAGCCGTCGGCAGCGGCTTCGGCGAGTTGGCCGACTTCGACAGGGATTCGATCGCGACCGGAGGCGACACGGAATTCGATTGTACGAAATCGACACCCAAGGCAGTCAACCATTCCTGTTCCGCGGCGGTCTCGGCGCGCTTGGCCACGGTGTGCATGCCGAGTACTCGGGCCATTTGCACCACGGCCGTGATGGCTGCCTGCGACAACTTGTCGGTGCGCATCTTCGCCGTGATCTCGGGCGCCAGCTTGACGTAGTGGACGCCGGGTAGACGCAGCAGATCGAAGCACTCCGTTTTCAGCGCGAAGTCATCGAGGACCAAGGGGCATCCAAGGCGGTGCAGCGAGGCGGCGACTTCCGCAATTTTGTCGCTGAGTTTGACCGCGGTCGCGGAATCGACTTCGAAGGCGATCATTCCTTTCGGCAGAGACGATTTCGCCAGGCACAGTTCGACGAATTTGATGAAATGCTCGTCGTGCAGCGCGGTGATCGTGAGATTCACCGAAAACATGACCGCGGTGGATTTCCAGATTTCCGGATGATGCACCAAGTATCCGATGAGTTCGGTGACCACGCGGCGATCGATCATCGATCCGAGGCCGTTCTCAACGGCGGCTTTCAACATTGCCTGTGGGGCTGCGTTGGGAGCGTTATCGGACTTCGAGCGCAGCAGCACCTCGTAGCGCTTGAGCTGGCTGCCTTTGGTCAACGGCACCAGGCGCTGTACATGCAGCGCAATGGGACTGCGGCGCAGCGCGGCGTGCAAGCGATCGATTTCCGGCGTGACTCCCCCTTGCAGGGCTTGGTCGGTGCGTCCGGCCGCGGCTCCCATGGTCGTCATGGGCGAGCGAGAGGCCGCGGCGGCCGGTGAGCCGCTGGCTGCAGGGGTTCGAGAGGCTGCCGTTGCCGGGACGCGGGAGTCTATCGCCGCTGGAGTGCGGGAAGGTGCCGGCGGCGGTCGGGAGGCCGCGGCGGGCGGGATGCGCGCAGGTGCGGCC
>CAAGKR010315857.1_pt1 | contig 18330 bp, 14 predicted proteins | sample 2556971 | NCBI WGS metagenome assembly CAAGKR01 (sample SAMEA5207829, study PRJEB30636) | soil metagenome | biome: forest; feature: boreal; material: soil | place: USA | collected 2011-09 | depth 1 m | reverse complement strand
CCTGATGCTCGCCGGCTCGCGGATGGCGAAGTCGGCAGGCAACTTTTTTCGCATCACCGAGCTCGAAGAGCAGGGATTCGACCCGCTTGCTTTCCGGTACCTGGCGCTCCAGGCCAAGTACCGGACCCCGCTCAACTTCAGCACCGAAGGTCTCGCCGGCGCCGATCGCGCCCTGCGCTACCTGAGGGAACGCGTCGCGGAGTGGTCTCGCCACCCAGCCTTCGATGCAGGGGCCATCGATATAGCCGGCCTGGAGAGGCGATTCAGGTCCGCGATCTCGGATGACCTCGACCTGCCGGCGGCGATGGCGCTGGTCGCAGAGCTGGCCCGTTCAACCGTGGCTCCAGGAGCCAAGGCGGCGCTGTTGCGCGGATGGGACCGGGTGCTCGGATTGGACCTCGACCGTTCCGCGCCCAACCAGGTTTTGCCCGCCGGCGCGGAGGCGCTGCTCGAGGCACGAGAGGCAGCACGAGGAGCGAAGGACTTTGCGAAGTCCGACCGCCTACGTGAGGAACTGGCCGCGATGGGCGTCGCCGTCACCGACACCGCAGAAGGCCAGCGCTGGAAAGTGCTGCCCGTAGAAAGACGTCGGACATAGACGTGGCCGGTAGGTCGGATTCATTCCGGCCGTCACCAGGCGCCGCCGTCATGACTCCAAGACGTCGCCGGGAGTAACTGTCAAACAAGACCTACCTCCCTGGAAAAGGAGCAGCAGGTCGGCAAGCCGACCAGCGATGAGGGAAAACGGGACGTTTTCCCTCATTCCAAAAACGGAGGCCGAGCCTTGCGGCCCGGCCCCACACGAGAGGAAGGGGTCTATGTGAACGCCGCTCCTGGCGGCGATTCTATGCCTAGCAGCGGTCTGCAGTTTGCTTGACTCCGAACGAATGTTCGTCTACCCTCCGGCGCAGGATGCCCAGCCTCCCTCCCTTCACTGCGACCGATTTCCCCGGGGACATAACGCTGGATCGTGTGATTCCCGCAACCACCGCCAAATTTGCGCCGCTGCCCGCCGACCTTCGGCCTGAGCTGGCCGCGGCGCTCGCCGCGCGCGGCATCAAATCTCTCTACTCCCACCAGGCCGATGCCTACAACGCCGTCCGCAAAGGCCGGCACCTGGTGGTTGTGACGCCCACCGCGAGCGGAAAAACCCTCTGCTACAACCTCCCGGTTCTGCAGCGACTCCTGGAGAACCCTGAGCGACGGGCTCTGTTTTTATACCCGACCAAGGCGCTGGCGCAAGACCAGCTGGCAGAGCTCAGCGCCCTGAAACACGGTCTCCCCATTGACCTACGGGTGGACACCTATGACGGCGACACCGCCCCCGGCCGCCGCACGGCCATCCGCGAAGCCGGGCACATCGTGATGACCAACCCCGACATGCTGCATGCGGGCGTCCTTCCTCATCACACTCGCTGGCGCCGGCTCTTCTCGAGCCTCGACTTCGTCGTCATCGACGAGCTGCACACGTACCGCGGGCTGTTCGGCAGCCAGGTTGCCAACGTCATCCGCCGCTTGAAGCGGATCTGCGCCTTTTACGGATCGAATCCGACTTTCATTTGCGCATCGGCGACCATCGCCAACCCGCTGCAGCTGGCGAAGAGCCTGCTCGAGGAGGAGAACATCGAGTTGGTCGAGCGGAGTGGGGCGCCCCGTGGCGAACGCCGGCTCATCTTCTACAACCCGCCGCTGCTCAATCGCGACATGGGCGTGCGCCGCAGCTCGATGCTCGAGGCACGACGCATCGCCGCGCCATGGATCCGAGCCGGCGTTCAGACCATCGTCTTCTGCCGCAGCCGACTCCAAGTCGAGGTGATGCTGAGCTACCTTCGCCAGGACCTCGCGCCCCGCCTCGACGCCAACCAGCGCGTGCGCGGCTACCGCGCCGGCTACCTGCCGCTGCATCGGCGCGAGATCGAAGCAGGCCTTCGCAGTGGATCCATCACGAGCGTGGTCAGCACCAACGCGCTCGAGCTGGGCATCGACATCGGCACCCTGCAGACGGCGATCCTAGTCGGCTATCCCGGCACGATCGCTTCGACTTGGCAACAGCTCGGCAGGGCGGGGAGACGATCTGGGTCGGTGGGCGTGTTCGTCGCCTCGAGCTCGCCGCTGGACCAGTTCATCGTCCGCCACCCCGAGTACTTCCTGAGCGCCGACCCCGAGGAGGGCCTGGTGGACCCGAACAATCTCCTGCTTCTCGCTGCTCACCTGCAGGCCGGCCTGTTCGAGCTGCCGTTCGAGGAGGAGGAACGCCTCGGTCGTGCCGACGTCCGTGAGCTGCTCGCGCTGTTCGAGGAGGACGGCTCCGCCACCCGCTCGGCGGGCCGCTGGTTCTGGAGTCGCCAGGCATTTCCGGCCGAGGAGGTCCACCTTCGGCGCATCGCCGCGGACAACGTGGTCATCATCGACACCTCCCAGCCGCGACCTCAGGTCATCGGCGAGATGGACCAGTTCACGGCGCCGGTGCTGCTGCACGAGGAGGCCGTCTACCTCCACGAGGGCGCCCAGTTCCACGTCGAGCGCCTGGATTGGGAAGAGAAGAAGGCCTACGTGCACCCGGTCGAGGTCGACTACTACACGGACGCCCTGGCCTCGGTCACCGTGCAGGTGCTGGACACATTCGGGGGCCCCGACGGCCAAGGCATGTCACGCAGCCACGGCGAGCTGAAGATCACCTCTCTCGCGAGCATGTTCAAGAAGATCCGGTTCCACACCCATGAGAACATCGGCTCGGGCCCGATCCACCTGCCGGAGCAGACCATGCACACCACGGGCTACTGGATCACCGTCGACGAGGAGCTGTGGCGCACCCTCGGCCGCGAAACGATGGAAGCAGGGCTCCAGGGGATCGCGCATTCACTGCGGCACGTCGCCAGCCTGCGGCTGATGTGCGACCCACGCGACCTGGGCGCTGTGGCCGAGGTGCGCTCCGTGACGACTCGGCTTCCAACCGTGACCGTGTACGAGATGTATCCCGGCGGTGTGGGTTATGCGCTGCGCATGTTTGAGCTCCATCGCGAGCTGCTCGAGCACGCCGCCGAGCTCGTGCGCGACTGCCCGTGCCTCGCCGGTTGTCCGTCCTGCATCGGCCCGCTGCATCTCGTGGAAGGAGCCAAGGGCGCATGTCTCAGAATGCTCTCCGAGAGCGCCTTACCCGTCTAGGCGCACCGGTCCGACCCCGTCCGCGTGCGGACCGTCCGCTGCCGCTCGGTTTCGAAGTGGTTCCGACCCCGTTCGGAGACGCCGTGCTTCGCCAGGACGTGGTCCCTCTACCGGGGCTCCAGCCCGACCCGGGCTCGGTCGCATACATCGACACCGAAACCACCGGACTCTCCGGCGGGGCGGGAACCTACGTCTTCGCCGCCGCCATCGCGCGACCGATCGATTGCGGCCTCCGCGTCGCGCAGGTGTTCCTGCCCCAGCCCGGGATGGAGGCGGCTTTCCTGTACGCCCTCGCGGCCGAGTTGGCGCAGGCGGCGGCCGCGGCCAGCTTCAATGGCAGCTCGTTCGACCTGCCGATACTGCGGACGCGCTGGGTCATGGCGCGGATGCCCGGCGAGCTGACCCACCCGCCCCATATCGACCTGCTGACGCTGGTGCGCGCGCTCTACCGGCATCGCTTGGAGAGCTGCACCCTGCGAATGGTCGAAGAGCGGTTGCTGGGCTACGAGCGTGAGGACCCTCTCCCGAGTGCGCTCGTTCCGGACAGTTACTTCGCCTATCTGCGAGACGGAAACTCCGTGATGCTGGAGGCCGCTCTGGAGCACAACCGGCTGGACGTCATGAGCCTCGTCCACCTGCACTCGCGCCTCCTCCTGCGCCTCCAGGGGGGCGACGCCGGGATGGATGCAGCGGACTGGCTGGCACTCGGGCGCCATCGTTTTCGACGTGGCGCCCAGGCCGATGGCTGGCGCGCGCTTCGCAACGCGGCCGGTTTCGCGGCAATCAACGAGGCCCATCCTGCTACAGCGCGTTGCGCGCAAGCGGAGGCGGCGGCCACGGCGGGTCTGTGGCTCGCGCGCCGCCTGGTCCGGCGCCGTTCCATCGCCGCCGCGGACGAGCTGCTGGGATGGCTGGAGTCAAAGGTCTCCGAAGACGTCCGGGTTTCAGTGGCGCGGGCGCGGCTCCTCGAATGGCAGCGCCGCGAGCCGCAGCTGGCGCTGTCGGTCGTTGAGGATGCCCAACGGAGGATGCCTGAGGCAGCCCCCGACCTGGAACCTAGACGAGCGCGGCTGCGCAGAAAGGTCGAAAAGCGACTAAGCGGACGCCGGCAGCGCCTCCTCTGGGGTGGGCAGGTCCAGGCTCCTATCCTGGACGCACCGTCGCAGCGCCTCCACGACCGATGGCTCGAACTCAGAACCTGATCCTTCGGTGACCCGCTCCAGCGCTGCGTGCGGGGCGAGCCGGGTGCAGCCGCGCCCGGCCGTCATCGCTTCGAACGCCTCTGCCACGGCAAGGATGCGAGCCCCGATCGGAATCTTTTCCCCCGCCAGGCCGTCCGGCTTGCCATCGCCGTCCCAACGTTCGTGGTGATGGCGCACGCTGGCGGCGACTTCGGCCGGGAACTTTGCCGTGGCGACGATCCGCTCGCCCTCCTCCGCATGTCCGGGGAGCTCGAATCCCTGGCTGTCGACATCCAACCGTACGTGGCCGACGTCGTGCAGAAAGGCCGCCGTGCGCAGGTTCTCGAGCTGATTCGGCGGGAAGCTCGAGTGCTTGCTGATCGCATCGGCGATGGCGGCCACCCGGCTCGAGTGCCCGCGAGGGATCGCGGTGCGGTTGTCGACCGCATGCGCGACCGCCACCACCACCTGAGCCCCGGCCGCCACCAGCTTCGCCACCAGGCGGTCGTCATCGCCCTGGAGCTCGCTGACCAGCTGCGTGAACGTGCTGAACCGATCCTTCCCCTCCCTCTTGGCGTGGTACAGCGCCTGGTCTGCCGCCGCCACGAGCTCCACCGGCGTGAGCGCGTCCTCCGGATAGGTGGCGACGCCAACGCTGAACGTCAGGTGGTGCCCGGGCGTGGTCGGCAGTGAAGCGGCGCGCGTCGCCTCCACGATGCGGTCGGCCAGACGGCGCGCTCCGGCCGCATTGGCGTCGCCAACCATGATCGCCAGCTCATCTCCGCCGTACCGGGCCACCACGTCGTTGGTCCGCGAGCAGGCGCGGACGATCTTGACGCCGGCCTGAAGCACGAGGTCGCCGTGCTGGTGGCCGATCTCGTCGTTCACCGACTTGAAGTGATCGAAGTCGACGAGGAGGAGCGACAGCGGACGGACGCCCCGATCCGGGCGCGCGAATGCGGCCTCGAGCCGGCGCCTGAACTCCCGCACGTTGTACAGACCGGTCAGGCCGTCGGTGGTCGCCTCCTGCGTGCTGCGTTGGTAGCGGAGCGCACTGGCGAGTGGAACGGCCGAACTTCCCGACAGAGCCGCAACAGTGAATAGGTCCTGGTTCGTGAACGCGCCTTCCTTCCGGGACAGGTTGAGCAGCGCGGTCACGCCATTGCCGGAGGCGATCGGAATCACAAGTGATCGCTTGTCGTTGGCGACGGCGGCCTCGCCGGTGCGCGCGACCTGGGCCAGCTGCTCCTCGTCGAGCGGCTCGTGCTCGGACTCCGGCGCCCCTGCACGGTCCGCGGTGGCGGCAATATCGAAACCGTCCGACGAAGCCAGGATAAGGCGGCCGCGATCGGCATTCGTCATCTCCAGCGCGTGGTCGACAACGACCCTGAACACGTCCTTGATATCGGTGTCGGTGACCATGGTCATGCTCAGCTCACGCAGGGCGTCCGCCTGGGCCGCGCGCTCCATCGCCTGGCGGCGTTCACGATCGATCTCGCGGGTCATGTATCCAGTCGCAAGGGCCACCACCAGGAAAAGGAATACCTGGCCGATCGTGGCCTTCGGATCCAAGACAAAATTGGCGGGCGTGAAGCTGCCACCGATGAAGAGATAGATAAAGGAGATGACGAGCGCCGAGGCGACGCTGGCGGTCGCGCCGAAGCGGACTGCGTTGGTGATCACGACCAGGAACAGCGCGAGGAAGAAAGGGCTGGCGAATCCGTCCGAGAGGTAGACCAAACCAGTGGCGAAGAAGATGTCCAGGGACATCGTGCTCAAGCTGAACTGCCTGCCCGGCTGAAAGCCCTTGGCGAGAAGGATGTTGACGACCACGTTCATCACCGCCCAGCCGCCGAGCAAAAGGTCGACGGTCACCCGTGCTTCGGTGGTGGTCAGGCCGGTTAAGTTGTTCAACACCGCCAGCACGATCAGGAACAGCCAGCGGAAGCTGACCGCGACCCGCTCGCCGACGCGGCGGCGGTCCGCGTCGAAGTTCTGGTCAATGGCGTGGGCGCGAATGTCCTGCCATCGGCGGGACCTGGCGCCACCAACCGCCTTCGTTCTCATAGCCCTGTCCGGCTACCGCAGGCTAGCACCTCCGGGCTTTGTTCAACGCGAGGGCGCGGCCGGAGGGCCGGAGCGACTCCCGAACCCCAGCCATGCGTTGTCGGAATACATGAACCATCCTGTCGTGCAATCGGACCTGACGATGGCTGTGCGGGCCCACAGACTCCCTCCGCGCAATCAACAGGCGCCTTGGCCGTTAAACGCGTGATGGTCCCGAGTAGGTTTGCGCCTGGCTTGACACCGCGTTACGATCGCGGTTCGAGCATGGCTGCGCACCATCCGGTAGAAACAGGAAACACACAGGGCTCCCCCACCCGCCACCCGGGCAAGTCATGGGCATGATGGCGCATGCAGCCCGACCGGGCGTTCACCAGCGACAGCGCGGGCAGTCGCTGGTCGAGTTCGCGATCTCCTCGATCGTGCTGCTCCTATTGATGATGGGTCTGCTCGATCTTTCCCGCGCGTTCTACTTCGCGGTGAACCTCGAGGGGGCCGCTCGCGAAGGGGCTCGTCACGGCGCGTGGTTCAACACCTCGGCGCGGGCCAACTTGTTCCTCGACGATGCGGACATCATGCAGGCGGTGAATCAGTCCCTTGGCGGTGCCGGCCTGACCGGGACGTTCGTGCCGGCCTTGGGATGCCTCACGCCGACGGACAGCCCCCAAAACCCGTTCAACAACAAGCCCTACGCCGCCGCGGCATATCCATTGGCTTCGCAGGCCGTGAACGTCTACATCTGCTACACGTACCCGGGGGGCGGGCTGCAGACCGGGACGATGCCAAGCCACCCGACCGACAACTCATGGCGGCTCGGTGACATCAATGTCTCGTTGTTGATGAACTTCCAGCTCATCACGCCATTCATCCAGAACCTCTTCGGCAACACCCTCTCGCTCGCCTACAACGAGCATTTCACGATCCAGGGCAAGCCATGATCAAAAGAGTCACCGCCATGACCGAAACGCTGAGGCGCTGGACGCGCAGCCAGCGATCGCAAGGCATGACCGAGTTCGCGCTCATCGCGCCGGTGATCCTGCTGCTGACATTCGGGATCATCGACTTCGGGCGCGGGCTTTACTTCTACATCACGCTGCAGCAGGCTGCTAATGAGGGCGCCCGCGTAGCGGTTCGCGCCTCCGATTTCATCGACCCGAGCGGGGTCAGCCATCAGTGGCCGACCGACGCCGACGTGGAGGCCGCCGTCCGAGGGCACGCTGTGGTTGAGACCCTCGCCAACCCGTGCCCCAACGGGCCCATCCCCAACGGCGGCAACCCGGTGGGGTCACCGCAACTGCCCCCGACCAACACGGGCTGGATCTTCATCACCGACCCCAGCCCAGCCGGGAACGGCATCCCTAACGCTCCCCGCGGGGAGAAGCCGCCCGGTGCCGGGGGGATCTGCCTGGATCCAGTCGCGGCGGTTGGCAATGACCCCCTCAAGGTGACGCTCTGGTTTAACTTCCAGCCGATCACGCCCTTAATTCAGCAAGTTGTGGGCAACAGGATCGTCATCACTGCTTATGCGGTTTATCGTGCCGAGTACAGCAACTAAGTCGCCGCAGCGGCGGCTGCAGGAGGGCCAGGCAATCGTGCTGATCGGCCTGCTGCTGCTCGTGCTGTTCGCAATGCTCGGGCTCGCGATCGACTCCGGGCGCGCTTACGTCGATCGCCGCGACCAGCAGGCCGCGGTCGACGCCGCCGCGCTCGCCGCCGGTGACTGGTACGAGAACTACAACGACCTCTTCGGCAGCACATGGCCGCAGTCGAAGCAGGTGTTCCAGTCCGACCTGCACCTCTACTCCGGCCCGACCTCTGACACCAAAACGTTCACGTCCGTCGGGCCCAACGGGAACCTCCGGCAGGACACCGACGTCGTCGTTTACCCCGGCAATCTGACGCTGACGATCGTGGCCACGAACACCCAGTTCAACGGGTACCAGTTCGTGTATTCGACCGTGCACCAGTTGCCGCTGGCCTTCATGCAGATCTTCGGCGGTCCGTCCACGGTCACCATCACCGCCACCGCCACCGCAATCGTGGGCAACCAGCGTCAGACCCCGGCGCTTCTCACTCTGAGCACCGGCAACTGTGCGACCACTCTCCAAGGATCTGGCAGCCTCACCGTCCTCGGAGACACTTACACGAACGGCACCGCATGCGTGGGCGCCAACCTGCACGAGGCGGGGAACTGCTACGGGGCAGCGGGCTCAAACTGCAATGCGGCCCTGTACTACTGCTACAACGCGAGCCCAGGCTTCGTGCCATACGACCCCAACGGTGCGGGACCGCCGGCGCATGCGGCTGGATCCTGCGCTTCAGGTGACACGATTGGCCAGCCGGTGGTGCCGGCCCCGAAACTGGACGACCCAGGGTACCTGGCCCCCTCCGTGCCTTACTACCTGGGGGCCGGGTTCATGACCGACCGCGGTTCGTATACCGAGATGTCTCCCGGCGCGTACAACAACTTCTCACTGAATGGCGGAGACGGCTGCTACTTCCTCGACGCCGGGATCTACACGTGGAATGGCGGCTACTCGTCCCACGGCGGCCTCGTCTCCAACGAATTGAAGGCGCCTGACGAGGAGCGGTGGGGGCCAGGGGCGATGCCGGGCACGACCGCGGGGGCCGTCACTCAGTTCTGGAGCGCCGCCGGCTGCGCGGGTAGCTTCAACGTGACGGTCGTCAGCGCGCCGGGTAACGGGATGAAGCACCAGGGCGGCGGGGGCAACTGGGGCGTCGAGCTGACGTCGGTCCGCTATGACACGTTCAAGGACCCCACTATCCTGCCCGACCCCTGCCTGGGTGCACCCGGCTGCCGGCGCGAAAGCACGCCATCTGCATGCAAGGCCGTCCCCACGATCGACTCCAGCAACCAGGGTATCGACGTCAACATCACCAAGAACTCGCCCGGGGCTCAGTACTACAACGTCTACATCAACCCCAACGGCTGCGACGGGAACCCCAACGCCTTCTCGTTCGTCGACCGCTTCACGGCTCCCGGTTCCCCATACCCGAACGGCTCCAACCCGGGCACCACCCTCGTGCTCGGCGCAGGGCTCGGGTGGCCGTGCGGGGTGCCCACAGTGACGATCTGCAACATGGCGTACAACAACCTGACGACGACGAACCTCTGCTTCGCGCAGACGCGCACCCAGCTGTGCCAGCCTCCGGACGACGAGCTGGCCCCACAGTGCTTCAGCAGCTGCCCGCCAAGCCCAGCCGTGCCGCAGGAGAACGCTGGGATGCAGCTCCAGTACCCGCCGCTCTACACGGGTGGCGACGTTGCCAACGAGAACTACTGCCAGGTCTCGCCCTTCCCGGGGAACCCGAGCGCGCCCTGCGCGACGGCCAAGATCACGCCTGGAGCGGTGCAGTTCATCTTCAACAACGGCGACTGCCTGGACCAGAACGGTGGAGGCTACACGCACGTGTTCAGCGGAGAGCAGTACAACTGGATCGTCATCTTCCAGGCCCGCGGGGACGTGTGCGCCGATGAGAAGCTGAACGGTAACGCCTTGACCCAGTACATCGGCACCATCTACACGCCGTCGTCCAACTGGGACATCCTCGGCACCGACAAGTCGCCTCTCGCGGGCCAGGTCATCTGCTTCACCGCGACCGTCACCGGCAACGGCAATGCCGGCATCGACTTCAACCCGAACTACTCGCCCGCGCCCCCCGCCGCGCGCCTGATCAACTGAAGAAGAGGGGCGAGCCCGAAGGCTCGCCCCGGTTCGCCCTCTCCTCAGCTCTCGCTGAAGGCGCTGGTGAAGCTGGCTGACCCGCCAGAGATCGTGACGCCGTTCTCGAAGAAGCAGCCGCCTCCGAACGACAGACCAACCGTCTGCACATGCGCGACTGCCGAAGCAAAGTCGGTGGGAAAAGTAGCGCCGTTCGCTCCGTTCCAATCCGACCATTCCGCCGGAAGGATGAGGTTCCCGCTGGCTGAAGCTAGCAACGCGGCCCACAGATCCCCCCGCCCGGAAGAGCGGTGATCTATGTCTAATGGAAAAGGGCCGGGGGCTCGGCCCCGACCCTTGCCTACGCTTCCGTGCTTATGACCTGCCTGGGGTGCCAGCGGGCTTCCCGACGGTGTGACTGGCCGGTGGGCCAGTCGGGTGGGTCGGCGGGCCAGTTGGGTGGTCGGTCGGTGGGCCAGTCGGGTGGTCGGTCGGTGGGCCAGTCGGGTGGTCGGTCGGTGGGCCAGTCGGGTGGTCGGTCGATGCACCCGGCGTGTTTTCGCGGGCCGGGCTGGCTCGATGGTCCGAGCTCACCTGCTTGCCGTGTGTCTTCGTCTTGGCGAACGTGCTGACGCAAGCGCCGATGCTGCCGTGCGTGTCGGGCGCGAGCGCGTCCTTGCACGTCTCGACCTGTTCAGCGACCTTCTGCCCCCAGTTGCTGGGGTTGGAGCTACCCGTGATGGCGGCCTCCGTCCCGGCCGCCCCGACGGCGAGCGCCGCGACCGTGAGACCGATGGCGCCCTTGGCCGAGACCACAGACGCCGCTTGGGCGAGAACTGACGCGAGAACTGACATGCGAGGATCTCCCTGGAGATATGCGCCGTGGTATTGGGCCTGCGCCGGCATCGGACTGGGGCCGCTCTGCCTGCCAGCCTGGCTTTGGAGTTGCTGCTCCAGCCATCGCTCGAAACCGTCGCCGTTTACCAAGTCATTCGTCCAAAGGGACTATCGAGGGCGCCGAAGTACCCAATTCGACGCTGATTCGGTCTCCCAGGCGGGCTCGCAGGCGGGTTTTGGCGGCCGCCAGGCGCGAGGCGACCGTTCTCTCCGGGATCCCCAGCGTGGCCGCGATCTCACGATTGCTGAACCCGTGCATGTGTCGCAGCACGAGCGCCGCGGCTTGCTTCGGAGGCAGCGCGCGCAGCTCACGTATGAGGTCGGGCTGCGTCGCCTCGGTGGGATCGGGCTCCTTCGGGCGACCGAGCCGCCAAATCACTTCGCCGACCTCATGCAGCCGCTCGCGCCTACGACGCGTGAAGGCAACGTTGAGGGCGATCCGGTAGATCCAGGCTTCGGCGGGAGCGTCCTGCTGCCAACGCTTCCAGGAGCCGAACGCGCGCAGGTATGCCTCCTGTGTGGCGTCCTCGGCGGAGGCGGGGTTCCTCAGGATCATCATCAGGGTCGCGAACACGCGCTGATACGTCGACCGGTACAGGCGGTCGAAATCTTCTTTGACGCCCGGACGGTACGGCGGTACTGACACGCCGGAACCGGATCGGCTATGGGGCCTGCGGTGCAATGATCAGCCGCGCTCACTGGGGGCCGGAGACTCGTGACTGGCAAGGCACATGTAGGCTTCGGTAGTTTGCCGCAACTCGGTCTCCTGGGACCTGCGACCCATCGGCTGGGCCGAATGTCCGGGTTGCTGTGCTCCCAACGGCCTCTTACGATCGTCAATGAGGCGCGCGTCGGATCGCCGGGCCGATGACCTTGCAAATCAATAGCGAGCCCAGGATGCAATTCCCACGCTTGGAGGGCCTGCCGATGTCCAACTCGAGAGGCCATCCATACGCAGGCTTCTGGCGAAGACTCGCCGCCTGCCTCATCGATGGCTTGCTGCTGGGCGTAGTACAGGTCACGCTCGCGATGATCGTCCAGACGATCGCGCCCGACGATTTGCGAGCACAAGCGAATATCGCACCGGTGGGCATCCTCCTTGCCTGGGCCTACTTCTCGCTGCTGGAGAGCTCTCCAGCGCAAGCCACAGTCGGAAAGATTGCTCTTGACATCTACGTGACCGACCGCAACGGCGATCCAATCGACTACCGGCGTGCCAGCATCAGGTACTGGGCCAAGCTGATCTCGAGCCTCGCGCTGATGCTGGGTTGGCTGATGGCCGCCTTCACGCCGGGCAAGCGCGGCCTTCACGACTACCTGGCTGGAACGCTCGTGCTGAGGCGCACAACGGTGCCGTTGACGCCGTCATTCGCGGATCCCGCCGCGGCTGTGGGCGAACACTGGGACGGGAGCCAATGGTCGTCAGAACCCAGCTTGTCCGTGAACAAACCCCAGTAGCAGGGCGCATCACAGAGCGCTCGTCGTCCTGGGCATTCTGCCCAAGGAGTAGGCCAAATGTCCAAACGACATCGGACCCCTGATTGCCTATGATCGATTGGCTGGGCGCGCGACCCACGGGGCTATGAAATCGAGGACTAAGTCTGTGACTCCACAATTGCCTTCGCGACGCGCCGGTGACCCCCAGGGAGGTTGGGCGTGGCAGTAGCTCCCGCCTCATATCAGCCACCGCGCGTCAAGCGGTCCAGTCGCAGGCTCATCTTCTTGCTCGGCGCCGGCATGGCGGTCTTCGCCTTCATCGCCGTGTTCGTCGTAGGTGTCGTGTTGGCCGCCGGCAACTCTGCGGGACGCCAGGTGACGGCAGTGGTTGCCCTGCGAGACATCCAGCCACGTGAGCTGATCACGCCCTCCTCGGTAACGCTCAGCCAGGTTCCCGCAGCAGCCCTGCCACCGCACTCGATCGTCCAGATGGCCGACCTTGTGGGAGACACGGCCCTGGTGACCATTTACAAAGGCCAGGTACTCAGCCAGAGCGTCGTCGGGGCCTCTCCCGATCAGATCGACGAGGGGACTGCGTCTTACCTACCTATCCCACAAGGTTTCGTGGCGATAACGATCCCGACGAACGAACTCCAGGGAGTGGGCGGCTACGTCTCCGCGGGCGATTACATGAACGTCATCGCCACGGTGAATACGTCGATCTTCAGCCCACAAGATCCGAAGACGGTGACGCGGACGGTGTTCACATCGATCAGGGTCATCAGGGTCGGTCCGCCAACGGTCGGGCCGAAGACCGGACAACAGCAGGGAGTAGCGTCGAGCCTGACGATCGTTGTCTCCGAGTGCGACGCGCAGTACATGGACTGGTTGATCAACAACGCCAGCCTCAAGTACGTGCTCCTGTCGTACAAGGATTACGCGCCCGCTCCGGCGACCGCGGACTCGACGTGTCCTTCAACCGTCGCGCCCGGTGTTGTCGGCCCTGCGCAGGCGAACTCGCGCTGGAGTTTCACAAAGGGTTAGGTCAAGGAGGGAGCGAGTCGAAGGTCACCAACCTGGAACTAAAGGAAGCGGCGAACTGGGAACGGTCCCCCCGCCGGGCAACGCTGCGCCCGGTCGCGCCGCCGGAATTCGAAGGACCGCCTCGCCGGCGCCGCCGGGGCAGCAATTCCCCGTCGCCATCGGAGATCGCGGCCGGCTTCAACGTGCTCGAGCGAGCCGCGGTCTTTTATGCGCTGCCCGATGGCGTCTTGCGGTCGATTGCCCGACGGTTGCGGCCTTTGCGCGTACCAAGAGGCTCGGTGATCACGTCGCAAAACGAGGCCGGCGATTGCATTTTCTTCGTGGCGGAAGGACGCTGCCAGCTCGCGATCGAGCGCGCCGCCGGGCATCGGGTGGCGGTGGCGGTTCTTGCCGAGGGGGATTTCTTCGGAGAGGCCGCATGCGTGCTGAGCGAGCCCCATCAAGCTTCGGCGGTAGCTCTGGCGGACTGCAAATTGCTCGCTCTCGACCGCGCGAGCCTTTTTGCGGTGATCTCCCAATCGTCACCCGAGCTCGCGCAGTTGGCGCGGCTGGCTCAGCAACGCAAGGCGGCCTTCGCCGAGACCGCCGCCCAGGCCAGCTGGGGCATCCTACTGGGTGAGGCGCCCGTGGTCGCCATCTATTCCCCGAAGGGTGGTTCAGGCGGCACCACCGTAGCGCTGAACCTGGTCGGCACCCTGTCCCGACGGTACCCCGGCCAGGTCCTGCTCCTGGACTTGGACCTGCCATACAACCATGCCGCGTTGCTTGCCAACCTGGTGCCCACCACATGCCTCGCGCGCACGGCCCAAACCTCGCCCGAAGCCTTCGAAGAGGTGCTCCTGAGCGCCGTGCTGTATCACGCGGGCGGCCCGATGATCCTTCCGGGCGCCCTCAAACCGGAAGAGGCCGACCTCGTCACGCCGGAACTGCTCGCGCGGACCATCACCGTTCTTCGAAGGTCCTTCCGCTACGTGATCGTTGACCTGGGCGTCGCCCTGAGCGAAACCGTGCTGGCGGTCGTCGACCATGTCCAGCACGTGGTGCTCGTGGTCACGCCTGAGATCTCAGCAGTCAAGGCGTCGGCCGATGCACTCGACATCCTCGTAACTCTGGGCGTGCCACCAGATCAGGTGAGCGTCCTGCTGAACCACAGGAGCGCAAAGCCCGCAGTCCTTCGTGCGAGCCTCGAGCGGATGTTGGGGAAGGCGGTCGACGTCGAGATGCTCTTCGATGGCGGACGACCGGACCAAGCTGCACTGCACGGCAAAATCCTGAGCCTCACCGATCCGCGGAGTGAGGTGACCAAGGGGGCGGAAACGCTCGCCTACCTGCTCGAGTCAACCCAACCGCTCGCCGCCATCGCCGACGGTTTGTCTTCTGGCCGAGTTGCACACCCGGCAGGCGCCGGTCGTGCCGATGGAAGAGAAGACTCCTGATGAAAGCCCCGAGGCGGGTCGTTCGGCCGCTCCAAATTGCGCTGAGCAGATCCCTGCTCACGCGGCGTGTGCGGGCCGTTGCGGCCGGGACGGCGAGCGCACTCCGTCTCGACCTGAGCGATGTGGCGCTGGACCCAGGCTCTGTCTTCCTGGAGGTGACGAGGTCCCTCCCCGCGGGCTCGCCGGCCTTGGCTCGCCTGGTGGAAGCGCTCCGGTCATCTGGAACTGTCGACACGCTGATGGACGGGCTGGTGGACGATGACGCGGGCCGCCGCCAGCGGTGCGCACGCCTGGCGGGCGCTCTACGACTCGACGCGGCAGTGCCGTGGCTGGGCAAGCAGCTGCAAGCTGCGGAGCGGCCTGTGAGGCGGACGGCCGCCAGGGCCCTCGGGCGCATTGGTGGGGCCCGCAGTGCAGACCTCCTGGTTGGTGCGCTGCGCACGCGGCGACTCCCATCGAGCAGGCTCGTGATCGAGCTGTGCCGGGCGGCGCCCGATTTGTACGTCGAATCATGCTTGCGGTCGCCGCAGAACACGGCTGTGCGCGCCCAGCTCGCGGCAGCAGCGGGGCTGCGCGGCCGGCGCTCAGGCCTCGAGCCTCTCCGCCGGCTCGCTGTCGAAGGCACCGAGCGAGAGCGGGCTACCGCGTGCAGAGGGCTGGGGTTGATAGGCGACCCCGAGGCCCCTGTGGAGCTCAGAAGCGCTCTGGAGCATCGGGCATGGCGGGTTCGAAGAGCCGCCACGCGAGCCATTGGCGAGATCGGTGATCGTTCCTGGTTGCCCGAGCTCCAACAGCGACTCTACGATTCCCACCCGAGCATTCGATATGCGGCAGCACGGGCTCTCCGCCTTGTCCGTGCAGCTGGCGCCAAGTGACGCTCATGAACCGGCTCGCAGAGCGCCGTGGCGCGGCGGCGGGTTCGGATGATGGGAAGTCGGCCAAACCAGGGCTAAAGGTCGTAGCGCCCGCTGGGGACGAGCAATCCCGGACGCAGGTGGTTGCGCCCGAGCCGGTGGGCCAGACGGACACGGACAAGCGAGGAACCACCGTACCTGCCATCACCGAAGCCAAGAACGCCATGCATGCGCTGTTCGTGGAACGGCACGCCGACGAGATCGACATTGGCAACCGAGCGGGAGTGCGGTCGAAGCTCGCCGCGGTCGCTGACGAATACCTCCGGACCCACGCCCTGGGGTTGAACCGACTCGAATACGGCAACCTCATCGATTCACTACTTGACGACGTGATCGGCCTGGGCCCGTTGCAGTCGCTGCTGGAGGACCAGGAGATCTCCGAGATCATGATCAACCACCCGAAGCAGGTCTTCGTCGAGCGGAAAGGGCGGCTCGTCCTGAGCCCCGTCACCTTCGAGAGCACGACCCAGCTCCGTCAGGTCATCGACAGGATCGTGAGCACGATCGGCCGGCGTGTGGACGAGAGCTCGCCCATGTGCGATGCCCGGTTGCGGGACGGATCGCGGGTCAATGTCGTGCTGCCGCCGCTCGCGTTGGACGGTCCCTGTATGACGATCCGCAAGTTCTCCCGCGACAAACTTCAGCCGGACGACCTGATCGCGATGGGCAGCGCGACTCCTGACATGATCCGCTTCCTCGAAGTCGCCGTCAGAACCAAGCTCAACATCCTGGTTTCGGGCGGCACGTCGTCGGGAAAGACGACGCTGCTCAACGTGCTCTCAGGCTTCATCCCGGCCGAAGAGCGCATCGTCACAGTCGAGGACGCGGCCGAGCTTCAACTCCGCCAGACCCACGTGATCAGGCTCGAGGCGAGGCCGCCAAATGTCGAGGGCAAGGGTGCGGTCGAGATCCGTGACCTCGTTCGCAACTCGTTGCGTATGAGGCCGGACCGGATCGTGGTCGGTGAGTGCCGGGGTGGCGAGGCACTGGACATGCTGCAGGCCATGAACACCGGCCACGAGGGGTCGATGAGCACCGTCCACGCCAACAGTCCCTACGACGCATTGAACCGCCTGGAAACGATGGTATTGATGGCAGGAACCGACCTGCCGTCGAGGGCGATTCAAAAGCAGATTGCGTCTGCGATCGACATCGTCGTGCAGGCCCAACGGCTTCGCGGTGGCACTCGAAAGATCGTCAGCATCGCTGAGATCACGGGGCTCGAGGACGGGGAGCCGCGCTATCAGGAGATCTTTCAGTTCAAGCAGACCGGCGTCGATGATGAAGGCAGGGCGACCGGATATCACGATGCCTGCGGAAAACGGTCGGTACACCTGCAGCACTTCGAGGAGCGCGGCGAGCACGTGCCGGACGCGATGTTCGAACCGGCGGCATCGGACATTGGCCGCATGACGAGAGGCAGGGGTTGAGCAGCCCATTCCTTCTCCTCTTCGCCATCGTCGCCGCTGCGGGCGCCTTCGTCGCCCTCGCCGCGTTCGCGCTGCCGGCGAGCGAGGGTGAAGCTCCCGTGGATGCACGGCCGGGCACTCTCCCCCTACGTGGCGCCCGCGCCCAGCCGGCCGGGTTTCGCGACAGGATCGACCGGTCATTCCAGGGCATAGTCGAGCGCGGGAACAGGAGACGTCTCAAGCTCACCGGACTCACGCTGGCGGAGCACCTGGCGCGGGCGGACATCAAGCTGCGGTCCTCCGAATTCGTATTGATCCAGCTTGGCTGCCTGGTCGCGTTCGCCCTCCTCGGCTTGCTTCGCTTCGGCTTCGGCCCTCAGTTCATCGTCTCCGGCGTCGGTGCGTATCTGCTACCCATGCGCGTCGTCAAATATCGCCAGGGAAAGCGCTTGAAGAGGTTCAACGTTCAACTCCCGGAGACCATCGGCTTACTGTCCAACGGCCTCAAAGCCGGGTTCTCTCTGCCTCAAGCGCTCGACTCAGTCGCACGCAACGCCGCGCCCCCGGTGTCTGAGGAGCTCAGCCGTGTGACCCGAGAGATGACCCTGGGCGCCTCACTCGAGCAGGCCCTGCACAATATGTTGAAGCGGGTGGCGAGCGACGACCTGGATCTCATCGTGACCGCCATCCTCATCCAAAATTCGGTGGGAGGGAACCTGGCGCGCGTCCTCGACAACATCTCCCACACGATCAGGCAGCGCGTGCACGTGAAGGGCCAAATCGCCGCGCTCACGGCTCAGGCGCGCGCGTCGGGCTGGATCATCAGCCTGCTGCCGGTCGGGGTGGCCCTGATTCTTTACGTGATCGCACCGACCTACTTCCGTGCCCTCACCACAGACCCGATGGGCCTGACACTTCTCGGCGTGGCAGGAGTCTCTATTGTGATCGGCAATTTCTTCATCCGCCGCATCGTGAACATCAAGGTCTAGCCATGGCTCTCCTATACGTTTCCCTGCTGTTCGGCGTGGTCGCCGCGGCAGGCGGACTTCTGGCGGCCTGGAGCCTGACACCCGCGCCACTGGACAACGCGCAGGTGGTGG
>CAAGKR010521864.1_pt1 | contig 18341 bp, 17 predicted proteins | sample 2556971 | NCBI WGS metagenome assembly CAAGKR01 (sample SAMEA5207829, study PRJEB30636) | soil metagenome | biome: forest; feature: boreal; material: soil | place: USA | collected 2011-09 | depth 1 m | reverse complement strand
GTGATCCATCACACGGAGCTGCTGGCGCAGCTGATCACCGAGGGGCGGCTCACCCCCTCCCGGGCCGTCGAGGGGAAATTCACCTACCACGACTCCTGTTACCTGGGTCGCTGGAATGGGATCTATGACCCGCCCCGGGCGGTGGTCGAGGCGATCCCGGGCGCGGAGCTGGTCGAGATCGAGCGCCATCACAAGCGCGGCTTCTGTTGCGGAGCCGGCGGGGGCCGCATGTGGATGGAGGAGACGATCGGCAAGCGCATCAACCACGAACGGGTGGATCAGACCCTTCGCACGGAGGCCCCCAGGGTGGCCACGGCGTGCCCCTTCTGCCTCACCATGTTCCGCGAGGGGATCGCGGCCAAGGGCGCGGAGGGGCGGCTGCAGGTCCAGGATCTGGCGCAATATCTGGCCGATTCCGTCGACCCGGCCGCGCCGCCAGATCCCTCCCCGCCCCCCGGTTGACTTTGAGGCCACGGGCACGCTAGTGTACGGAGGCTATGTGGCGGCGCATTTCAGCGGGCGGCATCGTCTTCACCAGGGGCGAAGCCTGCCTTCGCTGGGCCGCACACTATTGAAAGCGACATAGTCTAGACCCCGTTGCAGACGCTTTCGACCGTGAGGCCCCGGGGCCCACGGTTTTTTGTTTTCCCGGCATTTCCGCAAGGAGTCAAGATCATGGCGATTCAGGCACGCGACGTGAATTCGGCGGCGGTCGAGATCGTCGACATCTCGAAGCGCTTTGGCCAATCGGGCCGCCGGCTGCTTCCGTGGCGCAAGGCCAACAAGGAGAAGCTGGCGCTCGACCGGGTGTCGCTGCGCGTCGACCGCGCCCGGATCACGGGCATCCTCGGCGCGAACGGGAGTGGCAAGTCGACGTTGATTCGTATCCTGGCCACCCTGCTGACTCCGGATGCCGGCTCCGCGGCGGTGTTCGGCTACGACGTGGTGACGGAGGCCGCGGCGGTGCGGCGCCATATCAACCGCGTCTCCGTGGAGGCATCGTTCTTCAAGGAGATGAGCCCATGGGAAAACATGCTCTACGCGGCCCGACTGTACGGCAGCGGTGGAGAGGGGACGCGCGCGCGGGTCGAGGCGACCCTCGAGCGGCTGGGCTTGCCGCTCGACACGCTCGATCGCCCGATGAAGCAACTGTCGCGGGGGCAGCAGCAGAAAGTCGCCATCGCCCGTAGCTTCCTGACCTCGCCCTCGCTGTTACTGATGGACGAGCCGACCACGGGGCTCGACCCGAGGTCCAAGCGCGAAGTCCAGGACCTGGTGACGTCGATCCGCCGGGATCGGGGCGCGACAATCCTCCTCTGCACGCATGACCTGCAGGAGGCAGAAGTGCTCTGCGATCGCGTCATCGTGATCGATCGTGGCCGCCTGCTCGCCGAGGGAACCCCGGCGGAGTTGATCCGCCGCCATGCCGGAGCGGAGGGCGGCACGCTCGAGGACGCGTTCATGCAGCTGACCGGGAAGCGGCTGGTCGAAGACGAGGAGGAGAAAGAGGAATGATGGCGAGTTCCGTTCGTTTCGAGCTCAACGCCTTCTGGGGCTTCGTGGAGCGGCAGAAGAACCTCTATCGCCGCTACTGGGCCTGGGAGGCCGTCTGGCTCCTCTACAACCTGGTCAGCGTGCTCAGCATCGGCTACCTCGCGTCCGGCCTGGCTTCGCTGGGGGTGGAGCAATCGGCAGCCAGCCTGCACCAGACGCAGCTCTACCTGCTGGTCGGGGCGCTGCTGTGGACCTACCTGTCGATGGTCTTCTTCGAGATCGCCTTTGCCATCACCTGGGAGCGCTGGGAGGGAACCATCGAGTACACGTTCATGGCCCCCATTCGCCGGCTGACGCACCTGCTGGGGGTGTGCGCCGCCTCCCTGATCTATGGCGTGGCCCGGGCGGCGGTCATCGGTCTGAGCCTGGTGGTCCTGTTCAGGCTCGACCTGTCGCACGCGAACTACCTGGCCGCCGTGGCGATCTTCGCCGCGGCCACCGTTCCCCTCCTTGGTCTCGGCATCTTCACCTCGGTGCTGCCGCTGCTCTCACCGGAAAAGGGGGACCAGATGGCCTTCGCGGTCCAGGGGGTGCTGCTGCTGATCTCGGGGGTCTACTATCCGATCACCGTCCTGCCGCTGCCGCTGCACGTCGCCGGCATCCTGTCGCCCCTCACCTACACCCTGGCCGGGGTGCGCGATGCCCTCTTGCACGGGCAGTCCCTGGCTGGTTCCCTTCCCGATATCGGCATCTTGCTGCTGATGGGTGCCATCCTGGTCCCGTCCGCCGTCTGGTGTTTTGGCCGCGCCGAAGTGCGGGCCAAACGCCTTGGACTGCTGAAGCGGAGCGGCTAGTCCTAGTAGATGAAGCCGAGGATGCCGGTCATCGAGGTCACCGTGCGGTAATCGACCTTGCCCCAGCCGCCGCCCGGGACGCCCCACCAGTTCATCTCGGAGATTACGAACGACCCGGTCGGGTTCACCGACTCCACGTAGGCGACGTGGCCGCTGGAGGCGGATGCGCCGCCGACCCCGTATCCCATCACCATGACGGCGCCGACCCTGGGCGTCGATCCCTCGGCAAACCCGTAGGCACGGGCGCTCCACCACCACTGCGCGGCATTGCTGTGCCAGGGGATGGCGCGCTTGTGGGAAACCCACCAGGTGCAGTACCCGAAGGCGTAGCCGGTGCTGTTGCCCGCAGCAGGCGCGCTGGTGCGGGGCGGAGCCGCGGCTGCCCGGGTGACGGCGGGCACCCGCCCGAGCTTTGCCGCCAGCGGTGCCCGGACTGCCACGCGCGGCGGCGGGATGACCGCCTCGGCCGCCGACTGGGTGCTGGCCCGGATCGCCATGATCGAGGCCCGCTCATCGAGGGGGGCGCTGCGTTCGGTTTGCAGGGAGCGCTGGATCGGCAGCGCCGATGCGGCCGAGGTCGCCACGACGACCGGCGGCTGGGAGCTGACGGCCCCCACACCCATCGCCAGAATCACGCCGCTGCCCGCCGTGCGCCGCAAGGCACGGCCAACTGTCTGGATCATGGTCCAACCTCCTTCCCCTTGTTGGATCAGCCTGCTGGCTTTCGACGGTCATTCCTGCTGGCTTTCGACGGTCATTGAGGACGGTGAGTGCCGCGATAGCTCGAACCGTGATGTAACTGACCGTGGTTCACCCTACACAAATTGCGCAGGCTGTGTCAAGTCGGCCCCTTGGGCAGGGCGGGGCCGCACGGCACAGCCGCCGTAGAATCAAGCCATGCTGAGCCGGATCGACCACGTCGGGATCGCCGTCCGGGATCTCGACCAGGCGATCCAACTCTACGAGCGGCGGCTGGGCCTTCGGGCCACCGGCCGGGAGCGGCTGGAACAGGAGGGCATCGAGATCGCCTTGATCCCGATCGGGGAGAGCCGGATCGAGCTGATCATGCCCATCAGTCCGGACTCGACGCTGGAAAAGTTTCTCCAGAACCGCGGCGAGGCGGTCCACCACGTGGCCTACGGCACGGACAATGTCGACGCATCCCTGCGCCAGGCCGGTTCCGCCGGGGCGCAATTGCTCGACGAGGCGGCTCGGAAGGGGGCCCACGGGACCCGGATCGGGTTCGTCCATCCCAAGAGTGTCTGCGGCGTCCTGACGGAATTCGTGCAGGCTGATGGCCCGTCGGGCGCCTGAGCCGGCGTCCGAGCCGCCAGCAGTACCGGCCGCGCCAGCCGCGCGAGCGACCGACAGCGGTATCCCGCTGAAGCCGGTCTATCGGGGGGCCGACGCCGGTCCGGAGGCTCCGGCGCCCGGGCAATATCCCTTCACCCGGGGCATCTACCCCGACATGTACCGTTCGCGGCTGTGGACCATTCGTCAGTACGCCGGGTTCGGCTCTGCGGCCGAGACTAACCGGCGCTTCCGCTATCTCCTCGAGCGCGGGCAGACTGGCCTCTCCGTCGCCTTCGACCTGCCCACGCAGATCGGCCACGACGCCGACGCCCCGATCGCCAGGGGTGAGGTAGGCAAGGTCGGGGTCTCGATCTCCTCCCTCAAAGACATGGAGGTGCTCTTCGATCAGATCCCCCTCGACCGCGTCAGTACGTCGATGACGATCAATGCCCCGGCTGCCCTGCTGCTCCTCCTCTACGAGCTGGTGGCGGAAGGCCAGGGCCTGACCGGCCGACAGCTGAACGGCACGGTCCAGAACGACATCCTCAAGGAGTACGCCGCCCGGGGAACGTACATCTTCCCGCCGCGTCCCTCGATGCGTCTCACGACCGACCTCTTCGCCTACTGCCGCGACCGACTGCCCAATTGGAACACCATCTCGATCTCCGGGTATCACCTGCGAGAGGCCGGAGCGACCGCGGTCCAGGAGCTCGGTTTCACGATGGCCCACGCCATCGCCTACGTGGAAGCGGCCCAGCAGGCTTCCCTGGACGCCGCTCAGTTCGCGCCGCGGCTTTCCTTCTTTTTCGCCGTCTTCTCCGACTTCTTCGAGGAGGTGGCCAAGTTCCGCGCGGCGAGGCGGCTGTGGGCATCGCTGGTGCGAGAGCGGTTCCACGTGGCCGATGAGCGGGCGCAGGCCCTGCGATTTCACACCCAGACCGGGGGGAGCACCCTGACGGCCCAGCAACCGCACAACAACATTGTTCGGGTGGCCCTCCAGGCGATGAGCGCGGTACTCGGGGGCACCCAGAGCCTCCACGCGAACTCGTTCGACGAGGCGCTCGGCCTCCCGTCCGAAGCCGCCGCCACCCTGTCGGTCCGGACGCAGCAGATCATCGCGCACGAGACCAATGTGCCGAGCGTGGCCGATCCCCTCGGGGGAAGCTACCTGGTCGAGGCCTTGACCACCGAGCTGGAGGCGGGTGCCCGGGCCCTGATCGACGACGTCGAGCGGCAGGGCGGCGCCATTGCCGCCATCGAATCGGGGTTCACGCAGGGGGCGATTCAGGAGAGCGCCTACCGCCAGCAACAGGCGGTCGAGGATGGTCGCCGGGTGGTCGTCGGCGTGAACCGGTTCCAGGGCGATGATCCGCCGGTTCCGGTGGTCAAGGTTAGCCCCCAGCACGAACGGGAGCAGCAGGTCGCTCTCGCCGAGCTGCGGGCGACGCGAGACCGGGCCCAGGTCGAGCGCTTGCTGGCGGCGGTCAACGCCGCGGCCCGGGGTCGGGACAACTTGCTGGTGCCGATTCGAGAAGCGCTTCGGGCGTATGCCACCATAGGTGAGGTGTGCGGGGTCCTGCGCGACGTCTTCGGTGAGTACCGGCCGGTGTCCCGGTCCTGATGGCGACCCGCGCGCGCGAACCGGAGATGCCATCCCCCTCGGAACGCCAGGTCAACGAACTACGCAAGCGGAAGTACGACGCCATGCACCGCGGCGGCGACCCGGCTGACAAGCAGCACTTAAAGGGCAAGCTGACCGCCCGAGAGCGCATCGAGCTCCTCTGCGACCCAGGCTCCTTTACCGAGCTCGATGCCTTTGCCGTCCATCGGACGGAGGCGTTCGGCATGGGTGAGAAGAAAGTGGCCGGCGACGGCGTCGTCACCGGCTACGGCCTGGTGGAGGGCCGCGATGTCTTCCTCTTCGCCCACGACGCCAGCGTGTTTGGCGGATCGCTGGGTGAGGTGTTCGCGGAAAAGGTCTGCAAGGTGATGGACCTCGCGGTCAGGGCTGGCCGCCCCTGCATTGGGATCAACGACTCCGGCGGGGCGCGGATCCAGGAAGGGGTGGTCAGCCTGGCCGGGTACGCCGACATCTTTTACCGGAACGTGCGGTCGTCCGGGGTGGTCCCCCAGATCTCGGTGATTGTGGGACCCTGCACCGGCGGCGCGGTGTACTCGCCCGCCATCACCGACTTTATCTTCATGGTCGAGCACCTCGGCTACATGTTCATCACCGGGCCGGAGGTCGTCCGTGTGACGACCGGCGAGAAGGTTGGCTTCGACGACCTCGGCGGCGCGGAGGTCCATAACGTCAAGAGCGGGGTGGCGCATTTCCTCTCGGGCGGCGAGGCGGAGGCTTTCGCCTCGGTGCGCCGGCTCCTGGGATACCTGCCCGGCAGCAACCGCGAGCGCCCACCGGCGCGGGAACCCGTCGACGACCCCGATCGGCGTGACCCCGCGTTGCAAACCCTGATCCCGGAGAACCCGCAGCAGCCCTACGACATGAAGGCCGTCATCGGGGCCGTCCTCGACCGCGACAGCTTCATGGAGGTGCAGGAGCATTTTGCCCAGAACCTCGTGATCGGACTGGCTCGCCTCGATGGCGAGGTGGTCGGGATCGTCGGCAACCAGCCGCGCATCCTGGCGGGGGCCCTGGACATCAATGCCGCCACCAAGGGCGCCCGCTTCGTTCGCTTCTGCGATGCCTTCAACATCCCACTCGTCACCTTTGTCGACGTGCCGGGCTTCCTGCCTGGGACCGCGCAGGAGTACAACGGCATCATCCGGCATGGGGCGAAGTTGCTCTACGCCTTTGCGGAAGCGACGGTGCCGAAGCTGACCGTGATCACGCGGAAGGCCTACGGGGGCGCCTATGACGTGATGTCCTCGAAACACATCGGAGCGGACTTCAACTACGCCTGGCCGACCGGCGAGATCGCGGTGATGGGGCCGCAGGCGGCGGTCAACATCATCTTCAAGCGTGAGATCAGTAGGGCAGAGGATCCGGCCGTCAAGACGGAGCAGCTGGTCGAGGATTACAAGGAGCGCTTCGCCAACCCGTACGTCGCCGCGGAGCGCGGTTACCTCGACGACGTGATCGAGCCCCAGGACACCCGTCCCATCCTGATCCACTCCTTGCGGCTGCTGAAGGACAAGCGAGTCGAACGGCCGGATCGCCGGCATGGAAATATCCCCTTGTGAAGTTTCTCGAGTACCAGGTCAAGGACCGATTCCGAGCCGCGGGCATTCCGGTCCCGGATGGACGGCTGGCACGGACGCCCGACGAGGCCGCCCTGGCGGCCGGCTCGCTCGGCTCCATTGCCGTCAAGGCCCAGGTCCCGGTGGGTGGCCGCGGGAAGGCCGGCGGCATCAAGCTGGCCAGGACCCCGGTCGATGCCAAGCGGGTGGCGGGCGAGATCCTGGGGATGACGATCAAGGGCTTCCTGGTCAAGGAGGTCCTGTGTGAAACGGCGCAAGAGATCACCCGTGAGTTGTACCTTGGCCTCACCCTCGACCGGGATGCTCGGAAACCCGTGTTGATCCTCAGCGCGCAGGGCGGCATGGAGATCGAAGAGGTCGCCGAGACCCACCCCGAGGCGATCGCCCGGCTGTACCCGGATCCGTGGCGAGGGCCGCTGGCGTTCGAGGTACGGGATCTCGTCTTTCGGGCCGGGCTCGGTCCGCTGCAAGCCCAGCTCACCCCGGTCGTGACCAAGCTCTACGCGCTTGCCCGCAGCTTCGACGCCATCACGATCGAGATCAACCCCCTGGCCATGACCCGGGACGGAGGCCTGGTCGCGGCGGACGGCAAGCTCGAGATCGACGACAACGCCCTCTACCGGCACAAGGATCTGCACGGTGCCGAGGAGTTCGATGAGGATCCCCTGGAGGCGGAGGCGAAGCGCCGCCGGCTCACCTACGTGCGACTGGACGGATCGATCGGTGTGATCGGGAACGGCGCCGGCCTGGTGATGAACACCCTCGACCTGGTGCAACGGGAGGGCGGTCGCGCCGCTAACTTCCTCGACATCGGTGGGGGCGCCAAAGCCGAGGTCGTCCACAATGCCCTGGAGCTCCTGGCCGGCGACCCGCACGTCAAGGGCATCCTGATCAACATCTTCGGCGGCATCACCCGGGGCGATGAGGTGGCGCGCGGGATCATCGACGCAACCCGCGACCTCAACCTGAAACTTCCGCTCGTTGTTCGGATGACCGGCACTCGTGAGGAGGAGGGCCGCCAGATGCTGGCCGAGGCCGGCATCGCGCCGGAGGCGAGCGCGACCGGGGCAGCCCGGAAGATCGTGGAGCTGGCCAAACAATGAGCATCCTGATCTCCAAGCAGAGCCGGGTGCTGGTGCAGGGCCTGACCGGCCGCGAGGGCAGCTTTCATGCCGAGGCGATGAGGGCCTACGGCACGAACGTGGTCGGAGGGGTCAGTCCTGGCAAGGGTGGGTCCTCGCACCTGGAGATTCCTGTCTACGACACGGTCCACGAGGCGAAGACGCAAACCGGCGCGGACGTCAGTGGCATCTTCGTGCCCGCCCCTTTTGCCGCCGACGCCATCATGGAGGCGGCGGCAGCCGGCATCGGCCTGATCGTCTGTATCACGGAAGGGATCCCGCTCTACGACATGGTGCGGGCCCGCGCTTTCGTCGAAGATGCCGGCGCCCGCTTGATCGGCCCGAACTGCCCGGGACTGGTCACGGCCGGCCAGGCGAAGGTCGGGATCATCCCGAACCACATCAACCGTGAGGGCTCTGTCGGGATCGTCTCACGCAGCGGGACGCTGACCTACGAAGTCATCCAGGGCCTCAGCCAGGCTGGGGTCGGTCAGACGACCTCGGTCGGGATCGGCGGCGATCCTATCCTGGGGCTCTCCTTTGCCGAGATCCTCCGCCTCTTCAAGGCGGATGCCCAGACCCGGGCGGTGGTGATGATCGGCGAGATCGGGGGGAGCGATGAGGAGCTGGCGGCGGAGGAGGTGATCGGCACCGGCTTCGGCAAGCCAGTCATCGGCTTCATCAGCGGGCGCACGGCGCCGCCCGGGAAGCGCATGGGCCACGCCGGCGCCATCATCTCCGGCAATACGGGAACCGCCGCCTCGAAGGTCGAGGCCCTGACCCGAGCGGGGGCCCAGGTCTGCGACACCATCGAGGACGTGGTCGCGGCGGCGGCCGCCGCCGTCGGACAGGCCACCCCCACGAGCCGCCGCTAGCCTCGCCGGGCGATGCCACGGCACGGCACGCAACGGCGTCGACCGTGGCTTCGTCGGATCGGGCTCGTCCTCCTGATTGTGGTCCTGGGCTTGACCGTCGACGCCTACCTCCCCGCCGGCCAGCTCTCGGCCTCCGTGCCGTCGCCCCGCCGTGGCGCGGCGGCCCCAGGATTGCCCTGGCTGCGGGTGGATCGCGGTCGTATTGTGGATGACACGGGGCGAACCGTCCTGCTCCGCGGGTTCAACGCGGATGCCCTGGTCTCCTATCCCAAGGGCGAGCCGGCGCCCCTCGACGATCGGGATGGCGCCCTGATGCAAGGAGCCGGCTTCGACGTGGTTCGTCTGGGTATCGATTGGGCGCAGCTGGAGCCGGTCCGCGGCCGGATCAGTTCCAGGTATCTTGACCGGGTGGCGGCCACCGTCGCCATGCTCAACCAGCACGGCCTTTACGTGGTGCTGGACATGCACTTCCGCCTGGGATGGAGCCCTCGATTCGGCTACTCCGGGGCACCCGCCTGGGCTACGGCCGGCGTCCCGAACTGGAACCCGTTACCCCAATTCTCGTGGAGCCCGGCGCTCTCACCTGCCGCGGTCGCCTCCGACACCTACTTCTGGCTTTCGGATGACTGGAAGCACGACTTCTACCAGACCTGGCAAGCGGTTGCGGCACGATTCGCGAACAACTCGGGGATCGCCGGCTACGACATCTTCAACGAGGCCCATCCGTTGCCGATTCCTCCGAGGATCTTCGAGAAGTCCTACCTCTGGCCGATGTTCCAACATGCCATCGAAGCCATCGGCCAGGTCGACGCGAACCACCTGTTTTTCGTCGAGGGGATCCTCCTGCTCTCGCTGAACACCGACGTGGTTCGGCTTCGGGCGCCCGACGTCGTCTATGGCACGCACCTCTACGAAGGGTCGCTGGTCCCGCCGTTCTGGAACGGCGACCGGGCCTTTCTCAACTCCCGGTTCCAGCAGCGCCTTCGCGAGGCCTCCGAGGTGCCGGCGCCCCTATGGATTGGGGAGCTGGGCTACGACCTGACGCAGAAGGGCGCCCTGTCCTATGCCGATGCCGCTCTGGATGAGGCCGACACCCTGGGCATCGGCTGGGCCTGGTGGCAATGGCGCGAGAACCGCTACTGGGGCATCGTCGACGCCGGCGGCCGGGTCGTCAACATGGAGGCGCTGCGTCACCTGGCCCGGCCCTACGTCATCGCGGCTCCGCCTGGCGTGCATCCCGGGCGGGGCGACGGGGTTCGTGGCCGGCTCGACCTTCAGGTTGACGGCGCACACGCGGACCTGCCCGTGGTGGTCGGGTGGTCAGCTGTCACCCTGGCTGCCCCGCACCCAACCGGGACCTGCCTGAAGAGCTCGGCCTGGGACGCCAGCAGCGGGCGGTTGACGCTTCAACTCGACACCGGGGCGAGATGCCAGGTAGTAATCGATGCCGGCTGACCGGAGCGCCCACGGCCTGTAACCGGTCGCGGTATCGTTCAGGAGGGGCAGAGTCGTGCCCAACCGGGTCGACAGTTCGGTTTTGGAGGAGGTTTTCATGAAACGCCTGATTTCGGTTGGACTGCTTGCCCTTGCCACGTTCGCTCTTCCAGCGACGGCGAGTGCGGCTCCGGCGCGGACGAACTTGTTCATCGCCCACCTCGTCGGCATCCAGGAAACGCCCCCGAACGCCAGCCCAGCGCAGGGTGAGGTCATCATGCACCTCAATGCCGACGGCACGGTCGGTTACAAACTGATCGTCGCCAACATCGAAAACGTATTCATGGCCCACATCCATGTGGCGCCACGCGGTGTTCCTGGCCCGATCAAGCAGTGGCTGTACCCCGTGTCGGGACCGCCGCCGCAACTTCTTCCCGGCCGGACTGACGGCATCCTTGCCCAGGGAACCTTCACCCCGACGCCCGAATTGCTGGCGGCCATCGAGAACGGCGATGCGTACGTCAACGTCCACACGCTGCAGCACCCCGGGGGCGAGATCCGGGGACAACTGAGATCCGGGGACAACTGAGATCCGGGGACAACTGAGAGCCGCCCACTAAGTCCACTCAGCAGGCGGGGCTCCGCGTGGTGAGCCCTGCCGCCTACGTTAAGGATCGACCCGGCGGGTCCAGAAGGCAAGCCGGTGATCGAACCGGCGCAGTTCGGCGCGAAGCGCGACCAGGTCCGTGGTCGCGATCTCGCGGCTGGCGGGCTTCTCGAAGGCCTCCGCAATCGCGGATTCGGCCGTCGCGATCATGCGCTGCTTGAACGTCTTGAGCTCCCGGTAGACGGTGGCCCAGTGCCGGGCGTCTTCCACGTCAGCCGTATCGGGATCCTCGCCGTCCAGCAGGCGGTCGGGATCGACCTCGGCGTCAGCGGCCCTAACCTCTCGCGGATCCTGGTCGGTGATGGCTGAAGTCTAGGTCGCCCGGGGCTAGACGGGGAAGACTCCGTGCTTGCGGTTGACCCTCGGCCGCTGGCTGGTCGCGTACCGGGCGAAGCGTGCCGCGAGTTCAGTCCGGAGGTCCTGGGGGGCGACGACGGCATCCACGATGAGATCGGAAGCCAACCGGTAGAGATCGATGTCTTCCCGGTACTCTTCCTGCAACTTCTTCACGTACGCGGGACGCTCGGCTTCAGGCAGTTCCTGGATCTTGTTGTAAAAGACCGCGTTGACGGCCGCGCTTGGTCCCATGACGCCGATCATGGCGGTCGGAAGGGCCAGCGTGGCGTTCGTGTCGAAGGCCGGCCCAGACATCGCATAGAGACCGGCGCCGTAGGCCTTGCGCACGATGACCGAGACCTTCGGCACCGTGGCCTCGGCCACCGCCGCGATCATCTTGGCCCCGTGGCGGATAATGCCCTGCCGTTCGACCTTGGTGCCGATCATGAACCCGGGGACGTCCGCGAGGAAGAGCAAGGGGATGTTGAAGGCATCGCAGAGCCAGATGAAGCGAGCCGCCTTGTCGGCCGAATCGACGAAGAGGATGCCGCCCTTGTGCAGCGGTTGATTCGCCAGGACCCCGACCGCGCGCCCGTCGATCCGGGCAAGCCCACAGATGATCTCCCGGGCGAAGAGCATCTTGATCTCGAGGAAGCTCCCTTCGTCGACGATCCCGTCGATCAGGTGCTGCATGTTGAAGGCGCGTCCTTCTTCGGCGGGGACCAGGGTCTCCAGCGCGACCGGTGGGCGTGGCGCGGTTGGGGGGGTGGGCAGGGTGACCTCGAGGCTGTTCTGCGGGAAGAAGCGGATGTAGCGGCGGCCGAACGCGATCGCCTCCTCGTCCGACGTCACCAGGACGTCGCCGCATCCACTCTGCTCGCAGTGCATCCGCGCGCCACCCATCTCCTCGAGGCTCACCGTTTCCCCGATCACCATTTCCGCCATGCGGGGTGAGCCGAGGTACATGCTGGCGTGCCCCTCCACCATGACGGTGATGTCGCAGAACGCCGGGATGTATGCTCCGCCGGCGGCCGAGGGGCCGAACAACAGGCAGACCTGGGGGACCACGCCGGAGAGCTGGACTTCCTGGTAGAAGATGCGACCGGCATGGCGGCGCCCGGGGAACATCTGCACCTGGTCGGTGATTCGCGCGCCCGCGGAGTCGACCAGGTAGAAGATCGGCACACGCAACCGCTCGGCCGTCTCCTGGATCCGAATGATCTTCTCCACCGTCCGCGGTCCCCACGAGCCGGCTTTCACCGTTGGATCGTTGGCCATCACGCACACCGTGCGTCCCTCGATCTGGCCGATCACCGTGACCACCCCGTCGGCGCCATAGCCGGGCTCCTCGCTGTGGGCCAGCAGCCCGTCCTCGACCTGGAAGTCGGGATCGAGCAGCAGCTCGAGGCGCCGGCGGACCGGGAGCTTTCCCTCGCTGCGGAGCTTCTCCGCGTAGCGGGCCGAGCCGCCCGCGCGGGCCGCCTCAACCCGCGACCCGAGGTCGGTCATCAGCGGCTTCGGCTCATCCGGTAGCGCCACGTCGAGCAGTATATGGCTGGCTCCAGGCGGTCGCGGGCGGGCTGCCTAGAATGATTTCGTGGAGGACGTCGTGCTGGTCGCGGCGGCCCGGACCCCATTTGGAAAGCTCGGGGGCGGGCTCGCGTCGCTGCCGGCGCCTGAGCTGGGGGCCATCGTCATCCGCGAGGTCCTGCGTCGCGCCGGCGTGGCGGGCAGCGAGGTGGGCCAGGTCATCATGGGCACGGTCATCAGTGCCGGGATGGGCCAGATCCCCGCGCGGCAGGCGGCGATCAAGGCCGGCCTTCCCACCAGCATTCCCGCCCTCAGCGTCAACAAGGTCTGTGCCTCCTCGTTGAAGGCGGTCAATCTTGGCGCCCTGCTGATTCGAAACGGGGACGCCGACGTCGTCGTCGCCGGCGGCATGGAGAGCATGAGCCGGGCCCCCTATCTCCTGGAGAAGGCGCGCTTCGGATATCGCCTGGGGGATGCCACCCTGGTCGACAGCATGGTGCGTGACGGGCTGATCGACCCGGCCAATGGGTGTCACATGGCCGTCGAAGGATCCAACGTGGCCCGAGAGTTCGAGGTCTCCCGCGAGCGCCAGGATCAGTACGCGTACAACAGCCAGCGCCGCTATGCGGAAGCCTTGAAGGCCGGCCGCTTGAGCGAGGAGCTCGTTCCCGTGACGGTTCCAAACGGAAAGGCCAGTACCGTCGTCGATGGGGACGAGCAGCCGCGTCCGGACACGACGATGGAAGGCCTCGCCAGGCTCAAGCCGGTCTTCCAGAAGGACGGCACCATCACGGCCGGCAACGCCCCCGGTGTGAATGATGGCGCCGCCGCGGTGCTCTTGATGAGCGCCGCCGAGGCAAAGCGTCGCGATCTGCCGGTTCTCGCGGAGTGGATGGGCTACGGTGAGTCGGCCGCCGACACCCCGTACCTGGCCGTCGTGCCGGCCACGTCGATCCAGGCCGCGCTCAAGAAACGTGGTCTGCGGGTCAGCGACATGGACCTCGTCGAGATCAACGAGGCGTTTGCGGCCGTGGTGTGTACGGCGGAGGACCTCCTTGGCGTGGACGACGAGCGGGTGAATGTCGACGGTGGGGCAATCGCGGTCGGGCACCCGATCGGGGCCTCCGGCGCGCGCATCCTGATGCACCTGGTCTACGAGCTCCGCCGTCGTGGCGGGACCTACGGGGCCGCCGGGATCTGCTCGGGTATGGCGCAGGGTGAAGCGACCATCGTCCGCGTCGCCGCCCCATGAACCTGGCGCTGTCCACCGAACAAGACCAAATACGCCGGCTTGCCCGGGACTTCGCCGAACGCGAGGTCAAGCCTCGTGCCGAGGCGATCGACCATGAGGTGAAGTTTCCGCGGGACCTCGTCGAGAAGGCCGCTGAGCTCGGCCTGCTCGGAATCCTGGTGCCCGAAGCGTACGGCGGTGCGGGGCTCGACCACGTGTCGTTCGCGATCTTCATCGAGGAGGTTGCGCGTTTCTCCGCGAGCACCGCGGTGATCGTGGATGTGCACACCTCGGTCGGCAGCGAGCCGATCGTGCTCTTCGGGTCTGAGGAGCAGAAGAACCGTTGGCTCCCGGACCTCGCCCAGGGTAAGCAGCTGGCCGCTTTTGCCCTCACCGAGCCGGAAGCGGGCTCCGATGCGGCGCATCTGCAGACGACCGCTACCCGCCGAGGCGCCGGCTATGTCCTCAACGGCAGCAAGATCTTCATCACGAACGCCGGGGAGGCCGGGCGGTACATCGTCATGGCCACCACGAGCCCGGGGGCGGGCGCCGCCGGTGTGACGGCCTTCGTGGTGGGGGCTGACAACCCCGGGATGAAGGTTGGCCCCGCGTTCAAGAAGATGGGACTCAACGGCTCCGCCATCGCGGAGGTGTTCTTTGAGAACTGCGCGCTTCCAGAGGCGGACCGGCTGGGTGATGAGGGTCAGGGCTTTCGAATCGCGATGCGCGCGTTGGATAGCGGGCGCATCGGCATCAGCGCGCAGGCGGTCGGGCTGGCCCAGGGTGCGCTCGACGACGCCGTCGCCTACGCGAAAGAGCGCAAACAGTTCGGGAAACCGATTGCCGAGCTGCAGACGATCCAGAACAAGATCGCGGACATGGCGATCAAGGTCCAGGCCGCGCGCTGGATGACCTGGAAGGCGGCGGCGCTGTGCGACGCCGGACAGCCCTTCACGAAAGAAGCGTCGATGGCGAAGCTGTATGCCACCGACATGGCCATGGAGGTGACCCTCGACGCTCTCCAGGTTTTCGGCGGCTACGGTTACCTCGAGGAATATCCGATGGCGCGGCGCGTCCGTGATGCGAAGGCCTGCCAGATCTACGAAGGCACCAACCAGATCCAGCGGATCGTGATCGCACGCGAGGTTCTCGCCTGATGGATTTCGAACTGAACGAGGAACAAGGGCAGGTTCGGCAGATGGTCCACGACCTATGTCTGGAGGAGGTTGAACCTCGGGCCGCGCAGATCGACGAATCGGGCGAGTTTCCCTGGGACATCAAGGAGCTCTTCGCCAAGCACGACGTCCTCGGTATTCCGTTCACGCCCGAGTACGGTGGCGTGAGCGGCAGTGCGCTGACGCTGATCGTGGCGGTGGAAGAGATCGCCAGGTTCTGCGCGACCTCCTCGCTGATCCTGAGCGTCCAGTCTCTCGGCAGCCTGCCGATCTGGCTCGCCGGAACGGAGGCCCAGAAACGCAAATACCTCCCGCCCCTCGCGAGCGGCCAGCAGATGGCGGCGTACGCGCTGACCGAATCGGGCTCGGGATCGGACGCCGGGGGGATGCGGACCCGGGCCCTCAGGCGCGGCGACACCTACGTGATGAATGGCTCCAAGACTTTCATCACCGGCGGGAGCGTGGCGGACACCATCGTGGTCTTCGCCCGAACCGACCAGGATGGTGACACGCCGGCGCGCAACATCTCCGCGTTCATCGTCGAGAAATCGATGCCCGGCTTCCGCGTCGGCAAGCTGGAGAAAAAACTCGGCATCCGGGGATCGCCGACGGCGCAGCTGTTTTTCGAAGACATGGCGATTCCCGCGCAAAATCGACTCGGCGGCGAGGGCGAGGGGTTCAAGCTGGCCCTGCGTGTCCTGGATCACTCGCGGCCGGGGATCGCCGCGCAGGCGCTCGGGATCGCGCAGGGGGCCTTCGACCTCGCTCGGCGGTATGCCGGCGAACGCCGCCAGTTCGGCAAGGCGATCGCGGAATTCCAGGGCATCCAGTTCATGCTGGCCGACATGGCGACCCAGATCGAGGCCGCCCGGGGGCTGACCTACGCGGCCGGTGATGCGATCGACCGGACGCTTCCGGGGATCAATGTCAGTTCGTCCATGGCCAAGGTGTTCGCATCCGATACGGCCATGCGGGTCACCACCGACGCGGTGCAGATCCTGGGCGGCTACGGGTACTTGCGTGACTTCCCGGCAGAACGGATGATGCGGGATGCGAAGATCACGCAGATCTATGAAGGAACCAACGAAATCCAGCGACTTGTCATCGCACGTGACTTACTAAAGGAGAGATAGATTCGTGAAGCAGCTGTATATCGCCGGGGCGGGACTCATGGGGGCGGGGATCGCGCAAACGGCGATTACCTGCGGGTTCGATGTCCTCCTGCGAGACGTCGACGACATCGTCGTCAGCCGGGGGCTCGACAACATCACGAAGCGGCTGGAGCGGCAGGTCAACAACGGCAAGCTCGATGCGGGCAAACGGGAGGCCTCGCTCGCGCGTCTGCATACCACGACATCCCTGGAGGCCGCGGGCCGGGCCGACTTCGTGATCGAGGCTATCACGGAGAATTTCGACGCCAAGCGGGACCTGTTCAAGCGACTCGACGGCATCTGCAAGGAGGAGGCGATCCTCGCCAGCAACACCTCGTCCATCCCGATCACGAGGATGGCCGCGGTAACCCGGCGCGCCGACCGCTTCATCGGGATGCACTTCTTCAACCCGGTGCCCGTCATGCCGCTGGTCGAGATCACCCGTGGGCGTGACACCTCCGAAGGGACCCTGGGCACGACGCTCGAACTGGCCAAGACGCTGGGGAAGACCCCGATCACCTCGCTGGATTACCCGGGCTTCATCGTCAACCGCATGCTGGTGCCGTTCATCAACGAGGCGATCCGGGCCCTGATGGAAGGCATCGGCACCCGCGAAGACATCGACCAGGGCGCCAAGCTTGGCCTGCACCATCCCATGGGACCGCTCGAGCTTGCCGACTTCGTCGGCCTCGACACGCACCTCTACATCTGCGGCGTGCTCTATGACGGCCTCCATGATCCTCGGTTTGCGGCCCCGGCCTTGCTTCAGCAGCTGGTCGACGCCGGCCACCACGGGCGCAAGACGGGCCGCGGATTCTATCGATACAGTGCCGAGGGTACCCGACTCCCCGACTGAACCTGGGCCCGGCTCAGCGCGTCGGCTAGGGTCTGGCCCGTTGGGCCGCCGAAATGGGGGCGGGCGATTTGGACCGGCGGGGCCTTACCACAGCCAGCGCGAGGATTCCCAGGGCGGCCAGGAAGGCCGCGAGCGCCACGGCGGCCGAGGCAACGGCGATGACGGCCCAGCCCGGGCCGCTCTTGGTGGCGATCACGCTGACGGGCGTGCCGCCCTTGGCCAGGTGAAGGGTGACGAACGAATACCAGATGTTGAAGGTCGCGAGCACGATCACGATGGCGCCGGTGCGGCGCACCCGGGCGATCCAGAACGCGCCCACGAGCCAGGCGGTAGCGGTCACGGTGGCCGCGAACGCGGCGTCTTCCGGGTTGCCGGTGCCGAAATCCGACCGCTGCAGGCTGTCCGTCGTGGCGAGGATCACCAGGACGGTCCCCACCACCGCAACGAGAAGGACGGGAAGGGTGTCGTAGCGTCGGCGGTGGCCCCTGGGGTGGCTCCAGGACACGATCGCGGCCATGAAGCACAGCGTGCACGCCGGCAGCAGGCCCATCAAGACCGCGGCCAGCGGGAGCCCCTCCTTCTTGATGTACCCGCTCAGCGCGGCGGGGCCGGAGACGAAGTGGGTGGAGGCGATCACGCCGAACTCCACGAAGGCAATGATGCCGGCGATGACGGCGGCCAGCCCGGCCCCACGCCAGCCAAGCCCCAGGCTGATGAGGAAGACCACGGCGACCGCGCCGGCCACGACCACATAGACAACGTCGACCTCGGCGGCGCGCAGCTCATGGCCAAGGTTGTAGGTGCCGAGCGCCAACACCACCAGACCGCTGAGGACCAGCATGAACCGAGCGGGAATCAGGAAAGGGCCGGCCGGCCGGCGAAGCATCGGAGCCGCGGGCATTGTCGACCATATTACGGGCCACGGTTGGGTGTGCCAACGCGCGATCCGTCTGCTAACCCGTTGGCTACACTGACTGCTGCACTTGGGAAGCGAACCGCGTCGGCGACGTGCCTCGGCCGCCGCCAGGCAGTTGCCGGTCCCTCGGCTCGTCGGCACGGGCCTCCTTGTGGCGGTCGCGATCGTCCTGCTGGGCGTCGCGCTCCT
>CAAGKR010338209.1_pt1 | contig 18346 bp, 23 predicted proteins | sample 2556971 | NCBI WGS metagenome assembly CAAGKR01 (sample SAMEA5207829, study PRJEB30636) | soil metagenome | biome: forest; feature: boreal; material: soil | place: USA | collected 2011-09 | depth 1 m | reverse complement strand
GGTTGTGGCTCAAACAAACTCCCCGATTATGTAAATATTGATGGTGAAGCCACTTGTAAGCCAGATGTGCTTCACAATATTTTGGAGAAGTTTCCATACAAAGCTGGAACAGTTGAAGAAATTGTGATGTTTCACTGCATCGAACATATTCACAGAAGCTTACATCAAAAATTATTTACTGAAATTTGGAGACTTCTGAAACCAGGTGGAGTCCTGATCGTATCCTATCCAGAATTTCTCAAAGCTGTTGAGAATTGGAAAACTAATTACAAGGGTAAGAAAGATTTTTGGGAGAATGTAATCTATGGTAGGCAGCTTTATCCAGGTGATGCGCATGTTACAATTATGCACACACCGGACTTCGCAAAGAAACTTCAAGCTTGGGGATTTGGGGCAATTCGATCACACTCGGAGAAAGATGAAAAATTTAATACAATCGTTTCTTGTGTGAAAGCCGCTGCACCGATTGGATATGAAGATTTAATTAGAAAAGATATGGTAAGCCACAAATTTAAGCGAGTTACAATCTGATGGAAACTAGACTTGACCTAGCAGCTGAACTCGAAATCAATTTTAGTAACTCTATCTATTACGACAAACAGGCTGTTTCAGATAGTATTCAAGATGGGCTTGATGAGATTTGTGCGTTTACCGGCTGCATTTACAAGTCAGCCGCTCTGCCCTTCGAGCAGAATAAGACATACTATGATTTACTTACAATGTTGCCTGATTATATCGGTGTTGTCGCTATTTGGAATAATACTATTAAGAGGTGGATGTTCCCTACTTCGCTTAGAAAGCTTAACCAGCAACGTGTTGATTGGGATTCTTGTTATGGGACTCCTTACTATTTCTGCCCTATTAATTATCGTTATGTCGCAATTTGGCAAAAACCTTCAGTAGTTAATTCTGGTCAAATGTTTGTTTTCTACAGGGCAGCCGCGCCAGCTTTGGATGACATAACCCCAATCCCAATTCCAGATGAACATATAGCGGCTCTCGAATACTACTGTATTACTGATCTTTGGGAACAAGCCCAGGAGTGGGGAAAAGCTTCAGAGAGCTTGAAAGATTATTTGCAACTCTTGGATCAATTCCGTACTTTGATGCGGAACAAACGAAATTCAGATAGATTGATGGGTTTAAAGTAACAAAGTATTATGAGTGTTTTTGCATATCTCCAAAGTGCGAGTCAGAGCGGGAATGCTGCTCTCGCTTTCCCATCCAATAATACTGCTGGGAATATGATTGTTGTAGCAACTAGCAATATCAGTGTTACAGCCGTGAACGATACCCAAGGTAATTCGTATAGTTTGGTTTCTTCCGCCGCCAGCGGCAGTCCACAACTCCAAATGTGGGTTGCATTAAGTATTAAAGCTGGGGCGAACAGTGTAACGGCAACAGGGTTAAATGTGGGGGGAAGCAATTCGAGTATTGCAATCATCGAATATACTGTGCCGAGTTCATTTGCATTTGCATGCTCCGCTAATATTTATGCAGGGATGACTAATGGGTCGAATGGGAAGTATCAATCTTCTGGTGAGACATTACTTGTCATAGCGTCGTACGATTATAGCTCCGCGCACAGTTGGACAGGTACAAATTTAACAGTTCGTGAGACAACAACGGAAGGTGGGGGGCAAACGTTGGGGATTGGAGACTTTGATATCACAACAAGTACGACGTCCACAGTCTCTTACCTTAATGGTGGTAGCGGATCAAGTATTACCGGAAGTTTAATTAATTTTATTGCAGGTGGAAGTTCAACAAGTGATATTCAGATTAGCCTTTCAGATCCACTTGTGGTTAATTAAATGCCAACAGGATAACTTATGGCTTGGGATTACACAAACGATTACAGTTCGACAATTCTAGCTTACACATCTGGTGCTGGCTCAATTACAGTAGTGTCTGTTACTGGTTTGCCAGCTTCAGGGAGATATTTTATTTTAAAAGTAGATAACGAATACTTTCTTTGCACATCTTACACTGGACTTGTACTTACTGTAGTTGGAGGACAGGCTGGTAGTACTCCTGCAAATCACTCCCTCGGAGTCGCTATTACTGGATGTTGGATTGTGCCATCTGTGTTGGATGGAATTCGCTCTGATCAATCACAAATTGGTACTTATGCGAATTTACCCACAAGTGGGATGAAATTAGGTGATCGGTATAAATGCACTAACCTGGTATCTGAGCTTATATATGATGGATCTATCTGGCAGGAATTTTACAAAGGATTCTATGTTAACCCACTACCGTCATTTTCATGGCGCAATCAGGGTACTGCTAGTATTGTACAAACATTAGGAACAGAATTTTTGTTGGCAGAAGCTGCTGGTAGTAATAATTTAAAAGGGAGGGAAATATCTTTACCCTCTACACCATATACTATTACAATAACAATAGAGAGGCAGGGGTATAATGTTGGTTATGCTAATAATGGGATATACATTACTGATGGTACAAAGTGTGTTGCTTTTGGTATTGGCAATAATGGTAATCCAACTATGCACATAGATAATTACACTGATCCAACCAATTATAATGGGAATGTAATTGGCATCCCTTTTGATGTCCCACATAGTCCCATAGTACTACGAGTAAATGACAATGGAACTAATCATATTTTTAGTTGGTCTTTAGATAGGGTCAATTTCTTTGTAGTAGCAACACAAAGCAGAACAGCATTCATATCAACACCAACAGCAGTTGGATATTTTGTGGAATCAAATAATGCTATGTACCCAAATGCTACAAAACTAATCAGTTGGATACAAAGTTAATGGAGGTTTGAATTGTCCCAAACTTCTAATCTCGGTTCACCACTTGGTTTTCCATTAGGATTTAGTGGTGTTATCAGTGGTTCACTTACTAAATTTGTTTCTGATACTCTTTCTCTTTCTGACAGTATTTTATCTGATGATCCTATTCTCCCTATTTCTATTTCTGTCTCTGATACCCTTTCGCTTACTTTTTCACTTTCTGATACACTTTCTATAGGAATACCTTCAGTATCAGGTTCATTTACATTTTCAGATAACCTTTCACTTTCTGATGCCATTTTTCTTTCTTCTTCAGCTGCTGAGTCAATTTCAGATACAATTTCTCTATTGGATGCATCCAGTGTTTTAAATTCACTTAACATTCCCTCTTCTAACTCTCTTTCTCTTTCAGATGCAATTGGTTCTCTAAATACTTACTCAAATCAGCCTTCTGATACCCTTTCTCTTTTAGATTCTGTTAGTATTTCTCAACCGCTACCTGTTTTATTATCTGATACTTTGACACTTTCTGATACTCTTTCTCTTTCATTAGCAGCCGCTCTGGGAGTTTCAGACACACTGCAACTTTCAGATTCCCCTATAGTTTTCCGTCCTGTTGGCTCTGTATTAGCAGAAACCCTGATTTTCTCAGATTCTCTCTCTCAACTTCTTACTTATGCAACCACTTTTTCAGATGTGATTGCACTTTCAGATGCAATGATTGTTCGAGCTATTGTTCCAAGTCGTGTTCCAATTTGGCATTTACAGCAAAGTATGAGTGGGGTTTTAAGTGGCCGTTAAAGGACAAATTCTAACAGGCATTTGTTATTTTGCGTGGGATGGTGCGCATAACATTGGACAAACTGGGGACGCAGCAAATCACGTTTTGAAATTAATTCGAGATGGGGTTGAAAGTGGAGTTACAAATTTTGTTAATGAAATAGACCCAGTTGGTTGCCCAGGTTTGTACAGTATAAATTTGACAGCTGCTGAGATGAATGCAGACTTTATTGTATTACAGGGAAAATCTTCTACTCAAAATGTAAGCATAGTACCTGTGGAGATTGCAACAAGTGCCAGTTAGAAATCAAAATTTATCGGGTTTATGCTACATTGCTTGGGACACCACGCTTAACATCGGAAAGCTAGGTGATGTACAGAATCATGTACTTCGTCTGATTCTGGATGGTGTTGAAACACAGCCTTCTCAGCAGCCACAAGAGGTAGACCCTACAAATTGTCCTGGCCTTTACAAATTAAGTTTAGCTGCTTTTGAAATGGATGCAGCTGTTGTTGTTCTGCATGGAACTTCCTCAACTAATTCAGTTATAATAATTCCTGTTCAATTAACCACTTCTGTTGTAGCTTCCCTCACAGCGGCTCAATTTAATGTTGGAACTCAAATTTGGACCAATCAGCAACTCGCACTTTGGTCAGCAGATGCACTTGCAGATATTGCAGTGAATGTACCATGCATTTTTGCAAGAGAGTGTTTGCCTATTACACAAGGGAAAAGTGTTTACACTCTTCCAAATTATGTTCGTACACTCCGTCGTGTGACTTGGAGGGGCAAAAGTTTGGAGCCTGCAAGTTGGGAAGAATTACAACTTCTCACTCCAGCAACAGTTTTCTTGGATGTTGGTTCTTCTGCTAACATTGAAACTTCAGTAAGTAGACCATTATTTTATGCAATGCACCCAACTAATCCCTACGATATTCGGTTACATCCTTGCCCGAACGAAACGTTCACAATAAATGGTGAACCCGATCCTTATTCCCCTATACCTAATTCTCCTTCCTGTATCATTGACTACTGGAGAGAACCAGACACAACAGGGACTAATCCACTGATTTCACTTCCACCATACATTTCTCGTCGCACCCAAAAAGCCTATGTTCTTTCAGTTGCATTTGCGGCTGAAGGAAAAGGCCAAGATGGCAATGCCAGCAACTACTATGATAAAAAGTATCAATTTCTTCTGGATCAATTTCGTGCTATCAATGAAGGATGTTTTATAAGTAAAAAATACTCTCTTGGTGATGGTATGTTGGACCCACAGAATTATAGGTATCCACGACCAATGTTAGGGCCAAATTTCGAACGAACGATTTTTTAAGGATTAAAAACAATGCAAACGGAACAGACGGATCTGAAAGGTGTTATTCAACTTCGTGGCTCCCTGAGAATTGCTCTTCGGGATTTGGAGGGAAAGATTCTTCAAGAACGACTTGTCAATAATCTTGTAGTGACTCAGGGAAGATCGTGGGTACTTGGTCAATTACAATCAAATAATATACAGACTGCACAGGTAATTGGCTGGCTTGCAATTGGAACTGCTTCAGCCGCTCCAACCACAGCCGATGTTTTACTTGGGAGTGAAGTAACCAGAATTGCAATCGGAACTTGGGTGACTTCCACACTTTCAGCAAATCCCCCAAATTGGCAAGCACAAGCTTCGTTCGCATCGAACGTTGGAAACACCACGTTGGCTGAAGTTGGTCTTTTTAATGTGTCCGCTGCCAACTCCGCCACAATGTTGGGTCATGCCACATTTACTTCTTTTTCGAAAACCACTTCCAACACGCTCACGATCAGCTATACAATTTCTGGCTAAGGGGGAGAATTAGGTGGGAACTAAGGGGGGGATTAATGATTGTATCTGACAATGTTATTATCGCAAGTATTGGGGCATTAGCTACAGTTATAGTTTCAGGTGTTAATGCAGCATTTGCATGGAGTGCAAACTCTAGGAGTCAGCGTAATGAAAAACATTTACTCGATACGAGAGCTGATGTTGGGAGATTAATTACCCAAACTAATGGGATTACTGAAAAACTTTGTAAGGTTACTGGTGAAGCAGAGCATGCAAAAGGAGTACTGGAGGGAAAAACAGATATACTAGAGGGTGAAGATGGAGTACCAGATTTCGTTTGTAAATTTGATAAACCCGAAGTTTGTAAATTTAGGGAACCTGAATAGAAGGGTATAATATGTCTTCTGAAGTAAAACATAATGTAGGCCCAACGCTGATGATTGCAATCCCGACGCTAGGTCGGCCTGTTCCTTTACAGTGGGCACTTAATTTTAAGAGTATGTCTCCTCCTATAAATTTTAATTGTGATTTCAATATCGTGATGGGAAAAGAGATTGGCTATGCGAGAAATGCTCTTGCAAAAGCCGCCCAAGAGAGAAAATGTAAGTATATTTTCTTCTTGGGTGACGATGTTGTTGCTCCTCCACACACTTTAAGGCAATTGATTTACCGTATGGAAAACATGCCAAATGTGGATGTAGTCGGCGGTGTGTATTGTGCAAAAGCAGATCCGCCGGCGCCTCTCGTTTTCATCAAGAATGGTGAGGGTTCTTATTGGGATTGGAAGATAGGTGAGTTCTTTCCATGCTCTGGTTTGGGAATGGATTGTACTCTGATTCGAGTTTCATTATTCGAGAAACTCGAAGAGCCTTGGTTCAAAACTGTGGATGATGACAAATTCATAGATGGTGTAGCGGCTGCCGAGGCTTGGACTGAGGATCTTTGGTTTCTTAAAAAAGCCGCTGATGTTGGTGCTGGAATTTTTTGTGATGCTTCTATAATTTGTGAACACCATGATGTGTACTCCGGAAAGAAATGGGAACTTCCTTCAGACTCTCTTCCAATGCGTCAAAAAGGGGTCACCAAGGATAAGAAATGTTTGATCCTTGGCCAATTACTCCCTCTTGCTGATGATTCTTATGACATTACCCGTTGTACACAATCTCAAGAACCTGGTACAGATTTTCGTCTCAGCTTTGATAATCTTCCTTTTGAAGAGGAACAATTCGACTTTACAGTAGTCTCTGACTGCATTCTTGATTTTGAACGCTATCTCCCAGAATGGAAAAGGGTGACTAAAGTTGATAGTAAAATTGCTATAAATCTTCATCCACTTCTTGATACAATTGGAGTTTTGGCTACTTTTGGTGGCAAATTGAACGGATCTTTTCTTGAACTAACAAAAGAGTAGAACATGCCAAATCAATCTGTTGAGGATGCCTTCACATTGTCTGATAGTGTACGGTTTTCGACATTTGGATTGGGATTAACTCTAAGTGATAATTTCAATTTGTCAGATTCAGTTCGAACCTCTCGTACCCAAAATACTCCTCTTTCTGATACAATTTCTATCTCTGATACTCTGTCAGCAGTCCTAAATCTAGCATTGGGGTTTTCTGATGCAATTTATATTTTTGATGCTTTGTCAGTAACTGGTGGTACAACAAATCTACTTATAACCAACTTGCGATCAGATACATTCTATTTGTCAGATTCTATCTGTTATGCAATCTCAAACTCACTTATAGTTTTAAGTGATAATATTTTATTCTCAGATAAAATCAAAGTTATACTAAATTCAGCTGGAAATAGCTACCTAAGGAGGTATCTGAATGATGTTATTAACTGAAGAAGACGATGAAGAAAATACCGAATTGGAGTCTGACGAGACGGCTCAAATGGTAGAAATTCAAATTGAAGTGAGTGATGAAATCGTATTAGAAGAGGAAAAGTGAATCTCACACGTACTAATTGGCCAAGTGGTTGGTTACCAAATAACGATGCTGTGAATGGAGATCCAAATGGTCTCTTGCGGATGGATAATCTTCGTATCGACAAGACCGGAGTTCTTGGTTTAATTGATGGTCAGCAAAAAGTTGGTGGTACCGGATTTGGATATTATGCATCTTTCTTTTCAAAGGTAATATTAGGTATCGAATATATTTGGACGGCCACTGGAACACCCCCAAACTCAATCCGTCGATCAGCATTTTCTCCAATGGCTGGCGAAACGGATATGGCAATTTCTGGTGGGGGAACTCCAACAAATTTCTGCGCATTTGGTGATGCTTATGGGTATACTTTAATTTGTGCTGGTAACCTACGTGTGAAAGATCCAGTTTCGAGCACACCCAAACCCCTTGGGCTTTTCACACCAACTAATCAAATTACAAAAGAAGGCCCGGTTGGGACAATTAATTCTGCAGTAAATCTTATAATACCCTGCCCAACTTTTACTGCCACTGGAACTGGCGTCAGTCCTTACATGGTTTTAGATTCAACTTGGTTTACTGGTGCACTGTGTACTGATACACCTTTTGGAGTAGATACAACATATATTGGTTCGGGCCCTACATTTGATCCTGGATCGGATATAATTTCATTCCCTTTTACTTGCTGGGGTAAACCAACAACTATAATTAAGAGAGTAGTTCTTGATTTTATTCTTGATGGTGACCCAACTGATCAAACAACTTACGATAATTATTATGAATTAAACTTTGACTATGATCAATTGCAGGTTGGGATATCTACTCAAACAACACTTTCAGCAAAACGTAGTGATGCAGTTCGATTTGGAACAGACCAAAGTAAGAATTGGAAAAATGTAATTGGTGTAAGATTTCTAGTTGTTGCAACTGAGGATGCCAACATTCAATTCGGCGATATAACAATTATTGGGGGTCTTGATGGAAGTTTAAATGGTGTTTATAACTATCTCCAATTGGATGTTTGTGATGATGGACATTACGAAGCGAAAAGCCCGACTGGAGCACTGGGTGTAGAAACTAATTCTGGTACACGTAGCACAGATTTTACTATAATAAACGGATCTGTTACTCTCCAACCAGTCGTTAATAATCTGAATGCAACTGCACATTTTTTCTTTAGAAAATCTTCCTCCAATCTAGGCATTGATCCAAATACAGGGATGTCATTAAACACATCCACTTTAAATTTATTTAATTATGTGGGACAATCAGCTTTGGGGGTTGCTTTTAAGGATACCCTATCTGATACTGAAATTCTTCAAATGAATGCTGATGGTACTCTTCTTCCAAATCTTTATTTAGAAACACTCAATTCACAAGACATCCCAAATCCACTGTCTGAAGATATCTTAGCTATTGAGGGAATGTACAATGAACGTATGTTGTATATGACTTCTAGTTTTGTTTATCTTTCTGACAGACTGAATCCTGATGCAGTTGATACACGTTATACAATAAAGCCGAGTGGTAATCCAAGTGAAAAGAATCTTTGGTTAAAGAAACTTACTAACAATGTTTTAATACTCGCCACTACAAAGGATCTCTATGAAATTTCTGGGACTATGCTTGATCTCCCAGATGGAACAATTGATGTAAATATCCGTTCAATTGGTGAGTCTTACCCACCACTCAGTCGTGATGTTTGTCATTTGGATAACGGACTTTATTACATAGCGGCTGACGGATTGCGAGTTACAGCCGGTTCCAACAGCATTAATATTTCCCCTCAGCTCCGCCCACTCTTTCAAAATGTAATATTAGTTGGTGCTGTTCATACAACTGCTGTACATGGAGTTCCGACAGTTGCAATTTATGATGGGGCTGAAGTAAATTACTCCATAGCGGCTGTTCGTGGTCGCATTTATTTTTCTGTGCCCTGCCAGGATGGTACGCGACGTTTGTATGTTTTTGATACAGTAACTAAAACATACTTTCTTCTATTCACAGATCCCTTCAAAATCTATTCAACACAAGGTGGGGAGCTTTTTGCATCTTATGGAGATGGAACTTCTTGGTTTTTAGATTCAATACCTGGTTATGGATTAGATGGGGGACAAGGGCTTCAATTCAAATTACGAACCGTTTTTGATGCCAATCAACAACCAAGAAATCGTAAAGATACCTTTACATTGAAGTTAATTTTGGATACGGGGGGACGTGATGTCTCTGTTGATATACAAAAAGATGGTAAGGGTGTATCGGAGACGGATGAGACGTCGTGGATTAATTTGGGGCATTTTTCTGCTAATGGTCAGCAGACAATCTACATTCCACTTTCGGCAGCCGCTGTGACCTTGGGTTTCCGCTACGCCCTGCAACTATCAGATGTAAATGGTGTTTACACATTTAAACTTTATGAAGCAACAATAGAATATGAACCCCGTCCAGAACAGCTTGATTACTTACGGATTCTCCCTACAAACCTTGGAGCGATCTCTCGAAAGCGCTGGACTACCTTCGCTTTTGTTATTGACACTCTTGGAAATTCCATTTCGTTCACACCCTATCTTGATAATGTGGCATGGGGACGTGTTGCCACAATTGTTAATGGGACAAAATTAACATTTATCTTTTACTTTGAAAGTGAAGCAATTGCAACAGATATGGGTGGGTTGTTGTTTGGCGGTGTATTTGAATACTACGGATTAAATTTAGAAGAGTGCGTTAGTGAAAAACTTCCATCCCCAGCGACATTTCTTGTGATCCCACCTAATAATTATGGGACCCCTAACCGCAAAAGGCACACAAGCTACAAGTTTCAAATACTTACCCGCGGTGCAAATGTTCAATTTACTCCAATCTTGGATGGGGCTTCTTATACACCCGCAACGTATAATACAATAATTAAACAAACAGTAGATTATTTCTTTACTCAATCTGATGGCGATGTAATTGGAGTGGATATTGGTGGAACACTCAAATCGCTTACCAGCACGCCTTTTGAATTTTATGGGACTATCCAGCCACAAACAGTTGAAACACTCCCAGATAGATTAGAGTACTTACGTATCCCTAATTCAAATTTTGGTGTTGCAAGTCCTAAACGAATACGAACATTACCATTAGTAATCGATACAAGAGGTGTTAATGTTACTTTTACCCCAATTGTGGACGGAGTGCAATTTACCTCTTCAGTTTTCAATACAACAGCGAAAACTACAGTTCTACACTACTTTAGTACAGATGTTTTTGGGATTGATTTTGGTGGCATTCTTCAATGCAACACGCCAGCTTTCGAATTTTATGAGATGGGAACTCCAGAGAATGTAGAAGTTCTCCCTGTGGCTAAGAAATATGATCAACTTGGACCACAGAGATTTGACAAAATTGGAAAATTCTTTGGGTTTAGAGTACGATTGATTGCAACCGGAACTACAACTAGTATTCCTTATTCAATTTTTGGGGACGAATCTTGGATTGATCCAACATATTCAAATCCGAGATTTTCTGGAACTTTTGATGTTGTGCCGGGGCGGGATGGTGTGTATGAAATTCAATTCCCTAAAAATGTAAATACAGATATTTTCAGACTCACTCTTGGACCAACTTCTGATCCATTTTATCGTTACAATATACTCGTAAGAGTTCAAACTTCTGGTATGCAAGGACAAAGCAAATGGGTTCCCATTCGATAATCAATCCAGGCCCCGAGTCAGCAACGTACGACGAAGCCCGTCATGAGAAAATGCGCCTCAAATCAAATGGAATGTATGGAATCCCAAAGTTTTTTGTGGATGGTTCCGCTCCGTCTCGCTGGTGTGATTGCGGCTGTGACAAATTAAAAGTTTGGTGTCCGAATACCAAAAAGGAGGAAACAGTATGATTGGATTCATTCTTATGCTTTTGAATCTGTGGCAAGAAACAACTCCAATTCTTGACTAATGGATTAGGAGTTGATAGGCTGGAAAAATCTAGCCTATCAAAAAGAAAATGCGAACAATAAATAGCCTCTCTGACGCACAAATCGTTCTTAAAGAGCTTTTAGATTGGAAAGACACACAGATTTCCAAGGCAAAAGACCAGCGTGGCTTACAAATTAAAAATGCTGGTGATGCAACAGACCCAACAGATTTGGTTACACTAAGACAACTTAAGCCATCAAGTTTATTTATTAAAAAGAAAGTTGATTTAGCTACTGGTGGTCCTTTTTTGGTTGCTTGCTTCTTACTTCGCAAACCTGCAGCAGGAGAAATTCTTTACGATTTCATCCCATCAATTCATTGTTCATTTACAAAAGGACTAACCACCTCGACAGTTCGTGTTGAGACAAATCCAACTGCAACAGCGATGTATAGTTTTCGTAAGGGCGTTCTAGCATCCGGTACTTATACCTATACCATATTTGGCACACTTTCAATTTCTACTAGTGGTATTGGAACTTGGTATTCATCCGACATAGTAAATTTTAATGGTACTACAGATGCATTGCAATGCGTTGCTCCAGCTTCGCAAGACGCTACACTTGCTGGTGTGGGAACCTGTTTGAAGGGAACACGATAATTTATGTTAAATCTCCAGTTTTGTGATTCTTTCGCGCATTACAACACTGCTGGCATCCCTCTCAAATGGGACAGTGCTGGCGGATCAATTGAAACAGGTTCGACACGTTTACGCATGGGAGGTCCACAAAGTCTCCGTATTCAAGCTGGGGATTCTCCATCAAAACTATTGTTTGCAAGTGGATATACAGTTACTGGATTTGCATGGCAGACTAAAGTACTTTCTGGGGAAGTGATTTTTGAACAATGGGCTGTTGCTTTAGTTTATCCCTCACCACCCGAGCGGCAATTATTTCTAATTCAAAATTCTGACGGAAGTATCTCTCTGTGGTCTGGAAATGATCCTACTCCTACGCTAATTGCAACTTCTGCTCCTGGCATACTTACAGTAGATACGTGGTGGTATATTGAACTTTCTAGTGAACTGGGGCTGCTTGGAACTCCACAGTGTGCGGTTACAATTACGGATGCCGCTGGAAATCCTGTACAAGTGATAAGTACTTCCGGTTTCACAACAACTCAGCCAAACTTTGATACGATTTTGTGGGGTGGTCCAACAACTCCCAATTATGCTTGGATTGATAGTTTTTATTTTCTTGCAGGGTGGGATGGCTTGGGAGATCCAACAGTAGTTTTTGGTGCACCGAAAATTTACGGTCAATGCGTGCCGATTTCGGATGGTGTACCATATGCTGGTGCTTTCAGCCCACCTCAGCCGATTCCATTTCCGGATGCAGGGCCACCTTGGTTTTCTCTGGTGAATTCAATTCCACAGGATACTTCTACTTTTATGTTGGAGAATGAGGTTATTGTCGCTGGAGTTGAGCAAGGATTTCCAGTACAGGGACGGGGTTTCCCAGTAGATGTTAGTGCTGTACCTGTTGGTTCACCAATTGTGGCGCTGCAACTTTCAATCTTGTACTCATTTATGGGTGGTGAGATCATCGCTTTCAATGGTTATCCTGCGCGTATGATTGGATATACCGGCCAATTAGGCACCGATTTTTCCCTAGCGGGTGGTAACGCGGTACTTGCGGATATTCCAAATATTGTAGTTCCATTTCGATTTTATGAATTCGGTTTTATATTAAATCCCCAAACTAATCTGCCTTGGAATTTGACAGAATTTACTGGGCTGACTGCATTACAATTTGGACCATGGGTAGGAGAGCCATCTTAAAATGCCAGTCCCAGGTTATGTAGAAGTTGCACAAGTAGTGGTGGAAATATTGGTGCCTACCGTAATTCCTCCACCTCCGCCTCCTCCAGACACAGACCCATGGCTTTGGGTAATTACGTAAAAATAGGAGAAAAAATGGCAAGTCTTGTTATGCCAATCATTACGGGTTTGGCTGGTCTGTTTGGTGGTGGTAGTACAAAACAAACCAACACTAACTCAACAACGAATCAGTCTCAAAATCAAAATCAGAATTACAACAATACTAATACTTCCACACCAAACTTAAATTCGTTTCAACAGCAACTTGCTCAAATGTTTACGCAAGGTGCGGAGAATCAATATACTAATGGTACTAATATGGCTCCATATACGAGCCAAGGTTTGCAGCAAATTCAAGGGCAAGGTAGCGCAAATTCAAAAACAATTTCGAATAATTTGGCTGCGAGAGGTTTGAGTTACTCTCCTGCAGCCGCAAATGCCACCACACAAAACACATTAAATACTGGTGGACAGATGAATAGTTTCCTTCAGGGCGTGCCACTTCTTCAGCATCAATTACAACAGGGTAATTTGCAGCAGCTTATGCAAGCATTTTCTACTCAACCAACTGGAGTTACAACTTCTGGAAGTGGGGATGCAACTGGAACTAGCACAGGAACTAGCACAACAAATGGAACTTCCACTCAAAGTACTCCTGGTGGTGCGTTGGCTGGATTGTTTGGCGGTGCCGGAGCTGGATTAGCTGCACCAAGTGGTGGTGCTGGTAGTGGTAGTAATCTCACGCAGATTTTGAAAATGTTTGGAATTGGCTAGGAGAAACTTATGCTTGAAGATGCTGCACAGGCTTATAACCCTATCATCCAAGCGATGATTGCAACTGCTAACTTGCAGAAACAGGGGCAACAGCAAGATATTGAGAAGGAGCGAAACAAACAGCTTGCTGACCAATCAAAAGCTTCGTTAGCTGCTGAAACGAAACGCATAGAAAATGAGCATGAGCACCAACTTGCCACAATTGACTTGATGGGAAAAGCTCATTCTCTAGCGGCTGAAGCACAGCATATGCAAACAGCTTCTATGCTGAGAGATTTAGCTGCTAAAGGTGTGGATGTTGGGAAATTGGGTTTATCTGGACTTTTCACTGGTGGAATTACACACGGAGCAAATCCAAAAGATCAGTTGAATACACCACCGGGAGTTCTTCCGCAGGGAGCGGCTCCAATTTCAAATGCAACTCCTGTGGCTGGATTTAGTTCAGTACAATCTCAAGGACAAACTCCAGATTTTGCATCTGCCTTTCCAGGTGCAGCGGCAGAAGCAGCACGTGTTCGTGGACTTGCCGGCGCACAAGCTGGCGGAGCGGCTGAAGGAGAAGAGCCTTTCAAAGTTCAAGCAGATACAAGAAAACTTCAAAATGAGCAGTCACTTGCAGGAACTCAATTTGGTTACCAAACAACTTTACAAAATGCACGAATTGCTTCTGAAGAGAAGGTAGCGGCTGCCCACATTAATTCCGCCGAGACAATTGCAAAACTTTCCCGTTCCTCCGCTGAACGTATATCGGCTGCCACAAATCAAACTCATTTGCAAGCTATGGGAATGGATCCAAACACTAATAAGGGTATGGTCCAAAGTATGTATTTGGGTGCCCTTACAGGTGATTATAAGTTAAATCCTTCAGTTAATCCACTGGAACGTGTTGTTTACGATCACGTTCAGCAAAGTGGTGCACATTTAGTGGATCCAAAAGAAGCTCTTGGGCTCAGAGAAGCTCAGAAACTTGTGCCACTTTTTGACAAATTGGACACTTTTGCAAAACAACTCCCAAAGGATACCGGTGGAGCTTGGGCACAAGGGCACACTGTGGGACTTGCAAACACACTTGGTATTCCAACTGATCTCCAAAATAAAATTAATATCATAAATTCACAGGCAATGAATGTTGGAAAAGCAACTGAGGGGATTACTGGGCGACCACTTGCACAACAAATGAAATTGGATTTGGATTCTCTTGCAACTCCTGGGATTACAAAAGATCAATTTACTGAGCGTATTAATAATCTTCGACAAAATTACGTTAATAATCAGCAAAATGTATTTTTTAGTGGTATGCCAGATTTTCAAAAAGAATTAATCAAACAGAAATATGGCCTTGTGCCCATTGCGGCTCAGTCACCACAAAGCCAACCACAGAGAACTTATGAGAAAATGAAAATTGGTCCCAACGGGCATAAAATTGGTCAACTTAATGGAAAATGGTATGATGTTGCTAGTAATGAGGAGTTAAAATAATGCCAGAAGATGCACCACTACCAAAAGGATATGAAAACTATATAGACATTCCTATTTCCGCTCATCCGGAAATTAAAGATGCACCCTTACCAAAAGGGTATGAAGGCTACATTCCTTACAAAGATCCAATTACAGCCACTACGGAGAAAGTTGCTCCGTGGTTAGGAAGAGCAGCAACAGAAGCACTCCCAGCAATTGGAAGTTTTGCCGGGGCTGGCGGAACTCTACTTGGAACTGGAATTTCCCAGATGATGAAACATGCTCGCCCAGATCTTTTTGGAGAACAACCACAAGGAGCGGATTCTCTAGTTAATGCAGGAAAAGAATTACTTTTGAATAATGTACTCCCGGCCGGGCTGGGAAAGATAGGTGGCCTAGCTCTCAAAACTGATATGCAGGGAATTGGTGCGACTGTAGCATCTAAACTTTCTAATTTCCCAGCGGTACGCGAAGGGGTTGTGAAGCAGCTTACACAACAGATAAACAAGAGACTTTATCCTGAAAGTGGAATTATTGAGCAAGGTGCAGAGAACGCAGCGAATCGTTTGGGTGAACTCCATGATGCAATTGATGCACCGGGTGCAGATGTTATGGGTGCAATTGATCACTTAGATAATGTGTTTGGAAAAAATAAAGTTGGTGGAATGCTTATCCAAATGCAGAAAGAATCAGCAGCAGTTGGTGGAGATATCGCGAGAACTCAAACTTACAAGCAGATTTCTAGCACAACCCTCTCCGATATTACGCATGTACAAAATGCAAAAATAACGGCTGGTCCAGAATTTACCAATGATATTGCTGTCAATAAAATACTTACAGGTGCTGGAGATCCAACTGGGAGTACAATTAATGCAACAAAAGCACTTGGAGAGTTGGGAGGGAAGAATTCAGAAATTTACAAAGAGGCGATGAATCCAGCTTCTTATGATAGTCTTAATAAAATGTTAGTTAAAATGAAAGGATTAGAGGATCACAATATAACTGATACAATTATCGCATTTTCTAGTCGAAGATTGATTTGGAATTTAGCTGGCGGTGCTGGATTAGGCGCTCTAGCTGGTCACCCTATAACTGGAATTTTGGGTGGAGCAGCTGCTGAAGCTCCTGTTCTCACAAATCTCATGTTACGTAAAATTATGCAGAATCCTGAGACTGTAAAACTCGTTACACTCGCTATGGAAACTCCCAAAGCTGCCCCACAAGCAGGGTTTTTGCAGAAAGCACTTACACAAGTTCTGCCACGGATTATTCAGGGCGAAGCTGATTTGGCTGCGACTCCAGACAAATAATTTCGCTCTCACAACAATAACAGCCATATACTTTACATGGAAAATAATAAAGATCATCTTCTTCACATAAAACACCAGGACCGTGCTCATCTATCGGATGTTTACAATTTGCACAAATATCCATCTCAGCCTCCCAAATAACCACACACATAACAGCTTACTTTTCCCTGTGAATTTCTTATCACAACTGGCTTCCCGTCTCTAAATCCATAGTGTCCACGTGGGCAAATCGGCGGTGGTTTCACACCCTGGTAGCGTTTAATTTCTTTTTTGCTTACTTCAAACAAAATCACATCGTACTCTGGGTATTCTGAGTGCAATTGGTCCAAAGCTATAGCAGCGGAGTGAAAATTTCTTTCAATTCTCTGGATTTGATGTCCATCTTTTAAGCAACCAGGAACTTGCACTAGATATTCAAGAACTTGTGCCATCCGCCTTTATTCCACTCCCTTTAATACTCTTCTTACTAAGCCTAAAATCTTAACTATTTCTTGAAAAATCTCAACTTCTTCTTCATTTTGATACATTAGATTTTCATCTCTTATTTCTACTAAAGCTTTTTCTATCCTTAATAATCTTTCTCGCACATTATCCCCTTATTCAATCCAAAGACTATTTCATTACATAATTTAATTAAACATTTTGATTGATCTTCTGATAACTGCACAGCGCGAATATCCCGTTGAAAATCAATCAGCCGATCATGTAATCTCCAAAAATCTCCATCTTTTACTTTTCCAAGCATTTTCTGCATTGCGTGGTTACGGCCAAAAACTTGAGCGTCAGCCATTTATTCCTCATTTCAAATCAAATTTCATCTTGCATTTATCAGTTACAATGTATCCCTCGATCATCCCATCTAATTTCATTTTAATAAGTTCAGCTTGCACAAGAGTACTGATACATTTATCGAGCAAATCTGCATCAAAGATGTGAACAAACCTTCCAAGAAATTCCGACTTTGTGATGTACTTTCCTTTGCTGCTCCAAATACTCTCAATGAGTAGAGCAGCTACTTCTGAAATTGTACTTTTTCCACCCGCCATAACGAATCCTTGATAGTTCGGTAGAAGCTCTATACACAGAGCCACACTTTCTATTATATGACATTTTTCTATAATTAAAGTATTTGTGTAATTCACTGCAAGTATCATCGCCAGCTTCAGTACTGATGTGTGAATTCGCCCTGAAATACCACTTCGATCTGATTTATGCTCATAAGAGCGGCGAAATGGCACATACCAATCGTTGTAGGCTTCTTCAGCCGCTGGGGTGATTTGAAACTCACCTACAAGTTTTGCGAATTCTCGGAGTTTCGCCTCAAGTTGTTTAAGTGATTCCTCCTGGTTTTTAATAGCAAAGAGGGAATTAGCTGGGCGAAACTCATTAGGACGTACAAGAAAAGTACGGCCTAACAAACCTCCAAATATCGCTTTCCCATCGTAAACATCCCTTAGCAACTCCTCATTCGAAGCTGCTATCAAAGAAAAACAAATATTCTTTATACGAAAGACCCCACTTCCTCGCAAGCGGCTGACATACTCCTCTTTGAAATCATAGATATCGGTGAGAATTTTGACTGCTTCTGGATCATTAACGATCCCAGCAGAAAGCTCACTTGCGGAAAAGAGGGCACTTCCTCCTGAAATAATCTTTCCTGTGACTTTATCGGTTTCTCCGCGAGAAAGTTCGTCAAGAATTCCCTGAATACTAGATCGTCCAGAGATAACTTTTGT
>CAAGKR010447950.1_pt1 | contig 18350 bp, 17 predicted proteins | sample 2556971 | NCBI WGS metagenome assembly CAAGKR01 (sample SAMEA5207829, study PRJEB30636) | soil metagenome | biome: forest; feature: boreal; material: soil | place: USA | collected 2011-09 | depth 1 m | reverse complement strand
GACTGATGCGCGCGCAGCACTTCCGCATATGGCTGCAGCATCGCGCGAGCGAGGTAATCATCGGCGTCGCCGCTCCAGTAGACGAGGAGCCGGTTGCGGGCCGTCGCCTTCTCCTCCTCGATTCGCTTCCGCGCCTCCTCGGCGAGCGCCTGCGGTCCATGAGCGGCTGCCACGTGCAGGAACGGAGCGGTCAGTGGCAGGAGACGGTCGACGTCATCTTCGAGGGTGCCCGTCAGCGCGACCGATTCGAGCGCGTGCGCCAGTCGCGCTTGTTCGCGGAGAAGTTTCGATGCAAACAGCAACGGATCGCGGCCCGATGAGGATTGCAGGGCGAGAAACTCAGCGCGCGCCGCGCGCTGCTCGAACTCCTCGCCCACCGACTGCTTCAGATTGAGCGTCACTTCCGATTGTCGCGACGCTCGCCGGTCACCTGACGAAACCAGCCGGGATGATGCAGGCGCGCCCAGCTTCGCGTGACCGTGCCGCGCGTCATCGCCCGGAACGTTCCCGGCTCGGCGATGGTGCCGAGGTAAATGTGAAAGACCATGCCGATGAGGAAGAAGATGAACGTGATGTCGTGTAGGAGGATGGCGATCTCGCGCACGATCTGCGGGAAGTACAGGGGGAACCACATCGGGATGCCGGAGATCAGAAATCCAACCGCGCCGAGACATACGGCCCAGAAGAAAAGCTTCTGGCCGGGGTTGTACTTGCCGCCTTCGACCGCTGGTTCATCTTCCCAGCGCATATATCGGATGAGCGTCGACGGGCGCCACCATCCCTTTTCGTCACTCCTGAAGATCATGTCGGCGAGCCAATGAACGAACTGAAATACGGATGCGATGGTGAAGGCCACGCCGGCATAGGGATGGATGATGCGCGCGACTTCCAGGCCTCCGACAAACGCGGCCATCCAGCCGAAGAGTGGCGTCCAGATGGGCATGCCGCTGAAGAGCGCGATGAAGAACGTGAGTGCGACACTCCAATGAATGAGGCGCGTGGCGCGGCGATGACGGACAATCTCGCCGGCGACGACGATGTTGTCGCGATTCCGCGCCGCGACGATAGCGCTGTCGACGTGTTGGCGTTCGGCGGGAACCGTGGTCATGACGTTCTCCCTTCGCCGACCATGTCACCATCCGGCGGTTCCTTCGGACCGTACTTCGTGTAGTGACCGAAGACGCCGAGGATCGTGGCGAATGCGGCGAGCACGCCGACCGGACGAAGAATCGACTTCCACGTGCGCACGAGCCACGGCACGTGCGGATTGACCGGCAGGTCATACCATTCCGGATGACCGTGTCCGAGTACCGTCACAACGCTTGTGCCGCCGACGCCCTGGGGGTCGTACAACATCGCGTCCTTGAAGCCGTCGCCCTTCAGCTGTGACACGCGCGTGTTTGCAAGCGCGACCATGTCTTCCTTCGTGCCGAACTGCAGGCAGCCGGTGGGACACGCTTTGATGCACGCCGGCTCGAGGCCGAGCTCCACGCGATCAACGCAGAGCGTGCACTTCGCCATCTTTCCGGTCGTCTTCTGGAACTTCGGCACGTCGAAGGGACAGCCGGTCGCGCAATATCCGCAGCCGATGCACTTCGACGCGTCGACGTCGACGATGCCGTTTGCGTACTGCACGATTGCGCCCGGCGCCGGACATGCCTCCAGGCAGCCGGGCTCCGCGCAGTGCATGCACTGGTCTTTGCGCATCAGCCACATCAGGCCGCCTTCCACTTCGCGTTCGTTGAAGCGGATGAGGTTCCAGAACTCCGCGTCGAGTTGCGGAAGGGTCTGATACGTCCCTGTCTGATGAGTGGGGACGGTCTTGAGGTCGTTCCATTCCTGACACGCCGCTTCGCACGCTTTGCAGCCAATGCATGTTGTCGTGTCGATGTACTTGGCGACGACCGGCTTCTGACGGATGCCGGTCGAGGTGCCCCACATGGAGGCGGAGGAGCGTTTGATCTCGAGCGGTTGTACGGTCATGATCGTCTCCTCACGCCTTTTCCAGATTCACCAGGAACGCTTTGTACTCCGGCGTCCAGGTGTTGGGATCGCCGACCGACGGCGTCAGGAAGTTCGCCAGCGGACCTTCGTGACCCTTCTCCGCCGCATAACCCCAGTGGATCGGGAATCCGATGTGCCAGATGTCTTTTCCATCGACCTTGAGCGACGGCATTCGGTTGGTGACCATCGCCGTCCCTTCGATGGCGCCGCGAGCCGAGGAGACCTTCACCTTCGATCCGTTGGCGATGCCTTTCTGCCGCGCCAGCGGCTCGGGGATCTCCACGAAGAATCCGGGCGCCAGTTCGTTCAGGACGCCGCCGGCCTGATGTTTCGTCCAGTAGTGAAAGTGTTCGGTCAGCCGATAGGTGGTGCAGACGTACGGGAACTTGTCGGGAGTTCCGAGTGAGTCTTGGTCCGACGAGAAAATCAGCGCTGCGGGATTCGACGTGACCTTCGGATGCAGCGGATTGGCGATCGGCGCTTCGACCGCCTCGTAGTGTTCGGGGAACGGGCCGTCATTGAGCGTCGGCGCGAAGAGACGTCCGACTCCTTCCGGCAGCATGATGAATGCGCCGTACGTTCCCGGCGGGGCGTCAGGCTTCATGTCGGGAACGTCACCGACCCACTTGGCGCCGTCCCAGCGAATACCGACGCGCGTCGGATCCCACGGCTGCCCGTTCGCGTCGGCCGACGCGCGGTTGTACATGATGCGGCGATTGGCCGGCCAGGAGAAACCCCAGTTGTGGAACATGCCGAGGCCGGTCGGATCGGCGTTGTTTCGCCGCTGCGCATTGTTTCCCGCCTCCGTGTAGACGCCGGAGTGCAGCCAGTTGCCGCACATCGTCGATCCGTCGTCCTGGAGCTGACCGAATCCATCGAGCTGCTGACCGGCGGTCTTCAGGACTTTCGTGGGATCTTTCGGGTCCTTGATGTCGCCGAGCGCCTTCCCGCTCATCTCCTTCAATACCTCGCCGAGATCGGGATTGACCGGATTCGTGTACGGCCAGATGACATTCAATACCGCTTCGGGAACGGCGCCGCCTTCTTTGCGATACAGGTTCTGCACGGCGAGGAAGAGGCGCGAGAGGATTTCCTGATCGGCCTTCGCCTGCCCCGGCGGCTCGAGCGCTTTCCACTTCCACTGCAGCCAACGCGCGGAGTTGGTGAACGTGCCGTCCTTCTCCGCGAAGCTTGCCGCCGGAAGCATGAAGACTTCCGTCTGAATTTGTGACGGCGCGGGGCCGCCGTATTCCTTCGGCGCCTTCCAGAAAATCGCCGTCTCGGTCTCCGCGTTTTCGACCACCACCATCCAATTCAGTTTGGACAGCGCGGCGATCATCTTCTTGGAGTTCGGTCCGAGGCCCACCGGATTCATGCCGAAGGTGATAAAGCCTTCCGGTGCGGGCTCCTTGCCGCCGACACGCATCGAGGAGCCGCGATACATGTCGTCGAAGATGTACATCCATGAATAGTTGCCATCGATTTTCGGCAGCCAGCCGTAGCCCCAGTCGTTGTCTTTCGTCGCAGCGTTGCCGTAGACGGATTTCAGAAGCGAGACCATGAACTTCGGGTAGTTGACCCAGTAGTTCATCGTGGCCCACGACTGTTTGTTGAGCGTGCTCGGGACAGCAGTCCCGTAGTAATCGGCGAGCGTCTGGAACTGGCCGGTGGGTGTCTTCAGATAGCCCGGCAGGATCTCGGTATTGCCGGCGGTATCCGTCGCTCCCTGAATGTTGGAGTGTCCGCGGAAGGCGTTGACGCCGCCGCCCGGCATTCCGACATTGCCGAGGACAAGTTGCAGCATGGCCGCGGAGCGAATGATCTGTACCGCCGTGGAGTGTTGCGTCCATCCGAGCGCGTAGGTGATCGTGCCGACGCGATTTGCAGGTGCGGTCGACGTCACGATCTCGGCGACTTTGAGGAATTTGTCTTTCGGCGTGCCGCAGATCCGTTCGACCATCTCCGGCGTGTAGCGATCGACGTGCCGCTTGAGGAGTTGCAGCACGCACTGCGGATTCTGCATGGTGAGGTCGACGCCGTATGCCTGCGACTTCGGATCGCCCTCGTAGCCCCAACTGTCTTTCACGTACTGCTTCGTGTTGGGATCCCATCCGGAGAAGAGGCCGTCCTGGAACTGGAATGTGTTCTTGATCAGGAACGGGCCGTTCGTATGAATCTTGACGTATTCCTCCTGATAGCGGCCGGTGTTGAGCGCGTACCGGATGATGCCGAGGAGGAAGGCGATGTCAGTGCCGGGGCGGATGGGTGCGTAGTAGTCGGCGACTGCGGCGGTGCGCGTAAAGCGCGGATCGACGACGACGAGCTTCGCGTTTCGCGTCTTCTTCGCCTCGATGAACCACCTGAAGCCGACGGGATGGTTTTCGGCGGGATTGCCGCCCATTGCCAGGATGACATCCGCGTTCTTGATGTCGACCCAGCCATTCGTCATTGCACCGCGACCGAAGCAGGCGGCCAAACTGGCCACCGTGGGGCCGTGTCAAACCCGGGCCTGGGAATCCCGGTAAGGCACCCCCCAGGCCGTAATCGCTTTCCACTGCAGGAAATTGAACTCGTTCGTGTCGGTGCAACCGCCGATCATCGCCATACCCGGATTGCGATTGACCACCTGGCCCTTCGCGTTGCGGGCAACGAACGACTTGTCGCGCGTTGTTTTGATGTGACGGGCGATTCGCGTGATCGCGTCGTCCCACGAGATGTCTTCCCACTGATCGGAACCGGGACGCCGGACTTTCGGCATCGTCAGCCGGCCCTTGTGCGTGATGTCGTCCTTCAGCGTGATGCCTTTGGGACAGAGGCTGCCGCGGCTGATCGGATGATCAGGATCGCCTTCCACGTGAACGACGGACGCCATCGCGTTCTTCGATCGATCACCCAGCGTGTGGATGATCACGCCGCACGAGACGGCGCAGTAGGGGCAGGTGCTTCTCGTTTCTGTGGTCCGGGAGATTTTGAATTCCCGGATCTCGGCGCGGGCTTTGGAGAGATCGAAGCCGAGCGCGATAGCGCCTCCCACGGTGGAGGCTTTGAGGAATGTACGGCGAGAAAGCTCCATACGGGTCCCCCCTGCCTGAATTTGGAGCGAACTATTCTCTTCCGCTCCTTCGCTGTCAAGCGCCGATCACATCGTCCATCGCCAGGGTCGGCGAGGATCGCTCGTCGGCTGGAAAGCGTCACAGTACTGGCTCACGATGAATCGCCATCCATTCCAGAAAAGCGAGAGGACGTCGTGGCGGATCTCGCCGGCATGAGGGTGCTTCACCAGATATTCTTCGGCCAGCCGCACGAGCTGAAGCTGTTTGGCGCGATCGACGGACTCGAATCCCTCGCCGGCAGCGAGGCTCTGGCGCGTTTTGACTTCGACGAACGCGAGCGTTTTACCCCGGCGCACGACCAGATCAATCTCGCCGGCGCGAAGACGAATGTTGCGGCCGACGATCGTGTAACCGCGCAGACGATAGAACCACGCGGCGCGGCGCTCTCCGAGCGCGCCCAGCTTGCGGACGTCGAGACTGCGTTTGAGAAACTTCACTTGCGATGAAAGTGCCGCTCGATGTCAAGGTGCTTGATGTCGACGATGATCGGACGTCCGTGCGGACAGGCGAACGGATTCGATGAATCGAGAAGCTCGGCGACAAGACGCGCCATCTCTTCGCCGCTGAGCGCACGATGAACTTTGATGGCCGCCTGGCATGCCAGCGACGCGCAGACCTTCTCGCGAACGCGAAGCAGGTGAGGGGCGCGCTCTTCGATCGATGCGTCGATCAGCAGACGGAGGAACGTCTCGACATCGCTCCGCAGCAGCTCCGGCGGCACCGCGGAGACGGCGAATGAATTTCCGGAGAATCGTTCCATCGTGAAGCCGACAGCGAGCAGCTCATCGAGATGCGACTCCAGCACCGCGCTCTCGGCGGCGCCCGTCTCGTAGAGAATGGGTGTGAGCAGGTGCTGCATCACAGGCTGATGTTCCGCGGCGCGCACGAAGTACCGGTCGTAAAGCACACGTTCATGCGCGACATGCTGATCGACCAGGCGAAGTCCGCCCGGCGTGTCGACGAGGATGTAGCTCATCCGATATTGCCCGATCACGCGCCCCTGCAGATCGCCGAGGCGGGGATCGGCTTCCATCACCGTGGCCAAGGCTGACGCGGTCTCGCGCGGTGGCTGCACGACCGCCTGGCGCTGGAACAACGGCGTGAATTCCGGCGCGAAGCGGTGTGGCGCAGGCGATCCCGCCTGCGCGATCTCGGCAGGCAGGATTGCCTGCCCCACACTGAGTGGCGGTCCTTCGCGCAGCAGCGTCGCACCCTCCTCGGCGCCGCCGAGAGCGCGACGGACGCCGTGCTCCACGACGACGTGCACCCTGCCGGAGTCGCGGAAGCGCACTTCGGTCTTTGCCGGATGAACGTTGACGTCGATCGCCTGCGGATCGATGTCGAGGAAGAGCACGATCGCCGGATGACCGTCGAAGTCGAATGACTCCGCTGCGCGATTCGCCGCGTGCGTCAACACACGATCGCGCACCAGACGCCCGTTGACGAAGAAGAACTGATTGCGACGGCTGCCGAAGCGAAGCCCGCGCGTCACGAAGCCGGTGGCATGCGCGGCGTCGTAGCGCTCTTCGATCTCCTCGAGATACGCCGCCGATTCGTCGCCCAGAACTTGAATGACACGTTCACGAAGAGTGGGAGCGGCCGGCAGGTCGAGCACCGTCCGTCCGTTGTGCTCCAGGCGAAAGCTACGCTGCGGAAGGGGCAAGGCGTACGAAGAGACCACAGTGACCACCGACCGGAACTCCGATTCGGCGCTGCGGAGGAACTTCCGACGCGCGGGCACGTTCTCGAAGAGCTCGCGCACGACCACCGTCGTTCCGCGATCGCGGCCGGCCGGGCGAACGTCGCGCTGGCCGGTGAGCGGATCACACTCGATCTCAACGCCGTGCGCGGCGGCGCCGTCGCACGTCGTCAACTGAAATCGCGACACGCTGGCGATGGAAGGGAGCGCTTCACCGCGGAAGCCGAGCGTGCGAACGTGCGCGAGGTCATCGAACTCACGAATCTTCGATGTGGCGTGGCGCTCCACCGCGAGCGTGGCATCGTAAAACGACATGCCGCAGCCGTCATCGCGCACCTCGATCCGCTTCCTGCCGCCGTTCTCCAGCAGGACATCGATGGTCATCGCGTCCGCGTCGATGGAGTTCTCGATCAGCTCTTTGACGACCGACGCGGGGCGCTCGACGACTTCACCGGCGGCTATCTGATTGATGAGATCGGAGGGAAGAACGTGGATACGAGCCACTGATCAAGTATGAATGAAGAAGTTTGAAGTTCGAAGTTCGAATGAAGAATGAAGAATTTCTTAATTCTCAATTCGAACTTCGAGCCTCGAACTTCAAGTCTCCAGGACTACTTTGCCGAACGCTTCTCGGTTCTCCAGCACGCGGTGCCCTTCCGCCACCTGCCCGAGCGGAAGAACGCGATCGACGACCGGCCGCAAGCGACCGGCTTCGACGTGCTTCATGATTTCGTGAAGCTCGGCGAGGCTACCCATTGTGGAGCCGAGGATGGAGAGGAGCTTGAAGAAGATGAGATTGATGTTGATGGTGGTCTCGCCGCCGGTGGTGGCGCCGCAGGTGACCAGTCGCCCGCCCCGCGCCAGCGATTTCAGCGACCGGCCGAATGTCTCCGCGCCGACGTGCTCCACGACGACGTCAACCCCCCGCTTTCCGGTGAGTCTCCGCACTGCATCAACAAAGTCGACCTCGCGATAGACGATCGTGTCATCGGCGCCGAGCGCCTTCGCACGCGAGGCCTTTTCTGCGCTGCCGACCGTCGTGAAGACCGTCGCACCCCACAGCTTCGCGATCTGAATCGCCGCGCTCCCTACACCCGACCCGCCCGCGTGCACCAGGACCGTCTCGCCCGGCCGCAGTTGGGCCCGCGCAACGAGCATGTGCCACGAAGTCACCATGTCGAGCGGCAGCGACGCCGCCTCGGCAAACGAGAGCGACGGCGGCTTGCGGATCAGATTGCGGATCGGCACGACGATCTTCTGCGCACAACCGCCGTCTCGGTTCTCGCCGAAGATGCCGAAATTCAAACAGAGAGGATCGTTACCACTGAGACACGCCGTGCAGAGCCCGCATGAGTAGCCGGGGGCGACGATCACTTCGTCGCCTTTTTTCCAGCGATCGTTCTCCGCGATCGTCCCGATGACTCCCGCAACCTCAGCTCCTGGAATCGTCGGCAGACGAAATTTGTGGCCAGGGACACCGCGCCGTACCCACAAGTCGAGGTGATTGAGCGCGACTGCGCGAACCTCGATCAACGCCTCCCCGGCGCCGGCGACCGGGTCAGGAACTTCAGTCAGCTCCAGCTTTTCGGTTCCACCGTGCTCGCGGATCAGGATGGCGCGCATCGGCGGCGGATTGTAGCGGCACAGCCGTTGCTGCGCTCGCCATCATGGCTCGCCGGGTCACCGCCCTTGTTGGAATCATCCTCCTTGTCGGGTTGCTGATCGTGCTCATCTGGAGGGTCTACCTCCACCATGAGAGCCGGGTTCCCGCCGACGAGCCGGCCGTAGTCAGCATCCTCACAGACAACCCCGTAAATACTTGAATTTGCTTGCGGATGAAGGTGGCATAGCCGCTGCAATTCTGGAGGCAGGACGGGGCAAACCAATGACTTCGAAAACTCATTTCGGCGCGACGCTCATCACCACGCTGGTTCTGACTCTCACTCCCGCGGCTTCACGCGCCGCGAATGTCGACGCGGTCGATCTCACTCCGAAGTTCCGGTCCGCGGGCCTCAAGGTTGACGGGCTGCGGGCGGTGGAGGTCGGCGGTATCGTCGTTCTTCGCGGGAAAGCCGACAGCGCGGCGAGCGCGGCTGAAGCTGGAACGGTCGCTCAATCCCTCGGCTATCAGCGCGTCGCCAATCTGATTCAGGTCGTCGAACCGCCTGATGATGCGGCGATCGAGCGTCGAATGGAGCGGCAGCTCGGACTTAGTCGCGCACTGGACGGATGTCAGTTCCGCGCCGACTCCGATCACGGCGTCGTGCGCCTGACGGGAAAGGTCCAGTACGAACTGCAGAAGGATGTCGCGGTCGACGTCGTCCGCCAGATCGACGGCGTTCGTGAAGTCGTGGCCGACTTGAAGCGCTGAGTGAATCAGCGACTCGTTCGCAGCGAGAGAAGAACTTTGTTGCCCTTGATACCTGCCGCCCCGCGTAGCGTCTGGGCGACGACCATGCTGAGTAGCACCTCGTAGTCCCGCAGCGTCAGGCTTGCCTCGGTTCCCAGTCCCGCATCAATGGCGTAATCGCGGAACTTCACCGGCGCTGAATAGCTGTAGCCGACGTTGCCGACACCGACGTAGCCGATTCCGTACAGCGTGTTCCAGTGCACCGCGTACGTGCGGTAGTCGCGGTTGCGAAAGACCGGCACAAAGTATTCGTTCGTCAGATGCAGCTCGTTCGTTCCCGCTGACGCGTCATTCGCGTGGACGGACTTGAGCGCCTCGCGGCCGCCGAGGGTGAACATCTCGTAGGCGGGGATGCTGTAGCGCTCGATCGAGGGGACCGCGACCGCGCCGGGCGGCGGAGTACCGGTGCCGCAATTCTGGACTGCGGCGATTGTCTGGCACCACTCTCGGATCGTCGTTTTCGTAAGGAACGCGCCGATGTGGGCTCTCGTGACGATGAACGAGGTGGGTGTGATGTCCCAGCGTCGCAACGCTTCAGTCTCGAATTTCGTGTACTTGTAAACGCCGGTTGAAAATTTTGATGACTCGGTAAGCGCGGCTGCGAAGCTCAGTTTCTGCGGGCCGATCTCTCGGAATGCGGTCAGAACGGGGACGATGCGGCCGCGCGTTTCGCCGACGATGGCGTTCATCCGTTCATCGAACTGCGTTCCGAACTGATATCCGAACTTCGTATAGATGTTGTTCTTGCGGTTGTCGACGCGGGTGACATCGCCGAAGGTGAGCCGGTCGTCCTGCAGCAGCACGAAGTAGCGATGGTTGTAGTCGCGGGGGAACTCGGTGAGCAACAGCGCTCCGCGCACGCGCTCGAACTCCTGCGTCGAGCGCGAGCCGATGGCGGCGAATCCGATCGTGTCGAAGACGCCGAGTTTGTACGTGTAGTTGCGCGAGTAGTACTTGTAGCGAAGGAACGTGCTGATGTCGCCTTTGACGAACTTGTAGTCGATCTGGCTCTCGAACAGCACGTTCTTGATCAGTTTGCGGATTCGAACGCTGGCCTGTCCTTCCGGAACGTAGACGTTGACGCTGGGGAAGGAGTCGCGGCGCGCGTACGCTCCGCTCGCGGCCTGCGAGAGAACGCCCGGCGGCTCGGGTTCCGGAGTCGCAGGAGGTGGCGTCGGTTGCGGCGCCGGACTTTGCGGCGCCGGCGGGGGAGGCTGCGGAGCCGGTTGTGGCGGCTCCTGCGCGAACGCGAGTGTGGAGGAAGCAAGAATTGCCGTGGCAAGGAGCAGACTTCGCTGACGTCGATCAATCATGGGATCTGCCATTGCTGCGGAGAGTCGACTCAACCTATGGTAAACTCAGGAGGTTGAAGCGTTTACCGCGTTTTCAGTCGATGACTTTGGCATAGGGTTTGTAAGCGCGCGGGGATTATACGCTGCGGACGGATAGCGCGCGAACGTTTAGGAGGTGTGATTTGCTTCGTCTCAGACATCGGCTTTTTCTCCTGATCTGTTTCCTGGTCGTTTCACCCGTTTTCGCTCAATACGCAACGACCGGCGTGATCTCCCGAGAAGACCAGCTCTCCTTTGTCGCTCCCACATGGAGTGGCGAAACCGGTCTGTTCTCGACGATCACCGGAGATACGCTCCACCGCGGCGACCTCTCGTTGGGGATCTACTACCAGGGTTGGCGCCTTCTCGCTGCGCCCGCGCCTAGCTTCGCGCCCTTGTCGGCGCGGCGCTATAGGGACATGAGCTACAACCTGCAGCGCCTCAGCGCGTCGGTTGGCTTCGGTCTGACCGATCGGTGGGAAATCACCGGCGAGATCCCGTGGGACCGCCTGAGCAACAAAGGTGCTGACCGCGCGGGTTACGTCAATGGATGGCTGTATCAGGGGCGGTTCACCGACAGCGGTGTCGGAAACGTCCATCTGGCCACCAAGTTCGGCCTGACGCCTGCCGGGGCGGCGAGCAAGCTCGCGCTGTCGGTATTCACCGATCTTCCGACCGGTGACAAGAACAGCGGCATCTCCAACGGCAACAGTAATTTCGGCGCCGGCGTGCACTGGACGAGCGGCGAATTCACGCTCGGGGGAACGTACGCGATCATCGGCAACCGCGACGCCAGCCACTCGAACATCCCGCCCGCCGGCAGCACGAAAGTCACGCTGCCGAATGAGGCCCGGCTCGACGCCGGTCTGAACGTTCCGGTTCACCTCTGGCGGACGACGAACTGGATCAGCGAAGCAAACGCGATCTTCTACACGGGCGGCGATTTCAAACCGAAGTCGCCGATCTTTCTGACCACCGGCTTCCGGCACTGGTTCGGCACCAGCGGCTGGGCGCTCAACGGCGGCGTGCGGTGGAACGCCGAGAAGTTTTCTTACGATCACGGCGACTGCCGCGTTACCGAGCTTGCAGACTGTGGTTTGAGCGGCCTCGTTGGCCTGACCTTCGCGCCGCTTCATCTCGCGCGCATGGCGCCTCCGCCGCCCGCCCCAGCTCCGGTACCGCCGCCGCCTCCACCTCCGGCACCCGCACCGGTTCCGCCGCCTGAGGCGCCGCCGGTCACACCGCCGCGCGTGCCGACAGAGATCCGCACGGATGAGATCCACTTCGAGAGCGGCTCCGCGCGTCTGACGAATATCGCCAAGGCGATCCTCGATGACGTGGCGCTGCGCATGAAGCAGGAGCCGACTTCGACTGCGATCGTCATCGGCTACACCGACAATCGCGAAGCGACCGGACCGAACGCCGATCTCGATCGCCGCAGAGCAGAAGCGGTGCGTGACTATCTCGTGAGCCGTCACGGCATCGACCCGTCGCGCATCACCGTAGAAGGCCGCGACGCTCGAGAGCCGGTCGGGGACAACAACACGGCGGAAGGACGTCTCAAGAACCGCCGCGTCGTGATCCGACTGCTGTTGCCGTAATCGAAACGAAAAGCAGCGCAATGGAAGGGCAGCCGCGAGGCTGCCCTTCGTGTTTATCGCCGGCTGCTGTGGAGGAAGTTGATGAAGAAGCGGTTCGTCGTCCAGCGCACCGCGGAATCCTGAGTGCGAATCCGCTCGTACTCGAGCCCGGGAACGACGAACCACGCCGAGTCGCCGAGCGCAACGGGGACGGCGGTTTCGGCGCGATAGCCGCTGGTGTCGGAGTTCACTCGGAGGCCGGCGCGATCGAATTTCGCGCTGCCGAGGTACCGGCGGCCGAGCAGATACCAGCCGAACGGACGCCATGAAGCGGTCTGCGCTCGAGCGCCAACCACGATGGCCTGATGATCGACGTCACGATCCGTCGACACCGGATTGCCGAAGATCGTGGCGCCGCCGATGCGCAGCGATTCCCATCGGCCGCCGGCGTGGATATCGAATCCCGGAATCGGCGACACGCCGACGGTGACTTCGCCTCGCGTGCGCGAGTAATCGCCGAAGTCGGCGATGAGATTCGACACGCCGACGCCGTTCTCCGGATCGTAGTCGTATTGAAAATCGAGAACGAACGAGCCGGTGCGATATCCGCCCACGACTCCGATGGCGTTCTGCCTGCCGGTACGCAGTGAGGGCGAGCCGAGGTCGTCGATCGTCGTCGCTTAATTCGAGTAGCGCGGTCCGATCATGAACGTGCCGGACATCTGCGCTCGGGCGATCGGCGCGCTGAGCGCCAGCGCCGCGCCAAGAATGATTGCCTTCTTCATGGGTACCTCAAGCCGTGACCGCCAGTGCACGTCTGCTACCATCCGCCGCTTCATGGTGTTGACGGCGAAGCAGCGGCAGTCCCTGAAAGGCCTGGCCCACCCGCTTGCGCCTGTCGTCCGCGTGGGAAGAGGACGAATCACTCCGGCGCTGGTTGCCGAGACGAAGCGATCCCTCGAAACGCACGAGTTGATCAAAGTGCGCATCGACGTCGACGAAGCGACCGCTCGTCGAGAGCTGGCCGCGGAGCTGGCTCGGGAAACGGACTCGGAACTCGCAGCGACGATCGGGAAGCTGGCGATTTTGTATCGCGCGCGCGCCGAGAAACCGAAGATACGACTTCCGTGATGTGTAGGGGCGCCCGCCCTCGGGCGCCCGTTCGGTGGCCGGGGGCGGCCACCGCTACACGATCAACGAAGCAAGAAGGTCTTGAACTCGTCGAGAGTCGTGTCGTTGTGAATCAGATAACGCTTGAGGCGTAACGGATTCGTCGACGGCATGATCGGCCCCCGTTCGGTGGAAACCGCGGCCTGATATCCGGATCTCGCTGCCGCGTCGACGATGCGGCGGAATGGTCGCGTGCTGTGTCGCATCGAGGGGTCGACTTCGTGATCGCAGAGGATCGTGGCAACAGGCGTTTCGGTCGCCGGATAGAGAGGCGTCGCCGCCGGAAGGAATACCGCGAGTAGCCGGGACACGTCCGGCAATTTTGCAATGGAGGTGCCGCGCTACCGCTTGGGCGCGCGACGGAACTGCAGACGGCCATCGCCGCCCGCGTCGCCGCCTCGCGCGGATGCAGCAGGTCCGGCCGGTGCCTGCGTCGTGAGCACGTCGGGATCCACTGCGGGACACTCGCCGGGCAGACGGAAAGTCCAGCTCGCCTCGACGCGCTTTCCCGATCGCAGATCGGTTGCCCACACCAGCGCGCGCTGCAGCGTGCCCTCGCCCGCGTCTTTGATCACGAGCGTGACCGAGCCGTCCGCAGGATCGTACGCATAGGGAATCGAGCTGGCCAGGGAAAGGAGCACGATTCCGACCGAGTGTGGATCGAGCGACTCGTGATTCGGGATCTTTGCCGAGATCGTCAGATTCTGTCCGCCATCGAGGAGTTGCCCCGGCTGCGGTGTCATCTCTGCCAGTTGCATCGAGCCGGCGCCGAGGTATTTGCGGAACATCGCGAAGTTCATGCGCTTGTCGACGATCACGCGCTTCATGCGCAGAGGATTGCTTCCGCGCTTCACGCGGCCGTAGTCACACGTGAACGCCGCTTCATAGCCGGCGCTGGCGACGCGCGGCAGCAGATGATGGTCGTACTCGCCGTATGGATATGCCAGAAAGCTCACGGTACGGCCGGTCTCACGCTCGAGAATCTGCTTGCTGTCGCGGAGCTCACGAGCGAGCCACTGTGAATACTGCTTGTCATCCCACTCGGGATGGTAGCGGTGCGTAAGGTATGGATGCGAGTAGGAATGGCTCTCGATGTCGACACCGGCGTCGGCCATCTCCTTCACCTGCTTCCAGGTCATCGCGTGTGCGGTCTTGCCGATGATCTGCGGATAGAGGAAGACGGTGAAAGGGAAATGCCGCCGCTTCAACTCCGGGAACACTTCCGTGTACGTGCTGCGCCATCCGTCATCGATGGTGATGGCCACCGCATGCTTGGGAAGCGATGTCTTCTTGCCAGTCGCGTATTCATAGATGTCGCGCAGCGGCACCACCGTGTAGCCGGTCATGGCCAGGTAGCGCATCTGCTGGCGGAAGGTTTCGCGGCTGATCTCCATCCGCGGATCCTGCGGCGACTCGACGATGTGATAGCAGAGGACCGTGCCGCCCGTGTCACTGGTATCGGCGTCTGACTCGCCTGCGGAGAGACGGCCGATCGATAAAAAGAAGGCGAGAAGTATCGCCCACAACGCCCGCGCGGTCATGTTGGTCCTGTAGTGGTCCGAAAAATGTGGCCTGAGCATCTGCAATGAAGATGCCCTCGCAGCTAACGCACGAATTCTAACAGTTCCGACGGCGGCGGAGAGAGGAATCGGGCATCGGCGTTGACGGTTCCGCACCCCTGAGCTACTGTCACACTTCACTCTGGGGGAGGCACTTTCTTCCATGCGTCGGGAACACCGCAGAGAACTCAGGCACGACAGGTTTGTCGATGAGATCGGCAGCTTGTCGGCGAGGGCGCGGGACAATCAGCGCCTTCTCATCGTCATCACGGCGGTCATCGTGGTGGCTGCCGTAGCGGCCTACGGCACGCACTTCTACCGAAGCAGCCGTGAGCAGCGCGCCCAGGATGCACTTGCCGCCGCGATCGAGACCATGGACTCGCCCCTTCTGCCGCCAGCCGGAGGCCAGGCCACTCCCGGCGCCAAGTACAAGACCGAGGGCGAGCGGAACGGCGTCGCGGAAAAACAGTTCAAGGATGTGGAGAGTAAGTTCGGCGGAACGGACGCCGCGGATGTCGCGAAGCTCTACCTGGCGCGAATCGACGTCTCGCGCGGCGATGGGATCGGAGCGCGTCGACTCCTGACCGATTTCATCCGCGATCATCCGAAGCACATGCTGGTCGGATCGGCGCGCTACAGCCTGTATCAATTGCGCATCGAGAACGGCGAGGCGCCGCAAGTGATCGGCGAGCTCTCGGCGGAGGTCGCGAAGAGCGAGCCGGTGCTGCCGCCGGACACGCTGCTCGTTTTGCTGGCGCATGCGTATGACGCGCAGGGGAACGGCGAGAAGTCGAACGAGACGTACCGTCGAATCGCGACCGAATTTCCCGATTCACCGTACGCGCTCGAGGCCCAGCGCCGCATCGGTTCGGCGTAGCGGCTGGCGCGACGATGCAACTCGTCGCTGCAATCATCCTTGTCGTCTGGGTTCTCGCCTTCGCCCGAACCATCCTGAATCTCGCGACGGTGCCGCGGCTCTCCGCTGACGCGCATCCGTCGCACGAGCCGCTCGTCTCCATCGTCATTCCGGCGCGGAACGAGGCGCGCCTGATCGAGCGGACGATCCGCGCTCTGCTGGCGCAGGACTACAGTGCCCTGGAGGTGATTGTCGTCAACGATCGATCGACCGACGACACCGCGGCAATCGTGCGCTCCATCGCCGATCCGCGGCTGATCGTGATCGATGGGGAAGAGCCGCCTTCCGGCTGGCTCGGGAAACCGTGGGCACTGCATCAGGGAAGCGGGCTCGCTCGGGGAGAGCTGCTCCTCTTCGTCGACGCCGACCTCATCTACGCGCCGGCCGCCCTCCGCGCCGCTGTGGCAGAGTTGGAGGCGAGTGGCGTCGCGATGATCACACTCTTGCCTCGCTTCGAGATGCGCGGTTTCGCAGAGCAGGCGCTCATGCCGATGCTTCCCTTCACCGTCTTCAGTGTCATGCCGTTCTGGCTGTCGAATCGCTCGACCATCGTTGGTCTGGCACTGGGCGGCGGATCAGGAAACCTGATTCGGCGGTCGGCCTTCGACATGACGCGGCGCTTCGAGCCGCTCAACCGCGCCGTCGTCGACGACATCGCACTGGCCCGGATGGTGCGGCAGAACGGACTGCCGACGCGCGCGGCGCGCGCCGACGAACTCATCTCGGTGCGCATGTATCACGGAGCGCGCGAGATCATCGACGGCTTCTCCAAGAACATCTTCTTCGCCGTGGGCGGCTCTCTCGTCATCGCCGCGCTGATGTTGGTCCTGATGTTCCTCTTCCATCTCCTCCCGTACTTGCTCGCGCTGACCGGCGACATGACAAGCATAGCCACCGTCGTGTTGATCAGCGTGACCCGCCTCGTTTTGTTCCGTTCACTCCGCTATCGTCTGGATAACGCCCTCTTCCTCCATCCCGTCATGGTCCTGGGATGGGCATATATCTTTCTTCGCTCGATGTGGATCACCGGCGTGCGGAAGGAAATTCGCTGGCGCGGTCGCATCTACGACGCCGAGCGCACGCGATTCGGTGCGGAGCGGTGATATAAGACCGCGCAGGAGACATGCATGGCAACGCCAGACAAACCTTTTCTCAGTGACGTCACCGAGCTCCGGCGGCGCGCACGAAAACATATCGAGGAGGGAGCGGTGACCGAGATGTACCGGGCGGATCGGGAAACGGTGATCAAGCTTCTGAACGAGGCGCTGGCGACGGAGATCGTTTGCGTCCTTCGCTACAAGCGCCACTACTTCATGGCTCAGGGCATCCACTCCGAACCGATTGCTGCTGAATTTCTCCAGCACGCCAACGAGGAGCAGGGACACGCCGACCAGATCGCGGGAAGGATCGTGCAGCTCAGCGGATCGCCGAACTTCAGTCCGGACGGATTGCTGATGCGTTCCCATTCCGAGTACGTGGAGGGGCATACGCTCGTCGAGATGATCAAGGAAGATCTCGTCGCCGAGCGCGTGGCCATCGACTCGTACACGGAGATGATTCATTACCTCGGGGAAGACGACATCACCACCCGGCGCATGCTGGAGGGCATCCTGGCAGTCGAGGAAGAGCACGCGGACGATCTGGCCAATTTCCTCGCGGATCTGGATAAGGATTGGAAGACGCGGGATCGCACGGCGGGGTGACGTTCGCTGTTGGCCGTTCGCCTTTGCCGGAATAGGCGCGTGTTGTAGATAGCGGCATGGACTACGAACTCACGTCTTCAGAATTGCCCTTCGGCCAACAGGCAACGGCCAACGGCCAACCGCTCGCCAGTGACGACGATCTCCTCGACGCCTATTCTCGCGCCGTGACGTCGGCGGCAGCTCGCATTACGCCGTCGGTCGTGAATGTCGAAGTACGCCAGAAGGGGAGGCGCGGCGAGGCGCGCGGCGGCGGCTCCGGATTCTTTTTTACCCCGGATGGATTCATCCTCACCAACAGTCACGTCGTGAGCCAGGCCTCGAACATCGAGGTGACACTGACGGACGGCTTGCGCTGCGCCGCGACGATCGTCGGCGACGATCCGCACACCGATCTCGCAGTGATCCGGGTGTCCGCGCCCAGTCAGATCGCCGCGCGCTTCGGCGACTCCCACGCCATTCGTCCCGGACAACTCGTCGTGGCAGTCGGCAGTCCGTACGGCTTCCAAACGACGGTCACCGCGGGCGTCGTCAGCGCGCTCGGTCGCACCATGCGCGCGCAGAGCGGACGGCTCATCGACAACGTGATCCAGACTGACGCAGCGCTGAATCCGGGCAATTCCGGCGGCCCGCTCGTTGACTGGCGAGGCGAAGTGATCGGCGTGAACACCGCGGTCATCGCCATGGCGCAGGGAATCTGTTTCGCCATCGGCATCAACACAGCGAAGTTCGTCGCCTCGCGCCTCATCCGCGACGGTCGCATCACCCGCAGCTACATCGGCGTCGCCGGACAGAACGTCCCACTGCACCGTCGCGTCGTCCGTTACTACGATCTCCCGGTCGAGCAGGGAGTGCTGGTGATGTCGGT
>CAAGKR010518068.1_pt1 | contig 18362 bp, 15 predicted proteins | sample 2556971 | NCBI WGS metagenome assembly CAAGKR01 (sample SAMEA5207829, study PRJEB30636) | soil metagenome | biome: forest; feature: boreal; material: soil | place: USA | collected 2011-09 | depth 1 m | reverse complement strand
CAAGTCCGCGGCCAGGAAGGAAGCTGCGTCTACGCCAAGAGCTTTGGCGACGCGAGCGGTTTCCCGCAAGCAACGGTGATTGGCTTTCTGCACCACGGTACGCGTCGTGATACGAAAATCATGGCAGCGTTGTCTCAAGGCTTTCACCCCGGCTTCCACCAAAGCAAAAGCGCCGTCTATGCGGCGAATGGCATCGTGAATTTCTGGCGGCCCATCCAGGGAAACAATGACCTCATCGAAACTCTTCACGACTTCATCCGCTTTCTTACTCAAGAGCAATCCCGTGGTCAGCAGCGTCAAACGGATATTTTCTTGGCGAAGAATGGAACAGAGAGAAGGCAGCTCCAGATTCAGTAAAGGTTCCCCTCCTGAAAATACGATCCATCGAACTCCCAGCTTTCGAATCGAATCCAGATGCGGTTCCAGGTCGCTGACGCCAAAAGAACTCCCCGAGCGATTTTTCCAGATGTCGCACATCAAACAACGACAATTACAAGAACTGTGCGCGTGCACCACAAGTACTGGTAGCGTATACAATTCGTGAGGGTCGGCATGGAGCCGAAGGATTTCAAAGGCTTTCGCAGCAGTTGACGCCAAGATGCACCCGCTTTCCACCCAGGAAAATACCTTCGGGAAGATATGCCTCAGTTTCAGGGAACAGCCAGTCAAGAGGAGCGCGGATCCAGCGCAACGTTTCTTCGATTAGAAGTGGCTGTAATCCCTTTCGGGTGTGCTGAGGCAGTCGTCGCGCAATATCGTCCGATGCGAGGTGAACGCTCCCGCCAACAAAAACCAACTCTACGTCCCGATACGAAAGATCGGCCAGAGTTTCAGCAGGTGACTGGCCCCTGTCGCGGACCGCAAAGAGATCCGCAACGCCGGCCACCTGAAGGCTTCCCTGCCCTTGACGCAATCGCAGAATGCGCGCAGCATCGCGAGTGACGCAATTGAAAAGCTTGTCCGGGTGGAGCTGGGTTGCGCCATGGGCAAAGCGCACTTCATCGAGGAGGTCGCCCTTAGCCGTTAACGGAGAATCGCTGCCCAGGGCGAGATCAGGAAGAGATTGCAGAACGCCATCGTGCAAAGTACTTCCAAAAAGAAACACATTCGAACTCGGGCACCAAATCAAGCCAGCACCGGAGCTACGCAACACCTCGCGGTCCTTCTCGGTAAGAGCGAGGCCGTGAATGATGACGGTATCCTTGTCCAGCGCGCCAGCGCGGTGAAGAGCTTGCAGCTCTAGTTGACTGTCTCGATCGACGCCTTCGGCAAGATGGAGCAGAAATGGCTGACCGACCGGCGTTGCGCATTTTTTCACAGCCACGCATGCGTCTAGAGATAGCGAATGCGCCCAGCCGTATTCGCGTACAACTCGCACGACGAACTCATTGTCGAATACTTTGCTGTCGTAGGGGTTATGGTGCGATACGGTCGTCACTCCAGACAGAAGATTTCGGATGCCGCCCCACCAAAGGCGAACGCTTTTGGGGACCTGCCTGTGCCTGGTAATTACTTCGCCTTCTGAGCGGTGGATATCCTCCGCCCACTCGAGGGAATTCCGATAGTGACCCCGTCCGAGTCTGGGAAACAATGCAAATTCAAGGTGATCGTGAGCATTCACCAAGCCTGGAAAAGCGAGAAAACCATAAAGATCAATTTCAGCGTCTATATGTGCGGCAGATCTCGTCTCGGCTGTCTTCCCAATGGCCGCGATCTCGGTGTTGGACAACCGGAGCGGGGCTGCAGTACGTTCTCCGGGCCCCAAGGCAAGAAAAGCGTTTCGCACGACGCTGATCGTCTGTTCATGCGGTCTCCGGAAGGGTCGACCGGTTTGTGTAACTCGGTGAAATTGCAGAATGTAAATTGCAGGGTAACCAGCAGCCTGTTCGAAGCTGACCATTTTTCCGGAAGACTCGAACACCTGCTTTTCTTCGCTTCCGAAACATGGTTCTAATCGCACAGAAAGCCTAAGCTGCAAAGCTTCGCAGAGTTCGATTACGGAATCGATGGATCGTTCAAATATACGGATTTCCTGCAAGCCTGCTTCCGTCTGCACTCCACGCCGCCAGCGCAGCACCGCAGAAGTTTCTGGATGCACGTCAGTAAGAAATAGCGTCCCATTCGGGCGGAGCACTCTGTGCACATTGGTCAGAAATGCCGCTGCATCAGCGATGTAACTCAGCACGAAGTTGCCGAGAATTAGATCAGCGCTGACCGCAGCAAGTGGAACAGAGGTATAGTCGGCCAAGATGAAGCGAGCACCGTTCCGCAGTTTCCGTTTCGCGCGTGACAACATCTCGGGCGAAGAGTCGACTCCGAGCAAACTGCGTGGCTCGGCACCCTTAAGTTTTTCCAACCATCGGCCGGTACCACATCCGATGTCGACTACATCCAATCCCGTAGTGCATGGAATTACTGTTTCGAGATACCTTTGTTCTAGGGACAGCATTGGATTTGGTTGCGCATCGTAGTTCTGCGCCCAGCGCTTGTAGCCCTGCCGAGAATTAAGAATCGTAGTTGAAAGTGTCGCGGCCAACGGATACCTTCCAGGTTTCGTTAGAGACTTTCGTGTTTGGGCTTCCGCAATGTGATGAATTGCTGTGCCATTCGTAATTCCTTCGGAAACGCGTATATACGTGCGGCATAACGCCAGGAACTGAGCGACTGCAACAAAGCGCGACTCCAGCGCGGCGCCCGGATGTCTTGGACGGTTGGCCACCGTGAATTGATTACAACTTCGAAGTTGTCGATGAGGTTCTTGGTTTTCTGTTTTAGCCACGGCGTATTCGGATCAATTCGCAGAGTAAAATCCATCCAGCGTTTGGTAGCCCATTCGTCGGGAGTGGTGGGAAACTCCACCTGGCCATCGATTTCCCCGTACATTGACGTCCGCTGCGGCACGGGCGTGTAGTGGTACATAATGATTTCGCAATTCGGATTTATTTTTTTCAGCTTGCGGATGAACTGCAGCGTTTCACGAGTGTCTCGCTCCGGATCCTTGGGATTTCCGATCACGAATGAGAATTCCGGGATAATCCCAAAGTTACGGATACGTCGCGCCACCAAAAGCGTCTGCTCGGTCGTGATGCCTTTCTGCATCTCTTTCAAAGCCCAATCGGAGCCTGATTCAGCGCCGAAGAAAATCATGGTGCAGCCTGCGCGCTTCAGCGCTTTCAGCGTTTCATCCGTATAACGGTTGAAAATATCCACTCGCGCTTCGCACCACCAGCGGAATTCTAACGGCTCGATCCTGCGGGCAAGCTCACGGGCGTGATTTTCTCCCATGAAGAAGTTCATGTCATAAAACTGGACGGAGTCGGCTCCGTATTCGGTCTTTAAGTGCCGTAGTATTGCTTCCGTTCGCGCCGGGCTCTCCAACAGCTCACGCGTGCCATAAGCGGCGTGGACGCCGCAGAAACTGCAGTGGAACGGACAACCGATACTGGCGTGATGTACTGCCGTACGTTTTCCAAAGAACGAAGGCCGCAGATATTTATCGACGGGAACCCGGTGAAACGGAGACCAGGGAAACACATCCGGCCTCTTCATGAGTCGCTCTGGATTGTGTCGATGCAACCCGAAGATATCTTTGTAGGACAGGCCAAGAATTCCTTCAAATGGCCGCTTACCCCGAATAGCGTCAATCAATTCGATTAACGTGTCCTCGCCCTGGCCGCGGACGACATAATCGACATAATGTGCGTTAAGTGCGGCGTCCGTATAGATTGTGGGAAAGTAACCTCCCCACACGATCGGAAGTTTTGGAACGATTTTGCGAATTTCGCGGCAGGTCGCAATGGCCGCCGCCATCTGTGGCCCCGGCATTACGCTTACCCCAAGCAATTCCACGCTTTGCGCGCGGATCAATTCCAGGATCGTTTCCGCGGGGTTTTCATCAAGGTTTCCGTCGACGATCTGATAGTCTTCGCGGCCCTCCAGAACCGCCGCTAAAGCCAATACGGATAAGGGAAGGCGTCGATTACGCATCCTCGTCGAGCGTGGATTTAGAAGGACAATCATGGTGTCTTCACTTGTGCGCTATATAGAACAAACTGTGAAGGTTCACGCCGGTTTCTCAGCCTTGCGAGCCATGGCCTCAGAGCCCAGCTCGTGCCGTACCAGATTTGGTGAATTTCCCAGCGAATATCGTGGTACACCTCCAGAGAAATCAAACGCTCCGGGGTCAAGTAATCACAGCTGGCCAGCCCGTCTGAAATAAATCCAAAGCGTTGTTGGAAGTCACGTTGCCGCTCGGTTTGCATTTCGCGGCCACTGCCTTCCTTTTGATATGTCGGCGAATCTGCGATGAGGATGGTTCCGCCTGGACGCAAACAACGAATCGCTTCAGCCAAAGTGCGCTCGTAGTTTTCCGAGTAATGGAAGGAAGCATTGAAGATCGCGACGTCGAACTGTCCGTCTGCAAAAGGAAGGTTATCGAGCTCAGCTTGAAACCGAGGGAATAGTTCCCTCGACCCCTTGAAATAATGGGAGGCTGCACCGAGCCCGTCGTAAGCGCTGGTTAATAGATCAACCGCTACCGGCCGGTGATCCATCAGCGCGAGCCGATGCGACATCCACCCGTTGCCGGCGCCAAGGTCCAGAATTGCAAGGGACGGATTCGTTTCGCCAGATAGCTGAGGAATAATCTCCTTTTCGATATAGCGAAACGTTTTGGCGCGAATCGCCCACTGCCATCGATTGCGACCAGTAAGATCTCGAAACGGCAAAGAAAGATAGAACTCCGGATCGTTGCTGCCTCTGCCTTCTTGTCGCCGAACATGCTGATATTCCATCGCGAATCGCGAGAAATATTGCTTTCGATCGGGTCTTAAGGCAAGCCAAATACCCTGTTCCTGGCTGAGCCAGGTGAAACACCCGCCACAAAAGATGCCAGAGTGATTTCGCGCCAGAGACCGATAAGAGACCGAAGACAGGTCGTGGCCGCATTTTGGGCAACGCAGGTCGACGAACCAAGCGCAATTACTGGAGCGAGGGCGATTCCTCAGCTTCATAAAGACTACACGTTGAGTCATTGTCGCGTTCACGGTGTGCATCGAGTGAACTCCAGCAGAACGTGATCGCCGAGATTGCGAAGGATGGGATAGGAGGCGAAGACGCGGTCCAATTGATCGAGCCGCTTCATCGACTTAGGATGATCTGCGGCCCAATGTTCGAAATAGCTGGGAGGTACGAATAACCCCACTGCCCTGTAGCGCTCTAAGTCGAACCAGGGTGCAAAGGCGCACCGCAAAGCACGCGCAGAGGGGTACAATACCGAGATCGTTCGCTCGCCAATCCTGGCTTTAGAGTTGCCAGAAAGTCGCCGAAGAGCCTTTTCCAACCGGCCGTGAAGCAGATACCAGACAATTTCCGTTGGACAGATTTTATTCCACAGACATAGCAGAAGTTTTCCACCAGGCTTGATTAACGCCGCCAGGCCCATGGCCACGGAATGCAGATCGTCTACGCAATTCAATCCAGAGAAATTGGAAAACGCACCATCAAATAGTATTCGTCGAGGCAGGCTGGCCAAGTCTTCGTTGGCAAGCTGATGGAAGATGAGTTCGGCGCTTTCAACTCCCCGCCTGGTACGCAGCGATGCCACTTCAATCATTTCGTTGGAAGCGTCGCAAGCAACGATGCTCCTACCATGCGAAGCGAGAAATCTTGCATCTTCCCCAGTACCACAATTTATTTCCAAAATGCATTGGCCTGGAGCGAATGCGTGAAGCAGCCTTCGCCATACCTGGCCGCGCTGCGCTTGCCCGATTGCGGAATACGTAAACACATTGTCGTAACTTGCGGCTAAACCATCGAACGCTTCCGCAGCCGTAGCAATATCAAGACTCTTCGACGCACTCATGCCGACGCCTCGGTGGCGTGGGAATAAAGTGATTCTCGCAAGGCCATCACTTCCTGTTGTAACTCACCTTGCACCATCGAGCTGTCGCCTGCACGTCGGAGTCGGGCCAGTTGTACTTCGCGGTTTAACAACAAATCTGCGTTCTCATAAAAACGGGCGGATCTGCGCCCTGCTACAACCAGCTCGCGGTCGGACGAAGTCCCCCAGGGTTTTACTTGAACCAGCGAGTTTGCGACGCGCTCAAAATAGGGCGTGCCTTTGATGGGATACGACACGGTGGTAAAGAAAATATCCGGATCGGTCCGCTTAACGTGTTCGATGGTGGCCTCAATGTCTTGCAGTTCTTCCCCTTCGTACCCCCACATCAGAAACATTCCTGTCTGAATGCCCCGCGCTTTGCAGAGATCCACAGCGTTTTGGACCTGCCCTACGGTCACTCCGCGCTCCATTGAGTCCAAGATTCGCTGCGAACCACTCTCCGAGCCGATCCACAAACGATAGCAACCGAGTTCCGCCAACAAATCAGTGGACTCTTGGTTGAGGCGGTCCGCGCGGGAAATACATTCAAACGGAATGCGCAAACTGCGCGTCTTCATCTCGGCAGCGTACTTGCGCAGCCAGCCGTGATGGATGGTGAAGACATCGTCTGCGATCCAAACCATATCGGGTTGATACTGAGACACCAGCCACTCCACTTCGTCAACGACTCTGATCGGATTTCGCCTGCGATGAGTCATCCCGAAGACCTGATGGCTGCACCAGCGACAGCGATACGGGCAACCTCGCGCCGTAATGAAGGACAGAGAACTTTTTCCGTGCGCATCCCGCCAGGTTTTGAGGTATCGCTGGATGTCCACGGTATCTCGCGCCGGCCACGGCTGCGCATCAAGGTCTGCAATTTGACTGCGTTCGCTGGTTCGATAGACAAGTCCGGTTTCGTCACGGAATGCAATTCCTCTCACCGTCCTCAAAGCGGCAGACGAGCCCGAGCGCAGAGCGGGAAGCAGTTCTTCGAGAGTTTCTTCACCTTCACCGATGACCACCACATCGGCGCCAGAATCAAGATATTCGTCGACGTATGCGCCTGGTTCCGGGCCGCCAAGAACAGTCTTCCAGCCAGCCGCGTGTGCCACGGAAAGCAGTTCGATGACTTTCTTTCGCGTCATCAGGTTTGCGTAGATTCCAAGGATCGATGGAGTTTCAGTCTGGAGATACGCGACCAGATCTCCGGTGGACGAAAATGTCGAGTCAAAAACGTCCACGGTGAAACCCTTCGTCCGAAGATGCGAGCAAATGTAGAGAATCCCGAGCGGCACATAGGGTCTGCGAATCTGTAGCTCTTTGGGATCTTCGGCAAGGAAGTAGCCATGCGTCAGGAGCAGATCAGTCATTCACGCCTCCCGCAATTTCAGGCTGATTGCGCAAAAAAACCAATGGCGAGTTCGAGCTGGAGCGACAATCGGATGATGCCGGCGAGTTCGACAGCATCGTGGCATCGTGGTTCCGGCAAACAGGTTCCAGTGCCGCTACCTCTCGCCACAAGTCCGCGGAAGCAAACGATGGCCTGCCGGAATTCCGGATGTTCACCTCTGCATGAAGCGCATCACGGACGGTCCGATAGAACCGGTCGGTATACGCACCTTTGAACATAACGCAGAGGTCTTCGCTATCCGACCAATTCTGTTTCGCTCCAAGCTGCTCCTTCACACGATCATAAAAGCGTGTGTTGGGCAGCGGATACGAGAACGAGACACCCACTTCATCTGGGCGGGTTTCGCGAACAAGTGAGATAGTTTTTTGGATGTCTTCCCAGTGTTCGCCTGGATAGCCAAGCTGCAAGAAATAACACGCCCGAATACCCTCGCGGCTCAAAGTTTCCCTTGCCGTGATCACTTCCTCGACGCGAAGCCCTTTTTCCATGGCGTCCAGGACCTTTTGCGAGCCTGACTCGACGCCCATCCACACCTCCGTGCAGCCTGCACGCCGTAGAGATTGTGCAGTTTCTTTCGTGATGAGATCGGCGCGCGCCTGTATTTTGAACGGCAAGGCGCAGCGGCGTTCCGCAACACAATCCGCGAACTCGTCTACCCAGTGGCGATTCAATCCAAAAATGTCATCCGCGAACCATAGATGCTCGGCGCCATAGACTTCCTTCAGCAACTTCATCTCGTCCGCAACTTCATTCGCTGCGCGAAGCTTAAACGCGCCTCCGAATATCGGCTTGGCGCACCAATTGCACCGGAATGAGCAACCACGGCTGCTCACCATATTTAAAGAAAACGGACGCTTCGTAGACTTCCACGCCTCGCGATATAACGACAGATCGATCAAATCCCGCGCGGGAATGGGCAAATTCGCCGTAAGGCGCGTCGTTCGGTGCGAGCATGCGCTCACCGACTGTTGCGATCCAAATTGCCTCAGCCATTTGACGCCTGGAATCGTCGTGACGTCCTCGGTGCGGTTCATGGCCTTCACAACATTCAGTAAAGTGTGCTCTGCCTCTCCCTCCAGGACGTAGTCGCAACCGTTAAGCAAATAATCGCGGGCATGGTCCGTGGAATCGGAGCCGTGCACAACGACCCGGACGCCGAACTGCCTGGCAGTAGAGATCATTTCCCAGGCGACTTCCCGCATTCTCGTGAGACACATCTTCGTCAGGAAATTGAAATCATCTTCATAGATGGCAACGATCCGTGGACGATGTTTCTGCAAAGCGTCCCGAAAGCCGGCTTCCGGTTCTCGTAGCATTGGGTCGAAAACCGCGACCGAAATGCCGTTCGCACGGAGCAGTGCGGCCGCGTAGAGCGTACCGAGTGGCGGATAGGGCTCCATCTTTCGCGATTGCTTGCGGTCAAATGGCAGGTGGTAGGAATGTGTCAGGAGTACATCAGCCACGATTTCCTCCCGGATGGAGCGTCGCGCATAAATGAAGTTGACCTAGCACGATTCGGCTCCTTCCTCCTTCAAGGGTTGCCCGGTTACCAACGACCTTCGCGTCACAATGGTTTCCAGTTTTCGCCCAACCCACAGTTCCCAGGGAAACGAGTATTTGTTCGAGCGAATTCGCCAACGCAGCGGTGCGCCAAGGGCACGTCGCAGTCCTGTGCGCAACTTGGGATGATTTTTTGTGGCCTTACGCAATTGGTTGTTGAGAAGGAAGAAATCGAGCATTCTTCTTAGCCGCTCCAATTCCTCCGCCTTTAGCCAAGGAAGTGTATTGCGCCCTAACGGCAGGTCTGCCCATTCGGCGAGAGTTTGCGGCTCGCGCAGCCCCAACGCACGAAGCTCTGGCCAGATCGGAATTCCAGGGTACGGAGTAAAAATGTTCGGAGAGAAACTCACATTCCAAAAATGACGCGCGATATCGCTCATGGTGCGAAGAGTTTCCACGCGATCCGATTCGGTTTCTCCGGGATAACCAAAAATGAGATTGAAGGTGACATGAATGCCTCCCAAGCTCGCTTTGCGCGCCGTCTCATACATTTCGTCGACCCGCTGATGGCGTTTATTCATGAGCTTCAAGACGCTGCTCGAAGTCGATTCCGTACCGAAGCCCATGTGATTCACGCCGCTCTCGCCGAGTAGACGAACATCGTCGTCACTCATTCGACAGAGAAAATCCGTTGATGCCTGGAACGTCCAGCGAAAAGTTGTTTTCGCATCGACAAATCCGCGGGCAATTTCGAGAGATCGCCGCCAGTCAACCGGAAGATTGGAATCGAGCATGGCCACTTCTTCGATTCGGTAACGGTTTGCCAATTCCGTCACTTCGCTGACCACGCGATGGGAAGAGAGTGCGTTGAACTTTCGCTTGTAAAAGACCATGTCCGTGCAGTAATTGCATCCGTAGGGACAACCGACGCTGGTCGCATACCCGAGCTTTCGTTCGCCCGAAACGCGCTCATAGGCATCGAAGTCGGCTAGTTCGAAAGCGGGCGTTGGAAGATCATCCAGTAAAGCAACGCGACGCTCCGGCATATGCCGCGGCATTCCGAATTGTTGAGACGACACTCCCGCAACACCGCGGAAATCTTTTTTTGCGGCCAAGTTTTCCGCCACTTCCAAGAAAGTAAGTTCGCCTTGCCCGCGCACCACCGCATCGACGTAGTTTTCCTGCAGCGTTTGTGCCGTCGCCAGGCTCGCATGCCAGCCGCCAAAAATGATCCGAATCCCTCGAACTTCCTTTTTCACGGCCGTTGCCATGTGAATGGCCGCGCGAATCATGGGTCCGGTAAGCATTGAAATTCCCAAGCACAGCGCGTCACGCACCTCCCGCAACACCGACTGAAACCATTGCGGGTCCACCTTTGCGTCGATCAATACCACTTCAAACCCGGCCTGCAGCAACGGCGCGGCAAGGCTTAACATGCAAAGCGGGGGGCCCAGTGGTGGCCCGTCATAAGGGGGATAGAACAGCACGACTTTTCCCTTCGTCAGCACGGTGCCTCACTCACCAAGCTTTCCAGCCGCTTTGCGTCCACCGCAGGTTTTAGCGCTGCTGTTCTCCGCTTCATTCGTTCGTTGATCCAGAGTTCGGCAGGAAACCGATAAACGTCGTGGTCCAGCCTCCATCGTGCAGGTATCGAAATCGCTTTCTGGATTAAGCGAGTCGAACGTTTGCGGGTATCTGCGGCAATCGGCACGCGATCGAATGCGATGCGCAAATATTCACGCATGACCTGAAGGCGTTTGTGTTCCGATCCGCTAAGCCAGGGCAACACGGTGTAACGCGGGAAAAAGTCCGCCCAGCCTTCGAAAGAGGTGGGGACGCGAATTCCAAGTTCGTCGGCTTTTTCCATGATTGGAGAGCCAGGATAGGGAGTAAAAATATTTGTCCAGAATTCCGCCCCCTGAAATCTCCGACAGACGTCCATCATAAAATCAATAGTTTGCCGGCGTTCCTTAATGCCTTCACCTGGGTAAGCAAAAATAATGTTGAATGATGGCCGAATGCCAGCCTGGAGGCAGCGGGAAGCACTCTCATAAATCGAATCAAAATCCTGAAATGTCTTGTTCATCAACTTCAGAATTTTGTCCGATCCTGAATCGACGCCCTGACAAATCTGTTGAAGTCCGCTGCGCCGCAAGAGCTTTAAGTCTTCTGTACTGAGACGTGCAGTGAGATTTGTCGTAGCTTGAATACTCCACTTGAAGTCTGCGCCCGCGCGCACCAATCCTTCCGCAATACCACGAGCGCGATCGAGGTCAACAAGAAAATTGTCGTCAACAATCCACAAAAGCTCCAAGCCATAACGCGAAGAGAGATCAACAGTCTCATCCACGAACTGCTCGGGCGGCAGCGCGTTCCACTTCCGGCCGTAGACTCCTGCGTTCGTGCAATACGAGCAGTTAAATGGACAAGCCAGGCTTGAGACATACATGGCCCAACGACGGCCACAACTCCGTTGATAAGCGTCGAAATCGGCAATGTGGTACGCCTTTGGAGGTAAATCGACGATAGGCTTGAGCGGCCGCTCCGTGGTAAAAATCACTTTCTGATTTTGCTTGAAGCCGATGCCCGAGATCAGGTCAATGGCGGCGTGATTTTCCAGGTGTTGGACAAGTTCGAGCATGGTGTCCTCGCCTTGCCCGCGAACCACAATGTCGATAAAGGGAGCTTCGAGCGTTTGTTTTGGCAGAAGAGATGGATGCCAGCCGCCAAGTATGATCGGGAAATCTGGATTCCAGGCTTTGACGGCGCACGCGATTTCGACGGTCTCGCGAATCATGGGCCCGGTCACCAGCGAGATCGCGAGGCACAACGCATCCTTCACTTCCTCCAGAACTCTCTGTTTATAGTTCACCGTAATTGTTGAATCAATCAGCTTGACCGCGTAGCCGTGTCTCAAAAGTGGGGTTGCAACCGCGAGGATTCCAAGAGGAGCTGTCGCTTCCGAACTTGCAAACGAAGGAAAGAAAAAGACTACTTTTTTAGACATCGGGACTTCTCGCGACCATGCAACACACCTTACGCGTGTGCCTACTCACAAATTGTCACGTCGGCGTCACCTGATTGTCATTTCTTCCGCAGCAACGATTCCGCCGTTTGATTTCCGGTTACAGTGGCAGCGCGATGACCGTGAATTTCGATAGAACGACGCTTCCCTATCGTGCCGAGGTTCATCTCGCGGGCACACGTTGTTTTCTGTCGACAAACTCCCGCGAGGTTTTGAAGGCTTCTTTATACTGGCAGTCCACGGCAAATCTTTCTGCAGCGCGTACGTTTCACATGAAGATCATCGAAGCGGATTCTTGCGTGCCCGGCATTCCAGACTGCACTCATTTTCGTGGTCTTCGACATCTGGTTTTTGCGAAGTTCGAACCGGGAAGCTTTGTTGTTTTCGATTTATTGCGCAGGCGTGTGATGGGAGTTCTTTCGCCTGCCGCCTCGCACGATGCCAAATTTTGGAACTCAACATTCTTACCAATCACGATTGGCCTTCTCGGTACGACGCTAGGGCTGGCCCCACTGCACTGCGCTTGCCTGGACCGCAACGGAAACGCGTTGCTTGTAGCTGGAAATTCGGGAGCAGGAAAGTCTACGCTAACTGCTGCGATGGCGAAGCAGGGCTTTGGCGTGGTTTCCGACGACTGGACGTATGTATCGGGAAATGGGAATAACCTGGTTGCGTATGGACTACTTGCGCCTGTGAAGTTGCTGCCGGACGCCGTGCGATTCTTCCCTGAGTTGCAGCGCAACGCACTAGAGGAAACCTTGAATGGCGAGATTGCGTATCAAATTGATCCCGCGACGGTTTTTCAGGCCAAGGTTAAAGCGCATTCGCGCCCCAAATGGGTCCTGTTTCTTGAGAGGACTTCCAAACCTGGTTGTCAATTTATCCCCTGCGAGTCTGAATACGTAACTCACTTTTTCGAGAAGAATGCTGAGAAGCTTCCACCTGAATTGAACAATGCAATCCGCGCCCGTTCCGAGGTCATCCAAAGTTTGTCTCAATGCAATAGTTGGATTCTTCAGACGGGCGATACCCCGATGCAGACCGCCGTAGCGATCGATGAATTTCTATCGGAGGTACAATTTGGTCATCCTTGAATCAGCACACTACCATGATCCACTCGATGCCTTGCGGCGATTCATTCCCACGCCAGTAAGAATCACACTTCTTGTCGGAGTGACAATACTCTCCGTTACCACGAATGATCTGTCTCTCGTCCCAGAGTTCCCCGCAGAAGTACTTCCTAATAAAATGACGGACCGAATCCTTGATTGGAAGTTGGTTCGAGACGTCGAGGCTCGCGGCAGCTTACAGGAACCGCTTCGACTAATTTCCGGACCGCTGACCGTAGTCACAATGGGACCTGCATGTTTACTTGGCGTAGACCGTGAGCGCGGGGAACTGCTTTGCTTCATCGGTGCGGACATTGATTCGCGCACATTTCAAGAAGTGCTCTTTCCATTGTTCTGTAGCCTCTCTATTGCGGATATTGAGGCGGAGTCTCTACAACTTGCTTCTCGTCTCGATAATGATTTGAACGATGCCTGATCATTACTCAAAACACATAGAGCTCCAAATACCGTACCACCAACCCGATTGAGCCTTAAACCGCCCTCAAACGTCACAGTTTCGTCTTCCGCTTGTAAATGGTTCGTCATTTCAGCTCGCGCATATAGAATCCTTCGGCGCACGGTCATACCATCCTCGACACATGTTCCAGCTCAGCTCCAAAGCCTTGCCGTAGTCCCAGGGGTGCGGATTCACTCGAGCGGGTTCAATCGCAAATTCAAGGAGGCATTTTATGGAACGCCAATTCCACAGATTTCTTAAGACTGCCCTGGGAACTCTTGCCGCGCTGGGTAGTTTGGCCCTGCCATCGTTCGCAAATGACGATGGATCGATTCTTAATAAGCTGAAAAAAATTTCCACACTTGGCTCTACTGTACCCAGTAATGGAGACATCAATCCATATGGACTCGTTCGCGTCTCCAACAGCATCGGAAATTTACACGAGGGGCACTACCTCATCAGCAATTTCAACGCTAGCTCCAATGCTCAAGGTACAGGAACAACGATCGTCGACGTCTCTCCCGCCGGTGACCTGACGCTCTTCTCGCAAATCGACCCGCTGAATCTTCCGGGTCCGTGCCCCGGCGGAGTTGGTCTTACGACCGCACTAGCTGTCTTGCACACGGGCTGGGTGATTGTCGGTAGCCTTCCCACTTCAGACGGCTCTGCAGCAACCGCCGAGGCTGGTTGCCTGATTGTTCTGAACGCTTGGGGCAAACCTGTGGAAACTTTCTACGGTTCGCTGATCAACGGGCCTTGGGACATGTCCTTCCTCGATGGCGACGAGCAGGCCGTACTGTTCGTGACCAATGTATTGAACGGGACCGTTGCCGCAGGTGGGAAAATAGTCAATCAGGGCACTGTGATTCGCGTGAATCTCGCCGTTTCCTCAAGCTCCATGCCGTACTTGGAGTCGGTTACCGTCATTGGAGCCGGGTACCCCGAGCGTACGGATCCCAACGCTCTCGTTATCGGACCAACTGGTTTGGGCATGGCCCCGCCTTGTCAACATGGAGATGGGGATTGTTGGTTCCCCTTTGGGGAGGATGAACCGGTTCTCTACGTCGCGGACAGTCTTAAGAATCGCATTAGCGTCATTACCGATCCTCTGACCCGCTCCACTCCATCCGGCCCGGGAAATATTCTAAGCAGCGGCGGCAGCCTGAACGATCCACTCGGGTTGACCGTCGCGCCAGACGGACACATTCTCGTAGTGAATGGTAACGACGGGTTCGTAACCGAAATCACACCGCACGGCGCGCAAATCGCCAAGAAACTTATCGACAGTAGCGGCAGCCCCAAAGGCGCGGGTGCGCTTTTTGGACTTATCTACGATCCTGAAGTAGGTCTGGTTTACGTCGACGACGCAAGTAACACGCTCAACGTTCTCCAATAAGCGCTTGGCGCGGGCGGTCCCACTAGGCATCCGGCCTCGCGGGACCGCCTCCCTCTTTTGCTGGTGTACGAGTCAATAAGACAAGGCCTGCGAGGAGCGGGTGAAATCGCCACCAATTGGGATGACCAGTTTCTAACAGGTTCAGCCCGATTCGTTCTAATGTCTCCGGGTCTGCGAGAGTTTAGGAAATCTGCTTCAAGAAGCCGCTTTGGTTTTTGCAATGCCGGACGAAGCCTTTTCAATTTCCGTGATTTCCGGCTCGCTGAGCTTAAATTCTCCCGCGCGCATTACCCCTTCGGCTTGCTTCGCGCTGCGAGAGCCCACGATGGCGGCGGTGATCGTCAGGCTGCGCAAGGTCCAAGCAATGGCCACTTCGCCGGCGCTTCTGCCGTGGCGCGCGCCGACCTCCTTCAACTTTTCGACCAGCGCAAGATTTTGCGAAAGCTTTGGCTCTTTGTATTCCGGATTGCGACTACGAAAATCATCCACAGGCAACGCCGCCGCGCGCTCGCGGGTCATCGCGCCGGTCAACATCCCGGAAAACATTGGCGCGTAGACGATCACGCCAATCCTCTGCTTTTCGCAATAAGGCAGAGTCTCTTCCTCAATCTGCCGGCGAAGTATGGAGTACGGAGGCTGTAGCGAAGTGACTGGAGCAATTTTTTGCGCTCGTTCAATTTGCGCGGCATTAAAGTTGGAGACGCCGATCCAGCGAACTTTGCCTTCTCTTAGTAAAGCCGCCAGCGTCTGCCACGCTTCTTCCAGGCCGGGTCCGTTGTCCGGCGGCGGCCAATGGACTTGGTACAAATCAATGGTGGAGACTCCGAGCCGCCCGAGGCTGGCTTCGCATTCTTTTCGAATAGATTTGGCAGAAAATGTCGGAGTGATAGTTCCTTCGTCGTCCCATGCCATCACGCATTTGGTGAAGACATACGGGCGCGTGCCTTTCCATTGCTGCAATGCGCGCGCCACGATTTTTTCCGAGTGGCCAAGCCCGTACACCGCGGCGGTATCGATCCAATTGACACCCAATTCCAAGGCGCGATGGATCGCGGCGATGGAGTCCGCGTCGTCTTGCGCTCCCCAGGAATAGGCCCAACCAGCGCCGCCGACCGCCCAAGCTCCGAATCCCACGGGCGTGATATGCAAATCAGAATTACCTAGTTTGCGAGTCTGCATAAGCTCCTCTGCGCCAACAAGAAAAGATACGGCGACCTCTTCATAGCGATGGCCCAAGGATAACGCCAATCGTTGGATGAGGGAAGCGGGGAAAGGCTCAAGACTCAGTGCCGATGGCCGTGTATGCGAATTTCGCTTGGGCGTGTTTATTGCGCCTGGCAATCGCTGGATTTCCGCCGAAGCTAGCTTTTGCCCGAATTGTTATCGCTGTGCTACCACTTGCGGCACCCGCCGCCGGCAAGAGTGTGCCGATTCCCAAAGGCACGATCGCCAATTGAATTACTGTGAGGCCAGAAGTGGTGATCGCAAAAAGCCGCTGACCGTTTTCATCGGTGGTCAGGAAACTACCCTGCAGCCCGTCAATATCGGTATTGGGCATCGCCAGAGGTTCCGGCAAATAAATACGCAGTCGATGCTCGCCAGTATGCAGATCGCGAATAGCGATTCCGCCGTGAATTCCTATCGCGGGCGGCGCCGCAGGAGCCGGCCCATCCAAAAAAGGCTCGTAAACGAGCGCGCCGCTCGGATAAAGAGTAACTCCCGGCACCGCAATGCGCTGCGGAATCTGCTCTATTTCGGCGGAGGTAGAGGTGCCGAGACGTGTAAGGTCCGCTCCGCGAATCTCCGTGGTGTTGTTGGACCGAACCGCAAAGAACGAACCATCCGCCGAAATGGTGAGGTCAGAAGCGAGATCGTTCGCGGGAACAGGCTGAAACACATTCGGAAAGGAAGCGGACCAGGTAGCCAGCAGCCCGCCGGGAGCGGCGTGAAAGGCGAGAACTACGGAATCGCCAGCGGCGTCCGCCCGAAACAGTGGCGCGCCCACGATATAAACTTATGTTCCACAAATTAAAAACGGCGCGAGCCGTGAGGCTCCCGCCGTTTTCTGATTCAAATTGCCGTGAAACTCTTAGATTGTCTTCGGGCCAACGCCGGCAGCGGCCGGAGCCGAAGCTGCCCGCGAAAATGCGGAAGTGCTCGATTCCTTTTCTGCGGACTTGTCGATCTCGATGGAGCCCTTGAAGTACGCGCCGTCTTCGATCATGATGCGCGCCGTCGTCAAATCGCCGTTCACCGATCCATCCTTCTTAATCTCTATGCGATCCTTGGCTCGTAGATTCCCTTTTACGGTGCCATAGACCACCACTTCCCGAGCGATAATATCCGCCGTAAGCTTTGCCGTAGCGCCCACAGTCAGTTTCCGCTCGTCCAGTTGCACGAGGCCTTCTACCGATCCTTCGATCATCAGGTCTTCGTTACCAGAGATTTCGCCTTTCACATGCAGGCTCGGCCCCAGTCGCGCTGTCGCACGGTCCGCGGTCGCACCTAACGGTCTCATCGCATCAGTACTCATTGCGGTTGTTCCCTCCCAAGTAGCCGCAGATGGTTTCGGCGGCGGATTCGTCGACAAATTTCTTACTTCCGGCTGCGCAGGTAGCGGCGTATCCGGCTTTTTGTTTCCCCACATCGGACCTCCCAGGGATAGCACACCCCACGCAGAATTCCGGCCCGGGGGTAAAAGAAAGATAATCTGCGGTGAAGCTGGTCGCAAACTAAACTAACGAAGCGGCTGCCAGAAAGTAACTAGACTAAGGAACAGGTTATACCCTGTCCCAACGGCCGTGGCTACAGAAATCGCCACATGTCTTGATATATTTCAGGATCACATTCAGGTGGTCGGCCGCACCGGAACCGGTGCTCGTGCCAGAAAATCGACCGCAAACCGCTGTTCGTAGGCGCAGACTAATTGTTCAATCCGTTCCGCGGTTGCTGCTTTCAAGACGAAGCCGGCATGGTGATACTTCGAGATGCGCTCCACGATTTCAGGATCCGTGTAGAAAGAGGTGTCCGGCTTTTCCTGTCGCGCCAGAGAAAGAATTACGCCCGAGTAATCGTTGCGGGCCTGTGGTAATTGGTACGGCTGCTTCCCGGCTCCCACTTCGAGATGCGCCCATTCTCTCCACAGGTTCACACCGGTCGCGGTTTCCACCACGTTGGAAATGTAGGCACCGCCTACCCGTGCGGCAATTTCAATGAAGTAGAAACGATTGTCGGAACGGGCCCTTAGGAATTCGGCATGGGTGACACCTCTTACCAGGCCAAGCCCGTCGACCAGTTTCTGGTGAATTTCCTTTAGGACCAGAGCTTCCGGAGATTCCCGCGGCATCGTGCGCGTCGTAAACACGCCACCTTCATGGGAAACGTCCAATGGTGGCGCACCATACGCATGCGCTTCCGCGAAAAGCACCTGCTTCTCCGACACGATTCCATCCACGTGGTACACACACCCGGGGACGAATTGTTCCAGCAGGTAGAACGATTGCTGGTCGCCAAGCTGATCCAGCAGCGGCCACAGTTCCTCCGGATAGTGAATTTTCCTCATCCCGATCCCGGACGCTTG
>CAAGKR010049721.1_pt1 | contig 18368 bp, 15 predicted proteins | sample 2556971 | NCBI WGS metagenome assembly CAAGKR01 (sample SAMEA5207829, study PRJEB30636) | soil metagenome | biome: forest; feature: boreal; material: soil | place: USA | collected 2011-09 | depth 1 m | reverse complement strand
TTCGCCGTCCTGGCTGTGGGCATCCTCGCGTCACTGACGCTTGGGCTCATCGATGACATTCGCGGCTTGAGACCGACCTCGAAGCTGGTCGGTCAGATCATCATCGGAGCGGGACTGGCCTTTGGGGGCGTCCGGGTGGAGGCGATCGAGTTCGCGCCACTCGCGTTCCTCGCGACGCTCGCCTGGGTCGTCGTGATCATGAATGCCGTCAACCTGATGGACAACATGGATGGACTCGCTGCCGGGGTCGTCGGCATCGGGTCGCTGGTCCTCGTGCTCATGTCACCGGAAGGGGGCTGGGCGGCGGTCCTCGCGGCTGCGACCACAGGCGCGTGCCTTGGCTTCCTCATCCACAACTTCGCGCCGGCGCGCGTCTATATGGGCGACGCAGGCAGTATGGCGTTGGGCTTCATCCTGGCTGCTTTGACATTGGTGCTCTCCAACGAGGCGGCATCGAACGTCGGTCTCGCGGTGTTCGCGCCGCTGCTCGCCCTGGGACTGCCGATCTTCGATACAGCCTTGGTGACCATGGTCAGGAAGCTGGAGGGCAGGCCCGTCAGCCAGGGTGGTCGTGACCACACGTCGCACCGGCTCGCGGCCCTCGGTCTCTCGGAGCGTTGGACGGTCGTGGTCCTGTACGTCTTTGCCGCCGTGATGGCCGGATTCGGTCTCTTGGCGCACGCGCTGGGGCTCGCCTTCGTACCCCTGGCTGCCCTCGCGGTGATCGCGCTGATCCTGTTCGGTGCGTTCCTGGCGGAGAATCCCACCGAGGTCGCCCGCCACGGTGAGCTCCGCCGAGCGACGGTGCTCGGCGGCGGTCGCGCGCTCGTCCGCTATGGCAGCGAGATCGCGCTGGACATCGTGCTTGCATCGGTGGCACTGCTCAGCGCGTATCTCATTCGGTTCGAGTCGTTCGGATCGAGCGTGTCGCTGCCGCTGTTCATCGCAGCGTTCCCGATCGTGGTGCCGATCCAGCTCGCGGCCTTCGTCCTCCTCGGTCTGTACCAGATCCTGTGGCGCTACATCTCCGTGGTGGACATGCTCGTCATCGGGCGCTGTGTGGCTGTCGGAACGGCCGTCGCCGGACTCGTCGTCCTGGTCTTGCAACGCGACCTCGCGCAGTCGCGAGCGGTCTTCGTGATCGACTTCATCCTGCTCGCGCTGCTTCTTGGCGGATCGCGGATGTTCTTCGCGTCGCTGCGGCAGTGGTTCAACATGCGGGGCCGCGCGACTGGACGCCGGGTCTTGATCGTGGGCGCGAACGAAACGGGAGTGATGGCGCTCCGGCTGCTCCTCCGCTCTGCTGAGCCCGTCTATCAGCCGGCAGGCTTTCTCGATGACGATCCGGGAAAGCATCGTCGGCGGATCGGCGGCGTGCCAGTCGTCGGCCGGGTGGCCGATCTTGCGGCGCTCGCACAGCGGGAGCGGGCGGAGATCGTCGTGCTCGCTCTCGAGGATCACTTCGAGCGCGAAACGGCCGTGCGGCTTCAGTGTGCAGAGCTCGGTCTCGAGCTACGACAGGCGGTGCCGCCGCTGTGAACGGAGCGGTCCTTGTCACCGGAGGGGCGGGGTTCATCGGCTCCCATCTCGTGGATCGGCTCGTCGCTGCGGACCACCGCGTGACAGTGCTGGATGACTTCAGCACTGGCAATACGCGCAACCTGGCCGATATTGCTGGCGACCCTCGTCTCGAGATCCGGCACGGCTCGGTGCTCGACGCCGATCTCGTCGACTCTCTGATCGAGCGCAATCCGCTCGTGTTCCATCTCGCCGCGGCCGTCGGCGTGCGATACATCGTCGACGATCCCCTGGGATCGGTCCTGACGAACGTTCGGGGCACTGAGAACGTGCTCGCGTCGTCTGCGCGGCACGGAGCGCGCCTTGTGCTCGCCTCGACGTCGGAGATCTACGGACGGAACACGAACGTCCCCTTCCGCGAGGACGCGGAGCGGGTGCTCGGACCGACGTGGATGCACCGTTGGTCGTATTCGACCGCCAAGGCGATTGACGAGCACCTCGCGTTCGCCTATTTCGACCGCGGGCTGGCCGTCTCGATCGTCCGGTATTTCAACTCGTACGGTCCCCGCATCGACGAACGCGGGTATGGCAGCGTGGTCGCACGGTTCATCGCGCAGGCGCTCGGTGGTCAGGCGATCACGGTCCACGGCGACGGCCGCCAGACGCGCTGCTTCACCTACGTGAGCGACACGGTCGAGGGAACGCTGCGCGCCGGCACACGGCCTGAGGCGCTCGGCAAGGTCTTCAACATCGGCGCCGCCCAGGAGATCAGCGTGTTGGAGCTCGCGGAGACGATCCGCGAGATCGTGGGCTCCTCATCTTCGATCAGTCTCGTCTCGTATGAATCGTCCTACCCACGCGGATTCGAAGATACGCGCCGACGCGTTCCGGACGTCACCCGAGCCCGTGCCGAACTCGGCTTTGCGGCGGTGGTGACGCTGCGGGATGGCATGAGCCGAACGGTGGAGTGGTGCCGGGACAACTACGCTGCGGCATCATCTCGCTCGTGAGCGGCTCCGACCTCCACGAACGCATCCGATCGCGGGCGGCCCGAGTGGGCGTCGTCGGCTGCGGCTACGTCGGGCTCCCGCTCAGCCAGGCGTTCGCCGACGCTGGGTATACGGTCGTCGGCATCGATGTCGACGCTCGTCGCGTCGACGCGTTGAACCGCGGAGTCAGTCACATCCTTGATGTGCCGGCAGAGACGCTGCAGAACAACATCGCTGCCCATCGCTTCAGCGCGACGACCGACTTTGCGGCGGCGCGCGATCTGGACGTCATCTTCATCTCCGTCCCGACCCCGTTCGACAAGGCGAAGCAGCCGGATCTGAGCTTCATCGTCGCGGCCGCGCGCGGGGTCGCGGCGCATCTCCACACCGATCAGCTGATCGTGCTCGAGAGCACCACATTCCCTGGAACCACGGACGAGGTCCTGCGTCCGATCCTTGAGGCCGGGGGCCTCATCGCTGGTCGGGACTTCTATCTCGCCTTCTCTCCCGAGCGCATCGATCCGGGCAACAAGAAGTACAAGATCCACAACACCCCAAAGGTCATCGGGGGGGTCGATCCCGAAAGCACGAAGCTCGCCGTGTTTGCGCTTGAACAGGTTGTCACGGCCGGTGGCGTCCACGCCGTCAGCTCCGCGCGCGCGGCGGAGCTGACCAAGCTCCTTGAGAACACGTTCCGTGCGGTCAATATCGCGCTGGTGAACGAGCTGGCCATGTTGTGTGACCGCATGGATATCGACCTCTGGGAGGTCATCGACGCCGCAGCTACCAAACCGTACGGCTTCGTGCCCTTCTATCCCGGTCCCGGCGTTGGCGGACACTGCATCCCGGTCGATCCTTACTACCTCTCGTGGAAGGCGCGCGAATACGACTTCCACACAAAATTCATCGAATTGGCTGCGGAGACCAATCTAGAGATGCCGTTCTTCACCGCGGCCAGGATCCAACGCCTATTGAATGAACATGGGCGCTCCAGCAATAAGGCCAACATCCTGGTGTTAGGAGTGACATTCAAACCAGACATCGACGACGCTCGGAACTCCGCCGCGATCCGGGTCATGGAGGTACTCCGGAGAGACGGAGCGTGCCTGGAGTACCACGATCCATTCGCGAAGCAGATCTCCCTCGCTGACCATCTGTTCGACCCCGAACGCCGCACGACCCTGAAGTCCGTCGATTTGACGCCCGAACGACTTGCGGCAGCTGATTGCGTCGCCATCCTTGTCGCACACTCTGCCGTGGACTACGACGCCGTGATGCAACAGGCGAAATTGGTGTTCGACGCGGTGAACGCGACGCGCGGTCGAAAAGGACGGGCGATAGCCGAACGGCTATAGCCGTACACAACTCGCGACGAGCGGTTCCGGCCGCGATCGGTTCTTCGTTAGTTGGAGGGCGGATCCTGATGATTTGCTTGCACCGTGCCATGGGCCGAGCGCCGGCTTAACACGGCCCAAGCTGCGATGAGGCTAGGACTGGCCAATGCCGCCGCGAACGGAACGACCATCGCTCGGTGACGAAATAGCGTCCCAACGTTCCCTTCAGCGAGCGCGAGGACGACCATCAGGCCACCTATCGCGAGCACGATCGGGCTGAGGTACAGCCAGCGGCGACGCTCACGCCACAGTGTCGCGAAGCCGGCGACAACCAAGAGGTACCAACCGACCATCTCCGGTGCCGCGGCCAACTCTTGGAGCCGGCGTGCGGCGAGAGGAAAAGGCGCAAATAGCGCGTATGAAAGGCCGATCGGCAAGTAGCTCAGGGTGCGACCCGGTACTTGAGCGACCTCGTCGGGGTGCGGAGCTACTGCCACGACAGCTGTCGCCGGAGGGTTCAAAGTCGGCGACGGCGTGGACACGAAACCCGTCCGCGCCCCGACGGCCATCCCCGCGCGCTCATGCTCGAACGCCAAGAGCAGCTGTTCGCCGATCCCACTCCCGATTGCGTTGAGGCTCTGGATGACGATCACAACCGTAAGAACTCCCGCCAACGCGACCGCGACGGCTCGACGCAGCGGCGGCATGGTGACGAGAGCGATGGAGGCCAGCGCGGCGATCGCAATCGTTGCTGCGACGTAGGAGCGCAGCGTGATCAGGGCCTCCCCAGCCGCGAACGGCAGGAGGAAATACACAGCGCGAGGGTGCAGCTGGAAGCGCACAACCGCCCAAATGGCGAGAACGGCCAGCGTGATCGTCGGCGAGTCCTTGAGGTTCAAGGCCGACCACAAGATGAGGGAGGGAAAGAGCGCGACGATGGCAGCGGCCATCAAGCCTGCCCGCGATCCGAAGAGGCGCGTCGTGAGGTCAAAGATGAGGATCGAAGTTACGATGGCCAGGGCCGAGTTGAGCAGGATGGGGATGCGCGCATCAGGACCGAACACAAGGAAAAGCCCGGTCTCTAAATAGACGAACGCGCCGAACAGGTACGCGTCGCCGCCCCATAAAGGCGGCGAATAAGTCGGATCGAGCGGTGCACCTTGCAGATACCGTGCGCTCTGCGACGCGAGGCGATAGTACGAGGCGTCATCTCCAGTGATGAATCCGCCGCTGAACGTTGGAGCGAAAGATTGGATGCCGATGGCGACCGCCATGTGGAGCGTGGCGGCACAGAGCGCGACCGCGAGGAGTTGGCGGCTTCGCAGTCCGTTAGACGTACTCACTGCGAGCACCGCGACCCCGGCGCAGAGGCCCACGGCCCATCCGAGCGCGAGGAGGTCGCCGGCCCCGATACAGAGGCCGCTCAGTACGCCGGCGCACGAGGCCCCCGCAAGCCACAGGAGTCGTCGCGGCCCCCGGATCGAGGCCTCCGCGCGCAGGTCGTCAACGAGTCGCGAGATCAACCTGCGCAGGTCCTGCCCACCGGGCCCTTCGGCGCCCGGTACTGCGCAGCACGTCTAGGTCCCGCTCGCGCGCCTGTGTCGTCTGTGGCGGGCATCATCGCACTGATGATATCGACCACGTGCTGTCGTACTGATGGGCCTGCAAGAAGTCGTAGAACGTCGCCACCACGCTCCGTGTGATCGCGGCGGGATCTTACGCTGGCTAGTTGTTCGAGGAGACCCCCGGCTTCAACGAAGCGACGTGCCGTCGATGATGGCGATGTTCAGGCCCACGCACCCCTGAGTTTGAAGACGGCGATGCCCACGATCTCGCACTCGCCATTGGCGAGCGGGCCTCTCGAATTGCTGGATTCACGGGCTGCGTCGGTTTGGATGTAGTCCGCTCCGCCATCTCGCTTGAGCCCCGAGAAAGTGCATTGGATTGCCGTGAGCCCAACCGCTCCCGGGAATCCGACAACCGTGATTGCTCCCTGAGCCGAAGGGAGTCCACGCTGCCCCAGCGTTTGTCCCGAAAGCGCGTCTCGCCTCCGATCCCGTCTCATCGGCGTGCGCGAGTCGCGCGCACCAAGCGTTCCTGTGTTGTGTTGGCGGCGCGCGATGTCCCCGGCAGACGTATCCTCCGTGGGTACCGATCAGCTTTCTTTGGGAGTAGCTCCATACAGCCGCTCGTAAGCACCGTCATCCCGGCTCACAACGCCGACAAAACGATAGACGAGGCGATCAGAAGCGTCCTCACGCAGACTTTCTTGTCCCAGGAGATCATCGTTGTCGACGATGGCTCAGTAGACAACACGCGACTGAGTGTCGAGGCGTTCGGCGACCGCGTGACATACGTCGGGCAGAAACAGGGCGGTGCGGCAGCTGCCCGTAATACCGGGATCCGTGTCGCGCGCGGGGAGTTCATCGCGTTCCTTGATGCCGACGACGTCTGGCTGCCACAAAAGCTCGAACGTCAACTTGCTGTAATGCTCGCCAACCCGGGAATTGGCGCGGTGCAGTGCGGTGCCCGCTACGTGGATAACGTATTGCGCACGTTGGAGGTGCGAACGTGCGTGACCGACGGGGACGTTCTGATGGATACGCTCCGATTCCGGAATCTTCCAGCATTCATGTCGGCTCTTGTCATGCGGCGCTCGTGCCTAGACAGAATCGGCCCGCTCGACTCATCGCTGGAAATTCTCGAGGACTGGGACATGGCAATTAAGGCTGCGCGATTCTGCAATCTGGCAAGTTTGGCAGATGCACTCGTCTTGTATCGTGTTCATCCGGGCAACCGAAGTCGAAACGTAGACATCCATGTTGCTCCAGGTCTCTCCATCCTCGGTCGGCTCTACGCCGACCCGACCATTCCACAGCGAATACGCGGTGCGGAACGCCAGGTCTATGGCACCTTCTACCGCATGCTTTCTGGTGGATACTTCCGCTCGCGTCGACTGTCGCCCTTTTTGCGTTGGTGCGCCCTTTCGCTCCTCAGAGATCCAGGGCAAGCCGCGTACATGGTCGCGTATCCGCTGCGTCTTCTACGCCGTCGTATGAGTCCCGGCGGCGCCACGCCTACGAAGCACGGGGGAAGATGACAATTGGTCTGCTGGCCGGTCACGCTGACCTTCACCAAGGCTGTCGTCCGGGCGGTTGCTAACCACCTTTGGGGCCAGAAGTGCCCGAGCACGCCACGAACCTGATTGAGTCGAAGCCCGGTTTTTCCGTTCACCGTCAAGAGCTGTGCCGCGTACCTTCCTTTCTTGGTTGCCATCTACCTCCGGCTTCCGTGGCGAGTGCTTTCCCCTGATGACGCGGCCACGCCTTCGTTCGAGAGCCTGGTCACGTTCGCGGCTTGCTCGTCAAGTAGGAGCTTGACGTTGGCGAGATGCCCGTACTGCCGTGCCACCTCGCGCGAGTCATCCGTGGAACCGTTGTCCACGATGACAAGTTCGACGTCGTGGTCGGTCTGGCCCAGGACGCTTTCGATGGCCTGCGCCAGGTACTGGCCCTGGTTGTAGCCGCACAGCACCACTGACACGAGCGGACCAGTGACCGGAAAATGCTAGCTCGGGGCGCGTCCGGTCAGCGCTGCGAGATCCTCTCGCGGCCGAAGCCCGAACGCGCGTGCCACTGCGAGCGTCACGACGGCGCCGAGCGCGACGCTCGCGACGCCCGCCGTCCATCCGGAAAGCGTCACCGATGCCGCATATGCGACGGCCACCGGGAGCACGAACGCGGCATAGCGGAGCACGGGCAGCCCGAGTTGGACACGAGCGGTAGCGAGCGCGACGACCGCCGACGTCCCGTACGCCGCGACCGTCGACAGCGCGGCCCCTGAGATACCGAACTGCGGCACCAAGGCCAGGTCCAACCCGATGTTGACCGCCGCGGACGCGATCACCGATAGCGTCAGCGGCCACATTCGCTCGTAACCCGTGAGAAGCGACGAGAACGTGTTGAAGATCGCGAGCTCGATGGATGCGACGATGAGCAGCGCGAACGGCGATGCCGTGCCGGCGAAACCGTCCCCGAAAACGATCCCGATCGCGAAGGGAGCGAACGCGAGTGCGATGCACAGCGCCAGCGCGTACGTGAGCAGCCAGTACGGGAGGAGCCGGCCGAGGATCCGACGCAGCTGCGCGTCATTGCCGGCGAGCGCGAGGAGCGAATAGCGGGGGAGCATGAGCGTCGCGACGATGCTCGTTATCTGCTGGAGGACGCCGGCGAGCTGGTACGCGAGCGAATAGAGGCCGAGCTCCTCAACTGCCAGATACCGTCGAATGACGAGGTAATCGGTCCACTGCGTGCCGAAGAGCCCGAGCCATTGGGAGGCGACCACCGGCAGCGAGAAGCGCCACATCGTCGAGACATGGGCCCGGTCTGCGCGGATCGGTCTGAGCGGCCGGCGGCCGATTGAGGCGTAGAGGAAGACGGCGACGACCGCGGACGACGCCGTGTAGCACGCTAGCGCTCGGAGTGCGTCGAGCGATCCGAGCCGCAGCAGAGCCAGAACGAGGAAGAGCGCGATCGCCCGGTCGAGCACGAGCCCCACTCCATAGCGCGGCATGCGGTTCATCGCTTGGAGGACCGATGACGCGGTACCGACCGCTGCAGCGAGGACGAAGTGCGCGAAGACGAGCCACACGCCCCAGGTCGGAATGTCGAGCAGCCGCGCGATCTCGGCGCCAAATACAACGAACGCCGCCGCGGCGACGCCGAGCCACGGCAGCGCCAAAACCGTACGGGACCAGAATGTTCGCGCGAGCGAGGCCTTGGAAGCGAACTCGCGCGCCCCGTACTGCACCACAGCCGTGAGAGTCCACTGCGACACGAGGAACGCGAGGATCTGTGACACGGTCAGCAGGAGCGCGAGACGGCCGTACTCGACAGTGCCCAGGCTGTGTGTGAGCACGACGCTCGTCGCGAACGAGATGGCGATGGCCGCGTAGTTCCCTGCGGCCACCGAGGCAACTCCTACGGCAAAGCGCTGCGGTCCGGCGCGCGAGGTCACGGGCGCTTTGAGAACGACATGAGCCAGCACGTGACCTGTACACACGCCGGCAGAGCGACTCGCGAGCCGTCGCGTAGACGCCGCCGCGGCTCAAGACGATGTGGCAAGCGACGTCATTATCGCGCGCCTACAATCAGGGCGATGACCGCCTCTCGGCAGATACACCCGATGGCGGAGTCTCTCAGGTCGCGCAAGCATTCCGAGGAGGCAACGTCTCCTCGAGCGCGAACTCAGGAAGCTCACTGAGCGGTCCACGGTCTTGGCCCTCGGAGAGGGCGCGGCATTCACGTGGCGCAACTCGCGAATGCGTTCCACACATCCAGTTCATCGCGACCGACGTCGAGCCTGCGTTCTCGGCCGAAGCACAGAAACTGGTCCGGGAATTGGGCCTAACCAACGTGTTGGTGGTCGTCGCGGACGCCGCGCGCCTTCCGTTCAGCCCGCGAAGCATGTCCCTGACCTACGCGCGAAATCTCTTCCATCTCCTAGCGTTGCGACGGCCGCAATCGTGGGCTCTCCGCTTGCGCGGAAGACGCGCGGCAGCGTCCTCGGTCTGGCGCGACGCTTCTTTGGTAGTCGGTCACTTGGCGCTACATCGCGAACATGGGCTGGCCTCGAAGGTTGGTGTCGCGGCCGGTCGAGAAGTCGTCGAGCACGGTGACCATCGCGCCGTCTCCGACCAGACGATCGACGAGATGCGAGCCGATGAACTCGGCGCCTCCGGTCACGAGCACACGCGGGCCCGAAGGCACTCCCACGGCGGGGCGGTCGTTCATCGAGCCGAGGATACCGGGGGGCCGAGGGTGATCACGCGGTGGGCACAGAGGACACGTCCGATCCCGGGCCGAACTTCGTCACGACGTCGACGTTCCCGCGGTGGCGCCGAATGCGATTGGCGATGCGGTTCACGCGCTTGAGGACCGGCAGCGGCAGCGTCGACAGCGTCATTCCGGCGAGGAAACGAGGATGCAGCGCACCACGGCGGCCCCAGTCCAGCGAGTCCGCGAGATAAGCGCGACCCTTCGTCGGATCATCCGCCAAGCGCACCATCTGCCAGCCGAGGTTACGCAGGGACTTCGCGCGCACCCGGTCGAGCACGGACCCCAGGCGCGGCGGGAAGCGCTCGTCGCGCTGCAGGCGCTTCATCACGAGCAGGTTCATCCGCGTTAGGAGCTCGTAGGCCTTCCCGAGGTTAGCGCGATGCTCCCGCATGACGACGAGCGGCTCCCGGAGCGGGTGGAATTGGTAGCTCAGGGCGAAGCGCATGAAGATCTCCTCTCCCTCTTGGAAGATGTCCTCGTAGAAGGGGTACTTCAGGTAGCACTCCCGGCGTGCGAGCGGCGAGTCCATGTTCAGCCGCAGCCGGTGGTAGTCCCGCAGCATCGACTCGAGTACCCACCCCGACCACATAGGCGTGTCGTAGACCCACTCCGCGCCGGTCACGATGTTCCGCCGCAGCCCAGACGCGTAGACGACGCCGTAGTCGTCCGGAATCGACGCGAACGCGGCCACTTGGAGCTCGGTCTTGGTCGGTAGATACCAATCATCCGCGTACAGGAACGAGATGAACTCACCCGACGACGCGGCGACGCCCTCGTTCGAGCGCTTGGTAACGTTCGCTCCCTGCTCGTGCAGCAAAAGGCGCACATTGGGGAGGTGCCCGTAGCGCCGCGCGATCTCCCGTGACTCGTCGGTCGACCCGTTGTCCACGATCACGAGCTCGATATTCGGATAGGTCTGCCCGAGCACGCTCTCGATAGCCTGGGCCAGGTACTGCCCCTGGTTGTAGCCGCAGAGGACAACAGAAACCAGCGGTTTGGTCGTTAGGTCCTCCCTCGAATCGTCTGCCGACGTGAATCCCTCGCCACGACTAACCTTGATGATATTGGGCTCGCGGCAACTCAAGGCGTGAGCGCGCTGGCGCGAGCCTGTCCGGCCTGCGGCTCGCGCGATTCCCGGCCGTTCGGGACGGCGAATGATTTCGAGCTTCAGCGGTGCGAGCGGTGCGCCACGCTGTTCACGGCTGCGTTGCCGGTGGACGGCCGGACCTACGACTACGACAGCTACTACTCCGATGCGAATCTCGACGCGCCCGGCGCGGTCCGCAGGTCTCTCGGACGCATCGTCGCAACCTTCGAGCCCTATAAGGTGACGGGCCGGCTGCTTGACGTGGGATTCGGAGCCGGCCTGGCACTGCAGGCGGCGAAGCAGGCCGGCTGGGACACCTTGGGCGTCGAGGTGTCGCGACCCGCGATCGCGCACGCGCGCGGTCTCGGACTCTCGGTGTTCCACGGGACCCTGACGGAGGCGCCGTTCCCAGCCGCGCATTTCGACGTGATCATCGCAGCGGAAGTGCTTGAGCACGTCCCGGACGTCGCTGGCCTCGTCAAAGACATCGCCCGCGCCTTGCGACCGGGAGGACTCTTCTGGCTGACCACACCAAACGCGCGCGGCCTGTCGGTCCGGCTCCTCGGCAGCCGCTGGAGTGTGGTGTCCCCGCCGGAGCACCTGCAGCTCCTGTCACCGAAAGGGCTGCGGTTGGTCCTTGGCGCCGCTGGACTGCGGTCCGTCCGGGTCCGCACGACCGGTGTCAACCCATACGAGCTGCTGACTGCCACACGCGGATCGCGGGCGACGTCGGGCTCGGGCTTCGATCGCGTCGGCTCCGGCTACGACCTGATCGTCGCGGCTGATCGCCGGCCGGTCCTTCGACTGGCCAAATCCGCGGTCAATGGTGTCCTCGGCGCGTTCGGCATCGGCGACTCGCTGCGGGTCTGGGCGGAGCTGGCGAGATGAGGGTGCTCTGCCTCGTCCCGTATCCGACGATGGGCGCGAGCAATCGTCTGCGTGTCGAGCAATACGCCGACCCGCTACGACCTCTCGGGATCGAGCTGACGATCTCGCCGTTCCTCGATGAGGCGGCCTATCGCCTCCTCTTTCTCCCTGGGCGGACCGCGCACAAAGCCCTCGCCGTAATAGAGGGAGTCCTGCGCCGCGTCCGCGACGCGGCGCGCGCGTCGCGGTATGACCTCGTCCTCATCCATCGTGAGTCCGGACCGGTCGGCCCGCCGCTCGTCGAACGGTGGCTGAGGTCGCGAGGCATTCCGTACGTCTTCGACTTCGACGACGCGATCTATATCCCCGCAGTCCATCCGGCGAACCGGCGCTGGTCGTGGCTGCGCGGCGTGAACACGGCCGAGTCCGTCCGGCGCGCGACGCTGGTGATCGCCGGCAACACCTTTCTCGCACAGTGGGCCGAGCGGCTGAACCCGCGGGTCGTGGTCATCCCGACGCCCGTCGACGCTGACCGCTATTCGGTGGGTGCCGCCAGGACGGACGGACCGTTCGTCATCGGCTGGGTCGGCTCGAGCACGACCGCCCCCTACCTGAGGTTGCTGGACGGCGTGCTGGCGCGGATTTCCGCCGCCCACCGGGTGGTCGTTCGGGTCGTTGGCGGCGAATACAGCGCGCCCGGCGTCTCCGTCGAGGAGGTCCCGTTCTCCATCGATCGCGAACCGGAACTGCTGCGCGATTTCGACGTCGGGATCCTCCCGGAGCCGGACGATCAGTGGACTCGGGGCAAGGGCGGTTTCAAAGCGCTCCTGTACATGGCAGCGGGACTGCCGGTCATCGCTTCTCCGGTCGGAGCGAACCTCGAGATCGTGGAGGATGGGGTGACCGGATTCATCGCCGTGGATGACCGACAGTGGGGCGAAGCGCTCGCGCGGCTCGTCGCGGACCCCACGTTGCGCGAACGGCTGGGGCGGGCGGGACGCGCCAGGCTGGAGCAGCGATACTCGCTGCGCGTCCAGGCTCCTCGTTTCGCAGAAGCCTTGAGCGCGGCGGTCCGTGAGGGGAAGAAGTGAACGAGGCCAGCATCCAGGGCGTGGCGAAGCTCCCGCTGGTACGCCACCACGATGAACGCGGCTATTTCATGGAGCTCGCGCGTATCACCGAGGAGCCGTTCTTCTCCGACCCGGGCGTGAAGCAGATCTCGTACCCGCTCCGCCTGGCCGGCGTCACGGCGTGGCACGTCCATCCGCATCAGGTCGACTGGTGGTGGGTGGCGGAAGGCGACCTTCAGGTCGCGCTACTGGACCGGCGGCCAGGCTCGGCGACGCGTGACGCCGTCAATGAGTTCTTGATGGGGGAGCACTTCGATCAGGCCTTCTGGCTGAAGATACCTGCGGGCGTCGCGCACGGGTTCAAGGTGCGGAGCGGTCCGGTGCGGCTGCTCTATCTGACGTCGATGACTTACAACACGGCGGAGGAGCAACGGATTGACCCGCGGGATCTGGCGCTCGTCAAGCTCTATGACTGGTTCAAACCCGACCCGGTGCGCTAGTTGAAAGGCATCATCCTCGCGGGCGGTACGGGCCAGCGGCTGGCGCCGATCACCCGGATCACGAACAAGCACCTGCTGCCGGTGTTCGACCGGCCGATGATCTTCTACGCGGTCGAGCAGCTGGCCGCAGCCGGGATCGAGCGGATCATGCTCGTGACCGGCGGCAATCACGCTGGCGAGTTCCTGCGGTTGCTAGGGAATGGAAGCGAGTTTGGTCTCCGCCACCTTGACTACGCGTACCAAGAGCGCCCCGGGGGGATCGCGGAGGCGCTGGGCCTCGCCGAATACTTCGCGGACGGTGATCCGGTCATCGTGCTGCTTGGCGACAACATCTACGAGTTCTCCCTCGCGCCGGCGATCGACGACTTCCGCTCCGACCCGCGCGGAGCGCTCGTGCTCCTTGCCAACGTGGAGAACCCCGCCGCCTATGGCGTTGCCGTGATGGAGGGCGACCGTCTGGTCCGGATCGTCGAGAAGCCCGCGGTGCCGCCGTCAAAGCTCGCGGTGACCGGGGCGTATTGCTACGACGCGTCGGTCTTCAAGATCGTGAAGGAGCTCGTTCCATCACGGCGCGGCGAGCTGGAGATCACCGACGTCAACAACCGGTACCTCGAGCTCGGGCAGCTTCGGCATCGCACCATCCAGGGTTACTGGGCCGATTGCGGCGAGTCATTCGAGATGCTCCGGCGCGCCGGCAACCTCGTCGCAGAGCGCGGAGCGAACAAGCCGGCCGCTCGCTAACGGCGGGCGTTCCGCCAGGCGGACTCGTCCACCCCGGACGTGACCGTCGCGCGCTTCGGCATCCACCAGTTGCGGTGCTCGGCGTACCAGCGGATCGTGGCGGCGAGCCCGTCCGCGAACGTGACGTGCGGACGCCAGCCGAGCTCCCTTTCGATCTTCGCGTGATCCAGGAGATACCGTCGGTCGTGGGCCGGGCGGTCCTCGACGTACGTCTTCAATGACGCGGGCTTTCCCGTGACCTCGATCACCGCGTCGGCGATCTGCTCGATGCTCCGCTCGTCGCCCGTACCGACGTTGTAGGTCTCGCCGATCCTGCCGCGATCGAGCACGAGGCCGATGGCGCGGCAGTGGTCGTCGACGTGGATCCATTCGCGCCGGTTCTCGCTGTGCTTGTAGAGCGGCAACGGGCGGCCATCCATCGCGTTCGTCGCGAAGAGCGGGATCACCTTCTCCGGGTACTGGTAGGGGCCGTAGTTGTTCGCGCTGTTCGAGATCGTGACCGGCAGGCCGAACGTCTCGCCGTACGCGCGCACGAGATGATCTGCGGCCGCCTTCGACGCGTTGTACGGCGTCCGCGGCCGGTACGGCGAGTCCTCATGGAACGAGTCGGGGCTGTCGAGGGCGAGGTCCCCGTAGACCTCGCAGGTCGAGATGTGGTGGAATCGCTGGACGCCCGCGGTCTTCGCAGCGTCCAAGAGCGTCTGTGTCCCCAGAACGTTCGTGCGCACGAATGCGCCGGGGTCGAGCACCGCACGGCTGTTGTGCGATTCAGCGGCGAAGTTCACTACCACCTGCGGGTGATGGGTCGTGAAGGCGTCGCGCATGGCCGCCGCGTCGGTGATGTCCGCCCGAACGAACGCGTAGCGCGCACCGTGGTCGCGTTCGACATCCGCGAGGGACGAGCGGTCACCGGCGTAGGTGAGCAGGTCGACGTTCACGACCGAGTCCCTCAGGTGTTCGGCGAGCCAGTGACGGATGAAGTTCGAGCCGATGAAGCCCGCGCCACCCGTGACGAGCAGCTTCACGTCGCCTCCGCCAGCGCCATCTCGCGCAGCGCGGCGTCCGGAGCGGTCAGATCGGTTCCGAACGTCCGCCGCAGCTTGTCCACCTCGAGGCCGCAGCGTAGAGGCCGCGGCGCCACGAGGCCGAGCTCCGTCGTGGCGCGTGGATGCAGCAGATCGGCGGGAAGCGCATAGGCGTCGGCGACGAGCCGCGCGAAGTCCATCCGGCTCAGGATGCGCGGTCCGGCGACGTGGAAGATGCCGCGGTGGCCGAGCCGCACCAGACGCACCACGGCGTCCGCGAGGGCCGGCGCGTAGGTCGGGGTGATGAGCTGATCCGACGGCACGTCGAACGCCAGACCCGCGCGGAGGTGGTCGACCAGCTGGCAGGCGAAGTTCTTCCGCTGCGGGTCCGCTCCGAATACGCCGGAGGTACGACAGACTAGTCCGCGGCCGGTCGCGAGCGCTAGGTCCTCGAGCTCGACCTTCTGCCGCCCGTACTCGCTGATCGGCCGGCGCTCGTCGTCTTCCGCGTACCGGCCCGCGGTGCCGTCGAAGACGTATTCGCTCGAGAAGACGACGAGCAGTGCTCCTACGGCCTTTGATTCCGTGGCGATGACGCGCGGAGCGTCGACGTTCACCCGGCGCGTCGCATCGGGCTCGTGCTCGCAGCGCTCGACGTACGCGTCCGCGGCTGCGAGCAGGATCACGTCCGGCTTCGCCTCGCGGATCGTGTGGCGCACGGCCTCATGGTCGGTGATGTCGAGCTGCAGTTCCGCTTTCGTTCCGTTGCGGTGAAAGGTCGGAATGGTGTGCGTGTCCCCCAGCGCGCGCCGCAGGTGGCGACCGACCAGCCCGCCGGCCCCGATCAGCAGGACGGTCCCCGGATCAGGCATAGACAATGGCGCGCGATGGGACGAGGCGCATGGCGGATAAGCCTACTTCCGCTCGCGTTGCCGGTCGTCAGCCTTGCCGCGGCGATCGTGCTCGCCTCGCGATGGAGCGCGCTCGATCAGATCCAGGCGAGCATCGTCGAGCGCTGGACGCCACTGGCCGCGTCGCTTGGAGCCGCGGTTATTGTCGCGGCAGGCTTGCACTTCAAACGGGAGCCACGTCGGCGATTTGTCGTGCTTGCCTCATCGTTGTACCTCGTCCTCGCTGCCATGCTTGCCGTCGCGCTCATCGCCCCAGGCGAGAGTCACTACCGGCTCGGCTGGCTCTACGTCGCCTTCGTCGTGGTGTCCGCCGCCACGGCGACCTACGGCGTCTGGTTCGCGACGCCCGGCCTGAGCGATCGTCGCGTCGCGCTGCTGCTCGCTGCGGTCGCGCTCGCGGTCTTCTTGTCGATCGATCCGTATCACCGGGCCGTCCAGCCGACGCAGTCGGATGAGCCGCAATACCTCCTCATCACCCAAAGCCTGCAGCTCGATGGGGATCTCGACCTCGCCAACGACTACGCCGGCCAGCGCTACCGCTCCTTCTTCGAGGACACCTTCACCGGCATCCACGCGATCCAGGTGGGCTCGCGTTCCTATCCGATCCGCGACCTCGGGCTGCCTATCGTTTCGCTGCCCTTCTTCGCGATCGCCGGTCGGCTTGGCGCCATGGTCCTCGTCTCGCTCGTCGCGGCCGCCATCGTGGCGCAGCTCTACCTCCTGCTCCGCGATCTCGACGTCGTGCCGCGTGTCGCGCTCATTGCATCCGCCCTCGTCGCACTCCTGCATCCGGTCCTCACCTACGCGTCGGCCGAGATCGAGCCGGAGCTCTTCGCCGCACTGCTCTTCGTCGTCACCGTGCGGGCGCTGCGTCACGGCACGCGGTCGTCGCCGCGCACCCTGGCGATCGCGAGCGCCTGCGCGGGGCTTATCGGCATCTTCACGACCCGCGGGTGGTTCCTCTCGCTCGGGATCGGGCTGTGCATCGCCGTGTTCGCGGTCGCGCCGCGCGCCAAGGTCGTCCGGCGAGTCCTCGCCGGGGCGCTGCCATTCGCGTTCTTCGTCGTGCTCATCTCGTACGTCGACTGCCGGATGTTCCCGTTCGGCGACGGCTCCACCGGCTGCTACTTCATGCCAAGCGCCGGGTACTTCCTCGTCCGGGATCAGCAGACCGTGCTCAGCGCGGGCCCGCAGGTCGGCGCGGCCGGGTTGCTCTTCGACCGCACCTTCGGGCTCATCAGCCACACGCTCCTGTACGCGCTCGCCTTCGCCGGCGTCGTGCCACTCTGGCGGCGCGCGCGCCGTGGCCACGGCGCCGAGGTCGCCGTCCTGGTGATCGCGGGCGGGCTGCTCATCGCGTACATCTCGGACATCACGTACTGGTGGGCCGACGGAATGCCGAACTCGCGCTACCTGGTCGCGCCGCTGCCCCTGTTCGCGGTGCTCGTCGCGCTCGGCATCGAGGCGCTCGTCGCGGCGTGGGACCGCGTCGGGTGGGCCGTCGTCGCGCTCCTGGCGATCCCGTCCGCGGTCATCACCGCGCTGTACACGGTCCAGCCGCAGCTCGGCTACGACCTCGCCGTCGACGTGCAGCGCACCGGGTACCCCGGCCAGCTCTGGGCCTACGTGTACGAGCACTGGGGCCTCGATCCGGGGCTGCTCTTCCCATCGCTCGTCCGGCCGGATGGCTCCACGCCGCTCTCGCTCGTGGTCTGGTGCGCGATCGCGCTCGGGCTCGTCGTGCTTGGGGCGGTCCTTAGACCCGCCCGTCGGCCCGCAGCAGCCCCAGGATCTCCCGCGTCGAGTGCGAGCGGTTGAGGGTGTAGAAGTGCAGGCCCGGTGCACCGCCCGCGAGGAGCGCCCGGCACTGGTCGCGGGCCCATTCGATCCCGACGGCCGTCACCGCCGCGTCGTCGTCGCGGACGCCCGCGAGCAGGTCGCGGAGCGACGCCGGGATCGACGCGCCGCACATGCTCGTGAACCGCTCGAGCTGTGACACGTTGGTGATCGGCATGATCCCGGGCACGATCGGCACGCCGATCCCGGCGGCCCGGGCCCGCTCGACGAACGCGAAGTACGTCTGCGGCTCGAAGAACAGCTGAGTGATGAGGACCTGCGCCCCGGACGCAACCTTCTCCTTGAGATGGCGTAGGTCGGTCTCCAGGTCGGGTGCCTCGAGGTGCTTCTCCGGATACGCGGCGCCCACGATGCAGACATCCCAGCGGCCGCGGATGAACCCGGCGAGCTCGGCGCCGTGCGCGAAGCCGCCGGGCGTCGGAGTGAATGCCGTTTCGCCCTTCGGCGGATCGCCGCGGAGCGCGAGGACGTTCTCGATCCCCGCGGCGGCGAGGGCGTCGAGGATCTCGGCGAGCTCGTCGGCGGTGTGCCCGAGGCAGGTGAGGTGGGCCATCGCCTCGATGCCGATCTCGCGCTTGATGCGTGCAACGATGTCGCGGGTCAGCCGCCGCGTCGCACCGCCGGCGCCATAG
>CAAGKR010442867.1_pt1 | contig 18381 bp, 21 predicted proteins | sample 2556971 | NCBI WGS metagenome assembly CAAGKR01 (sample SAMEA5207829, study PRJEB30636) | soil metagenome | biome: forest; feature: boreal; material: soil | place: USA | collected 2011-09 | depth 1 m | reverse complement strand
GGGCGGGGCAGCCCCATGCACTCCCGCTGCCGCGACTGGCTGTATCATCGACAACCTGCTCGCAGCAGCGGGCGCTGCGCCTGGTAAGAGCGGCTACTTATTTGCCGCGGCTCCGCTGCCCTCGGATTTTGTCATTAGCGCAATCCCCGCTACCCTTAATACCAGCGGCGTAAAGCAATTCTGCTCAACTAGTGACAACGTTGTGCGATTCGTGACACCCTCGACAGGTGCGCAGATCGCAACAACGGCAGCTTGCCAGGCACTGGCCCCGATCGGCCAATAGTCAAGGCGGGTGCTGTGAGTGGGTTCAAGCAAAGGGGGCACCTCGGTGTCCCCTTTCCTTGACTGGAAATTCAAAGTCTCTAAAATCTTACGGCAAGGACCACCGCAATGTGGAAACAAAAGGGTTTTTCACTTATCGAACTTTTGATCGTGGTTGCGATCATCCTGATCATCGCCGCGATTGCCATTCCAAACTTGCTGAGAGCGCGCATCGCCGCAAATGAGTCTTCCGCCGCGGCTTCTGTGCGAACCATTGACACGGCGGAGCTTACTTACCAGTCGGCCTACGCAGCGTATGCCCCTGCTTTGACCAATTTGGGCGGGGCAGCCCCATGCACTCCCGCTGCCGCGACTGGCTGTATCATCGACAACCTGCTCGCAACAGCGGCCGCTGCGCCTGGTAAGAGCGGCTTCAAATTTGCTGCGACTCCGCTGGTCCAGGATTTTGTCGTTAGCGCAATCCCCGCTACCCAAAATACAACTGGCGTAAAGCAATTCTGCGGAACCAGTGACAACGTTGTACGATTCGTGACGCCCTCGACAGGTGCGCAGATCGTAACGGCCGCACCTTGCCAGGCACTGGGCCCGATCGGCCAATAGTTTGGCGAAGTGTCTGTGGGGAGGTTACAGATCAGGACTATCTGGGTGCTCAATACGTCATATTCCCGATATTTCCAGGAAGTGAAGCAAGAATCGCTCGAATGCTGAAGCAAAGGATTTTTCGCGGATTGGCAACTCGTTTCTTAGAGACAGGCGGAGATACCGAACCGAGAGCATAAGACCTCTCGGTTTTTTTGCGTTGCATGGGATCCTCGCCGAATTTTGTCAACCTAATACGGAAGAGCGGTTGCCCTTTTCGGGCCTTCGGCCTTATGTCGGACCCTATTCCTCGCGTCAAATCATTGATACCAGAAGAAATTGTGGGTATCAGTGCCGATAACCCGGTACGGTATTCAAAATGCTAGTGATATGGTACTGAATCAGAATGATGGAACCTGCCATGAGACGAGAAAAGGGTTTTTCGCTGATTGAACTATTAATCGTCGTCGCGATCATTCTCATCATAGCTGCCATCGCAATTCCGAGCCTAATACAGGCCAGAATCGCGGCCAATCAGTCTTCCGCAGCCGCTTCGGTCCGGGGCATTGTGGGTGCTGAGATAGGCTACGCTGCCGCATACCCCGCAGTTGGATATTCCGATTTACCAAGCCTAGGGGGGGCGAACCCGGGTTGCGTCCCGGCTCCAGCCACAGCTTGCCTTTTGGACAACGAACTGGCTATGGGGATCAAAAGCGGCTTTCAGTTCACAGCCGCCGGAGGGAATCCGAATCCAGCAAACTCCTGGTACCTTGTGGATGCTTGGCCTATCAACTTCAACCAAACCGGTGTGAAGGCATTCTGCGCTGTTGAGGACAACGTTGTTCGTTTCACTAACCCCTCGACGGGCGCTGCGACCCGTGCCACATGCCTAACCTACGGCCCGATCGGGAACTAATGGTCGGTGGTGGCGCCCGCGGAAGATGTTCGGTTGCACATCTCAAGACGCCAGGCGACGCCCCAACGTTCGAGTGAAAGAGCCTCCCAACAGAAACAGCTTTTACTTTCGTAATGTTCAAGATACCGCTGAGCATTCCTAACTTTTTGTAATTTGCTTATAATTTACAAATAAATAGTTGAGGTGTTTCTGACTTCCGCTATGGCCGCAATCGAAATTCTCGGTCTTGAAAAAACATACAGCATGGGATTCTGGCGCAAGAGGCCAAAGCAAGCGCTTAGTCCGCTGACTCTCACCGTTGAGGAAGGCGAGATTTTCGGCTTCCTCGGCCCCAACGGCGCTGGCAAGACTACAACCTTGAAAATCTTGATGGGCTTGGTGTTTCCTACCTCGGGCACCGCACGTATTCTCGGCCTGGATCTCGACGATCCGCGAATGAAAGCGCAAATCGGTTTCCTGCCGGAACAGCCATATTTTTACGACTACCTTACTGGACGCGAACTGCTTGAATATTATGGCCAGCTTTCGGGAGTACCGGTCAAGGAGCGCTCCCACAAGGTCTCCGAAGTACTCGATCAGGTTGGGTTAAAGGAAGCTGGCCGCCTCCAGTTGCGAAAATTTTCCAAAGGCATGTTGCAGCGGATCGGTATAGCGCAAGCCATTTTGCACGATCCGAAGGTGCTGTTTCTGGATGAACCCATGTCCGGGCTTGACCCCATGGGACGACGCGAAGTCCGGGATCTCATCGAAGAATTGAAGCATAAAGGCAAGACGGTTTTCTTTTCCACTCACATTCTTTCCGATGCGGAAGCATTGTGCGATCGCGTTGGAGTAATTCATCTGGGGAAATTGCGCGGAGTGGGAGCCGTAGCTGATCTCACGGCGAGTGTCCAAGGCAAGGTCGAGCTAATCTGGCACGGAACCGCTGTACCAAAGGCGCTAGCTTCGCTGGGAGCGGAATGCCACGTGACATCAGATACCGTCCGGGCAGTGGTTCCTGAAGCAAATCAAGATGCAGCCATCGATGCCCTCCGCCGCGAACGGCTGCGGTTAGTTTCGGTGATTCCGGTTCGGAAATCGCTGGAGGATTATTTCATGGCCCAACTTAAATCCCCATCTGCCAGCGCCGCCGTGATGTCATGAGCGGAAGAATTCTATACATCGCTTCGAATACCTTTCGCGAAGCGGTGCGTGATCGCGTCCTCTACAACCTCATTGCATTCGCGTTGCTTCTTTCGGGAGCTTCGATTTTAGTCGGGCAGATTTCGATCGATATTGAACGGCTCGTCGTGATTAACCTGGGGCTCACCGCGGTTTCTTTATTTGGCCTGGTGATTGCCATTTTCATCGGCATCGGCCTGGTATCGAAAGAAATCGACAAGAAAACTCTTTACACCGTGCTGTCACGCCCCGTGAGACGTTGGGAATTTATTGTCGGAAAATTTTTCGGCTTGTCGGGAACTCTGGTCGTAAACACCTTTTTCATGGCGATCGGGGTATTTTCCGCGCTGCTATACGTATCGCATCACTTTCAGCGTTCCGACGCATGGTTATTAGTGGCGCTCTATTTCATTGTGCTTCAGTTTGTGATTATTACGTCCCTGGCGCTTTTGTTTTCATCGTTCTCTTCTCCGCTCATGGCTGCGGTTTTTGGGTTCTCGATGTTTGTAATTGGCAGCTTCGCGGAAGATTTACGTGGATTTGCCGCAATGGCACATGGAGTCGAGCGTTGGCTGGCATTCGGGGCGGTTTATCTGGTGCCGAATTTTTCTGCATTAAACATCATTAGTTCCGTGGCTCATGAGTACCCGGTTTCCGTACAGTTGATCCTCTACAACTCCGCCTATGCGATTGCATACTCGGCCATGGCACTTTGCGGCGCGGTATTAATTTTTGAACGCCGGAATCTGAAATGAGCATTGCCAGACGAGTGTCAGCAACCGCCGGCCTCTTGTTCGCGATTTCTCTAATTCTATCCATGGTGATCCTGCGGCGGCTGGACCGTGTGCGCACTGGCGCGACCCTCCAGGACGTACTCTACGTATCTTCGCCTAAAACCCTCCATCGTTTGAGCCTGGGGTATGACGGGCTTCTGGCTGACGTTTATTGGACTCGGGCAGTGCAATACTTTGGGGCAAACCACTCGCAAGGGACGGGGAATTATTCGTTGTTGGCCCCGCTCCTGGAAATTACGACAGGGCTTGATCCCCACCTGGTCGTTGCTTACGACTTCGGCGCAAGTTTCCTGGCCTCAAAGCCGCCTCTGGGAGCGGGCGAGCCGCAACGCGCGATTGAGCTCACCAAATATGGAATCCGCAATAATCCCAATGAATGGCAGTTGTACCGCAATCTCGGATTTATTTACTACCTCGATTTGAACGATTATCCCAACGCGGCGGACGCGTTCGCTCGCGGTTCGCAACTACCGAATGCACATCCTTTTCTGAAAATATTGGCTGCACAAATGGCGCAGCACGCAGGAGAGATTTCCACGGCACGCATGCTCTGGATTGCTACCTATGAAGGAACCAAGGATCGCGACATACGGGCGAACGCGGTCGCGCATTTGCGCGCACTGCGCGTGGACCAGGATGTAACAAATTTGGAAGCGCTTATGACACGCTATCGCGGTCAGGCGCATACCTTCCCTTCTACTTTTGCTGAATTGGAATCAGCCGGATTGCTTTCCGGTATACCCGTAGATCCGCTGGGCCAACCTTACAAGATTGTTCCTCTCGGAAAGATCGAAGTGCGCGATCCGGATAATTTTCCATTTATTGAAAAGGGTGTTCCTCTGGGCTATATCCCTCCCGCAAAGCCGAAGTTCCTGCCTTCCGATTAGACCTTCTTGCGATCGAGATTCGATCGCCTTCCAATAGTCACTTGTGCGCTTCTATGCGTCTTAAGCTAGGATCCTGCTGGCCGTGCCTCTTCCATCAAACTCGAAGCTAAAACTGACTCCGGAGTTGATTGTCTGGTGGAAGCAAGAACGAGTGGCCTTCGGCGTTTTATCGACCGTGCGGCGATTCATGGGAGCGATCTGGGAGTTCGTCCGCGAATCTACTCCAGCGCGAAAGAAACAACGATACGGCGACGTCGATTACGACTGGGAGTATCGGGTGAATACTACGAGCGCGACGGTCGGTTGGCGCATGCGACTGATGGGATGTTTGAATTCGCCCTACCAGCCCACGGACGCTGCGCTCTTTCACGAAATGCTGGGAAGCATCGAGGCGGATTTCCGCGAGTTTACTTTTATTGACATTGGCTCGGGTAAAGGGCGCGTTTTGATGATGGCTGCGGACTTTCCGTTTCGTCGAAGAGTTGGGATTGAGCTTCTCCCCGAATTGCACGCCATCGCGCAGGACAATTTGGCGGGATATAAAAGTGAATCGCAGCGTTGCTTCTCAATCGAGACAATCTGCGGAGATGCGAGAGAGTACGACTTTCCCCTTGATCCAATTGTGCTGTATTTATTTAATCCGCTGCCGGAACTGGGACTAACGACACTTATCGACAATCTTTTGCAGTCAATACGCGAAAACCCGCGGGCAGTCTACGTCATTTATCACAATCCATTGCTTGCCCATCTGTTAGATAACCGCACAATATCCAAGAAAATATCGGTCACGGAACAATATGCGATTTATGCAAATGCAAACTGACCCGTCGCCTACGGGGCTGTTACAATATTTCCACTGGCGATGGAGTTCGCCATAAACCGCCTGTCACCGCGATAGGCTGATAACTCCTACAAAACCTTTTGTAGGGAGAATTCCATCGTGGCCGCCCTTCAGATCAATCAACTTCCAGTCAAAGAGGTCGTAACAATATCCCTGGGCGCGATCTTCGGCGCCAATGCGCGTTATTTTTTGAGCCGTTACGCGGCCAAAATATTAGGCTCGATGTTTCCCTACGGCACGTTAATCATCAACATTCTGGGCAGTTTGATCGTCGGATTTTTTATTATATGGACGACGGAACGGGTTCTGGTAAACCCGCGGTGGCGCTTGCTCGTCGTCGTGGGATTCTGCGGCGCATTCACAACCTTCTCAAGCTATGCGTTCGAAACCATGGCTTATTTCGAGCAGGGACAGTGGCTGCTGATGCTAATAAATTTTGTGGGCAATAACGTATTGTGCCTGGCTGCGGCTTTGGCTGGTATGGCGTTGGCGAGGGTGCTGTAAAATGCCAGACGCGATGGCAGTTCAAGTTACGATCTATCTCACCGAAGGCGACAAGTGGAAGAATCGCCCCCTGCACATGGAAATACTAAATTATTTGCGTGAAGAGAATGTTTATGCCGCCACCGCCGTGCACGCTATCGGTGGATTTTTGGGACGCCAGCGGGTAAAGACCAGCCACCTCGTGGATGCCGGCGGAAAACTGCCTCTGATGATCATTTTTGTGGATACGGATGAGCACGTGAATCGCGTCCTGCCCAAAATAAAAGAGATGGCCGCGCATCGCATGGTCGTGCGCGAAAACGTTGTGATCGAACAAGGTAGCCTGGACTGACATGTCGGACCTTCCCCTGGATATTCTCGCCCTGGCCGCTCACCGCGATGATGTCGAACAGACTTGCGGCGGCACGTTGCTCAGAATGGCGCAAAAAGGCCATCGCACCGGAATCCTCGATCTGACTCAGGGAGAATTGGGCACGCGCGGTAGCGCTGAAGATCGAGCACGCGAAGCCGGTGAGGCCGCGAAAATATTATCTGTCGCATGGCGCGAGGCTCTGGACATCCCCGATGGACGGGTTGAGAACACGTGGGAGAACCGGTTGAAGGTTGCCCGGGTAATTCGGGAGCAGCGGCCGAGGGTCGTCATCCTTCCCTACTGGAAAGGGCGGCATCCCGATCACTACACTGCTTCAATCTTGGGTTACGAGGCATGCTTTTTGGCGGGGCTGGCAAAGTTGGATGTGAATCAGAATGTAAGCGCCCATTTGTCTTTCGGCGAAGCGAACGGGGCTGGAGGCGCACCGCATCGTCCTTTTAAGATTGTTTATGCCACGCTCTACTACGATGTGCGGCCCACATTTGTGGTTGACATCACGGAGCAGTTTGAAGCTCGCTTTCAATCTTTGATGGCGTACAAGACGCAATTCAGCGATCAGGAAGCCGGCAAGGATTTGTTTCCGGCGCAGGCAGAAATCCGGGCGCGCATCGAAGCCATGGCGCGTTTTTATGGGATGTTAGGAGGAGTGGAATTCGCCGAGCCGTTCCTACAGAAGGAAGTTGGGTTGGTGGAAGATCTGACGCTGATTCCTGTGAAATCGATTTGAGTACATCCCATCTTCGTTCTTAACTTTCATCGCTCCCGTACAATGTTAATTCGCATTGGGTCGCGTAGATTCGGGGGGGTCTTCCTAGCATGAGAAATAGAGTCTTTCTTGCAGGTGTTCTTTTCTTTAATTCTCAGTTTACTTTGGCGCAAACCACCCAGCGAAGAAACGCTCCGGTTGCCTCTGTCAATCTTCCGGGTTCGGCTATTGCGGCGTTGCAGAAAATCGATCCCGAGCACATCCGCGCGCATGTTCGTTTCCTTTCTCATGATCTGCTTGAAGGCAGGGGAACCGGCCAGCGGGGAGGCGATATTGCCGGTGAGTACATCGCAACCCAATTTGCCTTGTATGGATTGAAGCCCGCCGGCGACAACGGCACTTACATGCAGAAGGTGCCAATGGTTGGTATCACGCCGGGGCCAGAGACAACATTCTCGCTCGTTCCGGCAAGCGGCGATCCGGTTGAACTGCGTCCTCTCGATGAATATGTCGGCTACGACAACACGCAGCAGCCCGAATCGGATGTGGATGCGGCGATCGTGTACGTGGGTTATGGGATCGAGGCGCCGGAATACAAATGGGACGATTACAAAGGGGTGGATGTCAAGGGCAAGGTATTGCTGATGCTCGTGAATGAGCCGGCCTCTGACGATCCAACTTTTTTCAAGGGAAAAGCGCTGACCTATTACGGCCGCTGGACCTACAAGTACGAAGAAGCAGCGCGCAAGGGAGCGGTGGGAGTGATTCTCATACACCGAACCGACATGGCGAGCTATCCATGGGAAGTGGTGCGCAACTCGAATTCCGGCGAAAAATCTTTTCTGAAACTGGACGGTACACCCCATCTCAAAATTGCTTCATGGGTGCAACTTGAAGTTGCCCGGAAGCTGGCCGCAATGGGAAGCATGGATATGGATCGCATGATCGCGGATGCGCAGTCCCGCGAGTTCCATCCCGTTGCCTTACCGGTGAACCTGAAGGCCCACATGGTTAGCAAACTCCGCAATTTCGAATCGAATAACGTACTCGGTATGCTTGCGGGCGCGGATCCGAAGCTCAAGCAGGAAGCCGTGATGTACACGGCGCACTACGATCACCTTGGCATTCGTCCTGACATGGCCGGCGACAACATCTACAACGGCGCGGACGACAATGCGACCGGCTGCGGCATCCTGCTCGAACTGGCGCGGGTATTCGCCGAGGCAGCACAGAAGCCGCGGAGGTCAGTGCTGTTCGCATCGGTCACTGCGGAAGAGCAGGGATTGTTGGGATCGGAATATTTGGGAAAACACCTGCCGATTCCCGCCGGAAAAATAACTCTTGACCTGAATTACGATGACATCCCTCCATTGGGATCTCCGGAGGAAGTGGAAGTCTCCGGCTCGGAGCGCACAACTTTTTATCCGGCGGTCGAGGCTACGGCGAAAGAATTTCGGCTGGCAATCCGTCCCGATTCACGTCCTGAAGCCGGGCACTATTATCGCTCTGATCACTTTAGCCTGGCGCGGGTCGGAATTCCGGCGTTCTCGATCAATGAAGGAATGAAGTACAAGGGTCACGATATTGCCTGGGGTATGCAGCAGGCCGACGAATACACGACAAAACACTACCATCAGCCGAGCGATGAATATCATTCAGACATGAACTTCACCGGCGACGCTGCGATGGCGCGATTCGGATTTGCATTGGGATGGGAGGCCGCGAGCCAGCCCAATATCATCGGATGGCAAAAGGGGGACGAGTTCGAAGCGGCCAGGATGAAGAGCGCGGGCGAATAACCCAACTTGTCATCCTGAGCGGAGTAAATCCATTCGCTCGCGAATGGATCTGCGGAGTCGAAGGACCCCTCCATTTTAAGATGTCTCGCCGGGCACTAGCGCAAAGAACAGCAGCGCTCAGGATGACAACTTAGCTTTCCATAACTTTCAGCTTTGCACTGACGATCAGTTTCGCTTCGGTAAACTTCTGTACTTCGTCCGCAGTTATCTCGGGCGCAACTTCCTCCAACACCAAGCCTTCCGCTGTCACTTGAATCACTCCCATCTCGGTGACGATCATGTTCACAACTTTCATTCCCGTCAGAGGTAGAGTGCATTTCTTTAAAATCTTGGGCTGAAGATCTCGCGTTGTGTGCTCCATGGCCACGATCACACGGCGGGCGCCTGCGACCAAATCCATTGCGCCGCCCATGCCCTTCACCATTTTTCCGGGGATCATCCAGTTTGCAAGGTTGCCTTCTTCGTCGACTTCCATCGCGCCGAGCACGCTCAAATCGATATGGCCCCCGCGAATCATGGCAAATGAATCCGCGCTGGAAAAATAGGACGTGCCCGCCATTTCGGTAATAGTCTCTTTGCCGGCGTTGATTAGATCGCAATCTTCCAGTCCTTCCACTGGGTAAGGTCCAATTCCGAGCATCCCGTTTTCGCTTTGCAGAATAACGTCCATCCCGGACGGAACGTGATTGGCGACCAGCGTCGGCATTCCGATGCCAAGATTGACGTAAAATCCGTCACGCAATTCACGGGCGATGCGTTTTACGATGCGTTCGCGTTTGTCGGTGTCTTTAGCGGGTTTGGACATGTTTAGAGGTCGTTGGTCCTTGGTCGTTGGTCGTTCGCAAAAGCAAGGGCAAGACACTCTCGCAGTGGGTTTGCCCACGACCAACGACGAACGACCTACGACGCATTCCTCACCGTTCTTCTTTCAATTCTCTTCTCGTACATCTCGCCTTGAAAAATCCGCTTCACGTAAACACTGGGGGTATGAATTAGATCCGGCTCAAGCTCCCCTACTTCAACCAGATTCTCGACCTCTGCAACCGTGACTTTCGCGGCTGTCGCCATCATGGGATTGAAGTTCCGGGCGGTCTTTCGATAAACGAGGTTTCCCCATTTATCGCCCTTCCATGCTTTGACGAAGGCGAAGTCGGCTTTCAGCGCGGTTTCCATCACATACATTCGGCCATCAAATTCGCGACTTTCTTTTTCATCCGCCACAACCGTGCCCACTCCCGCGGCGGTGAAAAACGCGGGAATACCCGCTCCGCCCGCGCGAATGCGCTCCGAGAAAGTACCCTGGGGCACGAGGGTAAGATCAATCCTGCCATTGAGGACCATTTCTTCCAGCAACTTGTTTTCTCCCACGTAAGATCCGAAGTGCTTGAGGATTTGTCCGGCCGCGAGCAGCAGGCCCATGCCAAAACCGTCCACGCCGACGTTGTTGCTAATGGTTGTGAGATTCTTCACGCCCTTGCGAACAAGAGCGCGGATCAGGTTTTCCGGGATGCCGCACAATCCGAAGCCGCCAATCATAATGGTCGCGCCATCGAAAACATCGCGGATGGCCTCATCGGAATTTTCTACTACTTTGTGCATGCGGGGATTTTAGAACATATTCACCACGGAGGCACAGAGACACGGAGAAAACCTAACTGATGAAAAACCCAGTTACCGCTCCGATTAAGCTCTGATTATTGGAAGGCGAAGTTTTAGGATTTCGTTTTCTCGGTGCCTCGGTGCCTCCGTGGTGAACTTACCTGTGAAGCCTTCCTCAAATGATGCGCCCGTTCAAATTCCATCGCCAATTCACGCGTATCGAGATTCTCTCGGATGTGCGCAAGCCGCTGTTCAAGCTTTAGCAACGCGTCTCGAATACTCTTCTTATTGGTAAGCGCAATGTCGCGCCACATCGAGTAAGGGCTGGCCGAGATCCGCGTCATTTCCCGCAGCGCCCGGCCGCCAGCTTCGAGCAGCGGTGCATCCTCGCCGTATTCGTCTACTAACGTGGCGGCGAGGGCCGTGGAAATCATTTGCGGTAAATGGCTGATCCAGGCGCAGAGTTGATCGTGCTCTTCGGCGGGCATACTTACGATCCGCGCGCCGATTTTTTCTACCCAGCCGAGAAACTCTCCACTTAATCCGTCGTAAACGTTTTGTCCCGTGGTGGGAGTGAAAAACCACGCTGCATCGCGGAACAAATCAGGGTCGGCAAATTCCACTCCGGTCTGCTCCTTGCCGGCCATCGGATGTCCCGCTAAAAAACGCCGCCCAAGATTCTTGCCAAACACATCGCGTGCGCTCGCAAGCACTTCCGATTTTGTGCTGCCCACATCGGTTAGCAATGTCTTTGCTGGCAAGCCCGGCCCTAATTCCTTGATCAGATCGATGATCGCGCCCACGGGAGTGGCGAGAATAATGATTTGACTGCCTCGAACCGCGTCGGACGCGTTGCTGCGGCCTTCGTCGATCGCGCCCTTCCTGCGCGCGCGCTCAAGCACTGGAGCGCGATCACAGCCAATAATCCGCCCCGCATAGCCAGACTTTTTGAGCGCAAGGCCGAGGGAACCGCCTACCAGTCCAGTTCCGATAATTGTGATTTGGCGAAAAGGCATCGAGGGGAATTTTTACCACAGAGGCACTGAGACACGGAAACAAAGACTAAATACTCATAAAATCAAATGCGCCTTAAGGATTTCTCCGTGTCTAAGTGCCTCCGTGGTGAAAAGAGTTTACGCGATGGTCCTTCCAACCGCTGGAGCGATCATTCTCAGTTCATCCATTAGCTTGGAAAATTGCTCGGGATAAAGAGATTGCGCTCCATCCGAAAAAGCCTTATCGGGGTCGTGATGGACTTCCATCAGCAACACGTCTGCTCCGGCTGCAACCGATGCTCGTGCCATGGGAGGGACTTTATCGCGCAATCCCGTGCCGTGCGATGGATCGGAAGCCATCGGCAAATGCGAAAGCTTATGAACGACAGGGATGGCGCTGATGTCCAGCGTGTTCCGCGTGTAGGTCTCGAAGGTTCGAATGCCGCGCTCGCACAGAATCACATCGTAATTTCCGCCGGACATAATGTATTCGGCGGATAGCAGCAGCTCTTCGATAGTGGCTGCAATTCCGCGTTTGAGCAGCACAGGCTTCTTCTCTTTTCCCAACTCGCGCAGAAGATTGAAATTTTGCATGTTGCGAGCGCCTACCTGAAAAATATCGACATACGGCAGCATCAGGCTGATCTGCGAGATCTCCATCACTTCACTGATTACCAGAAGTTTGAAGCGATCTCCGGCTTCGCGCAAAAGCTTAAGACCTTCAAGCCCCATCCCCTGGAAAGAATATGGCGAACTGCGCGGCTTGAACGCCCCTCCGCGAAGAGCTCGCGCTCCGGCCTTGGCAATTAACTCGGAGATGGTGAACAGTTGCTCGCGAGACTCGACGGAACAAGGGCCAGCCATCACTACGACTCCGTTGCCGCCAACCTTCAGGCCGTTCGGAAATTCAATGATCGTGCCTTCGGGACGAAAGCTGCGTCCCGCGAGCTTATAAGGAGCGCTAATGCGGTGAACGTGTTCGACGCCCGACAGGACTTCGAGATTGCGAGTATCGAAATCAATGCGCGCTCCAACCGCCGCCAGAACTGACTGCCGTTCTCCCGTAGTGCGATGGACGGAGAATCCCATCCGCACCAGGTGTTCGATCACCTGTTGGATTTGCTCTTCACTTGCCGTTTCCTGCATTGCCACGATCATAGGTAGGGGCTCTCAGCTCTCAGCCTTCAGCTATCAGCTTGTCCCATTCGATTCATCGCTGATGCTGATGGCTGAAGCTATTCTCAGTCGTTTATCTCTGTATCCAATTCTGTTTCGCCAGATCCCGATGCGCCTTCAGTTTGCGCTGGGCCAATTTCCTCGCGTTGAATCTGCCGCATCACGTCGATGATGCGTTCGTAAATCCGCAGCAGATCGCGATTGGAGAGTGGGCCCTTGTTCAAACTCTTCGCGTTGGTGAAAACCCAGCGCTCGCGATCCGGCTCGTAGATCGGCATTCCGGCTACGCTCTTTAACTTGCCAATCTCATGAGCGGCGTGCGCGCGCTGGCTTAACAACTCAACCAGCTTGCTGTCGATCTCATCGATTTTGGTTCGCCAATCTGCGATGTCCATGGGAATTCAGTCGTTGGTGATTCGTCCTTGGTCGTTGGCCTTTTGCCTTCCCTACAAGCCAAATGCACAAGTGTTTTTGCCAACGACTATCGGCCAACGACTAACGACCTTACAAATTGTGCCACAGACTGTGCTTCTTTGCCGGGATTGCGTTCGACGGTCTCCACGATAGCGCTGCCGACTACGGCGGCATCGGCGAATTTGGCCACGCTGGCAAACTGGGCGGCGGTCGAAATTCCGAAGCCGACCGCGATGGGAAGCTTGGTGTATTTTCGAATTCGTCCCGCTAATTTCTGGGCATCGCCCGAAACTTGCTTCTGCGCTCCGGTCACGCCGGTGCGGGAAACTGCATAAACGAATCCACTGGAAGCCTTCGCGATCAGCTTCAAGCGCGCGTCTGTGCTGGTTGGAGCCGCCAGAAAAACTGTAGCCAACTTTCTCTTCCGCATCTCCGAAAGATATTCCTCCGCTTCTTCCATGGGGAGGTCGGTGATCAGCGCGCCGTCGATGCCTGCCTGCTCCGCTGCGGCAGCGAATTTTGCGACTCCCATTCGGACCACTGGATTGAAATAAGAAAAGATAATCAACCCTGCCTGAGATTTTTGGCGTATTTCTTGAGCCAGCTCCAACACGCTTTCGAGTGTTGTTCCATTTTTCAAAGCGCGCTCGCTGGCCCGCTGAATAACAGGTCCGTCGGCTACAGGATCACTGAAGGGAACGCCAAGCTCGATGACGTCTGCCCCAGCGTCAATTGCCGCCAGTACGATATCGAGTGTGGTCGCGAGATCGGGATCGCCGCAGGTGACATAGGCGACGAGAGAAGGTTTGCGGACGAAGTGGAGAGGCACAGAGGCATTGTAGATTGCTGAGGTCGGATTGCAGAAGGTCGAATAATCTCAGTATGCGCCAGGCCTCTTACCCGCTGGATTATTACGCTTTACGTAACGGGTAAGTCTTGATAATCTAATCCAGAGTGATTCTCAGCTATCGTGACAAGAGGACCCGGGACTTCGCTGCTGGGAAACGAGTCAACGCGTTCTCGGGATTCGAACGATCCGCGCGATTGAAGCTCGACCGCATGGAGGCTGCTACTTCGACTCGGGATCTAGCGGCGCTCCCCGGCAATCGCTTCGAGGTCTTGGCTGAGGACCGCAAGGGCGAGTACAGCATTCGCATCAACGATCTTCGTATTAACGATCGATGGCGAATCTGCTTTGAATGGGTGGACCGAGCATCAGGGCCGTCCAATGTGGAAATTGTCGACTATCACTGAGGGAACTGTTATGGCATTGACCGCAATCCATCCCGGCGAACATCTGGGGGAAGAGCTCGAAGCGCTGCATATGAGCGCGGCCGAGTTGGCCCGCAAGCTCAACGTTCCGACCAATCGGGTCACACAAATCTTGAACGGGACTCGCGCCATCACCGGCGACACCGCCCTGCGCCTCGCTCATTTTTTTGGCACGAGCGCGGAGTTTTGGCTGAATCTGCAAAGCCTCTACGAACTGCGGCTGGCCCAGAAGAAGTCAGGCAAATCCATCCAAGCGCTTCCCCGGCTCGAACGGCGCGGGCTGGTTCACGCGTGACGAAAATCCCCGCCCAAGCAAAGCTGGGAAGGCCGCTGTTTGTGGCCTTCACGATGCGCACAAAAGAAGGCCGCCGACTGATCCCCCCGGTGACCGCCCGGTATATGCACGAGAGGGAGATAGCAGCTTATGAAAAGGAAAGTGCCGCGCCTGAAAACCGATGAGCAGGCCGAGGCGTTTCTTGCCCAAGACCTCTCCAAACTCGATTTCTCACAATTCAAGCCGACGAGCTTTGAGTTCGAGAAAAAGGATGAACAGATCAACATGCGCGTTCCGAAGCCGCTGCTGGCGGCCGTAAAGGCCCGCGCCAAAGCGCGTGGTATCCCTTATACCCGGTTCATTCGGGAAACTCTGGAACAGGCAGTGACTGCATCGAAGTAGGCCACTAGGGCTGACACTGTCCTGCGAGACTTATAAAAAAGAAAATCCCAAGCTTGAATTCGCGGGGGTGGGAATTTTTAATTTTCTGGACTCGCCAACAAAAATCCCCGCCCAAGCGAAGCTTGGCTAGGGCACCCGCGCACGAGTGCGGAATTTTGGCTGAATCTGCAAAGCCTCTACGAACCGCGGCTCGCCCAGAAGTGGTCAGGGAAATCCATACGGGCGCTTCCTAGGTTCGAACGGCGAGGGCTGGTTCATGCATGAGGATCAGGCACGGAAATCTTTGAATTCAAGCCGCTGCGACAGCGGCCTCTAAAATATCGCGGAGCTTCCTGGTAGCACACTCAGGATCCTTGATGCAAGCGGGGACTGCTCTGTGGACCCTGTTGGCTTGAGAAGAGCCCTCAACGTGACGGAACCCTGTGTCGGAGGTTAGTAGGTGTAGCCTCGGATCGGCCAAGTAGAACAGCGACAACGCGTCAATAAGGTCGTTGGAGCGTCTTTTGAAGTTGCACTTGTATTTGTGGTCTTGTAACGCCGCGTGAATTAAGTGGTTCTTGAAAACGTAATAGGCGTTAAAGCTCTGCACCAAAAGATCATCACTCATATTGATTTCGCCGACGTGCGCAAGGTCGGCGATTTCGCGGCGAAGGGCCTTCTTGGGCTCCTCGGATCCCGAGGCATCAACAGCCGTTGCGAAATCGTCTGCCAGTTTGTCTTTCAAGCTATCCCACATGGCACGAGCTTCCTTGCCCTCATCGTTCAAGTCCTCTGCCTTTGCGGCGTTCCATATGTTAAGAACGAGGTTTGTCAGGGTCGGAGCGATCGTATTCTTGTCCGTCGGCAGGTTGAAGAGCGCCCGAAAAAGGTCGCTCGGCCACGGAAGCAGCCACATTCCGGCATTCTGTGCCCCGTGAGAGCGTCGCAAGATTCTGAGAGCCGCGAATGCTTCCTCGGCACCGCCTGTCCCAAGCTGAGAAGCTAGCTCCAACAACGTTAGCGACGCTAAGACCATCTGATCCCCAATGTCGTCTGGCAAGCTGGTCTCAGCAAAAGTAGTCACAAAATAACGAAGAACATTGGTGTCCGTATAGATGTTGGCCATGACATGTTCCTGAGAGCCTGCTTAGTGGAAGGGTAACGCGCAGCCCTTCCGGACTGAGTGAGGGCAAGTCCACTCTACCGTCGCGTTCTATGCGATCGAAATACCTAGTCCATCTGCAGGTTTTCCCTCAGAATCCCAATATCCTTATCACCGCGACCCGAGATATTCACTATCACCACGTCAGACTTCCTCATCTTCGGCGCACGCTTGATCACTTCCGCCACTCCATGCGCGGATTCGAGGGCCGGAATAATTCCTTCGGTCCGAGCCAGCAATATGCACGCCTCAAGCGCCTCTGAATCCGAAGCGGGGACGTATTCCGCGCGGCCTACATCTTTTAACCACGCGTGCTCTGGACCGATCGAGGGATAATCGAGTCCCGCGGAAACGGAATGCGTGGCCGCGATTTGCCCGGCCGCATCCTGCAAAACGTAGGAATAGGTTCCCTGTAGCACACCCGGCGAACCGCCGCGAAAACGCGCCGCATGATCGCCGAGGTCGTTCCCACGGCCTCCTGCCTCGACGCCAATGAATTTTACTTTTTTGTCTTTGATGAATTCGTAAAAGATTCCGATCGCGTTCGATCCTCCTCCCACGCACGCGATGATTGCGGTAGGCAGTTTGCCCTCGGCTTTCAGAATCTGCGCGCGGGCTTCGCGACCAATCACTCGATGAAAATCGCGAACCATAGTTGGATACGGATGAGCGCCCAGCACGCTGCCGAGAAGATAATGCGTGGTGCGCACATTGGTCACCCAATCGCGCATGGCTTCATTAATTGCGTCTTTCAAAGTGCGCGAACCCGACTCCACGCTACGGACTTCGGCGCCGAGCAGCCGCATGCGAAATACGTTTAGCTCCTGGCGGCGCATGTCTTCGCTGCCCATATAGACGACGCATTCAAATCCGAGCAGCGCACACACTGTTGCCGTCGCGACACCATGCTGGCCCGCGCCAGTTTCCGCGATGATTCGTCGCTTGCCCATGCGTTCGGCGAGCAGGCCTTGTCCCAGGCAGTTATTAATTTTGTGTGCGCCAGTGTGCAGAAGGTCTTCGCGCTTGAGGTAAATTTTCGCGCCGCCAAGTTTCCGAGTGAGACGTCCCGCAAAAAACAATGGCGTGGGACGGCCCGCGTAGGTTCGCAGCAACCCGGACAATCGCGCTTGAAACTTCTTGTCCGTCTTTACTTTTTCGTATTCCCGTTCGAGTTCTTCGAGCGCCGCCATGAGCGTTTCGGGGACATAGCGGCCACCGTAAGCGCCAAAGCGGCCGGGAACCGGCTTCGTCGCCGAAACTTTCTTCGCTCTCGTCACTGTCGCGGTCGCCATTTGCTATTTGCTCTTGTCCGCTTGCCGAACTGCGCTTATGAATGCCCGAACTTTTTCTGGATCTTTCTTTCCCGGAGATGCCTCGACGCCTGAAACAACATCGACGCCCCAAGGATTTAGTATAGCGACTGCTTCGGCGACATTTCCGGGATTGAGACCTCCCGCAACAACAATTTTTACACCCTTACGCAAGTTCGCTGCCAAAGGAACCGCAGCTTTCCAATCAAAGGTTTTGCCGGTACCGCCGGGGTTGTTTGCTGTGCCCGAATCCAGAATAACCGTGCTGAATGGGTTTTGAATCTGGTTTTCCTGATATGGCATCGTCGCAATAGATGAAACATCGAAGTTGACCCGAGGTTCGTCGTCCAGAAGATCTGAGATGAAAAATGTCAAATAGATTTTCTTGAGTGTCGCTCCTAATCCAATGGCATGGTTACTTCCAGCGAACATACTGAGCGCAGCATAGATCTGAACCGCAGTAAAGCCGCATCGATCAGCGACGTCTCTGCATTGACTCAACGAAGCGCCCGGCAGGACCCCCACCTTCTCAATTTCCGGTGGGAGCTTCTCGATAATCTCGCGTACGACTTCCGGCGTAACATTCCGCGGACTGTTCTCATAAAAGACGAATCCTAACGCGTCAGCTCCGGCGTCGACGGCAATCAGCGCGTCTTCCAGGTTCGTCGTTCCGCAAATTTTGATCCAAGTCATAAGAACAGTCGTTGGTCGTTCGTCGTTGGTCGTTGGTCGTTGGCAATCCGTCCCAATGTCAGCAGCTTGAGATCGGCACAGACGCTTCCGCCAATAACTTACTCAAGGCATCTCCTGGCTTTTCCGCTTTCATCAACGACTCTCCAATGAGAAATGCGCTAAATCCTGCGCCACGCAAACGGGCGATATCACCGCCAGTGTGAATACCACTTTCTGCAACGCTCGAAACGTTTTCTGGAATCGACCTTGCCAGACGAAATGCG
>CAAGKR010145856.1_pt1 | contig 18393 bp, 17 predicted proteins | sample 2556971 | NCBI WGS metagenome assembly CAAGKR01 (sample SAMEA5207829, study PRJEB30636) | soil metagenome | biome: forest; feature: boreal; material: soil | place: USA | collected 2011-09 | depth 1 m | reverse complement strand
TCCGCCAGGCCAGGTATCGTCAGCGCGGCCAAGACGCCCAGCATCGCGTGTCCTGGGGTCCGGACGTGCACGCCGGGGATGGCGGGGTCGACGAGCACCAGGGCGGTCACCCAGCGCGGGTGATCGGCCGCCTCCACGATGGCGATGTGACCACCCATCGAGTTGCCCATCAGGACCACTGGCTCGCCGCAGACCTGCTCGATGAATGTGTGCACCAGGCCGGCGTTGGCGCCGATCGCAGCCGATCGCCTGAAGAGTGGGGTCTGGCCGAATCCCGCCAGGTCGAGGGCGAGCGTGCGGTGATGCCTGGACAGCCCCGGTCCGACCGCCATCCAGTTCAGTGCATTGCCGCCGAGGCCGTGGACCATGAGCAGCGGCTTGCCGTCACCGCCGAAGTCGACGTAGTGGACCGGTCCGTCCAGGTCCACGGTCTTATGGCGCACTGCGTCAATCGTACGCCGAACGGATGAGAGGGAACCCGGATGGTTCCCTCTCATCGCGCGTCGGCTTCGCCGAGGCGCTGCTTTCTTTCCGGGGGATTGGATTTTCGGAGAGTTTCTCCTTGCGACGCTTGGAGACACTGGGGACAAAGTTGCGGCTGGGGGGACCCCGGCCGCCTCTGCAACGCTGGCATTAGCTCTACGTGAGGATGGCCGCGGCCAGGCGCATTAGGATTTCGGCGACCGCCGTGGGCGAGCGGCGGCCATCCTTGTGCAGCCGGTCGAACGTAGGGAAGGAGGTGAGCGCTCCGATCACGTCCTCCGCCTCTTTCAGCGAGCAGCCGGGACGGAGCTGGTCGGCCGCTGCGAGCTGTTCGGCAAGGGGCCGGTCCTCACCGGGCGGTTCCTTCTCGACCCCAGCCTCCTCAGGCAGCCGCCGGAAGAGTGCCGGGTCTGAGGCCCACAGCGCACACGACTCGGCGATCCGTTGGCGCAGCCGGCCGCGTGGGTCACCGGGCTCGGGAGCAAGTGGCAGGATGGCTCCACGCCGAGCCTCATCGGCGACCGCGCGCAGCAGGCCGGCTCTCGACCCGAAACGGTTGTAGACGGTGATGCGGGAGACGCCTGCCCTGCTGGCCACCGCCCCGACGCTGATCGCAGGTTGGCCTCCGGCAGCCACCAGCTCGCGGGCGGCGGCCACGATCGCCGCCCGGGTCCGGTCGACCGCCTCCTGGCGTCGGCCCAGCTCGTACTTGCGCGGTGGCATTCGCATCAGCTTAACAGACAGTATGTTTAATAAATCTGATGCTAGCCGGATTCCCTCTCATCGAGTCCCGATGATGTCCAGGAGGGCCTGACCGTACCGGTCCAGCTTGGAACGGCCGATTCCCGGTAGCGCCTCCAACTCGACCAGGTCCGCTGGCCGGCGGGAGGCGAGCTCGTTCAGGGTCCGGTCGTGGAAGACGAGGTAGGCCGGTACCCCCTGGCGCCGCGCCACCTCCGAGCGCCATTCACGAAGGCGTTGAAACAGCGCCGGATCCGGAGCCGGTAGGGGCCCCGGTTCGGGATCACCCGGGATTACGACTGTGATCGTCTCCAGGCCACCGAGGCATGCGCGACCGCGATCGCTCAGCTCGATCATCGGGTACTGGCCGGAGCTCTGGGAAAGGCAGCCGAGCGCCAGCAGCTCCTCGAGCAGCAGGCGGGCCCTGGCTTGGCTCCAGCCGGACAGTGACCCGTACGCGGGCACGTTGATGACCCAAGGCTGGTCACGAACGAAGCGGTTCTCCTTGCCGGCCAGTATCGAAGCCAGGTTGACCATTCCGATTCGCCCCGCGAATCGCGCCGCTCCCGCCAGAGCCGTGCGGACGAACGACGTGTCAATCGTGCCGCTCGCTGCTACTGGAGCGGGACCGCGTTCGCAGTTGTCGCACGAGCGACAGGAGCGCTCCACCGTCGCCTCGCCGAAGTAGTCCGTGATGTACGCGTGCCGGCACGAGCGGAGCTGCGCGTAAGCGATCATCTGCGCGAGCTTCGTGTAGCTGTGCTGCTTCAGTGCGGCGAGCTGCTTGAAGTCGAGTCCAGAAGCGTCGAAGGGTGCGACGGTACCATCGCTCAGAAGCGCTCCCGCCCGCTGCAGCAATCGTCTCGAGGCATCGAGCGACTTCCAAGCGGGCTGCGGCAGAAGGGGCTTCAACTCCTCAGGGTCGGCGTTCCAGACGCCGAGTCTCGCGTAGGCGGAGTGCACGGTTACCACCTCGCGTAGCTCCGGGAACGCGGTCTCGATGAAGTACACCTGAAGGTCGCGATCCTTACCCGAATGGATCAGAAGGCACAGCGACGGCTTGCCGTCGCGGCCGGCGCGCCCAGCCTCCTGGTAGTAAGCCTCCACGCTGCCTGGAAAGCCGAGGTGGATGACCTGGCGGACGTCCGGGAAGTCCACACCCATCCCGAATGCGCTGGTGGCGACCACCACTCGGAGATCGCGTGCCGCGAATCCATCCTGGATCCGGCGCCGGTTCGCGTCCGGCAGCCGGCCGTGGTACGGAGCGGCGGCGAAGCCCCATCGACTGATCGCCGCAGCCGTGTCCTCGGCACTCTTGACCGTGCCGGTATAGACGAGCGCCCGCCCATCGCGGGGGTCCAGATGGCGGCGCAGCAGCTCCAACCGATCTCGCCCGCCGCGACCTCCCACCGCCTCCAGTCTCAAATTGGGCCGGTTGAATCCGGTGACGACGACGAGCGGGTCGCGCAATCCGAGGTTCGCCGCGATGTCCTTGCGCACGTCCGGCGTCGCGGTGGCCGTGAAGGCTCCGATGGGAGGGCGGCCACAGGCCTCGAGCGCGCCGCCGATGAGCCGGTAGTCAGGCCGGAAGTCGTGGCCCCAGGTGGAGATGCAGTGAGCCTCGTCGACGATGAAGCGCCTGACCGAGAGCGCGGCCAGACGGGCGGTGAAGCCTGGACGGCTGAATCGCTCCGGAGCGACGTACAGGAGCTGGAAGTCTCCGCGAGACGCGGCCTCCAGCCGCTCCCGCTGCTCGGCGGAGGTGAGAGTCGAGTTGATGAACGCGGCGCGCACGCCATGGGCGACGAGGCGATCGACCTGGTCCTTCATGAGCGCGATCAGGGGTGAGACAACGACGGTCAGCCCGTCGCCGAGGATGGCCGGGACCCAGTAGCTGAGGCTCTTGCCGGAGCCGGTAGGCGCGACGGCGAGCACGTCGCGGTTTTTCATCTGCGCTTCGACTACCTCGGCTTGGCCAGGCCTGAACGACTCCAGGCGGAAGACATCCCTAAGGACCTGATCAGGAGTCATTAACCCAGTGTGGGCCCGCAACCGGGCCGCGGACCACCGCCTTAACAGCCGTCGGTGCGAAACCTGACCGCGGATTGGCGCGCGGGCGCGGGCAGGATGGGCCCAACTGATCGCTCCGCGGCTCAGAGCCCGAGGGTGAGCCTGGCCAGCCGGTCGCGCACCTCGGTCGGGAGCAGCTTGGAGTAGATGTCGATCGCCCGGGCGTCGTACCCGACGAGGTAGCGCGCCTTCGGGCTCTTCGCGGTGATGACGCTCGCGATCAAGCGCGCGACCTCGATCGGGTCGCCCATCAGCCGCTGGCTTGCCTTGATCCCTTCCTCGAGGCGTCGGTAAGCGGCGAAGTACTCCGAGTCGAGGCGGCGTTGAACGTCATTGCTGGCGCTGTCCCAGATGTTGGTACGGAACCCGCCCGGCTCGATCAGCACCACCGCGATGCCGTCAGCCGCCAGCTCGACTCGAAGCGCATCCGAAAGCGCCTCCAGCGCGTGCTTGCTGGCCTGGTACCAGCCGGTCAAAGGCGTGGTCATCAAGCCGTAAATCGACGAGATGTTGACGATCCGCCCTCCGCCCTGCTCGCGCATGTGTGGGATCGCGAGCCGCGCCAGCCGCATCGGGCCGAGGACCATGGTCTCCAGCGCCTCGCGCGCGTCCTTGTCGCCCACGTCCTCGATCGCGCCGCTGGCGGGGACGCCGGCATTGTTGACGAGCCCGTATGGCTTGATCTCGTTCATCACGCGCTCGCAGCCATCCGCGTCGGTGACGTCGAGCATCACGGTGCGGACCTTCACCCCCGCCGCCCGCGCCGCCCGCGACACTGCGCGCGCCTTGGCCTGCGAGCGCACGCCGCCCACGGATTCGAAGCCCCGCCGTGCCAGTTCGATGACCGCCGACAGCCCGATCCCGGTGCTGGCGCCAGTGGTCAGGACGGTTCGCTCCACTGCGGCAACAACCTACCATCCCAGCGAATGAAGCTCTGGGATCCCCTGGCCCTTCGGGAGCTCTCGGCCCTGCTGAGGGATCCGGTCTTCCGCGGACGCGGGGTGCCACACGGGGACGGGCGCCCGGTGCTGCTGGTCCCGGGTTTTCTATCCGGCGATTGGTCGCTGCGCCTGCTTCACGACTGGCTCAGGCGGATCGGATACAGCGCGCATCTGTCCGGCATCCAGCTCAACGTCCTTCATTCGGAGCACATGCTGGCCGGCCTCCGTCATCGCCTGGCGGAGATCCAACAACGGGACGGCTCACGCGTGACCCTGATCGGGCACAGCCGCGGTGGCCTTCTGGCGAAGGTGCTCTCGCAGCGAACGCCCCAGACGATCGAGCAGGTGATCACGCTTGGGTCGCCGCTTGCGGATTGGACGGATGTGGCTCTGGTCACGCGGGCTGCGGTGGGCGTGGTCAAAACCGCGAACGAAATCGGTTTCGGCCGGCGCCTGCGCTCCGAAGGTCGCTTCGCGCACGACCTGCGCCTTCCGCCGGCCGTGCCGACGACCTCGATTTACACGCGCTCAGACGATGTCGTGAACTTCCGCAGCTGCCTCCGACCTGACATCCCCGCTATCTCCGTTTGGGGCAGCCACAACGGGCTTGTGGTCAACCCTGAGGTTTACCGGCTTCTTGGCCGGCTTCTGGCGCGGCCGCGCCGCCCGGCGGGCTGACGAGACCTTTCGCTTGCTTGCGGTGGCCGCCTGCTGGTAGTCGGCGACCGCCATGTAGGTCGCGCCGATGTGGGTGGCGTCTCGTGCCGCTCGCCGTAGAGGAACTAGGAATCGAGCCCGACCAGCGGCTCAAAGTAGGTGTCGCTCATGTCGCCCGTGCGGCGGATTCTCGCGCGCGGTGTGGGACGGTGCTTGTTACATTGCACCGGCGTGGACGTGGTTGGCCATCGCACTTACGTGCGCCCCCATCCCCACCCCTTCCCCGCCGAGCGGGGGAAGGGAGTTGTACCTCAGGTTCGTCGGCCGGTTGCACTCAGCGGTCCCTGAACTGATACCAGTCGCGATCGCGCTGGCGTTGGCGGCGGCCGCGCTGCACGGGACATGGAACGTGCTCGTCAAGGTCAGTGGCGAACCTATGGGCACCTTCCAGCGCGCGACCACCTTGGCGGCGCTGGCGGCGACACCTCCCACAGCGGTCGGCTGGTTGATCGCCGGCCGCCCAGGGTTCACGCCGGCTGCGGCCGGCCTGGCTGCGCTCTCGGCGGCGTTGGAGCTGGCATATCTCTGGCTGCTCTCCACCGCCTACAACAGAGGCGAGCTGTCCGTCGTGTATCCGATCGCTCGCGGTTCGGCGCCGCTCCTGGCCGTGGTCGCGGGCCTGGGTCTGTTAGGGGAGCGGCTGGCGCCGGCGCAGTTGGCGGGCGTGGCGCTCCTGCTGCTCGGAATCCTAGCGGTCACGTTGCCCCAGACCAGCGGGCGCGCGACCCTGCCCGCACTGCTGACCGGGGTCGCCATCGCCGCGTACACCGCCGTCGACCGTGTGGGGGTGAGGCTGTCGACGCCCTGGCTCTACGGTTGGCTGCTCGTGACGTTGCTCGCGATCGGGCTTTCGGTCTCGATGTGGCTGCGTCCGAAGGTCGCCGGGGGACTCGTGTCGCGGATCAACGCGCAGGAGGCGAAAGCCGGAGATTCTCCGCCCAGCCCCATCGCCTGGCGGCGGGCGGCGGTGATCGGCTTGTTCATGTGGGGTGCGTATCTCCTGGTGCTGGTCGCGCTGAGCATCGCCCCGCTGTCCGTGGTGGCGCCGGTGCGCGAAACCTCGGTCGTTGCGGTCGCCGTTTGGGGGGTGTGGAAGCTGCGCGAACGCAGGGGGGCTGGGATGAAGCTGCTGGGCGCGAGCGCGACCCTGGTCGGGGTCGCACTGCTCGCCTTGTGATCAAAGTACCTTCCCCTCTTCGGGGGGAGGGTTAGGGAGAGGGGCTTAAGCGGCAACCAGAGACCCGGATAACCCGAGAACCGCGTGGTAATGTAGGTCTGTCGCCCGGATGTCGTGCGATGATCGCCGCGGTCGTCGAACTTCTCGAAAGGGCCCGTGCGTTCGTGACATTGCTTTCGAGAAGAGGAGTTCGAGATGCCGACAGGCACCATCAAGAAGCTGGTATCCGACCGAGGCTTCGGGTTCATCGCAGCCGAGGACGGCCGGGAATACTTCTTCCACCGCGCCGGACTCGACTCGAGCGTGAACTTCGACTCCCTGGCCGGCGGTGAGCGAGTCAGCTTCGAGATCGAGCCGAGCCAGAAGGGCCCCCGCGCGAATCGCATCAAGCTCGCGTAGGCGCGCAAGCGCGGGCAGGATGGGCCCCACTGATCGCTGGCAGTTTCAACAGGCCGGTCGCGAAGGCGTCCGGCCTTTTTCTTTTCGGCCGCGCTTGCCTGCGGGCGAATAGAGCCGGACCAGATCGGCTTCTCGCCGTGCCAGCTCGACGCGCAGCTTGGCGGGTCGAGAGCCTCGACCAGCGCACCGAATGAGCTCAAGAACGCGGCCGCCCGTTCGATCGCGGGAAACGTGATCCGGACGACACCTTCTTCCCCCCAGGCGACGCTGGCGGGAGAGGGAGGGAGTTGGGGAGGGCCCGCCTCAGACCGCCGCCGCCGCCGCGAGACTAGTGCGAGGCGCGCCGGACCAGGACCATCCCGGCCGCCCACAGCAGGGTTCCGGAGACCAGGAGAGCCCACATCGTCGGGGTGATCGTCGGGAACTCGACCAGTGCCCCGAAGACGCACATCGCGGCCGCCCCGGCCAGCAGGAACGCGCCCGGCAGGAGCACCCAAGCCGAATACCACGGCGGCTGCACCTGGTCGCCCCGGTCGAACAGCCGCCCGGCTCCGAAGATGAGCGCCGCCGCGCCCACCGCCGGCCCGGCGAGCCTGATCGCCCAACCGGCACCGACCGCTCCGGCGGCCGCACCCAGGAGCGGCTGAACCCCCGCCATCGCCAGGGCGCATGGCACCGCAAAGGTGAGCAATCGGAGAATCGCACTGGCCGGTGGCACCGTCAGCGGCTCAGGAAGCCGGCACTGGCGGCACCTCCGCCGGCTGCGTGAAGACAGGGTGGGTGGCGACCCAACCGAGCTGGACGTCCCGGTAGTAGTCGGGCTGCGACAGCTCCGTCATGAACCAGTCGTTGAAGGTGCGTGCCCGCTGGGCGAGGGTCGCCTGATCGCTGATGCCTCCGTAGTAGGGCTGGCGCGGCAGGCCCGCGGCCAGGTCGGCGTTACCGTAGAAGTCGTCGGTGCCGTAAACGGACGTGGAGCCGTAGGAGTAGATCGCGACCCCGAGCACGCGATTCCCGCGCGCGGACGGCGCGAGCACGCGGGCGATTTGGGCCAGGGTGTCCTCCGGGTAATTGAGAAAGGCGCCCACGCCGGTGAGGATGTGGCCGGCAAAGCCGGAGTCCTTTTCGAAATCGAGCCAGCGCCCGAACCAGCCCTTCTCAAGGTTGCTCCAGTCGCTGTCGTAGTTCATCGGCACGCCGAAGTCGAGGTAGCCGTTGGTCATCCAGTCGCGCCAGTCCTGCAAGACCGACGAGTACGCCGACGTCCGGTTCCAATCGGCAGCCGTCGCAGGTCCGCCACCGAAGCAGATGAGCGCCCCGCTCAGCTTCACGGCCGGCTTCTCGAGCTTGAGATCCACGTGGAGATCCCGCACGAAGGCGGTGACGCGAGCCCTTCGCCACGCTTTCCATCTCTCGTCGTCGGGCGCGGGCGCGCTGTGCGTGCCGGTCTCGAGCATGTACAGTCCGACCGACTCCGGGCTGTACCCCGAGTCCGCGCCCGGATAGCGGACGAAGTCCATGTGCAGCCCATCGACGTCGTAGTTGCGCGCCACGTCCATGAGGACCTGGTGCGTGTAGATCTGGACCTCGGGAACGCCCGGGTCGAGATAACCGCTTGGGCTGCCGTCGCTGGCGCGGTTGCCCCACTGGTCGCCGTGCTGCACGTACACGCTGCTGGAGTCGCCGGCAAAGAACGTATTGAGCCAGGCGTGCACCTCGATCCTCGGGCTGGACGCATGAGCGAGGCGGATCGCGTAGGCGAGCGGGTCAAAATCGGGCGGCCCCTGGATGTCGGTCGCGCGCGGTTCGTCGGACCGGTTGAAGTACGCGTCGCCCGCTTTGCGGACCTGGACGATCAGGGCGTTCAGGTTGGCGCGGTGCGCGTCGGCGACCAGCTTTTCGACCTGGGCGGGCGACTTCATCCCATCGTGGAACGCGTCGACCCACAGTGCGCGGTATTGCGGCGGACCGAACGCGATCGGGCTCGGTGAAGGAGTGGGCGAGACCGCCGCCGCCGCCGCAGGCTGTGCGGCGCACGCGATCAATGACGCGATCAGGAGGACCGCGCTACGGTCGCGCCAGCGCGCTGGCGCGGCGTTAAGGATGGGCCCTACTGATCGCATCAGGCTTGGGCGAACAGCACATGGTTCCGCCCCTTGGTCTCGATCGTGCCGGGATGGTCGCGCTGCAGTGTTGCTCTCGCATCATCTATGAAGGCCTGACGTGATTTGGGATCCATTCCTTCGAGCCGTGATGCGCAATCCCACCAGCCCATGAACATCGAGACGAGGTGTTCCGCGGACTCCCAATGCACATCCTCGTCGACCACCTCCACCCGAGCGGAGGCGAACCCAGCGTCGAGCGCCGCTTGCTTGAATGCGACTGCGTCCTGAATGGTCGCGCGCGTCGGCAGCTGGTCGACCGCTACAGGTGCGGGAGGCAGCCACCGGTCGATCACCGAATCAAGAAGCGCCCAGACGGACTCTCTAATGGTCGACACTGGCACGCTGGCCGCTAGCCGGCCGTCAGCCCGAAGCACACGGCGAGCCTCCGTCAGCGCGCGTGGGAGGTCAGGGGCGAACTGAAACCCGTGTCCGCAGATTGCCGCATCGAAGGTACCGTCGGCGAAGCCGAGCTGCTCGATGTCCATGACCTCGAAACGCGAGTTGGCGATATGTGCGGACCGGGCGAGCTCGATCATCCCGGGTGCCAGGTCGATGCCGACGATCTCCCCGCCCGGCGACACCTTGTCCGCCAGGCGCCGACTTAAGTTGCCTGGCCCGCAGGCAAGGTCGAGGATCCGCATCCCGGGGCGGGCGTCGACGAGCACGATGGCGCGCGCCCGCCCGACGGACTCGTCTCGCGACATGATGTCCTCCAGGCGCCGCTGGTAGGCGACCGCGTGCCGGCTGAAGATCGCGGGGAAGAGCTCCTTGGACTTCATGCGCTCATGCTCTGCCACTTCCGCTCCAGCCACCGCGCGGCCCTGATGGCGCCGCCGTTGGTCCGGCCGACCACCTGGATGCCGACGGGCAGCCCACGCACCGGCGCCGGCAGGGTGACCACGGGCTGGCCGGTCGTGTTGAACGGTCGGGTGAAACGCGACAGCGGCTCACGGACCTCGTTGCCGGCCTCGACCAGCGGCGCCACGATCGCGGTCGCGGGCAGGAGCAGGGCGTCGATCCCCTCCATCGCCTGGGCAGCGTCCTCGCGCAGCCGCGGCCAGACGGCCAGGGCCTCGTCGAAGTCGACTGCGAGGATCGCCAGGCCGCGGCGGATGTGGCCGATGACGTCCGCCCCGTATTTCTCCGGGCACTCGGCGGCCCAGCGCCGGTGATAGACCGCCGCCTCCACCAGCAGGATGGTCAGGCCGACCTGGAAGAGCCGGTCGCGGTCGAGGAATTCGACCTCCGGCAGGCCGGCGGAAACCAGCCGCCATGCCCGCTCAGTCGGCTCGTCGAGGCCGGTGACCCACCCCTCGGGAACGGCGAGCCGGGGTTCCGCGACCGGATCGGTCGGAGTCGCCTCTCCCGACATCATCGAAAAAGCGCGTCCGGCACTTGCCACGTCGTGCGCCAGCGGGCCGAGGGTGTCCAGCGACCGGCTCAGCGGGATCACTCCGGTGGTGTCGATGCTGCCCAGCGCCGGCTTGAATCCGACCACGCCGCACAACGACGCCGGGATGCGTATCGAGCCGCCGGTATCGCTCCCGACCGCCCAATCGCACATGCCGGCGGCGACCGCGACCGCCGATCCGCCCGACGACCCGCCGGCCACCATGCGCGGGTCGTGCGGGTTACGCACCGCACCGTAATGTGGGTTGACGCTGGTCACCCCGTAGGCGAACTCGTGCAGGTTGGTCTTGCCGACCATGACGCATCCCTCGCGGCGGAGGCGCGTCACCACCGGTGCGTCCTCCGTCGCGGGCTCGCCGGGAAGGATGACCCCGCCGCCCGTGGTGATCATTCCGGCCACGTCCACCAGGTCCTTCACGGCGACCAACGTGCCGCTCCCCTCCTCCGAGGAGACGGAGATGAAGGCGTTCAGGCTCTCCTTCTCCCGGATCCGCTTTCTCGCTTCCGCCAACTCCACGGCGCCAATTCTGTCAGTCGGCGAGTTATCCTCCCTCGCGATGCCACAGACGCTTGGATCGGTCGGAGCGCCCCCGGCTTGGAGCAAGGTCGACGTGCTGACTGCATATCAGCGCTTTACCGCTGAGATCCAGGTCCGCGTTCGCATGCGCGAGACCATCAACGACGCCGAGCCGTTCTTTCACATGAGGAACATCAGCGCTGAGCCGCTGCTTCCGGGCGCGGTCCCGCTCAACGGCGTGCCGGAAGGCCTGTTCAACAAAGCGCTCGTCGGCGGCATCCGGACCGTGGAGGTGGAGCCGCCGCCGCCAGACCAGATGGAGGTGACCCGCCGCTACGCGATGTTTCAGGCGGGCAGTTTCATGGTCACCGGAGCCGCCGAGTTTCCCAAAGCTCTCGAACCCAAGATGCACGGCGAGATGCTGCTGAAGAACCGCTTTTTCCCACTCGTCGACGTCACGGTAACGGTGATCGGGGTGGTGGGCAAGACCTGGACCCAACCCATGATCTGGGTCAACCGCGACCAGATGCTCGCCCTATACCTGGGGTAAGGGTTACGCCGGCCTCCCGGAGAAGATTCGCTTCAGGCGCGCCCAGAGGACCGAGAACAGCAGCCCGATCGCGTTGACCGGCGCGGGCGTGGCCGTGGTCGGAGCCGCCGACGCGGACGCGTCCGCGGCGCCGCTCGGCTCGGCCGCCTCGACGTTGGCCTTGATGCAGGCCGCCATGTCGTTCACGATGCGACGGGAGACGTCTTCCATCACGCCCCGTCCGAACTGCGCCACGCGGCCGGCGACGCTGTAGTCGGTGACGATCTTGACGATGGAGCCGGCGCCATCAGACTCCACGGTCATGTACGCCTTGGCCCGGGCAGACCCCGGCCCGGTCGTCTCCCGGCCCTCCGCCTCGAGCGTGGCCGAGCGCTTGACGTCGTCCCGGTCCGCGATCCGGGCCGTCCCGTTGTACGCGACGGTGATGGGACCGACCTTGATCTTGACCTTGCCTTTGAACGTGGTCGGGTCGACGACCTCGGACAGCTCGGCGCCAGGCACGCAGCCGACGATCTTGTTGACGTCGAGCAGGTAAGCGAACACCCGCTCGGGAGACCCCGCGATCGAGAATGAATTTTCTAGTTGCATTTCGGCGCTAAAAGTAGCGCAATATCGAGGTAAGCCTTCGGCCCGCTCACGAGGATGTGAGGTCCCCGCCACCCGGAATCCAGATCACCGCCTATCCGACCGGCGACTTGTCGGCCGTTTGCCAGGCCCGTTCCGGCGCTGCAAAGCGCCTCTACCGCTGATGGGAGGAATCGTATGAAGCACAAGGTCGCTATCGTCGTCAACGGCCGCAAACACGAGCATGAGGTCGAGTCGCGCCTCCTCCTCGTGCACTACCTGCGCGACGTCGTCGGCCTGACCGGAACCCACATCGGCTGCGACACCAGCCAGTGCGGCGCCTGCACGATTCTGGTGGATGGCAACGCGGTCAAGAGCTGCACGATGTTCGCCGTCCAGGCCGAAGGCAAGAGCCTGACCACGATCGAGGGCATGGCCAAGGATGGCGAGCTGCATCCGCTGCAGCAGGCGTTCTGGGACGAGCACGGCCTCCAATGCGGCTACTGCACCCCCGGCTTCATCATGGCCGCGGCGTATCTGCTGGAGCAGAATCCGAACCCGACCGAGGACGAGATCCGGAAGGGGCTCGAGGGGAACCTCTGCCGCTGTACCGGCTACGTGAACATCGTCAAGTCGGTCCAATCGGCGGCCAAGGCGATGAACGGGTCGAAGGCCAAGGCGGGCGAGCATTCCGCAGCCGCCAGGAGGAGCTGAGGCCATGGCTGTCACCACGATGATCGGAGCCAAGATCCACCGCCGAGAGGACCCGCGGCTGGTCAGCGGCGAAGGCCGCTACGTCGACGACTTCACTCGGCCGCGCACCGCCCACATGGCAGTGGTGCGCAGCCCGCACGCGCATGCACGCATCAAGAGCATCGACCTCACGGCCGCGACCAAGGCGCCTGGCGTCGTCGCCGTCTACACGCACAAGGATTTCGCCAAGGTCATAGCGGGCGTCATGGCCACCGCGCCGTTCTTTGTGCCCGAGAAGAAGCAAGTCCCGCCTCGATTCCCGATTGCGGACAAGGAGGTCGTGTTCCAGGGAGAGGCGGTGGCAGTCATACTGGCTGACACCAAATATGAAGCGGCCGACGCCGCTAGTCTCGTCGACGTCGATTACGATCCCCTGCCCGCAGTGATGGACCTGGGGAAGGCACTCGAAGCAAATAGCCCCAAGGCGCATTCAGGCGCGCCGGACAACGTGGGCTGGGACCAAACCTTCATCCCCGACGATCAGGCGGCCATGAAGGCGGCTGACGTCGTCGTCAAGCAGCGGATCCTCCAGCAGCGACTAGCGCCGACTTCGATGGAGACGCGCGGTGTGCTCGCCGAATACTCCAAGGCCGACGGCACGATGACGATTTGGATGTCGAGCCAGAACCCGCACCTGATCCGGCTCCTGCTGGTCGCAGGGCTCGGTTTTGCTGAAAGCAAGCTTCGGATCATCTCCCCCGACGTGGGTGGCGGCTTCGGCAGCAAAATCAGCCCCTACCCGGAGGACTACCTGGTGCCGGCAGCGGCCAAGCTCAGCGGCCGTCCGGTCAAATGGATCGAGACTCGCACGGAGGCCCTCCAGTGCACCAGCCATGGGCGGGGCGAGATCTTCGACGTCGAGGCCGGGGCCACAAAGGACGGCACCCTGGTGTTCCTGAAGGTCACGCAGTACATCGACGTCGGCGCCTATATGCCGCTTACGAGCTCCGTCCAGACCGTTGCCTGCCTCGTCTCGGGCGGCGCTTACGTCTGGAAGCACGTGGCGGCGCGTACCGTCGGCGTGCTCACCAATCGCGTGTCGACAGATCCGTACCGCGGCGCTGGTCGCCCCGAGGCTACCCATAACGTCGAGCGGATCATCGACCTGCTCGCCGACGCGATCAAGATGGATCCGACGGCCCTCCGCCGCAAGAACTTCATCAAGGAATTCCCTCATACAAGCCACTTCGGGCTGGTCTACGACTCAGGCGCGTATGAGGGCGCGTTGGAAAAGGCGATGGAGATCGCCGGCTACGAGAAGCTCCGCCGGGAACAGGAGGAGGCACGCAAGAAAGGCCGGTACCTGGGCATCGGGGTCTCGAGCTGGATCGAGATCTGCGGGTTCGGACCCAGCGCCGGCACGGCGCCCGGGACGGGCGGTCTCGGGCTCGTCGATGCCGCGCAGGTGCGCGTCTTCCCAACGGGCTCGGTGGCCGTCTACGTCGGCACTCATTCGCACGGCCAGGGCCACGACACCACGTTCTCGCAGATCGCCGCCGACACCTTAGGCGTGCCCTACGATTCGATCGAGCTTCGCCATGGCGATACGGGCGAGGGTCCGGCCTTCGGCCACGGCACGTACGGCAGCCGCTCGCTCGCGGTGGGTGGCATGGCTGTGCACAAGGCTTGCAAGAAAGTGGTGGACAAGGCGCATAAGCTCGCCGCCCACATCTTCGAAGCGGACGAGGCGGACGTTGTCTTCGACCACGGCCAGTTCTACGTGAAGGGCAGCCCGGACAAGCGCAAAGCGCTAGGCGAGGTCGCTTTTGCGGCGTACGGTGGTTCTCTTCCAGACGGCATGGAGCATGGGCTGGAGGCGGTCGCCTATTTCGACCCGGTTAATTTCAGCTGGCCATTCGGCACTCATATCGCCGTGGTCGAAGTCGACCCCGAGACAGGCCACGTGGACCTCAGGCGCTATGTCGCAGTCGATGACTGCGGCAATGTGATCAACCCGATGATCGTCGACGGCCAGGTTCAGGGCGGCATCGCCCAGGGCATCGCGCAGGCCCTCTACGAAGAAGTCGTCTACGACGACGAGTCTGGACAGATGAAAACGGGAACGCTCACCGATTACATGATCCCGACTGCAAACGAGTTCCCGAAGTTCGAGCTCGACCGCACCGTGACGCCAACGCTTGACAACGCGCTGGGCGTGAAGGGCATCGGTGAAGCCGGCACGATCGCGGCGAGCGCCGCCGTGATCAACGCCGTCTGCGACGCGTTGGCGCCGCTTGGCATCAAGCACGTCGATATGCCCGCCAGCCCAGACCGGGTCTGGAAGCAGATCCAAGAAGCGCGCGGGACGTCCCACAATGGAAAGGAGGGTCGCAAGTGATCCCAGCCGCATTCGAATACGCACGTGCCTCCTCGGTGGAGGAGGCGGTGAAGCTTCTGAACAAGTACGGCGAGGACGCCAAGGTGCTGGCTGGAGGCCACAGCCTCATTCCGCTCATGCGCCTGCGCCTGGCGCAGCCGAAGGCGCTCGTCGACATCAACGGCATCAAGGGCCTCGACCACATCAAGGCCGACGGCTCCAAGCTCCACATCGGCGCCCTGACCCGGCACGTCACGATTCAGAACTCGGACGTGGTCAAGGACAAGTTGCCCATCCTCGCCGAGGTGGCGGGCGAGATCGGGGACAACCAGGTCCGCAACATGGGCACGATCGGCGGCGTGATGGCGCACGCCGACGCGGCCGGGGACTACCCGACCATCGCGCTGATGCTGGATGCAGACATCGTCACCAACAAACGGACGATCGGGGCGAAGGACTTCTTCAAGGACATCTTCACGACGCCGCTGGCGGCTGACGAGATCGTCACCGAGGTCGTCTTCCCGGTGGCAAACGGACCGCACAAGTACATCAAGTTCCGCCGGCGCCTGTTCGACTGGGCGATCGTCGGGGCTGCGGCCCAGAAGATGAACGGCGGCTGGCGAATCGGCCTCACCAACGTCGGCTCGACGCCCGTGCGGGCGAAGGCGGTCGAGGAGGCTCTCCACAAAGGCGCCAAGCCGGAAGAGGCCGCGCAGCATGCCTCCGACGGGCTGAACCCGTCTGGCGACCTGCGCGCCAGCCCCGAGTACAAGAAGCACCTGGCGAGGGTTCTGACCAAGAGGGCGATCGAGCAGGCGGGCAAGTAGGGGTGGGCCAAGTGCCCGGCCGCGTCGACTCGGCGTGAGCACGACGCGGCCGGCCTTGGGTGCGCCGGGACCCGGCTTCGCCGGGCCCGCCGCCTTGAGGGGGGGGTCCCCCCTCCAACGGACCGGCCGGGGGGTGCGCTGGGAGCCGGCTTCGCCGGGCCCGCCGCCTTGAGGGGGGCGTCCCTCCTTCCATCAGACCGGTAGTCTTCTCGGCGATGGCTGCCGCGCCCACCAGCATCGACGACGTCGAGCAGCGTTTGCGGGAGCGCCGCTACATCGGCGACCGCGGGCTCGCCACGTCGATCTTCCTGGCGCTGAAGCTCGAAAAGCCCCTGTTCATCGAAGGCGAGGCGGGCGTCGGTAAGACCGAGGCCGCCAAGGTCATGGCCGACGTGTTGGGTGCCCGCCTCATCCGCCTCCAGTGCTACGAGGGCATAGACCTCGCGCACGCCGTCTATGAGTGGAACTACCCGCGCCAGCTGCTCCACATCCGGCTACTCGGCGAGGGAGACGACAGGCACGTCGCGGAACGCGAGATATTCAGCTCCGAGTTCCTGCTGCGGCGCCCGCTGCTGGACGCCATCGACAACGACGACCCTACGCCCCCTGTCCTGCTGATCGACGAGATCGACCGCTCCGACGAGGAGTTCGAGGCTTTCCTGCTGGAGCTCCTGTCCGACTTCCAGATCTCGATCCCGGAGATCGGCACGATCAAGGCCAAGAAGGCGCCATTCGTTGTCATCACTTCCAACCGCACGCGCGAGGTGCACGACGCGCTCAAGCGGCGCTGCCTTTACCACTGGATCGACTATCCGGACCTCGAAAAGGAGGTGGAGATTGTCCGCGCGCGCGCGCCCGAAGCGGCGGATGCGCTCGCCCGCGAGGTGGCGGCGCTCGTCCAAGGCCTTCGGGGGATGGATCTGTACAAGGTGCCTGGTGTGGCTGAGACGCTGGACTGGGCGCGGTCGCTGGTGGCCCTGGGCGCGACGCGAATCGACGCGACGCTGGTCGACGCGACCCTTGGTGCGGCCCTCAAGTACCAGGAGGACCTCGAGCGCATCCGCGAGCAAGTGCCCGCGATGGTCGAGAAGGCGAGAGGTGCCTGAGCGGCCCGACCTCCTGCCTCGGTTGGGAGCCTTTGCGCGACTCCTCCACGACGCCGGCCTCGAAGCGGGCCCGCGGCGGCTCACAGACGCGACCCGCGCGCTCAACCATATCGACCTCAAGCGACAGAACGACTTCCGGAGCGCGCTCTGCGCCGTCTTCGTGAGCAGGAAGGAAGACATCCCCACGTTCGAGGCCGCTTTCGACATCTTCTGGGCCCCACCAGACCCCCGCGTCACAGCCGGCGCGATGCCTGGGCGCAGCCGCTCGCTGCCCATGTCGCCCGAGCGGGCCAAGGCATGGGCCAACGCCCTCGGTCTGAACAACTCTCAGATGAACCGTGAGCAGGAGGCGATCGTCGTTCCGGCCAGTTCCAGCGGCTACAGCGCCGAGGAGCTGTTGCGCCACAAGGACTTCGAGCAGATGACGTGGCAGGAGACCGAGCAGGTCCGGCGCCTGCTCGATCAGGCTCCCTGGCGCGTGGCCGAGCGTAAGACGCGTCGATTGCGCCCCGCGAAGGCCGGTCGCATCGACCTCCGCCGAACCGCGCGCCACGCGATCCGCTCCAGCGGCGAGCTCATGCGCCTGTTCCGCCGCCGGCCCAGGCTTCGGCGCCGGCCGCTCGTCCTCATCTGCGACGTGAGCGGTTCGATGGAGCGCTACTCGCGCCTACTCATGATCTTCGCGCACGCCATCGCGCGACGCGAAGACCTGGAGGCATTCGTCTTCTCCACCCGGCTGACCCGGGTCACAAGGCTGCTTCACCAGCGCGATCTCGACCGCGCCCTCGACTCGCTGAGCAAGGGCGTTCACGACTTCAGCGGAGGTACGCGGATCGGCGACGCGCTCGCCGACTTCAACCGTCACTGGGCTCGCCGCGTCCTGGGACACGGCGCGGTCGTGATCATCGTGAGCGACGGTTGGGACCGCGGTGATCCGGTGCAGCTCACAGCCGAGCTGATCCACCTGCGGCGCTCAGCGCACAGGCTGATCTGGCTCAACCCGTTGCTTGGGTCGGACGGGTACCAGCCGCTGACACGGGGCATGGCGGCTGCTCTTCCGTACTGCGACGATTTCCTTGCCGCCCACAACCTACAGGCGCTCGACGACCTGGGACGCCTGCTCGCCGGCCTCGGCAGCCGCCCCGCCCGGAGATAAGCGGGGGTGCGCGAGGTCATTGCGGAACTGAGCCAGTGGACCCGGGCGGGGGAGGGCATCGCTCTCGCGACGGTCGTGGAGACGTGGGGCTCGAGCCCACGCCCGCTCGGATCCAAGATGGTCGTGACCCGCTCCGGCAAGCTGGCGGGCTCGGTCTCTAACGGATGCATCGAGGGCGCGGTCTTCGAGGAAGCCCAGAAGGTGCTGAAGAGCGGGGAGCCCAAAGTGGCGGCTTTCGGCGTCGCCGATGACGTGGCTTTCGAGGTCGGTCTCGCCTGCGGCGGGCACATCGAGGTCTTCGTGCAGCCGCTGGCCCCGGTCCATCAGCAGCTGATGGCGATGCTGGATCGAAATGAGCCTGCGACCTTGCGCACCAACCTGGTCACGGGCGAAGCGCAGCTGACGGGCGGCGCGCCCTCGGGCAGTGAGCTGGCGCATCGCGACGGCAACTGGTTCGTAGAACCGTTCCGCCGCCCGGCTCACCTGGTCATCGTGGGCGC
>CAAGKR010236143.1_pt1 | contig 18402 bp, 16 predicted proteins | sample 2556971 | NCBI WGS metagenome assembly CAAGKR01 (sample SAMEA5207829, study PRJEB30636) | soil metagenome | biome: forest; feature: boreal; material: soil | place: USA | collected 2011-09 | depth 1 m | reverse complement strand
GTTCTCTCCTTACCGCTGCTTCCTTCCGGACCTGACGGGGTTCGGAGACCCGAGCTGCGCAGGTCCCGACCTTCAACGCCGTTAGCCGCGGCCAGGCGTGAGAGCCCTGACCTCAGCGCGGGAATTCGGTCCGGCTAAGGCGGATTGCCGGTTCAGGGTACCGCCAGCACCCCACTTAGCGCGACCACTCGCAAGTGTACCTGCGAACCGAGCAGGCGCGACCGGACGGATTTCGAAGGACACCGCGCCCGTTGGCGCGACTACCAGCCCCCTTAGCCAGGCCCGGGTGCGGCCGGCCGCCGTGCCAGCCAAGCCAGGTGCACCATGGTCGCCGCCGTGGCGATCGGGATGACGATCTCCGCGCCGATCACGACGTTGCCAGCGTCCTGGTTCAGAAAACGAAAGAGGCAGATCCCTCCCAGCAGGACGATGATCAGCGAGGTCGAGATCTGGCCGGTCACACTGTGGCGCAGCTCCGGCCGGCGGTGGGCGGCGATCAAGGCGCTACCGGCAAGCGCGGGCACGAGATAACGCGCGACGATGACAAGGCCCAGCCAAAGCGGGAACGTGCCGCTCACTGCGAGCCCAACAGCGACCGCACCCAGGAACAGACCGTCGACGACGGGATCCAGCCCGCCGCCCAAAGTCGAGGGCCGGTCGAAGCGACGGGCGATGGTGCCGTCGACGAGGTCGGTCAAGCCGCCGATCGCCAGCACCACGGCCAGCGGCCCGAGACGGCCGGGCACCAGCGAGTAGACGAGCGCCGGGGCCGCCAGGTACGCGCGTGCGAGCGAGACCTGGTTCGCGATGCCAGGGATCAGCGTGCCAACCGTGGCGACGACAGCAAACCATGCGCTGAGCAGCAACGGCGGTCCGGGGTGCGTGCCGAACGCCCACGTCAGCCCCACGACCAGGTACACGGCACCGCCGACGATGCCCGCCCGTTGCGCACGCACCGATCCCAGCTTAGGGAGATTTGGCTGGTGATGGGCTCGGCGCCGGCGAGTGGTATGGTGCCGCCCCCGGTGGAGGGTTGGCGCCGCAGGGGTAGCTCGGTTCACCGATGCCCTTCAGGAAGAGCTCGTTGCCCCCGCCGGTGGTGACGCTGCCGCCGTCGTAGGTGCAGACCATCCGAGTGACGACCCCGGGCGGCTGGCTCCAGAACGCAGGCCAAGGATGGGTCGCGTAGTACTCCTCCAGGAAGGGCTTCCACACCGAGGTGCCGACGTTCTCACCGAACAGGGCGTTGGTGGGGCACTGCCAGCCCGACGGCGGAAAGTTGGTGGCAAGGTACGCGTATCCGGACTTGCAGTCGGCGCCGGCGTCGATGTGCATCAACGAGGCGGCGACCGCGAGGTCGGGTGTGTAGCCGATGAAGATCGAACCGGTGTAAGCCTCGGTGGTCCCCGACTTGCCAGCCACCGGCCGGTTGCTGAGGCCGCCCAAGGAGAGCTTCACCGGACCCCTCAACAGGTCGGTCATCACAAAGCCGAGCTCGGGGCTGATCACCTGGGCCCGCGCCGCCGTGGGGTCGAACGCTTCGAGAACCTTGCCGCTCGCGTCCGTGACCTTGAGCACCGGGTGCGCGGTGATCTTGTAGCCTCCGTTGTCGAACGCCGAGTACGCGGCCAGGTGCTCAGCCATCGAAATCGGATCGTGGCCGAGCGTGGTGGCCACCCCGGCGGGGTTCTCGATGGTGGCGGTGATCCCGAGCTGATGCATGAAGGCAACCACCCGATCGCCGCCCTCTTGCGCGTAAGTCCACAGCGCCGGAAGGTTGCGCGATTGGGCCAGGGCTGTCCGCAGCGTGATCCAGCCCTCGTGCTTGGTGTCCCAGTCATTGAACGTCTGCCCGCCGATCACACCAGTCGCGTCGTTCAGCAGAGTCGCGGGCGTCACGAGCCCTGCGTCGAGCGCCGCGCCATACGTGTACAGCTTGAATGAGGATCCGACGCCTCGCCATCCGAGCGGATCGACACCGGTCAGGTTGATCTGACCGCGGACGGCAGCGTTGTTGTAGTCGGCGCTGCCCACCATGGCGACGATCTCGCCGTCGTTCGGGTTCATGACCAGCATCGCGCCCGTGTTCACGCCTCGTTTCGCGTAGGTCTGCACACCCGACTTGACCCACTTGTCCGCGAGCGCCTGCGTGGTCAGGTCGAGCGTAGTTGTGATCTTGAGACCTCCCTCGTAGAGCGCCTTCTGGCCGAAACGCTGCACGATGTACTGCTCCACGTAGTCGACGAAATGCGCCGTGAGAGGGTTGTGCTGGGCGGGCACCGCCTTGTGAGCCGCGATCATCTTCGCGATCAGGTCGCTCTTGTACGCGGCGTCCGCAGCCGAGCGGGTGACGTCGCCCACCGTGACCATCCCATCAAGCACGTCGCGCCAGCGCTGGGTGGCCGCTTGCAGCTGGTCGGGCGTACCAAAGGGGTCGTAATCGGCCGGCGCCTGCGGCAGTCCCGCCAGAAAGCTGGCCTGCGCCACCCTCAGATCGCTGGCGTGGACCTGGAAATAAGTCTCGGCCGCGGCCTCGGCTCCGTACGCGCCGTTTCCATAACCGATCGTGTTGAGGTAGAGCTCGAGGATCTGCTGCTTCGAATACCTGCGCTCCATCTCCTCCGCGAGCAACAGCTCGCGGAACTTCCGGCTGACGGTCCTGCCCTGCGCCTCCTGCGTATCGAGGACGTCGTTCTTGACGACCTGTTCCGTGATCGTCGACCCGCCGAGCGTCGCGGAGTGATGGGTGAGGTCGTAGAAGACCGCGATCGTCAGCCTGCGATAGTCGACGCCCGAGTTCGCGTAGAACGACCGGTCTTCGGTGTCGATGGTGGCCCGCTGGAGGTTGACGCTGATCTTGTTGAGTGGAACCACGGTGCGGTTCTCGTAATAAAGCGCCTCAATCATGGTGCCGTTGCGGTCGAGGATGCGGCTCGTCTGGGTCAGCTTCGACGCTTGCAGTGACTCGATCGAGGGTAGATCGCCCGCAAAGTAGTCGACGACGGCGATCGTGCCGCCGGTGCCGAGCAGGCCGATGGCGGAGATGGCGATCAGAGCGAGGAGGGCCGCCCGGCCGATCCAGCCGCCGGACGCGGTTCTGCGCGTACGGCGGGCATGTGAGCGCGCGCGGGTACGACCCTTCACAGGGGCGGCCGAACCAACGCGTCGACTCAAGCGCCGGTTACGCCGAGTCGACACGGCTTGGCGGGACCTCCATGACCTTGGCTATGACGTAGGCAGCGACGATTTGGGGGCAGTTTACCGGAGGCCGAGCGCCTCCGCTCCCTGGTCGGCCAGGCCCAGGATCGGACTGCCAAACATGCCATACGCCGCGATCACCACACAGAGGGCGACCGCACCAGCCGTGGAAAAGCGGGTCCACGCGGGGAGACCGGGGCCGCGCCGCCCCTCCTCCTGCGGGCTCTGAATATAGATGACGCGAAGCGTCCCGATCGCCGCTGCCAGGCTCATCACGGAGCCGAGGAGTCCAAGCAACAGCAGGCCGAAGTGGCGGCTCTGCGCGAGCGCAGACGCGACCGCAAACTCCCCGAAGAAGCCGGCTAGCGGTGGAGCGCCGGCGAGTGACAGGAACGCCATGGCGATGCCAGCGGCGCGAGCCGGCCGCAGGGCACCCATCCCCGCAAGCGAGGACTCTCCCCCCTCCGCTCCTCCCATCACCGCAGGTCCGCATGTAGCCGCGACGACGAAGGCGCCGACCAAGAACAGGGATGCGCCCAGCCCGGCGCGATAGTGGGTCACGAGGCCCGCGGCCACCCATCCAGCCTGGCCGGTGGCAAGGTAGGCGAGCCGGGCTCGCGGCGAGCGGACCGCAATGGCACACGCACCGCCCCCCACCATCGCCACCGCGGCCACCACCTCGAGGTATGGAGCGAACACCACCGGCAGTGGGCTCAAGGCAGCGGCGACCTTGATGGCGGCGATGAGCCCGGCCGCGGCGACCAGGCCGAGGACCAGGCCGGCGCCCAAAGGCGAGGCGCCCAGGCTGACCGCCAAGCCGGCGAACTGGAATGGGGCCAGGCTGGCGCGAACTGCCAAACCCCCCAGGAGGAGCAGGACCGGGATCGCCAAGGGAAGTGTGGGTGCCGCCGTGAGCATGATCCGCCGCACGCCCTGCAAGTCGGCGGTGCCAGCAGTCGCGTACACGAAGGCCAACCCCACGAGGAGCAAGGCGGTAGCGACTCCGCCCGCCACCAGTAGCCTGAGCCCCAGGTCCGGCCGGCGGCGCGATACCAACACGACGCCCGCGGCAGCAGCGAGCTCGAGTCCGGCCCACAGGGCCACGAAGTCACCTGCGGACGCGGCGACCATGACTCCAAAGGCAGCCAGCAGGGGCATCGCGAGGCCGATCGACAGCGAGTCCTCGGCGCTCCAGTCCGCGACCGCGATCGCGGTTCCCGCGGCGACGAGCGCAGTCGCCTTGGCGAAGAGCGCGAATCGGTCCTGCAGTAGGGCGCCGTCGAAGAAACTGCTCACGGTCGCACCCGCCCAGAGCTCGACGACCAATGCGATCAGCACCAGCGCGACTACGACCGCGGGCAGGTTCCGGCGCCACGACCGCTGCGCGCGGGCGAAGCGACTCAGCAACAGCAGCCATACCGCCCCACCAACGACGATGGCCTCGGGAAGGAGCACGAGGGCTTTCATTGCGTGGGCCCGGTATACGGCGACGCGAGGTCGGCCAGACCCGCCCCCATCGTGTTGACGAGGCCGGGGTCGAAGAGAGGCGTATCGGTCCCGGGCAGCTTGGGCCCGCCCGGAAACACTCCGACCCAAAGCAGACCACCGGCCAGAAGAGCCAGGTACCAGGTCTCGCCGAGCGAGGCGTCCGAGACGCCGGGTGCGTCGGGGTTGGGCGATCCGAAAAGGACCCGTTGCAGAACGACGGCAAGCCCGATCGCAGTCACCGCGAGACCGGCCGCGACGGCGAACGCCCCGACCGGTTGGTTCTTGAAGGCGCCGAAGAACGTCATCGCCTCCGCCGGGTAGGAGGCCATGAGGGGCACACCGAGCAGGCCGAGGGCGGCGAGCAACATGAGCCAGGAGAGCTTGGGCATGCGCGGCGCCAAGCCGCCCAGCACGTGCAGGTTCCGGGATTGGGCCCGATCCGACAGGGTGGCGCACACGCCTACGATCAGCGCGGCCGCCAGTCCGCCGGAGAACAGGGACAGGACGCTGCCGGCGATCGACAGAGGCGACAGCGCGGCCAAGCCCAGGACCGTGATCGCGCCCGGGACCATGGCGAGGTGGGCAGCGGCATATCGCAGGTCGGTGGCTCGCAGCACCGCCACCCCGGCGTACCCGACCGTCAGCGCCGCCAGGGCCGCCACGAGCGGGGAGAGTAGCTGGGCGGCGACCGGCTCCGCGCCGACGAGGGCGCGCAGAAGTAGGAAGGCGCCGAGGCGAGAAGCACTGCCCGCAACCACCACCGCCACACCAATCGGGGCCTCGGCATAGACGTCGCGGACCCAGCCGTGCAGTGGGAAGAGTGGAAGGCGCGTTGCCGCGGCGACGATCAGCGCGGCTCCAACCGCCAGCTGGACGCGTGGGCTGAGCGTGGCCTTGAACAGCACGTCCATATCGAAGCTGCCGCCACCGGTCGCGGCATAGAGGGTCATGGTCGCCACCATCAGGGCCGCTATCCCCAGACCCCAGTAGCCCACCAACCTCCATGCCGCCACCTCGCGCCTCGGGCCGCCCCAACCAAGAATGAGAAGTGCGACTGGGATCACCGCGGCACCCCAGAACAGAGTAAGGACGAACATGTCGCGGGCCACAATCCCCCCGTTGATGCAGGCCTGGGCCAGCAGGAGCAGGCAGAAATAAGACCGCACGCGCTCGCGTATGCCCACCGACGCGAGCACCGAGGCGATGCCGACAAGACCTGAGAGGACGAGCATCACCATCCCCGGACCGTCGACCCCCAGGTGATAAGTGGCCCCGATGGCCGGGAGCCACGGCACCTTCTCCTCGTACTGCAGGCTGGGCAGGAAGTTCTGAAACTGGTTGTAGGCCACGAACAGGACGAACAGCAACCCGAGGTTGGCGAAGAAAGCTATCTGCTTCATCAGCTGGTCGAAGCGACCGCGCGGGTTGGGCAGCACGGCGATCGCCGCCGCCACCAGGACCGGCACCCAGATCATCAGGCTGAGGAGCAGCGATGAGCTGAAGATGCCGGCACCCGCCACGGTCACCGGAGACGGGGTCGGGGAGGCGGCATGGATCGCAGAGGCGACGAGGGTCGCGATCATCACCTGAACACACCGGGCGAAAGCAGTCCGAGGAGCAGGGCGAGGAGCACCGTAAGCAGAACCACCAGCGGCAGCACGGGCGCGCGTGCGGCGGCCAGCGCGAACCGCCCGGAGGTGATGGCAGCGCGTCCAAGATCGCCATCCCCCGCCGGGATCCATTCGTCTGTCCGGCCCGCGAGGTCCAGCACCGGGGCGAACACGAATCGATAGACCGCGGCGGTGCCCACAGCCACGAGAGAGCCGAGCCAGGTACCAATGCCGGCCGAGGCCCGTACGGCACCCTCTTTGTTGGCGGCATAAGGGATCGCGGCCGCGCCAAAGCCGACGAGCGCCACCGCGAGCCAGAGCCCATAGGTGCCACCGCTCGGAGCCGGGTGTTGGTGGCCGTCCAGGAAGTCCAGCCAGCCGCGCACTAGCGAGGCCACCACCAGGACCGCACCGCCAAGAGCCAGCCAGTACGGCCACCCGAGCGAGGCCGCCGGAGCCTCCCGGACCCGGTCCGGTTCGAATGCCCGCCGCCGCCGAAGGGGCCCGATCGCGATGGACAGGAAGATGCGCAGCGACCCTAGCGAGACCAGGAGCACCGCCTCGCCGAGGGCAACCCCCAGCCACGAACGCGACGCGACCGCGAACGCCAGGGCGCCCAATGCGCTCAGTCCGAGGACCAAGCCGGCCACCAAGAGCGCGATGGCGCTGGCCCGCATGCGTCGCCACGCGTCTCCCATCTCGGCCATGTCGTTGGTGCGCATGGCCTGTGAGACGGCCGAGGCGGCTAGGATGCCGGCTGCGCGGGCGGGCGCCGCGGCGAGCACGCAGGCGATCCCCGCGGCGGCGAAGGTGAAGGCTTGGTTCTCGAAACCGTGAATCACCACTGCAGCACCCACCGCGGCCACTCCGGAGCCGAGGCGGGCGATGGCGCGGCGAGGCTCGTTTCCCAACAGAGCCACGATCGGCGCGACAACAGCCGCCGCCGCGCACGCGTACAGAACCGCGCGCAGCGTTTGCGGGTTGGAGGCCACGAAGATCGGCATGACCCGATAGAGAACAACGATCGCCAGCACCGACCAAGCCGCCTGCGTCATGGCAGAAGCGGCGGGCGGAGCCGTGACCGCAGTCATTGTCACCCACGACTGGAGCGGCCAAAGAGCCAGGCGCCCCGCAACGCCTACGAACAGAAGGACCGAGGCCACAACCAGGGATCGCACCGTCCAGCCGGGGGTGGTGTGCAGGATCGGAAGGAGGCTGTTGAGGTTCTGCGCGCCGTAGCGCGAATAGAGGACCGAGATCCCGCAGAGCAGGAACAAATCGGTCAGGAAAGGAAGGGCCAAGGCCACGCGCGTGCTGCGCGCAGTCTCATCGACGCCCCAGCGGTGCGCGAGCAGCAGGTAGGTGGCCGCGCCGGCCACGCCCCAGAACGCGAAGAGCTCCGCGAGGTCATAGCTCACGAGCGCGCCGACGCAACCGAATAGGAAGACGCTGACGAGTCCATGGAACCGCGCTGCCCCCGGTTCGGCGCGACCCATCACACGATGCCAGCCGATCGCGCCGATGACGCAAATTTCGACCACGAGAAGCGCGACCACCGTGAGGTGATCGACGCGAAGGATGATGTCGATCGCAAAGCCCTGGAAATTGACGGGCCCGCTGAAGGCGACAGATAAGTTGATGTATTGGTATGTCGATAGAAAAGGCGCGGTCTTTTTCGCCAAGCCCCACGCGACGAGCAGCGTGGCCAGCAACGCCACCACCGCGCCGAACATCGCCATGTTGGACGCCGACCGCCGCGTGCGCACGCCTGAGAGCGCGAGCACGAACGCCCCCAGTGGCGCGATCAGGATGAGCGGCACGGCCCACGGGAGGGTAGTCGACGGATCGAAGGTGAAACCGCCGGCGCGCGAGCCGGAGGCCGCGCCGGATGCTGCGGTGATGATGTGGCCGGCGGCGAGGAGCAGGCTCAGCGAGAGCCCTCCCGGCCGGCCAGCCCGACTCCCAGCGCCACCGCAGCCAACGCGGCGACGGACAACAACACCGCCACCTCCTGGCCGAGAACCTGCGGGCCGGAAACAGCCGCGAACCGCGAGACGCCGACAAACGCGGTGCCGGCGCCCGCGAACATCAGTGGCAGCCCGGCCAGCGCACGGGTCAGGTCGCGCTTCCAAGCCGCCACAAAGGCGCCGACGGCCACCAATCCGGCCGCGGCGAACAGCACGGAGACCAGGTTCACGGTCATAGCCTTCGTTCCCGTGCGCGCCACGCCGCCGTAGCTCCCACCAGCGCCACGAGCACCAACGCTCCAACGGCCTCGGCCGCCAGCGCATCGCGGGTGAAGAGCAGTCTCCCCACCGCGGCGGCGCCCACGTCGCCCCCGACGAACGTGGCCTCCGCGAAGTGGCCTCGGAATGCCGCATACGCCAGGACCGCGAAGAGCGCGGCCGCCGCGACCGCGCCGATCTGGCGCCAGCGCCCGCTCACCTCCGGCTCGACGATGCGATATCCGGGCCCGGCCAGAAGTGCTGCGCAGCCCGCGTAGCAGACGAGCGCGATGACACCCGCAAATGCCGCCGACAGCGAGGCGTAGATGCCGGCCAAACCGACCCCGGCTGCGCCCAGGGCGAGCGCGCGCCTGGTGCGGTCGGGAAGGAATGCGACAGAGAGCCCGCCGACCACAGACAGTGCGGCGGACACGTAGAAGCCGATCGCGTGGAGGGAGTCCATCGGCACTCCGTGGTTGGTGAGAGTGGTCTCTTACCGGCTATTCAACGAGGCCGCCGGCTCCAAGCCGCCAAGCATACAGGAGCCCGGCGCCGGCAATGACGATCAGCGCAAGCGCCGACACGACGCCCCGGGGCGTCGCCGGCGACGTGGTCAGAGCGAAAGCGTATGCGGCCACCATCAGCAGCACGGCCAGCCCCAACGCCCCCGCTGCAACGCGAAGCACGTCCAAGCGCGCCAGAGCCCGCGAGAATGGAGCCATGGCGGCAGTATAGGGATGGGATGGAACCGGGCGGTTCCCTCCCATAGCCCACCTTCCCTGGATGGGATTCATTGGATCTGTCTCTCCCAGCGACGTGCGGTGGCAGAAGCACGCGCGTTAGACGGCCCAGCAAAGCCGGGCCTACTTGCGGCGTTTGGCTACGCTAGCTTCAGACCAAGGATTCGAGCCAGGCCCGGTGCAACGAGCCATACCGGCCGCTGCGTTCGCGAAGGTCAGACGGCGCCCCGTCCTCGACAACACGACCGGCTTCGATGACGATCACCCGGTCCGCGATGTCGACCGTGGACAGGCGGTGGGCGATGATCATCGCCGTGCGGCCCCGCAGCAGCGTGCGCAGCGCATGCTGTACGAGGCGCTCAGAGGGCAGGTCGAGCGAGGACGTCGCCTCGTCCAGGATCAACACCTTCGGATCGGCAAGGAACGCCCGCGCGAATGCGACCAGCTGGCGCTGACCCGACGATAGGCGCACACCACGACGCCTCACGTCCGTGTCGTAGCCGTTCGGCAGCGCGCTGATGAAATCGTGCGCGCCGGTCGCTCGCGCGGCCGCCACCATCTCCTCCCGCGTCGCCTCGGGCCGCCCGAACAGAAGGTTGTCACCCACTGTGCCTGAGAACAGGAAGCTCTCCTGGGTCACGATCGCGATCGCTCGCCGTAGCTCCTCGACCGCGATCGAGCGCAAGTCGACGCCGTCGAGGGTCAGCCGGCCGACCGTCGGGTCGTAGAAGCGCGCGATCAGTCGGGCCATCGTCGTTTTGCCGGCCCCTGTCTCGCCTACCAATGCGACGATCTGCCCGGCCGGCACCTGAAGGTCGATGTCATGCAGCACGGGCTTGTCGCGATACGTGAACGTCACGCCTTCGAAAGCCACCGCTCCCTTGATCTGGCGTATGCGAACCGGAGTGGCAGGTTCGGGCACGGTCGGCGATTCTTCGATGACACCGGCGAGCTTCTCGAGCGCCGCGCCGGCGGCCTGGAAGATGTTGTAGAACTGCGACAGGTCCTGCATGGGCTCAAAGAACTGGCGCAGGTAGAGAACGAAGGCCGTCAGCACTCCCAGCGTCAGCTCGCCCTGGACGATGAGGTACCCGCCGAACACCAGCACCGAGGTCGTGGTGAGCCGGCCGAGCAGGGTGATGCCCGGGCCGAAGGTTGAGCTGAGCCGGTTCGACCAGATGTTGGCGTCGCGGTAGCGGCCGTTGACGTCTTCGAAGATCTCCTGGTTGCGCGGCTCGCGGCGGAACGCGTGCACGGCACGGATCCCACCCAGCGACTCGACGTAGTGCACGATCACGAGCACGATCGCTCGCCGCACCGCCCGATACGAACGCGCCGAGTTGTTGCGAAACCAGTACGTGAGCCACAGCACGAGCGGCATCGCGATGAGGGTCACGACCCCGAGGCGCGCGTCGAGGTGGAGGAGGATCACCGTGATCGCCACCACCGAGATCACCGATGTCAGGACTGATGTGAGGCCCGTCGCCAGCAGCTCGTTGAGGGCGTCGATGTCGGACGTGAGTCTGGAGATTATGCGTCCCGACGTGTAGCGCTCATAGAAGGACAGCGACAGCTCCTGCACGTGCCCAAAGAGCATCTTGCGGAGGTCCAGCAGCAAGTCCGCGCCGATGCGGCCGGAAAGGCGCAGAAAGACGTAATTGACGACCGCATTGATGACGAGCGCCAGCAGCAGTGCTGCCACGATCACGGATAGGGTGTCGAGGTTGCCGCTGCTGCCTGGCCGGATGCCTCGATCGATGCCGAGGCCAACCAGATATGGAATGGCGAGGTAGGCCGCCGAACGGACCAGGATCAGCACACCGCCGAGCGCCAGCTCCCGTCGGTACGGCCGCGCGAGTGTGGCCAGCAGACGCCGGCTGCGCTTACGCAGAAGCCCCGCTACGCTCGCCGAGTACTCGTCGACGTCCTCGGCGGCGACGCCACGCCATCGATCGGCGGGAGCGATCAGTTGGGCCCGTCCTGCCCGCGCTCGCGCGCCGACAGAGCTCAAACCGTGACCTTCTCCTCGCTGCCGGGGCCGGACGTCTCGTACTCCTGGGACAACAACGCCCGATAGAACTCGTTGGATTTCATCAGCTCGGTGTGGGTGTCGACCGCAACGACGGCGCCGCCATCGATCAGGGCAACCCGGTCGGCGAGAGCGAGCGTGGATGGCCGGTGTACGACCAGGAGGGCGGTGACCCCTTCGAGGACCGTGGCCAGCGATTCCTCGATCACGGCCTCGGTGTGGACGTCCACCGAAGACAGCGGGTCGTCGAGGACCAGCACTTGGGGCCGGCCGAGGACGGCACGCGCCAGCGCGAGCCGCTGCCGCTGGCCACCCGAGAGCGTATAGCCCTGCTCGCCCACGCGTGTCTCCAGGCCCCAGGGCAGATCCCAGACGAACCCGGCCTGTGCGACTTCGATCGCTCGCTTGAGCTCATCGTCCGCAACCACCGGCCGGCCCATCACCAGGTTCTCGTGGACGGAGGCTGAGAACAAGATCGGGTCTTCGAAGGCAACCCCGATGTGCGAACGGAGGGAGCTTAGGTGAAGATCGCGGACGTCGATCCCGTCGAGGAGGACCTGGCCCTCGGCGACGTCGTACAGGCGGGGCAGCAGGCAGGCGAGGCTGGTCTTGCCGCTGCCGGTTCGTCCGACCAGCCCGAGCGTCTCTCCCGGCTCGACGACCAGGTTGAGGTCGCGCAGGATCCACTCATCGGAGTTCGGGTATTTGAAGCCGACACCACGGAACTCGACGTGTCCGCGGCACCGCTCCAACGCGCGTGCGCCAGCGCGATCAGCCACTTCCGGCCGCGAGTCAAAGACCTCGTTCAGCCGGTCGGACGCCGTTTGGCATTCCTCGCTCATGGAAAGCACGTAGCCAATGGCGTCCATTGGCCAGGTGAGCATGAAGACGTAGCTCATGAACGCGACCAGGCCACCGATGGTGAGGCTGCCCTGTACGACGTGAAAGCCGCCCAGAAGCAGTACGGCTACGAGCGATAGGTTCGGCAGGAAGTTGAGCTGGGTCCAGAGTTGGGCGCGCGCCGCGATTCCTTCCAGGCTGGTCGCGCGCAGCAGGCGGGCCTGATCTTCGAAGCGCTTCTGCATCAGCGGCATCCGGCCGAACGCCTTGATGATCCGGACGCCGGTGGCCATCTCTTCGATGATCGTGGTGAGGTCGCCTTGCTGGTCCTGCAACCGGCGCGCGATCACCTTGTACTTGTCGTGGAATGCGCTGCTGCAGTAAGCGATCGGCACCATGCAGACGACCACCACCAGCGCAAGCTGCCAGTCCAGGCCCAACATCAGGACGAAGACGACCACGAACGTGACGATCGTCTGGAGGAACCAGATCAAGCCGAAGCTGACGAACCGGCGGACGGTGGCGATGTCCGAGATGGCTCGCGACAGGAGCTGTCCCGATTGCCAGTTGTCGTGGAAGGCGACCTGCAGCCCCTGCAGGTGCGCGTAGAAGTCGTTGCGGAGGTCCGTCTCCATCCGCAGGGAGACCACCCCGGAATAAGTGCGACGCAGGAAGATGAAGATGAACTCGAGCAGCCCGATCACGACGAGCAGCGTCGCCATGGGCAGCATCTGTCCGAGCTGGTGATGGGAGATCGGCTCGTCGATGATGTACTGGATGACCTTCGGTATCGACGCGGCGGTGGCGAGGCTTCCGAGCTGCGACACGCCGAAGACGGCGACCAACCCGATGTACGGTCGCAGGTACGGCAGGGATCGCCGCAACGCCAAAAGGCCCAAGACGGTTCGATCTCCCTGGCGCCGTTTTTGGGCGCACCAAATCACACGGGGGCGGGAATCGATCAGTCTAGCGCGGGCAACCGCTAAGGCACACAAGGACGAGGCCTCTTCTGCGGGCGCCTAAGCGGATGTAAAGCTCCCGCCCCTCTCCCCTACCCCTCCCCCGTCCGGGGGGACGGTTTCTATAAAAGCTGAACCGGGTCTCTAGCTCGCCCTCTGCCTTCCGCTCGGCTGGATGGCTGAGAACAGCCGAGCCAGCCGAGCCCCGAGCCGCTTCTCCCGCTCGATCCCCAGGGTGAAATCAAGCACGAGCCCAAGCAGCGTGTCCCGGTCGATCAGGACCAGCGCTTCCTCGTCCGCCAGCGACCAGGACTCCGGCGTGAAGTCTCCGTCCGAGATGACGAACGCGCCGTCGGCGCCATTGTGTTTGGCCACCTCAGCCATCTCGGCGAGCGGAGCGACGTCGATCTGGGTCAGGCCGCGCATCTGGCAGTTGACCACCATCCGCTCGGCGCCCTTCACGACCTCCATGTCGATAACGTCCCCGTCCGGACCTTCGCCCATGAACACCTCGTAACCCTCGCGCCGAAAGATGTCGGCGATCAGAGACAGGTATCCCTCCCAGGACAACTCCCGCACGACGCCGATGATCTGGTCGTGTTCCCGCAGCCACTTCCGGCGTCTCTTGCGTGCGACCGCTGCACCGAGGCCGTGGACGACGCGCAGCGCGCGGTCCCGTGGAGCCGCCTGCGCCTCCTGGGCTGACGAACGCTCTTCGAGCAGGACAGCATCGCCCGTCGATTCCGGCTCGGGCGCGACCTCGATCGCATGGACGAATGTGACACCAACGAGCTCCCAGTCCAACTCGACAGGGCTGAACGACGCACCCAGCGCGTCCAGCACCTCCTGCGTCGACACTCCTGGTAGTGGAGACGTAACGTGCCCGCGTCCGCGGAGCCACTGCCGCAGTTGTTGCTCGGCCAGCCAAGGAGGCACGTCCTCGCGGAGCAGAGCCACTCTAGGGGCAACTTGAACCCGTCCTGGCCCGTCCATCTGCCCAGCCAGCCAGAACGGTTGCTCGTCTACCCCTTTCGAACTCGGCTTCGGCCGGCCCTCGTGGCGGCGCCCACGACGGAACACCGCTCGCATAACGACGACGCCGGTCGATCCTTGCTTCCCTAGATGGATGCCGCTCGCCGCTGGGCGATCGTGAGTGGCCGGCGGGAAGCCTAGCCGGCGAGATCGCGGATGGACACCATCCCGATCACCTCGCCACCCTCCACCACCGGCAGGTGGCGGAATCCGTTGTCGAGCATGGTCCGGAGGGCGTTCTCCACGTCCTCACCCGGGCCCACCGTCTTCGGATCGCGAGTCATCCAGGACGAGACCTCATGGCCTGGCGCATCGTGGGACTGGGATATCGCCCGCACCGTGTCGCGCTCCGTGAAGATCCCGACGAGCCGCGTTCCCTCCATGACCATCGTCGAACCGATTCGATGCTGGGCCATCAAGGCCACCGCCTCGCCGACCGTCGTCGAGGGGCTCACCGTTTGCAGCCTCGTCGTCATGACCTCGCGGACGGTGGCCATGGGCCGATTCTAGGCTCCATCGAGCAGGCACGCACCGCCCCCTGGTTCACCGCGCCGTCAGTTCTGGCGCGTGAGCGCGGGCCGGATGGGCCCTACTGATTGCCCCGACGCGTGGCACGTTGGTCTGGGTTTCCCGGATCGCATTCGCATCGGCGACGCGGGCCGGCGGCTGCGGGTAGGCGGCGAGCAGGGCGGTCGCGGCGATGACCACCAGCGCCAGGGCGGCTTCGCCGCGCGCGAACGCGAGTTGGCGGCGCCACACGAGCGCCGACACGACGAGCATCGCCAGCATGCCCGCCGACTTAAGGCTCAGGACCAAGCCGTACGAGGTGCTCCACAGGTCCCCGACCGCGGTCAGCTCCGAGGTCGCGCGCAACACTCCGGTCAGCGCCGTGATCGCGAAGGCGAGCAGCGCCACCCGACCAAAACGGTCGAGCAGCGCCCCGGCGTCCTCACCCTTCCAGCTGCCCGGCGGTCGCAGGGTCGCCAGGGCGATGATGCCACCTGCCCAAACGCCGGCAGACAGCACGTGAAGTGCGTCCGTGAAGATCGCGCCGGCAGCGGGCCGCACCCCGGCCGAATGACCGGCGAGCGCGAGCGCCGCCACGGCCAGAACCGCGGGCGGAGCGACAAACCGCACGCCGCGGAGGCAGAACACGAGCGCAATGCCCTCGGCGGCAACGCGCCCCACGCGCACCCAGCCCGGCGGTCCGCCGAGAAGGAATGTGGTCGCGCCGGAAAACGAACCCGATGCCACGAAGGCTTCGGCGATGACCACGCCAAGGCCTCCCGCGAAGGCAACCGCGAGCATCGGTTCGATCGGCGGACGCGCCCATTCGATGCGAGGAGGATTGGCCGCCAGCCGCCTCACGACCAACCCTCCAACCGTGCCGATCAGCCCGAGGTATTCGAGCCAACGCAGGGCGGCGACAGCGATGTCCGTGGGTGAAGGACCGGCGCGCTCCAGGGCGCGCAGGGGGCCGGGCAGAACCCCCACGCCGAAGTCGAATGCCCCATCGAGAGCATGGCCGTCGACGGCCGAGACCGCGACCCACGTCACGGTGTAGACGCCGCGACCATCCCCGCCCAGCGCCACGGTCATCTCCTCATCGCCCACGGGCGCAGACGCGAATCGGTGCCCATTCGGCGCCACCACCTCGGCCTTCGACAGCGACCGGTTCAGGCTCTCCGAGAAGAAGAGATCGACCTGGCCGGGCGCGGCGTCGAGCTCCTCCCCCGGGGCGGGGCTCGACGAGACCACGGTGGCGTCAGCGCGCGCGCTCACCGGCCACGACACCACTACGAGCACGAATGCGAAGGCCAAAAGCAACCGCTTCGGCCAGCTCGCGATCAAAGCGTGAGGGGGTTCCAATCGGGGTTCGTGATCGACGTCAGCACGTGGTCCTCCCAGCGGCCGTTGATGAATAGATACGCGGGTGCCTGGCCCTCGACCTGGAATCCGCAGCGTCTCAGCACGGCCTCACTGGGGCCGTTGCGCGGCATGTAGCTGGCCGCGACGCGGTGCAACTTCCACGTCCCGAAGGCAAACGACACCGCACCACCGACCGCCTCCGTCATGTAGCCCTTGCCCTGCTCGCCGGCCGCCAAGTTGTAACCGAGCACGCACGATTGGAAGGCTCCCCGGTGGACCTGCGTCAAGTTGATGTTGCCGAGGACCCGGACCGGTGCCTGCCGGCGCGCTGGCGCGGCGGGAAGGATGGGCCCATCTGATCGCTCGAACAAGAAACCTAGGAATGATTCCCCGGCTGCGAACTCCAGCGTGCGCACCCGAACCTGATCGAACCAGGTCGCCTCCTCGAGGAAGTCCGGTGCGAAGCTGGGCGAGAAGGGCTGGAGATGCGCACGGTTCTCGGCGTAGTAGCGGATGACCTCGGGCACGTCCGAGACTTGGGGCAGCCGGAGGGTCAAGCGCTGGGTTTCGATCAAGCGATTAATGCGGCTCCTCGTGCGCTCGATGTGCCGGATTAGGGGGCCGCAGCGATGATCCCTCCGCCAAGGACTCGACTACCCGAGTAGAGCACGGCGGCTTGGCCCGGCGCCGCGCCCAGAAACGGCTCTTCGAGCACGAGCCGACCAGACCCGTAGACGGCCGCAATCGGTGGGGCGTGATAACGCAGCCGCGCCTCGCATCGGAGTGGCTCAGGAAGAGGACCGTCGATGAAAGTCACATCGTGGAGCTGGACCTCGCGTGCCTCCAGCTCCTGCTTGCGCCCCACGACCAACCGGTTCGAAGGCGCGTCGATCCGGAGCACGTACCAGGGGCCGGCTTCGCGCAGGTCTCCGAACCCGCTGCGCTGGCCGACCGTGTAGACCGCTGTACCGCGATGAGTTCCAAGCTCCCGGCCCGCCGAGTCGACGACCGCACCAGCGCGCACCGGCAGCCGTTCCGCGAGGTAGCGGGCCGTGTCACCGCGGGGAACAAAGCAGATCTCCTGGCTCTCCGCCTTGTCCGCCACCGGGAGTTCGAACTCTCGCGCGTGCTGGCGCACCTCGCTCTTGGTCATGCCACCGAGCGGAAAGACGATGTGCGCCAGGCGCTCGCGGTCGAGGTGATAGAGCATGTAGGACTGGTCCTTCGCCGGGTCAACACCGGTGTGAAGCTCCGGGCCACCGGCCCCCTCCACGATCCGCGCATAGTGCCCCGTGGCAAGCGCCTCAAAACCCAACGAGAGCACGCGGGCGAGCATGAGGTCGAAGCGCACGAATGCGTTGCAGCGGACACAAGGATTGGGCGTCCTGCCTTCGAGGTAGTCACGGTGGAAGGGCTCGATGACCCTCTCACCGAATTCCTTCTCGAGGTTCCAGCAGTAGTACGGAATGCCCAGCAGCGACGCCACGCGCCGCGCATCCTCGACGGCGGACAGCGAGCAGCAACCACCATGCCGCTCGGCCTCCGGCGATTCGCCCCGAGGCCACTGCTGCAAGGTGATGCCGACCACGTCATGCCCCTGCGCCTGGAGCAGCGCAGCCGCCACCGACGAATCGACCCCTCCAGACATCGCGACTGCGATCCCCACGCCGGCCAACTTACCAAATGGCCGTGGGCGGCAATCTTGGTCTGGGTCTAAGCTGCCAGCCGGTGAAGCTCAGCGACGTCCAGGCGGGTCGCATCGGAGAGTACCTGCTTTCGGTGTACGCGATGATCACCACAGACGGCGTTCTGGTGCCATTTCATGTCGAAGCCGATGACGACCATCGGGACATCGTCGTCGCCGCCAAGGGCAAGAGTGCTTTTGCTTCGCTGCAGGCCAAGGCGTGCTTTTCGCTTGGAGCCTCGGGCTTCGTACAGTCGAACGCCACCTATTTTGAGAAATCGATTCCGAGCGACCCGTCCTGGATCTACGTGGTGGTGCTCGTCCTGGACCTCGCGCCGGTCGTCTGGTGGCTCGTGCCGGCGCCAGACTTCAATCGTCTCACGTCGCACGCCCCTGCGCGCCACGGTCGCAAGGTCGAGCTCCATTTTCGCGCCTACCCGGATCGCAAGGATGCCTTCTCCCCGTTCCGCACCGAGACCAAAGAGGTCGGGCCACGCCTGCTCGAGATCATTGACGCTCTGCCCGCTGCGACCAAGCCGCTGGCCGGGGCGCGCCTTTTGATCAGAAGGCGCTGAGCGCGATCGTCACGAACGGTGTTCCACGATTTGTCGCGCCACCACCTCTGCGTCCTCGCCGGCCCCATAGAGGATGGACGACTTGTTCTTGCGCATCCAGTGCACGCCCATGAAATAAAGCCCCGGCACTGCGCTGAGACCGTCGGCCTGGAC
>CAAGKR010292455.1_pt1 | contig 18405 bp, 15 predicted proteins | sample 2556971 | NCBI WGS metagenome assembly CAAGKR01 (sample SAMEA5207829, study PRJEB30636) | soil metagenome | biome: forest; feature: boreal; material: soil | place: USA | collected 2011-09 | depth 1 m | reverse complement strand
CATCGAGGGCCCCTACCCGCGCGACCTGGCGCGCCTCGCCGCGCAGATCGGCAAGACAAGGGCGGTTCTCGACCGGATCGAGGAGAGCACGCCGAAGGTCGCGTCATTCCTCGCCTCCCATCCCGCGGTGAAGGAGACCCGTTGGGCCCTCGAGCCGGCCTCGCGCGGCAACTATCTGCGGGTCGCGAGGTCGCCGGGGGCGACCGGCGGAATGATCTCGTTCACGCTGCGCGGACGCCTGGACGCGTTCTACGACAGGCTGCGGCTTCCGAAGGGCCCGAGCTTCGGCATGCGGACGACGCTGATCTGCCCCTTCATGTACCTCGCGCACTACGACCTGGTGACGTCCGCGGCCGGGCGCGCCGAGCTCGCCGCGAACGGGCTGGACCCGGACCTGCTGCGGCTTTGCGTCGGGACCGAGCCCGCCGATGAAATCATCGGCGCCCTGGACGAGGCCCTCCGGGACTCCTGAGCGGCCCCGCTCACTCCATGGCCGGGGCGCCGGGGCGGGTCAGTCGGACGAACCTGTGCCCGAGGAGGACCGCGGCCACCGCCAGGCCGGCCGCGAGCCCCGTCCAGATGCCCGCCGCCCCGAAGCTGCCGCGGATGCCCAGCAGGTATCCCAGGGGAAGCGCTATCACCCAGTAGGCGATGAACGTGATGACCGCGGGCACCTTCACGTCGGTCAAGCCCCGGAGCGCCGCCGAATTGATCACCTGCCCCCCGTCGAATATCTGGAAGATGGCGGCGACGACCAGGAGCAGCGTCGCCGTCGAGACGACGGCGCGGTCGTCGATGAAGCAGAGGGAGATCGCGCGCCCGTAGGCCAGGAAGACGGCCGCGCACACGGCCGCAAGGGCGACGCCCATGCCAAGGCCGCCCTCCCAGATGGGCCGAAGGCGCGAATGGTCCCCGGCCCCCACCGCGGCGCTCATCCTCATCCCCACGGCCATGGACAGGCCGAGCGAGAACATGAAGGTCAGCGCCGCGCACGAGAGGGCGATCTGGTGGGCCGCGAGGGGCACCGCCCCCAGCCAGCCCATCATGATCGTTGCGGCGCCAAAAGCCCCGCCCTCGAAGAGGAGGCTGCCCGAAACCGGCAGCCCGACCGCGAGCATCCGCGCCAGCCGCCTCCCGGAAAGCGGCGCGAACCATTTCCTGGGCCATGCGTTGCGCAGCGCCGGGTCCAGGCGCAGCCAGGCGAAGATCACGGCGGAGCTCAGGGTGCGCGAGATGAGCGTCGATATCCCCGATCCCGTGAGCCCCAGCCTTGGGGCGCCCAGGTGCCCGTAGATGAAGACCCAGTTCAGGAATGCATTGAGCACGACGCCGCAGAGTATGATCAGCATCGGCACCCAGGCCCGGCCCATCGACTCCGCAAACTGCCGAAGGGCAAGGTACGCGAACACCGGCACCAGCGAGAACCCGATGAGGAAGAAGAAGGGATTGACGGCCGCCAGCACCTCCGGCGCCTGCCGGAACCATTCCAGGTGCACGCCGATGAAGAGGATGAGCGCGACCCCGACGGCCCCGAACCCAAGCGCGATGGCGAGCCCGTGCCTGAGGAATTCCCCGGCCTCGTCATGGCGCCCCGCGCCCCTGGCCCTCGACGCAAAGACGGCGACCGGCGTCAGCAACCCGACCCCGACGATGAAGAAGATGTTGAAGACCCCGGCCCCGAAAGACGAGGCCGCGAGGGGCACCGCCCCGGTCCGCCCGATCATCACGCTGTCGGTGATCCCCATGAGCATCTGCCCCACCTGGCCGATGACGATGGGGATCGCCAGCAGCAGCGTGGCGCGCGATTCCCTGTAGGCGGCATTCATCGTGCGACGGCGAGGAAACCCAGTCCTTTAGGACTGGGAAGAATCGCCGCATCTTTTTTTGTCGTGTTTCGTTTCGCGTCTGAAAAGTTGCGTGCGACGGTTGGCAAAAACCAAGCCTCCCGACGATGTTCCTTCGGCGGAGGGACACTCCGTGACTGCGCGTGGAGGGCGTGTAAGACCAAAGGCGACACTGGTCTCCCTAGGCGGTGCTCCTGTGAAACGTGAACCAACCTGCTCTGCTCTGAGTTTGTAATCATTGTATCCAGGAATCCCGGCCCGTCAGGGCCGGGAGGATGTCAATTCGGGGATCTTAGGCCCCGGTGCGCCGGGGCCGCGGGGAGAATATCTAGGCGGGAACGGCCTTGCGCTGGGCGAGGTCCGCCTCGATCTCCCTCATCCTCGCGTCGGTGATCGGGTAGAAGAAGATGGCGACGGTCCCCAACAGCGCCAGGGCCGCGGGAAAGATGCTGAACATGAGGCGGATTCCGAGGCTCGAGAACGCGGCCTGGTCCACGTTGGCGACGAAGCCGTAATAGGCCAGCAGCCAGCCGAGGGCGCCCGTGCCCACGGCCAGCCCGACCTTCTGCGAGAACACCAGCGCCGAGAAAACGAGCCCCGTCGTCCGGCGCCCGAACCTCCATTCGCCGTAGTCGGCCGTGTCCGCGTACAGCGACCAGATGATCGGGATCGTCGGCCCCACGATGAAATTCGCGAGCACGTTGAGGACGACCAGGAGGACGTAGGAATGCGGGTCGACGACGAAGAAGGACGCGATGAGGGCCGCGTTGATGATGGACAGGGCGATCATCAGCGTGCGGCGGTCGCCCAGCCTGAGGAAGAGCCTGGAGGAGGCCGCGCCGGCCGTGAGGGCAAGGAAGCCGCTCGTGGTGTAGAGCGTGAACTTCGACTCATCGCGGACGACATACTTGAAGTAGTAGATGATCGAGCCGTTGCGCACGGCCGCGTTGACCAGGGTGAAGAGCCCGGAGAAAAAGAGAGCCACCCACGGCCTGTTCCTGAGCATGTTGAGCATGTCCTCGCGGAAGGATCCCGGCTGGTCGGCCAGCGGCGCGACGCGCTCCCGGGTCTTCGCGTAGGTGAAGAAGAAAAGGGCGACGGAGGCCGCCGAGAAGATCAGCATCGTGTACCGGATTCCCTCGGCCTCGTTGCCCCGGCCAAGCAGGTCCTTGAGCGGGATCACCAGGCGCGCTATGAGGAACCCGCCCGCGAACGCGCAGACGAAGCGGTACGTCGAGAGCGTTGTCCGCTGGTCCGACGACGGGGACATGACCCCCATGAGCGCGGAATACGGGATGTTGATCGCGGCGTATGCTATCCAGAAGAGGCCGTAGGTCACGTAGGCGTAGACGAGCTTCCCGTGCTGCGTGAGGCCCGGATTGAGGAACATCACGTAGCCCGCGATGCCGTACGGGATCGCGCCCCAGAGGAGGTAGGGCCGAAACTTGCCCCAGCGCGAGTTCGTGCGGTCGGCGATCACCCCCACCACCGGGTCTATCACCGCGTCGAAGACGCGCAGCGAGACCATCATCGTCCCGACCGCGAGCGGCGCCAGGCCGAAGATGTCCGTGTAGTAATAGACAAGGAAGAGGTTGAAGAACTGGAAATAGAAATTCGAGGCCGTGTCGCCCAGCCCGTAGGCGAGCTTTTCCTGGAAACTGAGGCGTTCGGGGGAGGCCATGGTGGGCCGGTGGGTTCCTGGGGTATGGAGCCGCCGCCGGCTCCGGGGTTTCCGCACTTCTAGCCTGGGAAAAAAATCATGACAAGGGCGGGAATGGGGCCGCCGGGGTTGGTCTCGAGTTCCGATTCGCGCTCATTTGCCCTGACTGGTTTTGGAGGCCCTCAATCCGGGGATTAGGGGTGATGGGGGTCCGACAAACCCATCAAGGGTAAGGCGGCCCCGGTATGTCAATCTTCATGTGCATGATTTAGTGCATAAATGTTAATTCCGAATGCAGGCGGCCGCAGGGCCGGCTTTTCGCCCGCCCCGACTGAAACCGCGCGCCGATCGCGCCGGCGAGCCGCGGAGAGGGCCGGCGGCTTATATTTTGGTGCATAACTATTTTACTACTTGAAATCTCCCCCACCATTTGCACAATTTCCCGCGCGCACCGAGACAACTTCACCAAGATTTCGCCCCCAAGATCGGCGCGCGAGCGATACCCACTGTCAGCCAGCCCCAAAACCCATCAGCTCCACAGTCAATCAACAACTGATCGCTGAAAGGCTGAAGCTGTCGCGGACCACCGTCTCGCGGAGTCTCGCGAACCATCCCGCGATCAGCTCCGAGACGCGGGCGCAGGTGCAGAGCCTCGCGGCCAAGATGGGTTACCGGGGCAACCCGACCCGCACCCTCCGCCGATCGCGCCAGAGCAAGCCGCTGACGATCGGCGTCCTCATCGGCGTCCCCGCGGAGAACGTCGCGATGGCGACCTTCCCCTTCATCCTGCAGGGAATCCGCGAGCGCGCCGGCATGGAGCACGTCTCGATCGACGTCTGCTTCGAGAACCCCGCCTCATTCGAGCCCGCGGTGCGCCCCCAGAACATATTCCGCAACATCAGATCGGGCGACTGGCGCGGCACGGTGCTCATCTACCCCTTTCCCGAGCAGACCGTGGCGATGATCGCGCGGAAGATATCCGCCGTCGCGGTGCTCGAGTCCTACAGCACCCCTGGTATCGACACGATCGATACGGACGACTCCGTCGGCATCCTGGCCCTGGTGACCCGGCTCAGGCATGCCGGCCACACGCGCATCGGCTTCCTCACGTGGAAGTACCCCGTCGTCGGGCACTGGGCCACGCGCCGGTTCGGCGGCTACGTCGAGGCCCTGTTCTCGCTGGGCCTGCAGTTCCACCCGGACTGGACGATCAACGTCCACAAGGCGGGACCGCACATAAAGGAGGACGGCATCACCGACCGGGTCATGCAGAAAATCCACGACGACCGCGTGACCGCGTGGGTGTGCGCGGCCGACCACCAGGCGTACCACCTGATGGAGGAGCTCCAGGCGCGCGGCGTCCGCGTACCCGAGGACTGCTCGGTGACGGGCTTCGACGGCCTGGAGCCGCCGGCGTCCCAGCGCCGCCTCGCATCGATCCGCGTCCCCCACGAGGACATCGGCGCCTCGGCGGTCGCCCGGCTGCTGAGCCGCATCGTGCTCCCGAATTCGCCCCGCCGCAAGATACTGGTCGAGGGGCTGCTGGTCGAGGGCGAGACGGTCGCCCCTCCCCCGCGGCGCTGAGCGCGCCCGGAGCCCGCGCGGTCCATTGATTCCCCGGGACCCGTCCCCTGCGGCGATTTCTCCAGGCGGCCGGATGTTCAGGAAAACCCCGAAGCCCAAGGATTATCCCATGAAGACCCGTGATACCAGGTGGCGTGCGCCAATCCTTTCCGCGGCCGTCCTCATGGGCGCGCTCACTCGCGCCCATGCGGCCGGGCCCGTGCTTATCTGGAGCGATGAGTTCAACCAGGCGGTCGGCACTCAGCCCGATCCCTCGAAATGGGGCTATGACCTCGGCGTCGGCAACCCTCCGGGATGGGGAAACAATGAGCTGGAGACCTACACAAGCTCCCCGAGCAACGTGCTGGTTGTCAGCGATCCGGATGCAACCGACGGCAAGGCTCTCGCAATCCGGGCGCAGGCGGTCGCCGGCGGCTACACGTCCGCGCGGATAAAGACGGCCTCGACCTTCACCGTCACATACGGACGGATGGAGGCGCGGGCGCGCGTGCCCGCGGGCGTGGGCTGCTGGCCCGCGTTCTGGGCGCTCGGGAGCAACAACACGACCGTCGGCTGGCCTGCCTGCGGCGAGATCGACATCATGGAGTGGGTGGGCCAGACGCCCAGCCACATCAAGGGATCGCTCCACGCTACCGGATACTCCGGGGGCCAGAGCCTGAATGCGGACTCCGTCCTGCCGAACAACGCGAGCTACAGCGACGCCTACCATGTCTTCGCCGTCGACTGGTATCCCGACCAGATCGTCTTCTCGATGGATGGGGCGGTCTATGAGGTCCAGAAAAAGAGCGGCATACCGGCGGGGTCCCAATGGCCCTTCGACCTGCCGTTTTTCATGATCCTGAACTTCGCCGTGGGGGGGAACTGGCCCGGGCCGCCCAATGCGAGCACCGTCTTCCCGCAGGACTACAGGATCGACTACGTCCGCGTGTACTCCCTTCCGGCGACCCCTCCGGCGAGCCTCGTCTGGGCCCCGGCCCCCCCCGCGGATGTGCTGGCGTATTCGCCGGCCGCCTCCCAGGTCAGCGTGACGTGGCAGGCCCCCTCGAGCACCTTCGGGGCTTCGCTGTCCGGCTACACCCTGCAACGCGCGGCCGACCCGGGGTTCACCAAGAGCGTCACGACGTGGAACCTCGGCGCCGCGACCGCATACCTGGACACCACGGCCCAGGCCGGCGCGACCTATTACTACCGGGTGTCCGCCGTGAGCGCGGACGGCACCTCGGATCCCAGCGGCACCGCGCAGGCGGCGGCGCTCGCGTCGTCAAGCGATTCAAGGCTGCTCAACATTTCGTCCCGGGGATTCGTCGGATCCGGCGCCAATTCGCTGATCGCCGGGTTCGTGGTTGGCGGCTCGACCCCGAAGACGGTGCTCGTCCGCGCGTCGGGCCCGGCGCTCGCAGCCGTCCCCTTCAACGTCCCAGGCACGCTTCCCGATCCGCAGCTGCAGCTCTACAGCGGAAGCACCCTTCTCGCGAGCAACGACGGATGGGGCGGAAGCGCCCCGATCACGGCCGCAGCCGCCGAGGTGGGGGCGTTCGCCTGGTCCGACCCCACCAGCAATGACTCGGCGCTCCTCATGACGCTGTCCCCGGGGGCCTACACGGCGATAGTCTCCGGATCCAGCGGGGACACTGGCGTCTCGCTCGTGGAAGTCTACGACGTGCAGTAGGCGGGCGCCCCCCGCCCCTGATTCGGCATTCACCCCCAGCGGCGCCTAAGCGCGTCGCACATCCGCGCTGATTCCAATCACCAGCCGGTGGGTTTCATTCCATGTTTGAGCGGATTTCGGGAGGCCGCCTGCACTTCAGCGTCCTGTGTGCGCCGGCCTTGTGGCCCTGATACTCATCAATATGTTAACATTAATGCGCATTAATTAATGCAGCCAAATTAAGGTCATTTCTTGTCACTTAATAGACTTCATAACAATTAGATATGAACATTTTGCCTGCGAGTAATCAGGCATCATAACTCTCTCATTTTAACCAATTAGTGCACAATTTATTCTTGCATCTTTTGGAACTGACTTCAAAAAACTTCGCCATACCTCGCCGCGCCCCCGGATGGTGCGCGATCAGCCCCGGATTTCATGCTTTCCCCGAACCCAATGCCTGCCGCAGCGCGGAGATATTTTTCGCGCCCGTCCGCCATGCGAGGCCCGGCCGATCACCCGCAGGCATCCGGGGGCGCGGCTGCGAAGGTTCAGGAAATGGCCGCGAAGATGGGGGGCCCCCGGCGCAATGCCAGCGGCGCCCAAGTGGTCGTCGACGTCCTCGCCGGCTTCCCGGCCGGGAAGATCGAGGCGTCCATTTTTCCCAAAATCCTGAAGGGGATTCACGACCGCGCGGGGCTTGAGATCCGCGAGCGCCCGGAGCTCGAGCGAATAAGGATCTCCGTCCGCTGCCAGGACCCCGGCGATTTCCACCCCGCGACCGGGAGGCTACATGCGTTTCGCCACGTCCGCAGCGGCGATCGGCACGGCACCATCCTTGTCTTCCCCTTCGAGGAGGCCGCAGTGGAGCTCGTCTCGCAGCGGATCATGACTGTTTCCGTTCTCGAGAACTACAGCCTGCCGGGGATCGACGCCGTCGACACGGACGAGGAGGCCGCCGCTTCCTCCCTAGTGGGATGCCTGCACGCGGCCGGCCACACGCGGATCGGCTTCCTTTCCCGGGATGACCCCGCCGGGGGCCACTCGGCGGAGCGCCGCTATCGCGGCTATGCGAGGGGCCTCGGCGCCCGCGGGCTGAGGTTGAACCGGCACTGGGTCCTGAACGCCCGAATGGGCGACCCGCGGCTGAGCCCGCCCGGGGTCACGGCCGCAGCCAGCAGGACAAGGGAATCCGGGGTCACCGCGTGGGTGTGCGCCGGCGACGACGAGGCCTACCACCTCATGCAGGACCTGCGGGCAGCGGGAATTCGCGTGCCGCAGGACTGCTCCATCACCGGCTTCGGCGGCCTCGGGCCCCCGGCCGGCCTTCCCCGCGTGACATCCATGCGCGCGCCCTACGAGCTCATCGGGTCCTCCGCCCTCACCCGCATGATCAACCGCGTCATGTATCCGTCCTCTCCGCAGCGGAAGATCTCCGTGGAAGCCCAGCTTGTCGCTGGGGAAACGATCGCGGCGCCCAGCCAGCCCTGAGCGCCAAACCCCCCTCAACCTGACCGGCTGCGCCCCAGGCAGCCCAACCCATGCGCCTTCCCGCCTCATCCTTTCACTTTCCCCGGAATTTTGTCTGGGGCGTCTCCGCCGCCGCGCCGCAGATCGAGGGCGCGTCGTTCGTCGACGGCAAGGGCGAGTCGGTCTGGGACCGTTTTGCGCTCCGGCGCGGCGCCATCCTGAACGGCGACAAGCTCGATCCCGCCTGCGACCACTACCACCGCTACGAGCAGGATTTCAAGCTGATGCGGGAGCTCGGCATCAGGCACTACCGCCTCTCGCTCGCGTGGCCGCGCATCTTCCCGCAGGGCGACGGCGCGCTCAACCAGAAGGGGCTCGATTTCTACCAGCGCCTGACGGACTCGATGCTGGGGCACGGCATCACGCCCTGGGTGACGATGTTCCATTGGGATCTCCCGCAGGCCCTCGAGGACCGCGGGGGCTGGCGCTCGCGGGTCGTGCCGGAGGCCTTCGCCGCCTATGCGGACACCATCGTGCGCGCCCTCGGGGACCGCGTCAAAAACTGGATCACGGTGAACGAGATCCGCTGCTTCACCCTCCAGGCCTATGGAGGCGTCGGCAAGGCGCCGGGATTCAAGGAAAGCCGCGCCGTGGTCAACCAGACCGTCCACAATGCCCTGTTGTGCCACGGCCATGGGGTCCGCGCGGTGCGCGAGCATGGCGGACGGGGCGCACGCTGCGGGCTGAGCGACAACTGCGAGACCGTCATCCCCGTGACCGAGACCCCGGCCGACGTAGCCGCCGCCCACGAATGGTTCGCCGAGGCCAACCAGTCGATACTCGACCCGATCTACAACGGCCGGTATTCCGACTCCTTCCTCCAGAAGTGCGGCGCCGCCCGCCCGAAGTTTGAGCGCGGCGACTTTTCCCTCATAGGCCTGCCGACGGATTTCCTGGGGCTCAACATATACGCCGGCCTGTTTGTGCGTCGCGGCGCCGACGGCCGGCCGCAGCTGCTCTTCCCCTCCGCCAGCTACCCGCGCACGGACAGCGACTGGCTGCACCTTGCGCCGCGCGCGCTCTACTGGGCCCCGCGCCTCGTCTCCTCGGTCTACGGGGTGAAGAATGTCTATGTCACGGAGAACGGCTGCGGCTACGACGACGACGTGGTCAAGGGGGGCGAATGCCTCGACCTGCACCGCGTCGAGTACCTCCGAAGCTACCTGAAGGAGCTCCAGCGCTCGATCGCGGACGGCACGCCGGTGCGCGGCTACTTTGTCTGGTGCTTCCTGGACAACTTCGAGTGGACGGACGGCTACACGCGCCGGTTCGGGATCGTGCACAACAACTTCAAGACACAGCGGCGCACGCCCAAACTCAGCGCGCATTGGTACCGCGCGGTCATGGCCGCCAACCAGATCCTCTAGCTGTGATGTTTCAGGAGGTTGTCCGCGTGCAGCGGTCACCCACCCTGTACGGAGAAGGACCGCGACCCTCAGCCGGCAGTCAGGGCCCGATCACCGTCGAGAGCATGTAGATGATCATGATCGCGCCAAGGAGCGCGACGGCGAGGGTGACGGAGGCAACCAGCCCGCGGCTGGCCTTCACCTCCCCGCGCTCGATCGCCTTGTTGATGGCGCGGTAGTGCAGTCCCGCCAGGACCGCGAGCGCGCTCCCCAGGGCCATCATCGCGACGCCAATCGGCATCGAGTAGCTCGTGCCGCGGGTCTGCACGCCCGGGTCGATCCTCGCGGCAAGCTCGCGCAGCCAGACGCCAAACCTCGCGATCACGAAGCCGAGGCTCAGGATCGAGATGCTCGTCCTGATCCACGCCAGGAAAGTCCGCTCGTTGGCAAGGTACTCGGTCGCTCGCCTTTCCTCAGGTATCTCGATTTTCATGGCGGGTATTCCCGAAATAAACCTTGCGCAGGATGCACCGCATGTCCACGGAAAGCGACGAGGACGCGCGGGCCAGGGCCCCGCGGCATCCGCCCACCCTCGCCATGAACCCAAGATTGCTTCTCGCCGCCGCGTCGGCCGCCGCCCTGTGGCCCTCCGTCTCCCAGGCGCGGGACGCGGACGCTCCCCGGCGCCCCGGGATCACCGGCGTCTCCCACGTCGCGCTCTGGGTCCGGGACCTCGGCAGGTCGCGCGCCTTCTACAAGGAATACCTCGGCTTCGACGAACCCTACACGCTGAACGACAAGGCCGGTGGGGTCCTCCTGACCTGGATCAAGGTCAACGACCGGCAGTCGATCGAGCTCTTTCCCGCGAGCGACAACACCCCGAAGGACGGCGACAGCCTCTATCACATCGCCCTCGAGACCGACGACGCCCAGGGGATGCTTCGCTACCTCGTTTCAAGGGGCGTGAAGGGACCGGGGGGGAAGCCGCTTCCCTCCACGGCAAAGGCGGGACGGATCGGGAACCTCAATTTTTTCACGGAGGATCCCGACGGGCACATCGTGGAATTCACCCAGTACATGCCGGGCGGCTGGACGATGCAGAAGGCGGGGCAGTTCATGCCCCCGGCTCGCATCGCGCAGCGCATCAGCCACGCGGGGATTGCGGTGGGAAACCTCGAGGCCTCGCTCGGGTTCTATGCCGGCGTCCTCGGCTTCACCGAGTTCTGGAGAGGAAGCAGCGACGGCAAGACCCTGAGCTGGGTCAACCTCCGCGTCCCCGATGGACGCGACTATGTCGAGCTGATGCTCTACGGCGCGAAGCCGGGGCCCCAGCAGCTCCACATCCTGAACCATGTCTGCCTCGAGGTTCCCGACGCGGCGGCCGCAGAAGGGACGCTCCGGACCCGAATCCTGCCCGAGGGCTGCAAGTCGAGCACGCCACTCAGGACTGGCGTGAATCACAAGCGTCAGGTCAACTGCTATGATCCGGACGGCACGCGCGTGGAGGTGATGGAGGCGAACACCGCCGACGGCAGGCCCGCGCCCTCGTCGGATGCGCCTCCCCCCGCGGCCGGGGCGCATGGAAACTGAACCGGGCGGCTCATGCCTCCCGAACGGATCGGCGCCTAGGGACCCGCGCTTTCGCCGGGCTCAACCGTCAGGTTCACCGGTTCGTATCCCTCGCTCGTGATGACGACCCTGTCCCCGGCCTGCAGCTTCTGGATGCTCAGCGTCGCCCCTCCCGCTATCGTGATGGACTGCGAGCGGTTGTCCTCCCCCTCGGTGACGGCGATATCCACGCTCAACGGCGCCTGGAAGAGGTTGATGATCTGCAGCGTGACGTTTTTTCTCGCGCCGACCGCCTCGAGCAGGGCGCCGCGGGGCCTGTCAAACGACGTCCTGATCGGCATGCGGCGCGCCTTCTTCGCCAGGGGCTGAAGCCCGGCATTGTCGCTCTCCGACTTCGTCAGCCGCGACTGGAGGTCCGCCGAGCGGGCCTTGGACTGGCCGAGCTGCGTCTCAAGCTCGGCCGAACCGGAAATGGCCAGTTTGAGCTGCGCCTGGAGTTCGGCCGAATGCGACTTTGATTCGTCCAGCCGCCCCTGGAGGTCCGCCGCCTGCGCCTTAGCCGCGTCCGCCTGCGACTGTATCTGCAACTGCAGACGGTCCGAGGCCTTCTTGGACTGGTCCAGCTGGACCTGCAGGTCCGAGATCTGGGCGATGGCCTTGTCCAGCTGCGCCTGCAGCTGGGCCAGCGCGGCCCTGGATTTTTCCATCTCGGTCGCGACCGCGTCGGCGGCGGGCTTGGCCTGGTCCGACGGCTTCTGGTCGGCGGCGGGCGCGGCGATCGGGACAGCGGGGGTCGACGTGGGGGCCGGGGCGCCCGCGTTGTGGTATTTGAGGACGATGACGATGATGACTATCGCGATGCCTAGGAAGACCGCGAGGATCCCGAGGGATGATCCCGCCTGCCTGCCCTTTTCTCCGCCTGGGGCTGATTCGCTGTTCATGATGGATTGGACTCCTATACCGCGGGCCCCGGCAACGCACCCCTATTCTCGTCCCAATCGCGATCGACGCCCCGGCCGCCCTATTGCCACGGGGGCGCGCGGCCCAGCTCGACCCTCTTGCCCGTTCGGGCCGACTCGCGCGCGGCATCCAGGATCTCTGTGACGACCATGTTTACCTCGAGCGACGAGAGGCCGGACGGATGGATCTGCCCGCGGACGACGCCCGCGAGGTAGGAAAGCTGGTCCGTCTCGGGGCCGTGTAGGGCCGGCGCCGCCAGGACGCTCTCGGCCCCTTCGCCGACCCGGAGCCGGACCTGGTCCCTGCTCGGTATCAGCACCGCCCCGCCCTGGCCGTAGATCTCCATGTCCTTCCTGCCGTAGGGCCAATTCCACGACGCCTGTATGATGCCCTGCGCGCCCGGATACGTGAGGATGATCGTCGATTCGTCCTCGACGCTCGGATAGGTCGCCGCCTGGAAGTTCTGGGCCACCGCGAGGACGGATGTCGGGCGCTCACCCTCCATGAGCCAGGTGATGAGATCCGCGCCGTAACACCCGAAATCGCGCATCGCGCCCCCGCCCTGCGCCGGATCGGTCAGCCATCTGAAAAAATAAGGGGTGGTCTTGATCGCCTTCGGGCCGGGGTTGCCATCCTGGACAAGGATCTTGCGCAGGTCCCCGATCGCGTGCCGCCCATGCACCAGGTCATATGCCAGGCGGTTGCTCGGGTACCATGTCGTCTCGAAATTGACGACGACCTGGATGCCGCCCTTGCGGGCGGCCTCCGCTATCGCCCGCGCGTCGCCGAGGTCCGACGCCAGCGGCTTCTCCATCATGACGTCGATCCCCAGGGGCGCGCACATCTCCACGACGCGGCGGTGATCCGCCGTCGACGTGTAGGTGGCGACGGCCTGCACACTCGTCTTCGCCAGGAGCGCAGCAAAGGTCGGGAAGAACAGCGCCGGATCGAGTTTGAAATGCTCCTTGTAGTATCCGACCACGTCCGCGTCGGGCTCCACGATGCCCACCAGCTGAAAATCGTCCCGCCCAGACAGGACGGGAAACAGGAGCCGGGCGTGGTCGTGGACCAGTCCGATGACAGCCAGCCGGACCGGCGGGAGGGGGTTGTCGGCAGCGGCGTGCAGCGCCGCCGCCGACAACACCGTGGAAATGAGGGCTCTTGTTTTCATGGTTGGAAGGGATGCGTAATCTTCCCGGGGAATCGCGGGAGGGGTTGCCGGCCTGCGCGCATACCGATCCGCGGCAGGGCAAAAGGGCAACCCAGATCGCGCGCGCCGGGAGATACCGGGCTCGCGTTCCATCGCCGTCGTTCGTAGGAAACGGAGGTCCGCATAACTGGAGACCTGAATATTGTCGCAAGAATTCCTGGAGTTCCGGCACGTAGGGAAATGCTTTGGCGCCAACAGGGTGCTCGAGGACGTCTCCTTCGACCTGTGCGAGGGCGAGGTCCACATCCTTGCCGGGGAGAATGGCGCCGGCAAGAGCACCCTTATAAGGATACTGGCGGGCATCCACGCCGACTATGAGGGCGAGATCGCGCTCCGCGGACGGGCCGTCCGCTTCGCCGGGCCGCAGGAGGCGAACCGCGCGGGCATCTCGGTCATCCACCAGGAGCTGTCGCTCATCGATTCCATGAGCGTGGCGGACAACATACACCTGGGGCGCGAGTCTGCCCAGGGCGGCCTGTGGCTCGACCGCCGAGGGCAGGCCGGCCGTGCGCTCGCGCTCTGCCGCCAGCTCGACCTCGGGCTCTCGGCCGCCGACCTCGGCCGCCCCGTCGGGGAGTTCCCCCTCTCGACAAAGAACCTCATCGAGATCGCAAAGGCCCTCGCCTTCGACGCGCGCATCCTGGTCATGGACGAGCCGACGAGCGCCCTCAACCGCGCCGAGGTCGAAAGGCTGTTCGCCCTCGTCGCGACCCTCAGGCGCAAGGGATGCGGCATCATCTACATCACCCACAAGATGGAGGAGATCTACCGCGTGGCCGACCGGATCACCGTCCTGCGCGATGGCAGGTGGGTCGGAACGGCGGCCGCCGCCGACTGCCCGGAATCCAGGCTCATCCAGTGGATGATAGGCCGCGACCTGGCCCCGCAATCCCCGCGGTCCGACCCGTCGCGTGAACGGGCGGCCGCCCCCGCCGTGCTCGAGGTGGAGGGGTTTCGTGTTCCCCACCCGGGCGCCGGCCGGCCTCCTGCGATCTCCGATTTTTCAATCTCGCTCGCGGCGGGCGAGATCGTGGGCATCGCCGGGCTCCAGGGCTCAGGCGGCACTGAGCTTTTCCAGGGCCTGTTCGGGGCATACGGGGCGGTCTGCGGCGGCAGCGTCCGGATCTGCGGCAGGCCGTTCCGCCCGGAGTCGCCCTCGCGCTCCATCGCGGGCGGGCTCTCCTACCTGACGGCGGACAGGAAGGGCTCCGGTCTCGTGCCTGCCATGAGCGTCGCGCACAACATGACGCTGGCCTCCCTTTCCCGGACGTCGCCCGGCGGCGTGCTCAATGCGGCGCGGGAGCGGGCGATCGCCGCCCGGCAGGCGGCGGCCCTGAACATCAGGCTGGCATCGCCGGACCAGGAGGTGGGCACGCTTTCCGGCGGAAACCAGCAGAAGGTCGTGCTCGCGAAGTGGCTCGAGACCCGTCCCAGGGTCCTCCTGCTGGAGGAGCCCACCCGCGGCGTCGACATCGGCGCCAAGTCCGAGATCTATTCGCTGATGCGCCAGTGGACGGCGGACGGGATGGCAATCCTGCTGATCTCAAACGAGCTTCCCGAGCTCCTCCTTCTCTCCGACCGCATCCTCGCGCTGCACCGCGGGGCGGTGACCGCGGAATTCGCGCGGGGCGACGCCACGCCGGAGAAGGTCCTGGCCGCCGCAATGGGTTCGCCGGAAGGGCGCCGGGAGGACCGCGCGTGAACCCGCCCCTCCTCCGGCGGTGGCTCTCGGCCCCCTCCTTCCGCGCGCTGCTGGCGCTGGCCTTCGTCGCCCTGATCGGCTGCGTCTTCAACGCCGACGGGGCGTTCTTCCACTGGAGCACCCACCGGGACATGCTCCGCCAGGTCTCGGTGTACGGCATCCTCGCCTGCGGCATGACGCTCGTCATCATCTCCGGGGGAATCGACCTGTCCGTCGGGAGCGTGGTGGGGCTCTGCGCCGTCCTCTTCGCCCGCCAGACGCTGCACCAGGGACAGTCGGCCCCGGTCGCCATCGCGCTCGTGCTGGCCGCGGGCGCCGTGACCGGGCTCGCCTCGGGGGCCCTCGTGGCGCGCCTCAGGGTCCAGCCCTTTGTCGCGACCCTGGCGATGATGGTCTTCGCCCGCGGTCTGGCCAAGTGGGTCTCGGGCGGCCAGAAGATCTCGCAGGCAATCCAGCGCCCCGACGGCAGTTTCGCGTACGTTGACCTGCCGTCCATCTTCCTGCAGGTGGACCGCCGGATCCTGTGGGGAAACCTTTCCGTCGTCACCCTCGTGTTCCTCGGCTGCGTGCTGCTGTGCTGGCTCGTGCTCGCGAAGCTGCGCTACGGGCGCTACCTCTATGCCACCGGCGGCAACGAGGAGGCGGCGCGCCTCTCCGGGGTGCCCGTCGCGCGCGCAAAGCTGCTGGCCTACGGGCTGAGCGGCCTCTTCGGCGCGGTCGCCGGAATCTGCCAGGCCGTGCAGGAGCAGCAGGGGGACCCCGAGGCAGGCTCGACCTACGAGCTCACGGCGATCGCCATCGCCGTGATCGGCGGCAACAACCTCATGGGCGGCCGCGGGGGCATCGGCCTCACGCTGCTCGGCGCCCTCACGATCGGCTACCTCGAGAAGATCCTCAGCATAAACGCGGTCGGGGAGTCGAGCCGCCTCATGCTGACCGGGGCGATCATCGTCGCGGCAGTCCTCCTGCAGCGCCGCAAGGCCAGCTGAAGCAGCCTTTCCCGCAATCCCACCCCGCCGGAGAATCCCCATGACCAAACCCATCCTATCGCTGCTTGCCCTCGCCGCACTCTCAGCTTCGGCCGCGCAGGCCGGACCCAGGCACGGTGACCGGTGGATCGTCGGCATGAGCCAGTGCAACCTCGGCGAGCCGTGGCGCGTGCAGATGAACGCCGACATCAGGAAGGCCGCCGAGGCCCATCCCGAGCTGGAGCTGGTGTTCAAGGACGCCCAGAACGACACCCTGCGCCAGCGCTCCCAGATCGAGGAATTCATCAACGCCGACGTCGACCTTCTGATCGTGTCGCCCAAGGAGGCGGCGCCCCTCACGCCGCCGGTGGCGGCCGCCTTCCGGCACGGCATCCCCGTCATCGTGCTCGACCGAAAGGTGCTTGGCGACGATTTCACCCAGTTCATCGGCGCCGACAACCAAAGGATAGGCCGGGCCGCCGGCGAATGGGCGGTTCGGCGCCTGCTCGCCCTCTCCCAGGTCAAGGAAAGGGGGCGGGCCCGCATCGTGGAGATCACGGGCCTGATGACCTCGACCCCCGGGCAGGACCGCCTCGCGGGGTTCCACGCGGCACTGAAGGGCCAGCCCGTGGACATCGTCTTCTCGGCAGACAGCCAGTGGCTCGAGCCCCAGGCCCGCGCGGAGATGGAGTCGGCCCTCGCGGTGAACCCGCAGATCGACCTGGTCTACGCCCACAACGACCCGTCCGCGCACGGCGCCTACCTGGCGGCGAAGGCCGCCGGCCGCGAGAAGGAGATCATATTCATCGGCATCGACGGCCTTCCGCAGGAGGGGCGGGTCTATGTGCGCCAGGGCCTGCTCGAGGCCTCCTTTGAATACCCGACGGGGGGCCGCGAAGCCGTCGAGAGCGCGCTCAAAATCCTGCACGGGGAAGCCGTCCCGAAGCAGGTCACGCTCAATTCCCGCTTCTTCACCCGTGACAACGTCGACCGCGGCGGCGACTGGCTCCCCTGATCCGCGGACGACCCCGGCTCCTTAGGGTAACGCCCCATTCCCGGGGCGCGCGCATGCTGCCATACTCGTCGGCGGAACCCATGAGCGCGACCAGGAACGAGCGGGAGCAGCACGCGGAGCCCCACCGGCCCGCGGAGGGCCCGCACCGGCCCTACTGGAAGCGCATGCACCACTCCTGGTTTTTCTGGGTGTCGGTCGTCATGATCATGACGGCCATGATCCTCTACGTGACTTCGCTCAACCTGGCGTTCCGCCCGCGGGGCCACGCGCAGTCGTCGCAGCCGGCAGGAAACACCCCATAGGTTCCGGCGGGCGCCTCGGCTATATTCACCACCCTGGCAATCAGGGGCGCGGCGTACACGGGACAATGAAAAGCCCGCGCGCCGCCCGCACAAAAAACCCACAATCAGACAAACACAATGAAACCAAGTACACAGGACCGAGTTGAAGGCACAGCAAAGATCGCATCCGGCTCAGTCAAGCAGGAGACCGGCAGGATCCTCGGGAAGCCGGACCTCGAGGTCCGCGGAAATTCCGAGAGGACCCTGGGCCACGTGCAGAAGAAGATCGGCGAGATCGAGAAGGTGCTCGACTCGTAGGCGCGCCCTCCGGCGGCCAATCAGCGGGACGGGGCGCTAGACGCCCCGCCCCTCGCTGAATCCAAAGTTCCGGTAGTGATACTCGCCCGACGGGCAGCGCCCCGCAGCGATCGCGTCCGCGACATCGGGATGGCGCCTGAGATAGGGTTCCTCGGGAAACGGCCAATCCGGCCCGAAGGCAGCCGGGTCCACCCTGACAGCCTGCTGGAGCCGGCGCATCCAGTAACCCCCGTTCATGGCGACGAGGTCATTGTCGCGTTCCCGGCAGTCCGACTCGCCATAATAATGGCAGACCATCGAGCTGCGGGTGCGGCCCGGGTCCCTGATGGGACACCCCCCGTGCACGAGATCGGAATGCCAGATGAGCACGTCACCCTTCCTCGCCAGGAACCTGCGCTCCTTCAGCCCCCGCAGGCGGATCTGCACGTCGATGTAGTCGAACCAGTCGGCCTCCTCGTCCGGGGCGGCATGATGGGTGCCGTCGTTGAACCTGTAGAGGGGGATCCTGTGGCTCCCGGGGTAATAGACAAGGGGCCCGGCGTCGGGGTGCACGTCCTCAAACGCCATCCAGACCGCGACCAGCGAATGGGGCGTGCGGGGCGTCATGTACAGGGAATCTATGTGGATGTTCTGGGAGCTGCCCTTCCTGAGGTTGAGGCTGTTGCAGAGGACGGGGGGCTCGCCCAGGACGCCCTCGAGGACCCCGGCAAGGCCGGCCTCCAGGGCCAGCTCCCGGACCTCATCGCTCATCAGGTAGAGGTCGTTGATCT
>CAAGKR010398918.1_pt1 | contig 18407 bp, 19 predicted proteins | sample 2556971 | NCBI WGS metagenome assembly CAAGKR01 (sample SAMEA5207829, study PRJEB30636) | soil metagenome | biome: forest; feature: boreal; material: soil | place: USA | collected 2011-09 | depth 1 m | reverse complement strand
GGTCGCCTGAAGGCCTCGCTGCTGCTGTCGCAGAAGATCGACGGTCACACGATCTCGAGCACCAAGACGATCAAGATCGTCCCCGCCAAACACAAACACAAGAAGTGAGGTCACGGCAGAAAGCCGGGCGACGCTGAGCCCGGCTGCAGGATCGGCTGCCGCCGATGCTCGTGCTCACCGTGCTAGGCAAGTTCGTCGCCTCACGCTCTCGAAGGATTCCTCGGCCGCCTCGCCGACGGTCTCGACCAGCTCAGCCTCGAAGAACAACAGCGCATCCTGCATGCAGCTCGTCGTCGTGATACACACGAGCACGCGATGAGGAGCAGTGCACGCATATCTACCGTGGGAATCTCCTCCAGCCGTCGGCGCCTGCTCGTGTGGGCCGGCGGTGCTGTCGGTTTGGCGATAGCGCTCGTGCTTGCATTCAAGGCACTCGACGTAGAGTCTCGTGCCCACCACAGATCGCTTGCGCTATCGGTGGTCGTAAATGTCAATCGTCCCGGTGAACGCGTACCCCGAGACTTCCTCGGGCTGTCCTTTGAGATGTCCAGCCTGCGCTCGATAGTCCACGATGCCGACCGCGGAGATCTCGTCACGATGCTCCGTTCGCTCGGCTCGGGTGTGCTTCGCTTCGGTGGCGTCTCGGCCGACACCCAGGTGGCCTGGAGGGACGCCCACACGCCGCTACCCTCGTGGTCGTCGAAGGCGCTGACCGCCGGCGAGTTTCGAGGTCTCCGCAAGCTCGCTGCCAGAAGCGGTTGGCACGTTCTGCTGACGATCGGCCTCGCGCACTATGACCCGCGCGCGGCGGCTCGCGAGGCGGTTGCGGCGAAGCGGGCGCTTGGCGGGTGGCTCCTCGGGATTGAGTTGGGCAACGAGCCAGATGCTTACGGGCGGCACAGGCTGCGATCGGAGCCCTGGACGTTCTCGCGCTACGACGCGCAGGTGACGGCCTACCGCCGCGCGATCGAGCGGGCTGCGCCCGGCTTGCGGATCGTTGGCCCAGACGTCTCCGGGTCACTGATCTTCGAAAGCTGGGGACGCGACGCCGCGCTTCACCACGGGCCCGCCATGCTCACCGGGCACCACTATCCATTGGGCTGTCGCACGACGCCGGCGCCAACCGTCGCACGCCTGCTCAGCCCCCAGATTCGCCACGCCGAGGACGCTTCGCTGCATCGCTATGTCACCGTCTCCCGCCGAGGCGCGATCCGCTTTCGCCTCGACGAGGCAAACAGCGTGTCCTGTGGCGGTGAGGCCGGCATCAGCGACAAGTTCGCCTCGGCACTGTGGGCAGTGGACTATGTGGCTCACGCGATGGTGGCAGGAGCGGTGGGCATCAACCTGCAAGGCAACCCCGCCAACTGCAAGGGGTACACGCCACTGTGTGCCCCATCGTCGAAAGCTCTTAACGGCGTTGCGCTCACAGCTCGCCCGGAGTGGTACGCGCTGCTGCTGGCGAAGCTGCTCGTCGGCGATCGGCCGGTGCGAGCGAGCGTCTCCCCACATGCCGCGAATGTCGACGCCCTCGCATTTATGGGTTATGCCGGAAAGTTGCACGTGCTGATCGTCGACGACGAGTTCTCGAGTGCCAAGCGCATCGCGGTGACGTTGCATTTGGGACGCCACTATCGACATGCGATGGCACTCCTGCTAAGGGCTCCCTCGCCGTTCGCGACAGCGGGCGTGCGCTTGGGCGGTCGTGCGGTTGAGGGGAATGGCACGTGGCGAGCTCCCGCGCAACTCGAGCTTCGACCGAGTCGGGCTGGAACGATCTCGCTCGATCTCGCTCCAGCGAGCGCGACGCTCGTTACGGTGGCTCCCTGACTCCGTTTTCATGCGGCCGCCCTAGCTCCGCGGCAGCCATATCAGCGCTTAGGGCAGGGCACAGTCGGGTCGACTCTGACGGTTTCGCCGCTCAGAAACGTCACTTCGACTCGACCGGTAAAGCCGCCTTTGGGGCATTTCTTTGGCACGGTGCCGTAGGAGATCAGCTTTTTGCCGCGCTTGTAGGCGGCACCCACCTTGCCCTTGATCGAGAACACCGATGCGTATGGGGCTCCGGGGACCGTTTCCACGAGCGGCACGGGCACCGTGAGCTTGGGGCCGAACGGTGGAGGGGCGGTGGAGAGGCTGCCTACGGCCAGGACTTCAAGCTGTGCGGGTGAGTTGCCTTCCGTGTAGAACGCCAGTCCTCCGCCCGGGGCGAAGAACGCCTGGACGGTCGCTTTCTCGTTCACGCGCGTTCCGCCGAAGCTCACGACTCCGAGCACTTCGCCGGGGGGTCCGGCCACCGAGCGCTTCGGACACTTCTGCACTTCGTGGCTTTCGAGGGTAATCATCGGGCATGTGGCGAAGCCCTGTGTGTGCAGCTTCACGCCCGCGGGAAGCTCAACCACGACCTTCGTCACCGGCGAGGGAAAACCGCCGTATTCGGTGCCGCTGATCTTCAGTTCGGCTTCCAGTGCGGCCCCGGCGCCGAGGATGTTGCCGGTTCCCGGATAGGTCGGGCTGTGAGGCGAGCTCGGGTCGATCGGGATCGGCACGATCTTTGCCTTGACACTCACCGCCGGCGCGGCCGATGTCGTCGCCGTAAACGCAAGCGCCATCCATGCCACGCAACAGATCGTCAATGCACTTCGACTTGTGCCCCTCGCTCGCATCGTCGTCTCCCTCTTCGCTCGTGTTCCTAACGTTCCCCGGCTACAAGCATAGCCCCGCGAATTCGGCAAGCCAATACCGTTAGTCCGTGTCCGTCGCCCTCGACGCCGAGTTCCTCGATGTTCTCGGCCTGCGAACCCGTTATCTGGTGCGCGGATCGGGGCCGCCCGTGCTTGTGCTTCACGGTTGGGGCGCCTCGATCGAGGCCGTCTACCCGATCGTGACGGGCCTCGCTTCCGTGGCCACCGTATACGCGCTCGACCTGCCCGGCTTCGGCGAGAGCGACATGCCCACCGGGCCGTGGGGGGTTGAGGACTACCAGGCGCACGCGGTCGCCTTCATGGACGCGCTCCAGATCGAGGCGCCGGCGATCGTTGGGCACTCCAACGGCGGGCGCATCGCGATCCGGATGGCCTCTAGCGAACCGACTCGCGCGTCGCGGCTCGTCTTGGTCGACTCCGCCGGCATCCGCCCGAGACGCACCTTGCGCTGGTATCGCCGCGTCGGAATGGCCAAGGTGGGCAAGTATGCGGCACGCTTCCTCGGCGCTCCGGGGGCGCGCCTGCGCGCGCTGCTCGTCGGCAGAGCCGGCTCGGCCGACTACCTCGCGGCCGGAGCCATGCAGCCGACGCTCGTGCGGCTCGTAAACGCCGACCTGCGCCCATACATGTCGGGGATCGCGGTTCCCACGCTGCTCGTGTGGGGCTCGGAGGACTCGGACACACCGCTCTCGGCCGCGCGCGAGATGGAGCGCTTGATTCCCGACGCGGGTCTCGTCGTGCTCGAGGGCGCCGGCCACTACAGCTACCTGGACCAGCCCTCTCGCTTCGTGCGGATCGTGTCGCACTTCCTCGCGCCGCCTGTGCCAGCCGAGGAGGGTGGGGCGTCCGATCCCATGGAGGGCGGAGAGGCAGGACCACGAACTGCCGGAGAGGCCGGTGGAGAGGATGCCTCATGCGGCCTCCCCCCACGCGCGCGTGGGACGGCGCAAAAAGAGCAAGCCAACCCCGGAGCCCCAACCCCGGAGCACCTCGACGCCGAGCGGGACTCGTCGTGAGCGCGTTCGAGGGCGTCGCGACGGTCCTGGCCTTGCTTGCGCTCGCCGTCCGCCTCGCCGGCCGTCAGCACCGCCTGCTTCACCTCCTCCAACTCGAGCACTACGAGCCCGCCCGGCTGATGCTGTGGTTGCGCCGACGCGGCGAGCTCCTCGCCCCGCGCGAGCTGGTGGTCGTCGCGTTGTTGTTTCTTGCCGCGCTGGCGGCCTCGTCGTCGGGCTCCGGCTGGCTGTGTGGGGTGCTGCTGCTACTGGTCATCCCCCTCGCGGCGCTCGGTGTGGCCGACTGGCGGCGCGAGGCGCTCAAGCCGCTCGTTCTCACCGGCCGGGCGAAGCGTCTCCTCATGGTTGCGCTCGCGCCTTCTGTGCTGCTCGCGATCGCGGCCCTCGCGGTGAGCGTGGGTGGCGAGACGACCACGACCGCGCTGGCGATCCTGCTGGCGTTCGGCCTGCTATCGCTCGTTGGGGCTCCGTGGACGCTGCTTGGCGCAAACCTCGCCTTGCGCCCAGTCCAGGGCACGATCGATGGGCGCTATGTCCGGCGCGCGCAACGCTCGCTGCGTGAGTGGGAGCCCTTGGTGGTGGGGATCACGGGCAGCTACGGCAAGACCACCACCAAGTTCTGCATCGGGGCGGTGCTCGAGGCCGACCGTCCCACGCTCGTCACGCCGGAGAGCTACAACAGCTTCCTCGGGGTGATCCGCACGATCAACGAGCACCTGCGCGCGTCCCACCGCGCGTTTGTGGTGGAGATGGGAATGTTCCGTCGCGGGGACATCGCCGAGTTGTGCGACCTCGTGCATCCGACCGTCGGGGTGATCACGGCGATCGGCCCGATGCACCTCGAGCGACTCGGATCGATCGAGCAGATCGCCGCCGCCAAGGGCGAGCTGCTGGATGCGCTGCCCTCTGAGGGACACTTCGTCACGAACGCCAACGACCCGCGCTGCCTCGAGCTTGCGGCCCGCGCGACCGTGCCCGTCACCCTGTTTGGGATCGACGATCAAGAGACCCCGGCCGTGGACGCAGCGGCGCCACATAGCGCCCTGGCGCCGCCAAGAACGCCCCTCCTATCCAAAAAAAAAGCGGCACACGTGCAGGTCCTCGCGCGGGACATACGACTCGCTGACGGTCGCACTACGTTCAACCTCCACCTCGACGGCCCCGACAGCCTGCCGATCGCCGTCTCGGCCGGCCTGCTCGGGCGTCACAACGTCTCCAACCTGCTCGCCGCCGCCGCGGTGGGGCGTGTGCTCGAGATCCCCTCGGCGCGCATCGCCGAGGGACTTGCGCGTGTACGGGCCCCGGCGCACCGTCTGCATTCGATCCACAACCGCCGTGCGGGGATCGTGGTGATCGACGATGCCTACAACTCGAATCCAGAGGGCGCCGCCGCGGCCCTGGAGGTCCTGCGCGAGCACCCCGCCACTCGCCGTCTGCTCGTGACCCCGGGGATGGTGGAGCTCGGGGACTCCGAGGAGCAGTTCAACCGCCGCTTCGGCGAGCACGCGGGCGCGGTCTGCGATCTCGCGATCCTGGTCGGCCCGGCCCGCACCGTCCCGATTGGAGAAGGCCTGATCGCCGCCGGTCTCCACGCCACGAGCATCCACGTGGTGCGCGACATCGCCGAGGCCACCGCCCTGCTCGGGCGTCTCACGCGCGCCGGCGATGTCGTCCTGTTCGAGAACGACCTCCCCGACACCTACGCCGCATAAGGGCCTTCCGGGATGGGCCCTAAGCTACGACCCGTATGCCATCAAGCGGATTGAGGGTGGGCGTCGCCTTTGGCGGGCGCTCGGTGGAGCACGACGTCTCCATCGTCACGGGCCTCCAGGCTCTGAGCGTGCTCGAGGAGCGCCACTCGCCCGTGCCCATCTACATCGCCCGCAGCGGGCGCTGGTACACCGGGGAGGCGTTGCGCGAACTGTCGGCCTACCAGCCAGACCCCCCATCGCACCCTGAAGGGCACAAGCGGGGGACCACCCATCGCACCCTGAAGGGCACAAGCGGGGGGAACCCTGAAGGGCATACCCAGAGGGCACACGGCAAGCAGGCAGGCGGCGGCGATCCCGACGCCGAGGAGATTCACCTCGATCTGCATCGCGGCCGCTTGCTGCGGGCCGCGACCGGGGGGTCGTTGCTGCGCCCCCCATGGCGGGGGACAGGCTCGCGCCGCGCGGGTGGGCGGGGCAACCAATCGATCGAGCTGGACGTGGTCGTCCTGGCCACACACGGCACCCAGGGGGAGGACGGCTGCTTGCAGGGCGCCCTGGAGCTAGCTCGCCTCCCGTACGTGGGGCCGCCCGTCGGAGCGGCCGCCGCGGCGATGGACAAGGTCACGACGAAGGCTGTGCTCGCGCAGGCGGCCCTGCCTTCGCTCGGGCATCTCGCGCTGCGCCGCGAGGAGTGGGATATGGACAAAAGCGCTTGCCCCACGCGCGCGCGTGGGGCATTCGATTTCCCGATGTACGTCAAGCCCGCCTCGCTCGGCTCGAGCGTCGGGGTGAGCCGCTGCTCGAGCGACGCCGAGCTGCTCGACGCGCTCCAGTTGGGCTTTGAGCTCGATCGCGCCTGCATCGTCGAACCCTCCGTGGAGGGTGGCATCGAGGTCAACTGCGCCGTCGTCGGCCGTCCCGGCGTCGAGCCGCGCGCGTCGGTCTGCGAGCAGCCTGTCGCGGCCGAGAGCTTTCTCTCCTTCGAGGACAAGTACATGGGTGGCGCCAAGGGCTCGGGCATGAAGGGCGCCCAGCGCCTGATTCCGGCCCCGATCTCCGATGGGCTGACCGCGCAGGTGCAGGATCTGGCCAAGCGGGCCTTCACAGCGTTCGGGTGCGCAGGCGTGACTCGCGTGGACTTCCTGATCGATTCCTCCGAGCGGGTCTACATCAACGAGCTCAACACGATCCCCGGCTCGTTCTCGTTTTATCTGTGGGAGCCCGCCGGCGTGCCGTTTGCACGGCTGATGGACGATCTGATCGACCTTGCCCTTGACGAGCACCGGGAGAAGCTGCGCACGACGACCGTGTTCGCCACCAACCTGCTTGCCGAGCGCGCCTCCGGCCCGAAGATGGGGGATAAGGCGTGAACGGGCTGGGATGCGGTTGCTCAGAAATGGGTGCCCCCCACGCGCGCGTGGGGCAGGCCCAAGGGCGAGCATGAGCAACGGGCCGGCAATCGTCGCCATGGGTGGGCGCTCGCTCGAGCGCGAGATCTCGCTGCGCTCCGGCCATCGCGTCGAGCGGGCCCTGCGCTCGCTCGGCTACACCGTCCACGCGCTGGATGTCGATGGCGATTTCGTCGACCGCGTCATCGCCGAGCAGCCCCGCTTCGTGTTCGTCGCGATGCACGGACGCGGTGGCGAGGACGGCACCCTGCAAGACCTGCTCGAGACGCTCGGGGTGCCGTACACGGGCTCCGATCCACTCGCGAGCGCCCTGTGCATGGACAAGATGCTGTTCAAGCGGATGCTCCGCTTGCACGGCGTCCCGACGCCCGCCTTCCACAGCTTTAACGAGACCGCCTTCCGCGAGCTCGGCGGCGCGCGTACATTTCCGAGGCTGCTCGAGGAGCTCAAACTCCCGGCCGTGGTCAAGCCGGTCGCGCAGGGCTCGGCGATCGGGATCAAGTTCGTCGCGACCGCCGCTCAGCTCCCGAGCGCGATCCTCGGCGCGTTTGGCTATGGCGACCGCGTGCTGGTCGAGGAGCGCATCGTCGGGCGCGAGCTGGCCGTCACGATAGTGGACGCCGCCGGCCCTGCGCGGAGCCCGCGTGCGCTGCCGATCGTCGAGTTGTTCACGCCTGAAAGCTTCTACAGCTACGAAGCCCACTACACGATCGGCCAGTTGCGCATGGAGGCGCCCGCCGAGCTCACCGAGGAGGTGCGCATGCGGGTGGAACGGGTGGCGCTCGAGAGCTACACGCTGATGGGCTGTCGCGACTTCGCGCGCGTCGACTTGATCCTCGACGAGCACGAGCAGCCTCAGGTGCTCGAGATCAACACGATCCCCGGGCTCACCGAGACAGGGATCGCCACCGCGGCGGCCGAGGCCGCCGGGATGACATTCGCGGAGCTGGTCGCCGCGATCGTCGCGCGCGTCGTCGCGGCCTCCTGAGGCCCTATGCAGGCGGTGCGGTTTGACTCGCGAGGAGTTCCAACCGCACGATGATGTAGCGTTTTCACCAACAGACGATTGTGTTCCCGGAGATGTGGATGGCTGCTCTGTCCGAGCGTGCCGACGCGGGGTACCGAGAAACACATGGCCATGCGGCTTGGAACGAGGTGAGATCGCGATGCACGAAGACGACGAGCAGGAGGAGGGCACCACGAAGGGCGGCGCCGAGGGGGAGACTCCGGAGGCCTCCTCAACGACCCCCCCTGGTCCGCGAATCAAACCGACCCCCGATCCGCGCTTGTCGCGCTCGCTCGAATATGGGATTGCGATCTTGGAGTCGTTCTCGGGAGAGCGTCAAGCGCTCGGGATCGCCGAGATGGCTGACATCGTGGGGATCAGCCGCTCGACCACTCATCGCTATGCGATGACGCTCGTCGCGCTCGGCTTTCTGGAGCAGGACCCCAAGCGCCGGTATCGCTTGGCGCGGCACGCCGCCGGCCCCGGGGCATCGGCGATCGGGACGATTCGTCGGCTGATCCCCGCGCGAGCCGTGCTCGAAGAGCTGCGCGAGAAGACAGGTCACACGGTCAGCATGGGCGTGCTGGAAGGCGCGCGCGTCATCTACGTGCATAGGCTGCTGGGGCACCGCAGTGGCCAGTACGCGGTCGACGGAGACCTGGGAGTCGGGGCGCACATACCCGTGCACTGCACCGCGCTCGGCAAGGTCCTGTTGGCGAGCCTGTCCGACGCCGAGCGCCGCGAGCTGCTCGCGAGCATCGAGTTGGCGCGACACGGCCCGGGCACGATCACGGGAAAGAAGCAGCTCGCGGCAGAACTCGACCGGATCAGTCCTCGCGGAGTCGTGGTCAGCGACGAAGAGCATGCTCGCGGCGCGCGCTCGATTGCGGTGCTCGTGCCGCGTCCTCGCAGCGAGCACCCGCTCGCAATCGATGTCACCGTCCCCTCGGGCGCCTACACGGTCGACCGGCTCGTCAAGAGCATGGGGCCCAGCCTCAAGCGGGCAGCCCGGCTGATCTCGGGAGTGTGAGGGCGGTGTAGCACTCGCGGTGGTAGTAGGCGGCAGCCGGCCCCGTCTGAGAGTTGCTCATAGCCGCAGCATTTCGTGTCGCAGCGCGTAGTGCACGAGTTCCGCGCGCGTATCGAGCCCGAGCTTGCGGTGGATGCGGGCGCGGTGAGTCTCGATCGTACGGGGTGAGAGCCCGAGCTTTCGAGCGATCTCAACGCTCGTGTGGCCGAGCGCGATCAGGCGCAACACCTCGCGCTCGCGTGGGGTCAGCTTGTCCTTCTCGCCGGAGGGCTTGTCGCTCAGCTTGGTCACGATCGACGGGCTCACGTAATGCCTGCCGCGCGATGCGGCGCGCACGGCCGCCGGCAGATCCGAGTCGGCCATCTCCTTCAGCACGAGGCCCAGGGCGCCGTTGTCGAGCGCGCGCTTGGCAAATGCGGGATCGTCGTTCATCGTGAGCACCACGATGCGCGTGTCGCGTGCCTCGCGGTGCAGACGGCCGAGCGCCTGCACCGCGGAGCCCCTGTCGGGCATGCCCAGGTCGAGCACGAGCACATCCGGTCGCCGGGCGCGCACATGGTCCATCACCGACTGCAAGCTGTCGGTCTCGCAGATCACGTCGATGTCGGTTTCTCCGTCGAGCAGCACGCGCAGGCTCTTGCGCATTGCGGCATGATCGTCGGCCAACACGATCCTGATCGGGCCACCTGTCTCGGCGCCCGGCTTCGGGTCGGGCACGGACGCGAGGCGGAGCAATGGAAGCATGATATGACGCTAGTGCTCGCCCCCGACCTTTCCCAGCGGACAAATTCCCCTGTGGACGTGGCAAAGCACTGAGCTTCGCCCTTAGGCCCCTACGTCCGTTGCGCCCGGTAGTGCTCGCGCCAGATCAGCTTGTGGATCGGGATCCAGCGAGGAATGCTGCGCACCCCCGGGATGAACGGGATCAGGATGAACGCGAGGCTTAGGACGGTCATCGCGAGCACCACCAGGATGTCCGCGTTTTTAGAGCCTGAGAACGGTTCGATTTGATACCAGAACGTGTACAGCCACAGCCACGACTGGCCGGGATATGAGCCGGTCTCGTTCATCATGCCCCACTGCTTGCCGAGCAGGTGCTGCTTTTCAGCGCGTTCTTCGAGCACTTTGCCGTCGGCCAGGAACAGCAGCGGCTTGGTGTAGTCGGTTTGGAAGAACTGGCTGCTCCTGAGCAGGTTGCCTTCGAGGCCTCCCGTCTGGGCGAGGCCGAGCAGCGCTTCCATCATCCTCGGCACCGAACCGTATTCGCCCGCCGCGACCTTCAGCCCCCCGCTCGCGGTGACGGTCGCCTTTTCAAGTGCCTTCGCGTACGCTTCGCTCCACGCGAGCTGCTGCTTGGCGGGCGCGGCCTTGTACGTGGCGATCGCGCTCTGAAGCGCGGGATCGTTTTGGATTGTGGCGAGCGGTTCGAGCACGTATGCCTGTGCGGTGTCGATCGGGTGACTCACGCCGAGCCACTTCTGTGGGTAGAGGAAGGCCGCGTGCTGGCCTTCGGCCGCATGGTTGTAGGGCGGTCCGTATCCTGCGGTACCGCTCGTCCCGCCCAGCTCGCTGACGGCGGTTGTAGCGAAGTCGACAGGTGTCTGGCGCGACCACTGCGCGATCGTGCTCGGCGCCTCATCCGGCGAGGAGAACAGGATCGTGAGCACCACCGCGAGCAGCGTGATCGCACCGAGGGCTATGAACAGCTCCTTGACAAGATCGTAGTGGGCGTAGGGGCCTTTCCACTCCGGCGTTAGATCCCTGTACCGGCTCACGACCGCTCCTCCAGATCGAGCGGCGGGACGACTCCGTGGCGGCGCACGAGCAGGACGTGGGCCGCCGCCAGCCCCACGACCGCGATCGGGAACAGCAGCACATGCCAGCTATACATCTGGCCGAAGTTGGTCACGTTGAAGAAGGCGCCCGCGCCGATGGCGTTCATCGCGTCCTTCGCCTGAGTGGAGATCCACTGCGCGTCGAAGTTCTGCTGTGAGACGTAGCCGGTGAGTGCCGCGGGAATCGCGATCAGGAAGCTCACCGCGCCCGTCATCCACACGCGCGCCCGCCCGCCGCGCCAGGCGGCCATCCAGTACTTGCCCCACAGGTGAACCACCATCGTGAAGAAGAACAGCTCGACGGCCCACAGGTGAATCGAGTTGAAGAAGTGGCCGATCCCGGTGTCGTGCCACCAGGCAGGACCCTTGAGGCTGAGGATCGTCCCCGAGCCGACGATTACCATCAGCGCGGCAAGCGTGGCCACGCCGAACACGTAGATCCACGAGTCCACGTACGTCGGCTGCCCGTCGGGCAAGAGCTTCTCGGGCGGCAGCGCGCCGACGCCGGCTTCGCGGGTGCGTACCGTCCATGAGCGCTTGTTCGGTGGCGCCCCGACGCTCATGCGCCGCCTCCCTGCGCGCGAGCGGCCTGCCTGCGGGTTGCGCCGGGGAAGGGGAGCAGGATTGCCAGCACGAACACGAGGAGCATCAGGCAGATCACGAGGATGTTCGACACAGACATCTGGAAGAAGTGCCAGTGCACGACGTGCGCCGGATTGTTCAGGTTGAAGACTGCGCCCATCGGGTTCATGACTCGTTGCCTCCTGCTTGTTCGGGGCGCCTGTGTATGCGAGATCGTCGTCCAGCCATGGTGCGCATGGAGACTAGCGGTCCCTGTCGGTCGCAGAAAAACCTATGCTCGAGCGCACCCGAGCGCGTCCGTATTAACCACTCGCCGTTGCGCGGAAAGCCCCGATCCGTGTCGCCAAGCTCGCTCCCGATCCCGACTCCGTAGTTATCTGCAACACGGCGGCGGACTTACTCGGCTGCCGCACACCCCTTGCTTCCATAAGCTTGCCTCATGTCGACTGACCCAGCCTTCAAGGTGGTGATAGCGGGCGGCGGTGTGGCCGGCATGGAGGCCGCGCTCGCGTTGCGCAGCTTGGCCGGAGGTCGTGTGTCGATCGAAATGCTCGCGCCCGACCCTGAGTTCGTGTACCGCCCGATGAAGGTGCGCGAGCCGTTCGCATACGGCAACGCCAAGCGCTATCCGCTTGGGAAGCTGGTCGAGGGCATCGACGTGGACCTTCGTGAGGAGAGCTTCGCGTGGGTTGACGCCGCCGCGAGCGTCGCCTACACCGACGGCGGCGAGCCGCTCCCATACGACGCGCTGCTACTGGCGGTCGGCGCACGCATCCACACGCGCTACACGCACGCGTACACGATCGACGACAGACATCTCGACGACATCTTGCACGGGCTGCTGCAGGACATCGAAGGCGGCTATGTGACACGGCTCGCGTTCGTCATTCCGGGCAGGATGGCGTGGCAGCTGCCCGTGTACGAGCTGGCCTTGATGACGGCCGCACGGGCGCTGGAAACAGAGGCGACACTGTCGATCGCGATCGTCACCCCCGAGGACGCGCCGCTTGCGATCTTCGGCTCGGGTGCGAGCGACGCCGTGTCCAGACTGTTGCGTGAGGCGCAGATCGAGGTCATCGCCTCGGCGTACGCCGAGGTTCCACGGTGGGACACGGTCGTCGTGAACCCCGGCGACCGGAGCCTGGAGGTCGATCGCGTGGTCGCGCTGCCCGAGCTGTACGGGCCGGCGGTGCGCGGGCTGCCGGCGGCCGAGCACGGCTTCATCTCCATCGACGTGCACGCGCGCGTGCGTGGCGTGGAGCGGGTTTACGCCGCCGGGGACGCAACCGACTTCGCGATCAAGCATGGGGGCATCTCCGCCCAGCAGGCGGACGCCGCCGCTGAGGCGATCGCGGCGCTCGCCGGCGCGCCGGTCGAGCCGCAACCGTTTCACCCGACGATCTACGGGATGCTGCTCACCGGCGGCTCCCCTCAATACATGCGCGCGCGAATCAGCGGTGGCGAGGGCTTCAGCTCGGAGGTCTCGGCGGACCCGCTGTGGTCTCCTTCGCGGAAGATCGTCGCGAAGTACCTGGCGCCGCACTTGGAGCAGTACGAGGCGCGGTGCGCGTAGGGATACTCACGGGCGGCGGCGACTGCCCGGGCCTGAACGCGGCGATCCGCGCGATCGTGCGCCGCGGCCACGGCGAGGGGGCAAACAACTTCGTCGGCTTTCGCTACGGTTGGGCGGGCGTGCTCGAGCGCGACGTGGTGGAGCTCACGCGCGAGAGCACCGCCGGGATATTGCCGCGTGGGGGCACGATCCTCGGCACCTCGCGCACCAACCCGCTCGACGGGCGAGCGGGGGGGATGGAAAGGATTAACGACACGTTCCAGGGAGAGGGACTGGATGCTCTGATACCCATAGGCGGCGAGGACACTCTCGGCGTGGCACTGCGCCTTGCGCAGGAGGGTCTGCCCGTGGTGGGGGTGCCGAAGACGATCGACAACGACATCGGGGGCACCGACGTCACGTTCGGATTCCATACCGCGGTACAGATCGCGACCGATGCGATCGACCGCCTGCACACGACCGCCGAGTCCCACAACCGCGTGATGGTCGTCGAGGCGATGGGCCGTCACGCCGGCTGGATCGCAACTTATGCCGGGATTGCCGGCGGGGCGGATGCGATCCTCGTGCCCGAGCGCCCGTTTGACATAGAGGAGCTGTGCGCGCGACTTCGCCGTCGCCATGGCGCCGGGATCACGTTCTCGATAGTGGTCGTATCCGAGGGGGCCATCCCGCGCGAGGGCGGTGCGATGACGCTCGCCGACGAGCACGCCACCGACGAGTTCGGGCACGTGCGCCTCGGGGGCATCGGCGTCGAGCTGGCCCACGAGCTCGAGGCGCTGACCGGGTATGAGACGCGCGCCACGATCCTTGGGCATGTGCAGCGCGGGGGGACGCCGACGGCGTATGACCGCGTACTGGCCACGCGCTTCGGCGTGGCGGCGATGGACGCCGCGGCCGCGGGGCGCTTCGGGCAGATGGTGGCGTTGCGTGGGCCCGACATCGTCGAGGTCGGCTTGGGCGAGGCGCTGGCCGAGCCGAAGCTGCTCGACCCGCGCCTGTTCGAGACCGCCCAAGTCTTCTTCGGCTGAGGCGCCTTCGAGGCTCGAGGTGCTGTGGGGCTATTGCGGACCAGCCGTGGCCTGGCGAGAGCCGTCCGCTCCCGACATGCGCTTAATCGGGAAGCTTGCCTCGACGGTGGTTCCCTTGCCGGGCGAGGATTTGACCTGCAAGCTCCCGTCGAGCAACTGAACGCGCTCGTACATTCCCAGCAAGCCGAAGCCGTCGGTGTGCTCGGAGGGGTCGAAGCCGCTGCCGTCGTCGCGCACGTTCACCCAAACGTCTGTCTCGTCCTCGTGAACCTCCACGACGGCCCTCTTGGCGCTACCGTGCTTGGCCGCGTTGGTGAGCGCCTCCTGCACGATCCGGTACATCGCCGTCTCGACCTCCGTCGGGTAGCGCTTGCGCTCACGGCCCTGCTCGCCGGCCAGGTCGATGCTCACGTCGACGTCGATGCCCTGACGCTCGGCGCGTTCGCAGAGCGCCTGGATCGCCGCGGCGGCTCCGAGTTCGTCGAGCGAGGCGGGGCGCAGGTCGGTGATCAGCGCGCGCAGATTCGTGATCCCTTCCTCGAGATGGTCGATCGCGCTGGTGACAGCCTGCTCGAGCGTCTCGGGCTTGCCAGAGCGCTTGGCGGTGGAGAGGCCGACGCGCAGCGCTGAGAGGCTTTGGAGGGTGTCGTCGTGGAGCTCGCGCGCCCAGCGCTGGCGTTCGGCCTCGGCGGCGGCGAGGCGCTGGCGCTGGCGCTCGGAGGCAACGGACTGGGCGGTGGCCACCGCGGTGGCGGCGCTCGCCGCGAACGCCTCCAGCAGGCGCTCGTCGTCGGTCGTGAACTCGGGTCCGTTGTGGAGGCGATCGATAGCTACGAGCACGCCGTATGAGTGGTTTTGAAAGACGAGCGGCACGATCAGCCCGCCCTGTGCCTCGACGCCGAGGGTGCCGAGGCCGTGTTCGTCAAAGCGGGCGCGGGTGAGCGGTTCCTGCAAGCGTTGGGCACGTCGCGTGCGCAGCGCGGCGCTTGCGCCCGAGTCCTCGAGCGGCATGTGCTTGCCCAGTAGTGCGGCGGGGAGCTCCCCGGCCCCGGCCGACACCACGAGCCGACCGCGCTGCACGAGCTCGATCACGAGCAGGCGCGCGTCGATGAGCGCACGCCCCCGCTTGGCGACCAGCTCGAGGATCACGTCGAGGTCGGTCTCCGCTCCCACGGCGCGTGCTATCTGGGTGGTGGCGTTGAGTGCGGCGACGGTACGCTCCAGCTCGTCGCGGTGCTCTCTGGCGCCGGTGTAGCGGCGCGCGTGGTCGATCGCGAAGCCGGCGAGCTCGGAGAGCATCGTCACGGCCTCCTCGTCGGCGTCGCTGAACTGCTCGCCGTGCTGCTTCTCGGTCAGGTAGAGGTTTCCGAACGGGGTGCCCTCGATCAGGATCGGCACCCCGAGGAAGCTCTGCATCGGCGGGTGGCCGTGCGGGAAGCCGTAGGAGCGTGGGTGTTCGCTGATGTCGGCCAGTCGCAGCACCGCCGGATGCTGGATCAGCTCGCCCAGCACGCCGCGCCCGCGCGGGAGGTCCCCGATCGCCTCGCGTTCGGCCTCGTCGATCCCGACCGTGAGGAAGCGCTCCAACTCGGTTCGCGAGTTGCTGAGAACGCCGAGCGCCGCGTAGCGGGCGCCGGTCAGCTCGCGGGCGGACTCGAGCACGCGGTTGAGCACCACGTCGACGTCGAGCTCGGACAGCACGCTGCGAGCGATGTCGAGCACCCCGCGTGCGGTCTGATCCATCAGCCCCGCCTCGCACGGCAAGATAGTCGCTGACGCATAACGCTGGACAGCGTCGGCGCTGCTCTATTCGATGTCACGGCCAGCCACACGCTGCTCACGTTCATGTCTGCTGCGGCCCCTCAGTCACCACTGATGGTTTCGCATACCCGACACGGAAGCTTAGCGCAGAATGCCACAAACTCTGTGTAACTCGTTGGTGCGATCGATTCTAAGACTCGGAAATCCGGGGGGTGGCGAAGAGGAGGACATCGCCCCCTCACCCCGCGCTTGTCCCACCACACTGCCTGCCGCTGAGGGCTGTGGCCGTGACCGCGTGCGCTACCCCTTGAACGTCGAGGCGCCGCGATCGCCAAACGGATCGTCGCGGTCGCGCACCGCCTCGCGGAAGCCCGCCTGCATCGCGCGCTGCTGGAATGCGTAGCCCTCGGCGGTGTGGCGTGCGGCGCCGTCGAGCAGCGTGCCGAGCGCCTGCGTCGAGTGGAGACCCTGGGCGTAGAGCGACTGGTTGACCAGCAGCTTCATCATGCGCAGCTGGTTGACGGGCACGCGCGCGATCCGCTCCAAGAGGATCTCTGTGCGCTCGTCGAGCTGCTCGGGTGCGGGCGCCTCGATCGCAAGGCCCCACTCGAGCGCCTCGATGCCTGACAGCGAGTCGCCGGTGAACAGCAGGCGCTTGGCGCGCTGGGGCCCGAGCCTGTGCATCCACATCGAGGTCGTTGGCGAGCCCCACACGCGTGCGGGGGGATAGCCGATCTTTGCGTCGGCGGCGATCGTGAGCAGGTCCGAGCACAGCGCCATGTCGGTGCCGCCGGCGACGCAGAATCCGTGCACCTTGCACACGACGGGCTTGCCGCAGTGAAACAGCGACATGAAGGCCCTCACGTTGCGGCTCATCATCGCGTAGTCCACCATCGGGTCCCACGTGCCTGAGGGGTCGTGGTTAGCGGCCATCACGGCTGGATCGAGTGGGGAGCCAGGCGGCGCTTGGGGGTTGTGGGACTCGACCGGTGAGCCGGACGGGGAGGCCCGGTGCTCATCGCCTGGGCGGCCCTGGCCCTCGGCGCTCTCCACGAGGTCATACCCGCCGCAGAAGCCCTTGCCGTTGCCGCACAACAGGATCGCGTGGACCGCGGGATCGAGGTCGGCTTGCTCGACGCACTGCTCGAGCTCGGTCACAAGGCGACGCGTGATGCCGTTGCCGCGCTCAGGGCGGTCGAGGGTGATGCGGGCTATGCGCTCGGTGGCTTGGTAGGTGAGGGTCTGTAGTGCGCTCAAGGAAAGTTCCAGGTCCCCAATGCTAAGCGGAAGGGGGGGGATTCGAACCCCCGAGACGAGGTTCGCCCGCCTGCCGGTTTTCAAGACCGGTGCATTCAACCGCTCTGCCACCCTTCCATGCGCGGAAACGGGAAGGCTAGTCGATTCGCGGCTGGCTCAGTCGTAATCGTGACATGCGTGGACTCGGGCAGCTCGTGAGCTCCACATTCACGGGCTTTGCCACTTGGATCGGTGAACGAGCCGAGCGTGCGATACCGGCCGAGGAGGCCACGGCGATCGCCGTTTTCGGACTCGGGTCACTGCTCTCCTCCCGCCTGCTCCGCCACGTCCTCGGCATCCCCGCCCAGGTCGATGATGAGACGCTGGTCGACACCTGGGTAAAGATGATGGCCACGGCCCTGGCCGAACCCACGCCCTAATAAACGGCGACTCCCACGAGCCCGGTTGTCGGGTTGGGATGAGTGATATGCGAGAAGCCGCACGGAGACCGGCCAAGGAGCAGTATCTCGTAGCACTGCAGTTCAAGCACCACGCGCCCCGGCCGTGAGCCGTTCCATACGGCCCAACGCACTCGCTACGATGTGGGGACCATGAAGGTCACCGAAACAGCAGCCGGCACGCCCGTCGTCGAGCGCACCAAGGAGGAGTACGCCGCGTATCTGGAGCGCCAGGTTCAGCGCGAGATTGGCATGTCGGTCGCGGAGTTCAGGCGGGCCTACGCGGTGGGCGAGCGCGAGCTCGACGACGGCGACGTGGCCGTCGACTATCTCGTCAGTCTGCTCCGCATCGGTCAGAACGGGCAGAGCCCTGCCGCGTAGGGTCGCGCAGGGCCTCGCCGATGCTCTGAACGAAGTCCTGAACCGGACTGTCAGCGACTCGCGCCTGTCGGTGACGCCGATCGACGGCTATCCCGATGCCTTCAAATTGACACGGCTCGTCAACGACGACGATGCGCCGCTTGAGCTGGATGGCATGGCGGCGCGCCTGTTCGTACAGCAGGTCGTTGTGGTTGAGAATGGCAGCTGTAAAACGGAGTCCTATGTCTATCGGCTGCAAGGCCGACGCGTCGACTCGTTCCTGGCTTGTTCGCTGGGACTATCGCCGTGACCCGCCCCGGGCGGACTACTTGTATCCGCGAGCGCATGTGCACGTCAACGGGACGTTCTCTGATGGGGAGCCGATCACCCACCTGCATATTCCCACCGGCCGCCTCTCGCTCGAGCTCGTCATAAGGCACCTGATCACCGACTGGGGCGTGAAGCCACGAACCGATGATTGGGAAACCATTCTTGACGAGTCGGTCGCGGGCTTCGACTAACCCCGGAAGATCGATTGAGCTTGTGTCTAGCTATTTGCCCCGGACAAAACCGCGGCTGCTGTTCTTCGGCGACTCCCTCGGCGCCGTCGATAGTCTCCCATCCGTCATGTGGGACGGATTGGCCAGGCGCCTTGAGGGCGAGATCGTCGTGCTGGAGCCGCTACAGGCTCATCACGAG
>CAAGKR010202360.1_pt1 | contig 18420 bp, 21 predicted proteins | sample 2556971 | NCBI WGS metagenome assembly CAAGKR01 (sample SAMEA5207829, study PRJEB30636) | soil metagenome | biome: forest; feature: boreal; material: soil | place: USA | collected 2011-09 | depth 1 m | reverse complement strand
CTCTTTCCTCAGGCATGTCTCGTGCAGTGCAGGAGCCACGCCATCGTTAGCGCGGATCAATTCAACGTTCGGCAATCCCATGCGCTATCACCTAGTCGTCGCCGCTGTCATTTGCGCTTTCGTCGCCAAATCTGAGTCGGCTCAGGGCATCACGTTTCGCTACGATCACTCAGTCGCAGTCAAAGATCTTGCGGAAGAGGACGGTCAAGGCGCGACGCTTTCATCACCGAAACTCATTGCGCTTCCGCCGTTTCCTCCTGAGGCACTCATTGCCTGGGCCGGCGGAGAAGCGGTCGTTCGGTTTCATGTGGCCCAGGACGGAACGATTTCGGAAGTTAAGCTCATTTCGGCGTCCGCAGGCATATTCGGTCAGGCGTCGCTCTCGGCCGTTGCGAAATGGCGTTTTGGCAACCCTGTAATCCTCAAATCAGGAGCCGCAACCCAATTGTGGGCTCGTTGTCGGCTGGTATTCCTCGTCGGATGACTAGCGTCTTTATGCCGAACCAATCATCGCATCCGACGGCTTTTTCAGGCACGTCTCGTGCGGAGCACGATCCGCGCCTTCATTACCGCGGATAATTTCAACGTTCGGTAGCCCCAATCCCCATGAAAAATATCCTCGGTTGGAGAATCATCGTCATAGTTGGAATGTTGACTGCCAGCGCAGCGGGCGCATTGGCGAGCGAGCCCACGAAGGAGGACTCGGTCTTTTCAGCAAAGCTCCTCGCGGCTATTCAGAACTCGGACTACGATGCGTTTGTTGCCGACGGCACCGACGCGTTTCACGGCATAACCAAGGATCAGTTCACCGCTGTTTCCGGCGCGTTAGGCCCCAAACTCAAGTCGGCACAGGTTACCTTTCTTGGCGAGCTTAAGCAACATGGGTACCGGGTGACCCTTTGGAAGTTATCGTTTGTGGACGGAAGTGATGACGCCCTCGCAACTTTGAGTGTTAAGGACGGAAAGGTCGGAGGTTATTGGATAAAATGAGCAAGCTACCGAACCAATCAACGGATCCGACGTTCGCCTCAGGCACGCCTGGTGCGGGGCACCAGTCGCGCCATCCTTAACGCGGATCAATTCAACGTTAGACGATATGATGTCCCGCTGGAGAAACGATTCGTTCCTGTTGATGGCCACACCGGTTGTCGCGGCCCTCTTTCAATTCCTTGTTTTGGCGTACGCGACCTTAAATCAGACAGCCAAGGAACCTGCAAATTGGCTATTCGGGCTACTGTTCGCGGTGGCGCTCTTGTTGCCAGCGATCTCGATTCCCGCCTTCATGATGTCGCTTCGCCAGTTCCGAGCCAAGAAACAGCGCGGCGTCAGTATCGTGGCATGCGTCTTGAATGGGGCGTACGCAGCGCTGCTTTTTGTTGGAGTCCTCGCTATCGTCGTACCGTTTCTCAGTCATGCGAACCGGTAACACGTCTAACCAATCATCGGATCCGACGTTTTCCTCGGGCACGTCTCGTGCGAGGCACGAGCTGCGCCATCGTTAACGCGGATCAATTCAACGTTAGAGTCCCGGCCAAACCCTGTAACCTCCAGTGATGCGGTTTCTTATTCTTTTCTTTGTTTTTGGTATGCCTGTTTATTCACAGGAGCAACCGGGGACCTCCATCAAAATGCCAGTCGAATCGAGGGCATGGCAGAAGCGAAGATTTGAATCACAAAAAATATTAACTGCCGGTCTTAACAATCCTGGTGACCCGAAGGCCAATATCGCTCTGGACGAATTGTTGACCGACTATGAGAATCACATTTTGACAAGAACACCCTTGGAGAATCTCGATCTTATAGGGCGTTTTTACATCCCTAAAGATGGCGTGGAAAAATGTCTGCCCGTCGTTGTGCTGAATTGCGTTTTAGGATGGTATGATGCTTTGCGCTTTGCATCTGAGTCGGGTCGCGCCGAAATACTGAATAACGAGCGTATGTTTGGAATGGTATATCTCCTGGGCGGCGAAAAGGCCAAACTGGCTATTATGAAGCTTGCGAGCGAAAATCCGGGTAGAATTAAGATATTGGTCGAACAGGGAATGGGATTTGCAGAGAAATTTAGGAATACGACCAATTATGATAGGCGCTGGCCCAACGCATTTGGGCTTGAGCGAATGATAGATGCGATGGGTGGAAACAGTGAGGCAAAGTTGCTTCCAAAAGGCGACTGGGACAAAGCATGGATGGAGGCAAAGAGCAAAGTCACGACCTACTATGGCGTTCAATAAAGAGATAATTATTTTCGTGGAGGACTCTAACCAATCAACGGATCCGACGCCCTAGGCGCGGATCAATTCAACGTTCGAAAAGCAGTTGACGAAAGGTATCAATAGTGTACGAAAGGTACACCATCATGAAATTCGTCGAAATCCCGGAAGAGCTGGAATCTGTCTTTGGAGAGCATCCGACAGGTTCGCGGATGTATTTCAAATCGGGCCCACAAGAGGAGGCGGGTGCTTGGGCTGATGCCGTTTTTGCCGTTGCGGGCCCGGCTGTGACGCGGGGCGCTGTTTCACTTTATGCTCCGGTGGGTCGCGCTGCGGTGCATAAGCGGCTGAAGGAAGGGCGCCTGACGGGATTCTTCTACGAGATTACGCACAGGAAACGGACACTATTTGGCGGATCAAGGGATGTTCGGGAGTTGGACGTCGCATTGATCCCAGTCAGTGAGTGCCAAGCATGGGGCGAGGAATTGAAGGCCATAGCATTGGCCCGAGGGAAAGTCACTCGGGCGGAGCTAGAGGGCGACATTCCAGACTGGCATGGTGAGTTTCTGGATTGGCAGGTCCGGGAATCGCGTCGAAAGGCGAGGGAGTCCGACAAGGGCAACGCGCGGTCATTACTGCAAAAGACAAAACTATGAGTGAGCCCAATATGATTCTTTCGACTGCTAAGGTACAGGCGGCCGCAATCGGTGTCTGTCCGTGGACGATTTTCGCTATGCGAAAGGCGGGCCGTGAGTTAAGGGACCCTCTCGGACGTTTTACGACGCGCGCTTGGCTAATGGGCTGGCTTCGACGGCATCCGGAATTTGTGGCGTCCCATTACCTTGGAAAAACTTCAAAGCTTCGGTGCATCGCGTCAGGTCAGCGGCCTGTAGTCTCTGGTAAATGCGATGCACCGTCTGATCTGCATGCCCCACATATGCCATAGCTTGCTGAATCGGTACTCCGTCCCGTGCCATCCGTGTAATAGCGGTCACTCTCGTGCAGTGGAATGAAGCTTTCGGGCAGATTCCCTTCCATCCTCTTTCCGGTCGGCCCTTAAAGAACCAATGCCACTCTTTTGTGCACATCGGGGGAAGTACGCAGGTCCGTTCAGCGCCGGCAGACCGCAATGCCCGAATCAAGGGAACAAGACCTGGATGAAGCAGAGTTGCGAAGACTTTGTGTCTCTTGGCGTGAAAAGTGATGCGATTAGCGTCTTCGTCGATATCGGAGAGAAGGACGCTGGTCTCGCTGACTCGGCATCCTTGGCAAAGGCCTATTTCAAAGCAGATCGTCATCCACCGGTCTTTGAATGGGAGGGGCCCTTCCTTACTCGTGAGGGCTTCGCGAATGCTTGCGATATCGCTATCAGTAAGTTCGGGTTTCTCTGCGGCCTTGTCTTTCTTGATTCCCATGCGTTCAAGGGGATTCGCGAAAATGAAATCACGATGGACCGCTTCTCGCATGACTCGCGACATGAGACTCAACTCCATTCGGGCAGTGTTGTGCGAGGGGTGTTTCTTCGAAGCCCTCTTAACCTGGCTAGTGCGCCAAGGCATGTAGTCGTAGGCGAGCAAGTAGGTCATACCCTGAGGGCCGTGAATCTTCTTTTCGGCAAGATAGGCATCGAGCCAATGCCAACGGCCAAGTTCGGATTTGAGGCTAAGCGGGCTATTACGGTGCTTCATTCGCAGCCAATCGGGAACCCAGGTGGCCCACCGAGAGGTCGGTGCAAGCTGTCTAGAGGCCCTTGCGTCGGCGGAAAGCTCTCGGGCTATGGCAAGGGCGCGCTTGAAGCCTTGAGGGTCTTCTCGGCGGTGTTTCGTGCCCTTGGCGCGCCATTTCATGCGTTCGGGGCACCAGTACTTGATCCACCAATACGGGGAATCTTTGCGGGGGTAAACGGATGTATCGGTTAGATTCATGAGCGTAACCAAACGTAGCTGGGGGTACTTTCCAAGAACAAAGATCACTCGTAAATCACTAATGATTACCAACATACACCAACACTGCGCGTTAATCGGGGTTCGATTCCCCGCACCCGCACCACCGGATCGTCAGCCAGAGCCGAAAAATGGGTTATTGTCCGGATCAATTGAACATTGGGCCGCTGAATCTTGAACACACGACATAAGTTGACGTTCGCCGCTGGGTCCATCTTCGCCGCTTCGTATTTCCTGCCTGCGATGGACAACTCGTCCGGATTTGCGTGCCTGCAAGATTGCTGGCGGGTTTTTACTCGGTCCGACACCAGCCATACATTATCTTTCGGAGCCTGGTTATATTATTCGGGATTCTTAGCGGCGAACGCCGCCTTTATCGTTCTTTTTGGTGCCATGCTATTCTTTGCTCCCTATTCACGGTTACGAATGTGGATTGCCACGGCCTCACTGCTCCAAGTGACATCGTGGCTCGTCGTGAATCTTGTGGGTGTAATGCATGGGGAGGAGTTTGCGATAAGGGCCGGATATTTTCTTTGGTTAATCTCGTTCGTGCTGCTTGTGGACGCCCACGTCATACGAGACGACGGGCTGCACTAGTCGACGGGCCTGCCGCCATAGGCGTGCATCAATTCAACACTGGGCACGCGATGTTTTCCGAGCATCGAGCTCTGTGGACCTACCAGCAGTAAGGCTGGCTTCAACTTCATTTGCCACGGTGCCCAGTGCCTAGCCGAAGAACTCTGGTAATGCCGAAGTCGTTCCGATGCTGAGCGCGGATCGCCGCAACGTTAGAGCCGACACGTCTCGATTCGTTTCAAAGCCACTTTGAGGAGACCGCTTTGCTCGGAGGTTCGATAGCGCTTGGCACGTTGCGAGCAATGTGGCTCAAATTCAGAATGAGTTATCGGACGAAGGCGGAATATTACATACAAGGCATAACGAAGGGTTTCGTCGATGCGTCCGAGGTCATCGCGTGGTCGGATGAAGTGATTGTCGGAGCGTCGAAGACCGAGGACTGGATGCTCGAAATCTCCAGTTGCGGACCGGAGGATCGGATGGCCGTATTGGGCCACTTGAACACCATCAAAGGTGATGTCGACCCAATTGAGCTAGCAGAGCTGTTAAAGGCAAAGGGAGTGGCTTGATCAATCGGTCGGCAGCCCGATGAAAATGAAATCGGCAGGGACCGGCCTCGTCGTCCTCGCATTGGGCTTTGGGGGCGGGTGGCTTTGGCGGGGGATGTTCTTGAATCACGCCGATCTCGGACGGATCGATTCCGCACTCGAGCAAGATCACGCCAGAGAACCGCCAGCGGTCTCTGACAAGAGACCCGCGAACGGCATGGTGGTGCCGGATTTTCCGTCTGCCGTGGGGGCCCAGCACCGTGCCTCGGTTGAACGATTGAACACCCTCACCTGGGGCAAGCAGAAAGGACTGCCGATTGGCGTCAATGTGTTCTCCAACGACGCGCTCGATGCGATCTTTGCGAGCGTCTATGACCTGTCGCCCAGTGAAATTAATGCCCTCAACGCGGCAATTCGCGCCGCCAAGGAGAAATTATTCGCGATCGCCGTTCAGCAAGCAAAGGTCGAACCGAGTGGCGATGGGTCTCGCTTTGTCGTGGAAGTGCCGTCGACAACCGATCAGGGGGGCACGATTTATGATGGCCTGTTGAGGACCTTTGCGGACGTGCTTGGACCCGATCGGTTCCAGAGCTTCAATGAGTTATCGGGGACTAACTTTGAAAGCGGGTTCGGCGCCTTTGGATTGGCAAACACCCGCTATGAATTGACCGTTTCCGACACGACATCCCCGACTGGCACTCCGCTCTACAAGGTATTGGTGTCCTCAACGCTTCCTGGCTCTCAAACAACATCGACGGGCTTGCTTTCGTTCGACGAGGTCGGAACCTACTATCCGCTGTTGGGCCATTTCGTTCCCCCGGGGTTTCAGTCGCATCGGGGCGCTAACTAGGGGAGGCCGTCGGTACCAACGTCCGGGTTCGCCGCGCCGCACGGGAAACGTGGGTCGCCGGCGGGGCCCGGAGGTTAAATCCCTCGGGCGGACAGGACTGGAATGAATGTTGTCAGCAGGCTGATGACCGCCTGGACGACAGCCAAGATGACAAGGGGACGATAACGGATGGATATCGTGCCGGTCTTGACCTGGGAATTGGCCAGGAGCGCGAGCCATGAGATGAGAAAAACGAGAATGGGCGGTTCAAAGTAGCGCTGAAAATCCAGCCGGTTCAGCGCGCATGTGACCAGCCATGACGACACTGCCGCCAGCCACAGCATCGCCGGGAATGAGCCGCAGGAGCGGCACAGGCGGCGCGCCATCACCACCACCAGCACGCCGCCCGCGGCGGAGCCGGCCACCACGAGAACCGAACGGCCCCACAGCGACGGCGCGCGCTCAACGAGAATCCAAAAATAACCACCCCACCGGCCCTCCGAGCGGTCCATCCCGTTGGGTGCGATGATCGCCGCAAGGAGTCCCACGGCGGCCCCGCACGCAGCCTCCTTGCTCCTGACGAGGCCGAAGAGGTCCGACGGCGATTCGACCGACAGGATGTAGAAAATTCCGAAGACTCCGAAAATCGACAGCGCGCAGGCAACGCTGGCCGGATGAATGCCGGCGTCGTGCATCCCCTGCCAGGCGGGCGGCACGAAACCGGCCCAAGCATGAAGGAGCCACACTAGCGCCGCGAGGGGAGGGACAAGGGCAAGCCATGCCAGGACCCGGAAGAAAGGCGTCGGCCTGGGCCTGTCCGGCGCCGCCCCAAAAAGGGCGGCGCATCCGATCGGCACGATCAGCCATGCATAGAGCTGCCGCGTGAATATTGCCGCGGCCGCGGACAGTCCCGCAGGGGCAGCCCACCTCGTGTTCTCAGAACACTTCCACAGGGCGAGCAACGAGGCGCAAGACCAGAAGAGCGCGGCATTGTCGGTGACCACCCACGCCGCTGACTTGATGAAAAAATTGGACGCGGCAAGGGGGAGGATCGCGACGCAGGCCCCCAACCCCCGCGGCGAGCTGAACATCAGCAGGAGCAGCCCAAGCGCCGCCGCGCTTATCCCGATCGTGATGAGCCGGAACGTTAGGGGGGCACTGCCGGTCAGCCTGGATTCGCCCGCCAGGAAATAGGCATATCCGGGACTCGTCGCGGACATGGAGTCTCCCGCCAGATCGATCGCGGGCCAGTGCGCGTCGATCCGCGCAATCGAGGGAAGGTAATAGGCCCTTTCGTCCTCGCCGAAGTTGCCGCTCTTCACCGACAGGGACAGCGGCAGGCACGCGAGGCAAAAGAGGACCAGCATCAAGCCAGGGACGATCGGTCGACTCATCAGTCCGTCGATTGGGATCGGGCTCCCGGCGCCACGCAAGCCTCTAGCCCCGAAAGGAAACATTCGAGGGCTGTCGAAAAAGGGCTTGATAATGTCACTAGATTAGACATGTCTAATTTTATGGCTCTTCCGATCCGACCCCTGGTCCTCGCCTCCGCCTTCCAGGCAACCGACATCCTCGGATGGCTCTTCACCCTCGGCCTGGCCGGCTCGGTCTGGCAGGGCATCAAGCACGCGCAGCGCGCCTACCGGGCTCAGGACAAACAGGACAAGCTGGAGGAGGCCGCGTGGGCCATCGGGATTCCCGCCATCTCCGCCGGCGTATATTGGTTCTCGATTCGGATCGGGATCATCAACCCCGTCTGGACACTCGGCACCCTTCCCGCCTGGTAGGCCCGCAATTTCCCGCCGTGCACATCGAAACCGAGGAGCCGTCGCTCCCCTATACGCCGAGCAACACCGGCAGGAAGGCGCGGGTGGGGTACCTTGGATTCGACGGCGTGGGGTTCAACGACCTCTGGCCGCTCTTTGCCGGTCTCCTCCTCAGCATCGCCCTCGCGCTGAAGTTATTCATCGGCGACGGGCTCGACGGAAACGGCTGGCTTGCGAAGACGTTCGTCGCGGCAATCCCGTTCTGCGCCGGATTCGGCTACTTGCGCCTGCTGGTCGTTGGGAAGCCCCCTCATTTCAAGGGCGACCTGTGGTCGACAGCCCTCGGCCTGCGCCTGGACTTCACAGATCCGCGCTGGAGGGCGTTCCCGCTCTGGCCACGCATCGTGCTTGACGCGGCCGCCGCGTCCGGGCCGGCCCGGGCGGCGGACCTGCGCCACCCGCTGACCCCACCGAAAGGCTGACGATGTCCCGGACGTTTCCCGTGGGTTGGTTCGAGCGCGACATGCTCTGGTGGGGACAGGCGCTCGACGCGCGCGCCTGCCTTTCCCGCGGGGCAAGGGTCGAGGTGCCGGACTTGCGAAGCGCCGACAACCGCACGATCCTGGACCTCCGGCGCCAGAACGCCCATCTTCTGGCAATGGTCGGGGCGGCGGCCTCGCTCCAGGTCCACTGGACCGTGGAGGACGACTTCGGGCCCGCGCTCGACGCGTATTCCGAAAGGAAGCACGGAGGCTCGCCGTGGTGCCGCAGGACCTGCGCCGTCAGGCGGGCGTACTACGAGCACCGGATCGCCGAGGGCAGCCTGCGGCGCGAGCGGGTTCATGTGTACGTCGGCAGGCGCTGCAGCGGGCTCACCGCCCGGGACGTGCGCACGGTCGCCTCGTGCGAGGCATTCCTGAGGCAGTCCGCGTCGGGCCTCGACTCCCATCTGCGCATGCTGGCAATGATCCATTCGCTTGGCAGGTGGGAGGCGATGGGCAACGCCGAGCATGCCCTTCACCTGAGGAAGTTTCTGAACCCGAGCCTTGCGCGGCTCTTTTCCGGGTCGCCGGCCGGCGAGTCGGTGCCGCTTGACGCGAGCCGCTCCGTCAGGGCCAACTGCCTGCGGAGCGACCTGGAGGTGTTTGCGTCCGGCAGGGGCGCCGAGCGGGGGAGCCTCCTCTATTTTGACGGGAACTACCACGCGATCTTTGTCATGCGCGAACTCCCGAGGGGAACGAGGCCTGGGATGCTGATCCCCATCCTCGATGCGGTGAACCGCGGGGCCTCGATCACGCTGGGCATCCACCCCCTTCCGGTCGGGGCCGAGATCGACCGACTGCGCAGGGAGATCGACGAGCTGAGCGCCTTCCTGTCCGACCGCCGGGCGGCCGGCGTGGAGAACGACATCCGCCTGCGGCACGGCAGGATCGACTCCCTCCTCTCGTCGGCCACGATCCCCTTCAACCTTCTTTTTGTCGTCAGGGTCTGGGCCGACACCCCGGATGCCATCGCGGCGAAGTCACTCGCGATGCGCACGGCCCTGCACGGGATAGACGGCGCCGAATTCCTTCAGGTGAACAGCGCGGCGCAGGCCCGGCACCTCTTCTACGAGACTATTCCGGGCAACCTGGGGGGCACCTACCGGGGTTGGGACATCTACGTCGAGAACCCCAACCTTGCCGACCTGATGCCCATTTCCTCGACATTCACCGGACACCTCGCTGAGGCGCAGGCGCTCTACGACAGCCCGGGAAGGAGCGTCGTCGGCGTGCGCCTCATCACGCCTAACGGAACCCCGCAGCATTCGGTCGTGATCGGCGTCAATGGCTCAGGGAAGTCGGCGCTTCTCATGGACCTGATGAGCCAGACCGACTGCGACTGGTCGTACCGGTTTTACCAGGAGGAGGGCATGGCCTTTGTCACGCAGGCTCAGCTCTGCGGGATGCGGAGCCTGGTGCTTCGGGAATCCGGCGACTTCACGATCAATCCCTTCGACACGCTGGGGCTGCCGCTCACGTCCGCGACCATCGCGAGGGTCGTCAGGACCTGCATGAAGCTTGTCGGGCTCTCGAGGGACGAGGACCGCAACAGGCGCCGGGAGGGCCTGATCGGCGAATACGTCCGGAGCCACTTCGAGGATTGCGCCGAGGACTGGAAGAACGCCGGGGAGGAGCGCTGGCGGGGTCTTGCGCGTCGAGCCCTCGTCGCAGAGAGGATGCGCGCGGGCGGCGACGACTTCCTGGACGGCCATCTCGCGCTGCGGGACCTCGAGCGGACGGATCCCGCGGCGGCCGCCTCCCTTCTCTCGGCGGCGAGCGACGACGACGTCCTGCGGCACTCAATCCTGCCCCAGGGCCGCAGGAACATCGACGCGCTGACCTACAGCCTCTTCGGGTCCGACGAGTACCCGAGGTTCGACGGGCTCGTCGCGCTCATGAGGCACGGCCGCCTTTCCCACCACCGGAGCGCGGGCGTCGCGGCCGAGCTCGATTTCCTCTCGTCGGAGCTTGCCAAGGGCCTGCGCGCGGGCGGCGTTGTGGGCGCGTTCCTGGACGGCGCGACGAACGTCGAGGTCCGCGGCGCCGGGCTTCACTTCGACACGAGCAGGCTGCCGGAGGGGACCCTGAAGGAGCTGGCCGGATTCGTGGTGTTCGACCACGTGCGCCAGCACATCCTCACGCTGCCGAGGAGCGCGTCAAAGGTCATGCTGCTCGACGAATTGCGGCGCATCCTGCTGATCCCCGGGGCCACCGAATTCGTCAAGGAGCTCCTCGCCCAGATGAGGAAGTACCGCTGCGTCTTCATCGGGGCCTTCCAGGAACCATCGCAGATTGACGACATCGACCCGGCGTTGACGGACCTCCTGCTGGGCCAGTGCAAGCAGTATTTCCTGATGCGCCAGAACAACGCCGACCAGGTGGGGAGGATCGCCCGCGTGATCGGCCTGCCCGGCGCCGCCGAGCGTGCCATCGTACAACATCCCCTGGTCGAGCACCAGTCGGGCGCGCGCAAGGCCTCGTACTTCACGTTCTTCTCACGCGAGACCTCCGCGCCGGTGTGCGGCACCGTCCGCGTCGAGGTCGACCCCGCAATGCTCTACGTCGCCGAGTCGTCAGGGGCCGTGTTTGACCGCAGGATGAAGGTGCTCGGGAAATACCCCTCGGTCTACGAGGGCGTGCTCGCCGAATCGGGAGAGGCGTCCCCGTGAAGCGGCTCCTTGCCCTGGTCGCTGCGCTCGCTCTCTCGGGATGCGAATCATCGCCGGGAAAGGCGGACAGGAAGGGCGTCGACGAGGGTTACCTGCTTGGCGCCGCCGACACCGTGAAGCAACTTTATTGGGCCAAGCAGGCGCTCGAGGCGCCCGCGGAATCCAAGCCGGCGGGAAAAATCGAGTACTACACGTGGGAGGAATCCGGGATCGCCCGTGACGGTCGCAGGCTTGCGCCGGAAACCGTGGCGGTCCCGGTTTTCGTCCCCGCGCCGGCGCCGTCGGGGTCGCACGGACCATGAGCCGAACATCCCATTTTGCGGCGCCGGCGCTGGCCGGCATTCTCGCGCTCTTCAGCGCTCCCAGGGCCCCCGCCATCTTCGGCGTCGCCGACACGTCGTTTGTCACCGTGATCGCCAATCCCGCCGAGGCCGCGGACTGGGCGTCCGAGCTTGAACGCATGAGCGAACAGCTGGAAACCGCGAGGAGCACGCTCCAGACGGTGAGCGACCTCCGCGCTATCGCAGGAAATCCCACGGCTGCCGTCGCCGCCCTGCGCGACCTTCAGGATATCACGGACGCAATCAATACCCTTTCCGCGGGCGGCCAGACCGCCGCGGACCTGGACCGGGCCTGGCAGGCGCTGGGCTCGGCCCAGCGCCAGTCGGACGCGACGGCCCTTCTGCAGGGGTCCGGCGCCGGGGCGAACATGCAGGTCTTCGGCCAGTCGCAGGCGCGCAATTCCTCCCTCTATGCGGGACTTGCGCAGGATGCGAATTCCGCCGCCCAGATTCGCGGACAGATTGCAGGCGAGCAGTCCGCCCGCTCCTCGGTGGCATCCGAGCTCGCCCGAGCCTGGGAGCAGTTCAAGGCGGCGGCGAACGAGTCCCAGAAGCAGGCGATCCTTTCCGAGATCAGCCAGCTTCAGTCCCAGAACCAGGTGATGGACACGCGGCGCAGGGCGATCCTCGACGACCTCGATCTATCCGACCGCGAGGCTCGAGTGGACGCGGGCGTGCGCTCGCGGGCCTCGGACGAGCAGATGCTCGCCGAGTCTGCGCTCCTGAACGCCGACGCCCGGGCCCGCGCGCAGGGCGCCGAGGCGCAGCGCCTGGCAACCCTCCGGAGAGTTCCGCCGGCCCCCGCGGCCGCCGATTATTCCGGGATCAGGCTCTGGACGACGGCGGACACTGGAGGGCCGTCCCATTGAACCCCATGCTCGCTGACGCCGCGCCGGCCTCCGACCTCCTGGACGTCTTCAATTCCTACAATGGAAGCGTCGTGTTCCGCGGCCTCACCGAAGGCGTCGACGGCCAGCCAGGCATCCTTGGGACCATCGGCTGGATATTCACGGGATTCGGCGCCCTTTTTGTCCTTTGGGGCTTCGTGCTGAGGACTCAGCGGTCAGCCGGTGAAAACAAGATGGGAGAGATCGCGAAGACCTGGATCGTGATCGCGCTCATGATGGGCGGGCCCTTCATCATGCGCGCAGCAATGGAGGGCGCCGACTCGGTCTATTCGTCGTCCGCGGGGGGCCCGCAGAACCTCACCACGGCCTGCGTCAAGGCGGCCTATGCCATGCCCGAGCTGAACCAGCTCTTTGACGTCCTCAGGAGAAGCGCGCTCGCGCAGGGGCGGCCGCCCCAGACCCCGGGCTCCCCGCAGCACCAGGCACTCGTCGGCAGCGCCAACGACGGCAGTGTCCTCGGATACCTGGAAGCATTCGGGATCTCCGTTTGGGACACGGCCACCGGCTACGCCTCAACGGTCTCGCAGAGCTGGAACGGGATGGTCCGGATGATCGCAATGGCCGCGGGCATGGGCTCGGCCATGCTCAAATGCCTGCTGATCGCCCTGACAATCGTCCCTCTCTACCTGCTGTTCCTCGCGGCCGCCGCGATCGTCTGGTTCATGGTGCAGCTGCGCTATTTCCTCGCCGTCTCGGGAACAATGATGCTTCCGCTCTTCACGGGCATGTTCTCGCTCCCCGAGGGCCACTTCAACCGCCAGGCGGCCCAGAGCTACGTCATGCACATGCTCTCGCTGGCTCTATGGCCCGTGGCTTGGGCCATCGGCCACACGGGCACGATCGCGCTCTACAACGCTCTGGTCTCCCTGATCGCGGGCACGAGCCGGGTCCCGGACTTGGTCGGCGTCCTCCAATGGAGCTCGATCACGACGGGCGCCCCGTCCGAGGCGCAGCTGCAGGCAACGGAAGCTGCGCTCGGAAACTGGTTCATGGGGAACCTGACCGGCCTCCTCTCGATCCTCGTCGGCGGGCTCGGCTTTGTCATCTGGGTTCTGATCGTTTCGATCCTGGGCCCGGCGTTCCTGCACAAGCTCCTCGCGACCGGCGCATTGTTCATGTCCCAAGCGGCAGGGACCGCGGGAAGGCAGACGGCGGTGGCCGGAAGGCTTGCGGTCAACGTGGCCCAGTCCGTGGGAATGGGAGGCGTGCCTGGCCTGCTTGCATCGGGCCCCGGAGCGGGTGAGCGCCTTGCCGGCGCTCACCCGGCGATGGCCACCCCGTTTGGCGGCGGGTTCGGTCCCGTCCAACAGGGTGCAGGACCCGCCTCCATGCAGGGCGCGGCCTGCTCCGTGGATGATTCGGGTGGCAAGAACGCAGCCCGTATGTGACAGTCGGGTCGTGGCTTTGCCCCGAATCCTTCGATCCGCGTCCGAGGGCGCCGAAAGGCTTCTCGACCGCATCCTGTGCGTCGTGGGCGCGGTCCTTTTCTCCCAATTTCCGGAGTTCATGCAGCAGTACCTCCAGCGCCTCGAGGGGCATCTCGACGAGGCCCGGCTAGTGGTAGACCGGTTCAAGGACGCGGCCGCGCAGTCGGGCATGAGCCTTGACCAGCTCGTCGCCGGGGCTGCGCAGAATCCGGACCCGTCGATGGGCAAGCTCGGGGGCGTGATCCAGGCCGCGGTCGCGCGCGTGGATGAGCTCCGCGCCTCCGATGCCGCTCTCCGGGGAGCATCCATCGTGGCCAGGCCCTTTGTTTTCCTCACCCACATGGACAGGGGCATCGCGAGGGCGACCCTGGCGATCTACAAGCCGGCGGTGCCGACGACGGCCGAGGGTCTGATCTATGCCGGCCTCGGCATCATCCTCATCCTGGCAATATATCACCTCACGATAAGGGGACCGATTGCGCGACACATGAGCCGCAGGGCGGCGGCGCGGGCGCTGGCCACTTCCTGAACCCCGCAGGTCCGGCTCCAAATCCGTGGACAGGCGGCCCGCCAGCAGCCAAGTTTGCCGGCCACGATGCCCGATACCCTACAGGTCAACCTTGGTGAAAGGTCATATCCCATCCTCTTCGCCGAGGATCTGACGCCGGAAGTGCGCGCCCTCGTCACCGAACTGGCGGGCGCCTCCCGCCGGATTGCGGTGATCACTGACCGGAACGTCGCGACCATACAGGCCTCGACCCTTCAGAGCCTGTTCGCGGATGCCCCGACCCTCATCGTCCCCTCGGGCGAGGAGTCAAAGTCCGTGGCGGAATTCGGGCGGACGCTCGATTTCCTGGCGAGCCAGGGCCTCGACCGCTCAGGCGCGGTCTTTGCGGTCGGCGGCGGCGTAGTCGGCGACCTCGCCGGTTTCGCGGCCGCCTCCTACCTCAGGGGCATCGACTACTACCAAGTGCCGACGACGCTCCTTTCAATGGTCGACAGCTCAGTCGGGGGGAAGACCGGGGTCAACCTGAAGGCGGGCAAGAACCTGGCCGGCGCCTTCCACCAGCCCCGCCGCGTCTTCATCGCCACGGGTTTCCTGAAGCTGCTTCCCCCGCGCGAGTTCGCCGCGGGAATGGCCGAGGTCATCAAGACGGCGCTTCTCGGGGACCGGCTGCTCTTTGAGGACCTGGAGCGCTCCGCGCTGTCGGCGGGGGACCTCAGGCTCGCGTGGACGGTCCGCGTCTGCTGCGGCATCAAGGCCCGCCTGGTCGAGGCCGACGAGAGGGAGCTTGCCGACAACGGCGGCCGCGCGCTTCTCAATCTGGGCCACACCTTCGGGCATGCGATCGAGCAGGTCACCGGGTACGGCGCCTACCTCCACGGTGAGGCCGTTGCGATCGGCCTCTGCGCCGCCGCGCGCCTCTCCCTCCGGCTCGGTCTGATAGGGAACCCCGACCTTGCCAGGATTGATTCAGTCGTCGCCGCTCACGGGCTCCCGACGAAGCTTCGCTCGACCCTATCGATAGGAAACCTGATGGCGGCAATGGCGCGCGACAAGAAGGCGCGCGCCGGGACACTTCGGTTCGTGCTCCTGAACTCGGTCGGCGAGGCCGTGGTTCGCAACGATGTCCCGGCCGCGGAGATCGAGGCGGTCTGGCGCGACGTCGGATGCGCCTGAGCCAAGGGAGAAAACGCGTGTGTTCACGCGGCAACCCCGCTAAAAGCTGACCCATGTCTGCAATCGACGAGGGCATTGTCCGCGAGTTTTTTGAGCAGAACGGGTTTTTCGTCCGGCAGGTCCGCAAGTACCAGGTGCAGGCGCGACGGAAGACAGGCGACGAGGAGATCGACCTCCTTGTCCACAACCCGACCTGGGCGAAGGCGAGCCGCAAGCCGGATTTCTTCCTGTTTTCGACGGAGCTTCAGTTCGTCCACCAGGCGGTCGTTGCGGTGAAGCCGTGGCACACGGACGTCTTCACGCCCGCGATGCTCAAGGGCTCCCCCGAGATATTCGGGTTCCTCGAGCAGAACGTCCTCAAGCAGGCCGCGCGCCTTTTCCCCGCGGAGGCCGACGGCGTCGGGAGCGACGTCACCAAGATACTGGTCCTTCCCGCACTGCCGACCGCCGAGCCCTTCCGGTCGCAGAGCGTGGAGATGCTCAAGGAGCGCGGGGTCGACGGTATCATCTCGTTCCGAGCGATGCTGCTGGACCTGATCGAGAAGATCGACGCCAACCGGAACTACGGAAAGAGCGACACGCTGCAGGTCATCCGCGTGCTCAAGAACTACGACCTGCTCAAGGACGCCCAACTCGACCTGCTTTCCGACCGGATGCAATCGGCCCGAAGGGCGCGTTCGGCCCAGCCCGCGCCCGCGCAGGAATGATCCCCGCACCCCAAAAACATCCTCGCCCTGCGCGCCGCCAATTTCGAGATTCCCTCACTTGAAGCCGTCGATCCATCCCACCGCAATTGTTGAACCGGGCGCGCAGCTCGGCGACGGGTGCGTCATCCACCCCGGAGCGATCATAAAGTCAGGGGCGATCCTGGGCGAGAGGGTCGCGGTCCACCCCTATGCGGTTGTCGGCGGCGATCCCCAGGTGCTCCGATTTGATCCCGCGACGCCGACTGGGGTCAAGGTGGGCGCGGGCACCATCGTCCGCGAATATGTCACCCTCAACCGGTCCACGGAAAAGGGCGGCTACACCGTCGTGGGCTCGAACACTCTCCTCATGGCCTGTTCGCACGTGGCGCACGACTCGATCATAGGGGACAATGTCGTCATCGCCAACGGGGTCCTGGTCGCGGGCCACGTTCTGATAGGCAACCACGCCGTCCTCGGCGGCGGTTCGGCCTACCACCAATTCTGCAGGGTGGGGGAAGGGGCGATTGTCGGCGGCCTCGCTCGGATCACGCAGGACATACCACCGTTTGTGATGGCCGCCGAGCGGGACGAGGTCGCCGGCCTCAACCTCGTGGGCCTCAGGCGCCGAGCCGTGCCACGCGAGGCGATCGTGGAGCTGAAGGAAGCGTTCAGGCTCGTGTATTTCAAGGCGGGGAACATCCGCGAGGTGGCGGCCAAGGCCCTCGCAGCGCGGACATTCAAGTCCGCCGAGGCGGTCCGGTTCCTCGAGTTCATCACGGGCGGGACGCGCGGGATCGCTCGGTCGCGGCGCCCGGATGCCTCCTCTGAAGAGGACGCGGGCTGACCGCGCGACGGGCCCATTGAACGAGAAAATCGCCATCACCTGCGGGGATCCGGCCGGCATCGGGCCCGAGATCATATCCTCCTGGATCGGATCCAACCCTTCCGACGCGAAGGACGTCGCGGTCATCGGGCCCGCAAAGTGGCTCGCAACGCTTCCGGCCGGCCCGCAGCTGATCGCCGTCGGCATCGATGACTATGCCGCGCACCCCGGCCGGCCAAGCGCGGAGGGTTCGCTGGTCGCATGGGCGGCGCTCGAGCGCGCAGCGGCCCTCTGTGAGTCAGGGGAGTTTGCGGGTGTCGTCACGGCGCCCATCAGCAAGGAGAGGATGGCCGCGATCGGATGGAAGTTCCCTGGGCACACCGAATTCTTCGCGGAGAGATGGGAGGGCGAGCCCACGATGGCGTTCTGCGGCGGAAAGCTGCGGATAGCGCTCGTGTCCTGGCATATTCCGCTGCGCGAGGTCCCCGCGAGCCTCACCGCGCCCAACATTTCACGCGCGGTCGCGGCCGCCGACGAGCTCGCACGGGCCGATGGCGTCGCTGCGCCGAGGATCGGCGTCTGCGGCTTGAACCCCCACGCCGGCGAAGGGGGACTGATCGGGAGGGAGGAGGTCGAAACGATCGACCCGGTCCTGGACGCGCTGCGCGGGAGGTTCCCCGGGCTTTCGCGCTGCCAGCCGGCGGACACGCTCTTTGGCCGGCAGCTGCGCGGTGAGTTTGACGTGTCGGTCGCCCTCTACCACGACCAGGGCCTTGCGCCCCTCAAGGTCATTGATTTTGAGGAGTCGGTGAACGTGACCCTCGGGCTCTCCCACGTCCGGACGAGCCCCGATCACGGGACCGCGTTCTCAATCGCGGGCAAGGGGACGGCGAGCCCAAGGAGCTTCTCAAACGCAGTTGCCGTGGCCCGGCGCTTGATTCGCGCCCGCAATGGGCAATAGTGCATCGATGCCCGATTCGGCCGCCCTCTCCGCGCCTCCCGCCCCCCCCGCCGTACGGGAGGGGGGCGAGAGCCTCGTGCGCCTCACGGAGTCCGCGGGAAGCAAGGTGCGCGCGCTCGTCGCCCGCGAAAACCAGGGCGAATACCTGCGCATTGCGATCACCGGCGGCGGTTGCAACGGCTTGAGCTACAAGCTCAAGTTCACTCCCGAGCCCCGACGCGGCGACATCCTGGTGCGGTCGTCAGGGGTCGCCGTGGTGGTGGACCCGAGGACCGCGCTCTACCTCAAGGGCACCCAGCTCGACTATTCCACCCAGCTTATTGCAGGCGGGTTCAAGTTTTCCAATCCGAACGCGAAGGCCAGCTGCTCCTGCGGCGAAAGCTTCAGTGTTTAGGTGTTGTATTCGAGGCAGTTTCAGACGACCGTCCCCTGACTCTACACACCCAGCAGCGTAATTATTGATGGCCATACCGACTCCTTCGGCCGCCCCAGGCGGCAATCGTCCCAGCG
>CAAGKR010271310.1_pt1 | contig 18422 bp, 18 predicted proteins | sample 2556971 | NCBI WGS metagenome assembly CAAGKR01 (sample SAMEA5207829, study PRJEB30636) | soil metagenome | biome: forest; feature: boreal; material: soil | place: USA | collected 2011-09 | depth 1 m | reverse complement strand
GGTGAAAGCCGAAGACCCCGCCTTCAGGAAGAGGTTGCCACTGAGGTTCACCACACCGAGCCTCACGCCGTCTTTCTCGACCACGCACAGGCCGCGCCCCGGTTGGCTCTGCAGGTAGTTGAACGGACGCACGATCCGCTCCTTGGTTTCGAGATACGAGTAGATCTCGCGCCGGTGGTAGGCATGGTTGCCGAGCGTGATCGCATCGATGTCGTTGCGAAACAGCTCCTCGGCCACCTTTGGCGTGATGCCGAGGCCGCCCGCCACGTTCTCGCCGTTGACGACGACGAAGGTGGGCTTGAGCCGCTCGCGTAGCAGCGGCAGGCACTCGATCAGCGTGTGACGCCCGATGCTGCCGACGAGATCGCCCACGAACAGGATGCTCGCCTCGCCTCGTCCCCGGTCCTGCCCCGCCTCCGACTCAGCCATACTCTGCCCATCGTTGTGGGGTCGATGACAGTGTCGATATGGGTTGGAGCGCACGCTCGGGCGAAGCCATGAGCGAGGACTCGGGCACGTCGTCTGGCTCCCAGCCGCCGACCGGCGCAGAGCATGAGTTGGTCGAGGCTCCCGAGCCGGCCGCCGTCGAGCCGCCGCGCGTGGTGGTGCCTCGCTGGGTGCAGCTCGTGCTGCTGCCGATCTCGCTGCTTGCGCTGTGGGCGCTGGCGAGAGCCGCGGGCAAGGTGTTGTTGATTTTCATCGTGGCTGCTCTCATTGCGCTCATGCTGAACCCGCTCGTTGCCTTCTTCCAACAGCGCACGCGTTCCCCCCGTGGGTTGGCGGTCCTGGCCGTATACCTAGCATTCTTCCTGACGCTCGCCGGAGTGGGCTTCCTGCTCGCCAACCCGATCTCAAACCAGGTTCGCACGTTCACGAGCAATCTCCCGCACATCGTGAACGAAGCCAACAGCCAGATCGCGAGCTTTCAGGCCGAATTGAACAAACATGGCATCCACGCCAAACTCGTGAGCCAGGGCAAGACAGCCTTGCAAACACTGCAAGAACAGGTCTCAAAGAGCGCCACCGAACTCGCCTCGTTCGGTGGTGCGCTGCTCACCGAAGCGGCCAAAGGACTTGTCGACCTCGTACTCGTATTCGTGCTGTCGGTCTACATGCTCATCTACGGGCAGTCGATCGGCAAGCTTGTGCGCAACGCGATGCCGCCGGGCGACGGGACTCCAGCCGATGACTTCCCGAGGCTCGTCCAGCATGCGGTCTCGCGCTACGTCGGCGGACAACTTCTCTTCAGCGTGGTCATGGGCGCCTCGACCGGCGTCGCACTGTACCTGTTCGGCGTGCTCGGGATCTTCCCCGAGGGCCGCAAGTACGCGCTTGCCTTCGCCGTGTTCTACGGGGTGATGGAGTTGATTCCCTACATCGGGCCGATCCTCGGCGCGGTTCCACCGATCGTGCTGGCGCTCTTCACCGATCCGATCAGCGCCCTCTGGGTGGCCCTGCTGTTCGTCGGGTTGCAACAACTCGAGGGGCACATCGTGGCCCCCCAGATCTTTAGCCACACGCTACGCATCAACCCCCTGCTCGTGATCTTCGCGCTGCTGCTCGGCTTGCAGCTGTACGGCGTTCTCGGCGCGCTCGTATCGCTCCCGATCCTCTCCGTGCTGCGCGAGACCGCGATCTACTTGCACCGCCATCTCAAGCTCGAGGCGTGGGAGCGCTCGCCCGGCGGGCTGTTGTGAGCGCAGGCGGAGGGCTCGGGGAGCCCGTCCTGCGCGTGGAGGGCCTCGGCAAGCGCTACGGCTCGCGCGAGGCGCTGCGGAACGTCGACTTCGTGGCTCACGTCGGCGAGACGGTCGCTGTGATCGGGGCCAACGGCGCGGGCAAGACCACGCTGCTCTCGATCCTCGCGGGCGTCCAGCCGCCGAGCAGCGGCTCTGTGAGCGGGGCGCCGGGGCAGATCGGGTGGGTGCCCCAGCAGCCTGCCCTCTACTCGAAGCTCTCGGTGGCGGAGAACCTGCGACTGTTCGCTCGCCTCGAGCGGGTGTCGGACCCCGAGGCGGTTGTCGCGCGGATGCTCGACCAGACGGGGCTTGCCGACCGCGCGGACGAGCGTGTGGGGCGTCTCTCCGGCGGCAACCGTCAGCGCGTGAATGTGGCGCTCGGGCTGCTGGCCGACCCGTCCGCGATCCTGCTCGACGAGCCGTCCTCCTCGCTTGATCCGGGCCAACGCGAGCGGCTGTGGGGGTTCATTGGCGGTTTGGCGGGACGCGGCACGAGCGTTGTGTTTTCAACCCATATGGTCGCCGAGGCGCGCCGCTACGCCCAGCGGCTGCTTGTGCTCGACGAGGGCACGCTCCTGTTCGACGGCGCCCCCGAGGCGCTGGCGCGCGAGGGCGGCGATGGTGACTTCGAGCAGGCATTCGTCTCGTTCCTGCGCGGCCGGAGCGAGCGGTGAGGGGCGTCTCCTTTTTGGGGTGCCCCACGCGCGCGCGACCTGCGTCGGGTGCCGCCAGGTGCGTGCGGACGCTTCTCAAACACGTTCTTAACCAACAGGCCCGCTCTATCCGGGACCTTTCATACCGTTGGTCGCCCGCGTCTCGCAGGGGAGCGGTCCGATGAGGTGGCTGCTCGGCAAGGACCTCTTGATTCTGCGTCGCTCGCGCCTGCTCGTCGCCCTGCTGATCGTCTACCCGGTCGCGATTGCGCTGTTGATCGGGTTTGCGATCTCGGCAAGCCCATCCAAGCCGCGTGTCGCGATCGTCAACGAAACACCGCCCGGCGAGACGATCACGCTCGGTGGCACCCGCGTGGGCCTGGACCAATACACGAACGAGCTCTTCGACCAGGTACACGTCGTGCGTGTCCCCACCCGCGCCGTCGCGGTGTCGCGGGTCGCCTCGGGCGACGTGCTAGCCGCGATCGTGATCCCCTCGGACATCGTCTCGAAGATCTCCTCGGGCGTTAACCAGGCTCACGCCGAGGTGATTTACAACGGCGATGCTCTGAAGCAATCGTTCGTGCGCTCCGCGATCGACTCCGCGCTCGGCCGCGCCAACCTGGCGCTGTCTGAGCAGATCAAGAGCGTGGCGGTGCATGACCTCAACCTGTTGCTCACGGGCGGGTCGGTCGGCGTTCTCGGTAGCCAGAAGATCATCGGCTTGCGCCGGCTTCCCGCGACGCTTGGCGCGGTCGCCCGGCGTCAGCCTCCCGGCAACGATCGCGCGACACTCGTGCGCATCGCCGGCTTCGCGAGTCTTGCCGCCAACAACCTCGGTCTCGCCGCTGACGTGCTTACCACCGTCAGTCAGCCGATCGCTGTTCACAGCACGCTCCTGCACGGCAAACGCACGCCGCTCGACACCTATGCCGTCGTGGTGGCCGTGAGCATCTCGCTGATGTTCGTCTGCGTGCTGCTCGCCGCCGGTGGGATCGCGCTCGAGCGCGAGGAGCACGCGATCGCACGCCTGATTCGCTCCCCACGCGGGCGAGGCGACGGTCTGGTCTCCCGCGAGGGCTTGCTTGCCGAGAAGGCGCTGCTGGCGGCGGGGTGCGCGTTTGTGGTGGCGCTCGGGATGCTGCTCGGCGTGAGCGCCTTCGTTTCGCTCGACCTCTCGCGCATCGGCCTGTGGGTCGCGGCGCTCGCCTTCGCCGCGCTCGCCTTCGCGGCGCTTGGGATCGCGATCGGGGCGCTCGCGCGCGAGGTGCGCGCCGCTTCGCTGCTTGCGTTCCTGCTCTCGTTGCCGCTCGTGTTCCTGGCTCTTGTCCCGAGCGGATCGATCGCGAGCGGCCTGTACTCAGCGATCGGGGCCGTGTCGTTCGTCTTTCCATACAAGGCGGCGCTTCAGGCGCTTGACGCCGCGGTCAACGGCGCCTCGCCGGGCATCGGCGTCTCGCTTGCCCACCTCGCCGGTGTAACGCTGCTCTTCGGGGTCCTTGCCCGTCTTGGATTGAACCACGCCGAATAGCCTCTTGCCGCCGCGGTGGAGGGAGATTGCCCGGGATCTCCCGGCGGCGAGGTGGGTTGCGGCGGCCGAGTATCCTCGAAGGCGATGGCCTTTCCCACAACGCGCATGCGCAGGCTGCGTGCCTCCCCGGCCATGCGCGGCCTGGTGCGCGAGACGGAGTTGCGCGCCGATCGGCTCGTGCTGCCCTTGTTCGTATCCGAGACAACCTCCGCGCGCGAGCCGATCGAGGCGATGCCCGGCATCGAGCGCCTGTCGATCGCGGCGGCGGTCCAGGAGGCGACCGAGGCGGCCGCGCTTGGGCTGGGGGCGGTGCTGCTGTTTGGAATTCCCGCCGAGAAGGACCGCGAAGGGTCGGGCGCCTGGGACGAGGACGGCGCCGTGCAACTCGCCATCGCCGCCGTCAAGCAAGCCTTTCCAGAGCTGCTTGTGATCACCGATGTCTGCCTGTGCGAGTACACCGACCATGGCCATTGCGGCGTGTTGAGGCCGGATGGGGGCGTCGACAACGACGCGACCCTCGAGCTGCTGGCCCGGACCGCGGTGAGCCATGCGCGCGCGGGCGCCGACATCGTCGCCCCTTCGGACATGATGGATGGGCGCGTCGGCTCGATCCGCACAGAGCTCGACGCCGAGGGCTTCGTCGAAACCCCGATTATGGCCTACGCCGCCAAGTTCGCCTCGACCTTCTACGGCCCGTTCCGCGAAGCGGCCGACTGTGCTCCCGAGTTTGGCGATCGTCGCTCCTACCAGCTGGACCCTGGCAACGGCCGGGAGGCCGTGCGCGAGGCGCTGCTCGACGCAAGCGAGGGCGCCGACATGATGATGGTAAAGCCTGCCTTGGCTTACGGCGACGTGATTCGGGCCGTCAAGCGAGCAACGCGCCTGCCGGTCGCGGCGTATAACGTGAGCGGCGAGTACGCGATGGTCAAGTCGGCTGTGGCGACCGGCTACATGGACGAGCGTGCCACCGTCACAGAGATACTGACCTCGCTGCATCGCGCCGGCGCCGACATCGTGATCTCCTACCACTCCAAGGACGCCGCCCGCTGGCTCTCGCAGGGCTAGCGCTGCTCCACCGGCACGATCGAAAACCGCAAGCAATCACAACGAGCGACAGCGACACGATATGACGACCGACGGCATAACAGACACGGCCACTGGGCGGGCTGGCATTAAGACACGCAGCCGCAAGCATGGCGCCGCGATCCCGCTCGAGGATCTCGACAAGCGCCTGCTCAACCTGATGCAGGGAAGCTTCCCGATCGAGCCCCGGCCCTACCTGCGCGTGGCCGAGCTGGCCGGGATGCAGGAGGGCGAGGTGCTCACGCGCGTGCAGTACCTGCTCGACGAACGCATCATCCGCCAGGTCACGCCGATCTTCGATACGCGCGCCCTCGGCTACTCCTCGATGCTCGTCGCCGCAAAGGTGGACCCCGAGAACCCCCACCGCGCCGCTCAGGCCATCAACGCCCACCCGGGCGTCTCCCACAACTACCTGCGCAACCACGAATTCAACCTGTGGTTCACGATTGCCACCGAGCCAGATTCTCCGCTTGGGCTCGACGGGACCCTGCGGCTGCTGGCCGAGGAGGCGGGCGCCGAGTCGGTGCGTCAGCTGCCGACGCTCAAGCTCTTCAAGATCAGGATGGACCTGGAGATGGAGGGCGACACGCAAACGCTCGCCGCACCAGCGCTCGCCGCCGAGCCGCTCGAGCTCGATCCACAGCCCTACGACCAGTCGGACATTGAGACGATCAAGGCGCTTCAGGGCGATATGCCAGTCGTCTCCGAACCCTATGCGCGGGCGGCAACAGTCCTGGGACTCGACCAGGGGCGCCTGCTCGACCGCCTAGTCGGCATGCAGGAGCGCGGGCTGCTGCGCCGCGTGGCGGCGATCCTCTACCACCGCAGGGCCGGGTTCTCGGCGAATGGGATGGGCGTATGGAAGGTACCCGACGAGCAGATCCACGACATTGGGCGTCAGATGGCGGCGGTGCGAGGTATCTCCCACTGCTATCAGCGACCCACCTATAAGGATTGGCCCTATTCGGTCTTCACGATGGCCCACGGTCGCTCCAAGGAGGAGTGCGACTCGATCCTCGACTCGATCGCCGCTATGACCGGGATCGACGAGCGCGCCACGCTGTACTCATCCACCGAGTTCAAGAAGATTCGGCTGCTCTACTTCACCGAGGACTTCAAGAACTGGGAACGAGAGCACGCCGGCGTCTAGTGGGCGTCCTAGGGAACGCTTTAGTGGCCGCCGCCGCGATCCACTGCTTGCTCTGTTGAGTCGATGTCGGCATCTCTGACAGATACGCGCTCCGCCGAGCTCTACCGGCGTGCGCTCGAGTTGCTTCCCGGGGGAGTCAACTCGCCTGTGCGGGCCATGCGTGCCATCGGCCGCGATCCGATCTTCGTCTCGCGCGGGGCCGGCGCCGAGCTCTACGACGTGGATGGCAACCGCTACGTCGACTACGTTTGCTCGTGGGGGCCCCTGATCCATGGGCACGCTCACCCACGCGTACTCGAGGCTGTTATCGCCGCGGCCCAGGCCGGAACCAGCTTCGGCGCGCCCACCGCGGGCGAGGTCGAGTTGGCCGCCGAGGTCTCGCGGCGGGTGGGGTCGGTGGACATGCTGCGCATGACCTCCTCAGGCACCGAGGCGACGATGACCGCTGTGCGCCTCGCTCGCGCCGCCACCGGCCGCGAGCGAATCGTCAAGTTCGCCGGGGCTTATCACGGGCACGTCGACGGTCTGCTGGCGCAGGCCGGCTCGGGCCTCGCCACGCAAGCGCTGCCGTCGAGCCCGGGAGTGCCCGCGAGCGCCGCGGCGACGACGACTGTCGTGCCGTGGAACGACCCCGAGGCGCTGCTCCGCGCCACTGGCGTTGCCGACGGGTTCGAGGCCTCCGGCGTGACTGCAGTCGAGGCCGAGGAGATCGCTGCGATTATTGTCGAGCCGCTGCCGGCCAACATGGGCCTCGTGCCGGCGCGCGAAGGTTTCCTTGAGTTGTTGCGCCAGCGTGCTGACGCGATCGGGGCCCTGCTGATCTTCGACGAGGTCATCACCGGCTTCCGGGTGGCCTGTGGCGGCATGCAGGAACTGGCCGGCGTCGAGCCGGACCTCACGATCATGGGCAAGATCGTCGGTGGGGGACTGCCCGCCGGCGCCGTCGGCGGGCGTGCCGAGTCGATGCGACTGCTCGCGCCCGCGGGCGAGGTCTACCAGGCGGGCACCCTATCCGGCAATCCCTTGGCGGTCGCGGCGGGGCTCGCCACCCTGGCGATGCTCGATGACGCCGCCTACATGCGACTCGCCTCGGTCACCGAGGAACTGGCGGCCGGTCTGCGCGAGGCCGCGGCCGGGTCGGCCGGGTCCCGCTCGGATGGGACTGGCTCGGGGGGGATTCCCATACAGGTCGTCAGCGCTCCCGGGTTGCTGACGGTGTTCTTCAGCGAGACACCGGTATGCGACCTCGCGGGCGCGCAGGCGTGCGATCACGAGGCGTATGCGAGATGGTGTCGCGAGCTGCTCTCGAGAGGCGTGTACGCGCCGGCTTCGCAATTCGAGGCTTGGTTTCCATCGCTTGCCCACACCCCCGAGCAACTCGAACTCACAATTTCCGCGGCAGCCGCTGCCTTTGCGGAGCTGACATGAGCGTCGACCCGGCCCCTCTCCGCACAACAGTCGCCTGCCAATCGCAGGGCCGCGTGCGAGCCGGAGCCTCGTTGGAGCGGCTGAGACTGCTGTTGTTGGACGAGGGTGGCCCGATGGCAAGCCTGGTGGGCGAGGCCTCGTCGGGGGATAGCGCGATCGTGGGACCCCACGAGGCTGGTCCGGCGCAACTCGCGGGCCATGGGCCGCGAGTTGCCGGGCGCGCCGCCGACTACGAACTACTCATCGAGGCGATCTACGAGGGCTATCTGCTGCACTACCGCGCCCCCCGCGTCGTGCAAGCGCCCGAGAACGACCTGGCCCTGCTCGCCGGCGACCGCCTCTACGCCCTCGGCCTTGCGCTGTTGGTGAGACTTGGCGATGTCGAGGCCGTGGCCGAGTTGGCGGATGTGATTACCCTCAGCGCTCTCGCCCAGGCAAGCGGCGCCCCCGAGTTGGCGGATGCTGTGTGGAGGGCTGGCGCCCGAGCGGTCGGGTGGGGATCGAGCCCGCACCACGAGCGTGCCAAGGCCCTGGTCAGGGCCGCCTCGCCCGACGCGCACGATGCGATGCACAGTCTCGGCCTGGAGTTGAGGGCTCGTTGACGAGCCGGGGGCCCGCACACTCGATATTGTTCGGGCCGTGTCCGACAAGCACAGCAAGCACAAGTCCCGCTACACGACTGACAGGCTGATCCCGGGCGCCTTCGAGGGCGAGACCGTGACTCGGCGGCGATTCATGACCGTCGGCTCCCAGGCTGCCGGCGGCATCGCGGTCGCCTCATTCGCGCTTCCGGCGCTCGGATTCGCGGTCGGTCCGATCTTCAAAGAGGCGCCACACACATGGGAGAGCGCGGGCTCGACCGACCTTTTTGGCGAAAACAACTATGTGCCGGTTGTGATCACGCTCACGCCCGGAATCGGCGAGGCCGGTAAGACGACCGTGTACGTGCGCCGGCGCAACGCCTCGATCGACACCGACAGGGCGGACAGAGTCAGCCTCTTCATCGCTATCAGCTCGCGCTGCGCTCACCTCGGCTGTCCCGTGCGCTGGGTGGATGCCGCCGAGCGCTTCATCTGCCCCTGCCACGGCGGTGTGTATGACCTACTCGGCCGTCGCGTCGGGGGGCCGCCCGTGAGACCGCTCGATCGCTTCTACACGCGTGTAGTGGCCGGGCAGGTGCAGATCGGCGCTCGCTACAGCGTCAACAGCGAGCTCGAACGCTTCTCCCCCCGCGATCCCGGGGAGCCGATCGACGGTCTTGGCCAATATATGTTCCCCTCGCGACCCTCGGCGAGGAAGTAATGGCAAGGACTCCCAAGCTGCCGGCCCCCCCACTGCCTGCCGCGCTGAAGGCGCCCCCGCCGCGCCCTGGCGAGGCAAACGGCAAGCTCACGCCCGCCGACCACGCCAAGGAGGCCGGTGCCAGCGTCGTCGACTGGGTGGACGAGCGCACCTCGCTGAGTGGGGGCGCCCGCTGGCTGATGTTCCGCAAGGTGCCCAAGGGCACCAACTGGTTCTACACGCTCGGCTCCGCCACCATGTTCGCGTTCCTCTCACAGGCCGTCACGGGCGTATTCCTGGCGATGTTCTACAAGCCCGACCCCTCGGGGGGCGCTTACGAATCGATTCGCCACGTCACCAACGACGTGTTCCTTGGGCAGTTCGTTCGCGGGATGCACAAGTGGGGCTCGAGCGTGATGGTGATCCTCGTGTTCCTGCACATGGGCCGCACGTTCTTCTTCGGGGCATACAAGTACCCGCGCGAGCTCAACTGGGTGATCGGCGTGGTGCTCTTGATCCTCACGATGACTATGTCGTTCACCGGCTACCTGCTGCCCTTCGACCAGCGCGCCTACTGGGCGACGATCGTGGGCGTCAACATCAACGGCACCGGTCCGCTGCTTGGGCCCTACCTCAGCGACTTCTTGCGCGGTGGACCGGAATTCGGCGCGACGACCCTGTCGCGCTTTTACGCGATCCACATGCTGCTCGTGCCCGGGCTGCTCGCCGCGCTGATCGGCGCCCACCTGTACCTCGTGGCCAAGCTCGGCACGACCGCTCCGCCGTGGCTGAAAGCCGAGAAGAACCGCGAGTTGCGCGAGGCCGACGCATGAGCGCCGCTGGGCAGAGGGGCGCGCGGCGATGAACAAGAGCGAGAAGGAGCAATACCTCCGCGAGTACTCGATCCAGAAGGCCCAGGGCAAGCCGTTCTTCCCCTACGCCGTTATGAAGGACTCGCTGATGGCGTGCGTGGTGATGGCGTGCATCGTCGCCATGTCACTCGTTCTCGGTGCGGAGCTTGGCTCCAAGGCCAACCCGACGACCACCACCTATGTGCCTCGTCCCGAGTGGTACTTCTTCTTCCTGTTCGAGGTCCTGCGCGTGGTCAAGCCGCCGAGCCTCGTGCCGCTCGCGACGATCGGGGTGCCGACCCTCGGCATGATCCTGCTGTTCCTGCTCCCCTTCTACGATCGTGGCCCTGAGCGACGACCCGAGAAGCGTCCGATCGCGACGCTCGCCGGCATCTTCGTGATCGGCGCGATGGCGCTGCTCACCTATCAGGGCGCCAACGCGGGCTCGCCCACGGCGATCGAAATGGCCACGCCGCTCGCGATCGTGCAGGCGGGTGGCAAGAGCCTGGCCGAATACGAAGCGGGCAAGCAGGTGGTGGCGCAATCCGGCTGTCTCGCCTGTCACAAGATCGGGGAGAACGGCAACGACGGGCCCGGCCCAAACCTGACGCATATCGGGTCCCCATTCCGTCTGGCCGCGGCGGGGATCGCCCGCACGCTCGTCAATCCGACGGCGCCGATGCCCTCCTTTAAGAACCTTCCGCCCAAGAAGTTCGCGGCGGCTGTGTACTTCCTCTCGCAACTCAAGTAGCTGGTCGGAGCGATGCCGCCCCCTCGGCAAGGCGCCGATGTGAGCACCGGCCGGCTGGAGGCAGGGCAGGTGCGGTCGATGTTCGACCGCGTTGCGGGGGTCTACGACCTGCTGAACACGGTGATGACGGCCGGGTTGCACCATCGCTGGCGCTCTCGCGCCGTCGATCTCGCGGGCGTCGGACCCGGGAGTCGCGTGCTGGACGTTGCCACCGGTACGGGCGACCTGGCGATCGAGCTCGCGCGGCGCGTCTCGCCGGGCGGTGAGGTGATCGGCAGCGACTTCTCCGAGGCGATGCTCGATCGAGCGCGCCTCAAGGGCGAGCGGGCGCTGCGGGAGATCCCCCCGGGTACCTTGGCGAGCAGCGGGAACGGATCGTCTCAACTGCCGGCGAGCTTGCGCTTCGAGTGGGCAGACGCACTCGAGCTTCCTTACCCCGACGGCACGTTCGACGCGGCCACCGTCGGCTTCGGCGCACGCAACTTCTCCGATCTCGGACAGGGGCTGGCGGAGATGGTTCGCGTCGTGCGCCCCGGAGGGCGCGTGGTCGTGCTCGAGATGACCACGCCCACGCGACTTCCGTTGTCGCTCTTCTACGGCCTGTGGTTCGATCGTGTGGTGCCTCTCATCGGCAGGGCGGCGGGCGCCCTCGCTCGCCTGATCTCGCGGTCCGCGAACTCCTCAGAACAGACGACGATCGCGCAGGCCTACACCTACCTGCCCAACTCGGTCAAGCGCTTTTGCTCGCCCGATGAACTCGCCGCCGAGATGAAGCGCGCGGGGTGCGCCGATATCCGTTATGTGCTGATGGCGGGCGGCATCATCGCTGTCCACGGCGCTACCGTCACTGGGATTGGAACCACTTGAGGACAGCCGTCAAGTCGTGAGACCCGGGCCCGCCGATGAGACGGCGCGGGGAGCGATGACCGCCGTGCCCTCACCCACCAACACCGCCGTCGACGTCGAGGCCGTCGAGGAGATCATGCGCCGCGGGGGGGTGATGTTGCGCGAGCGCATGGAGCACGTGGAGGCGCACCTGAAGCACGTGAGCTCCGAGGCGGGCATACCGCTTGCCTCGCACGCGACGGCCACAGTGCTCGCGGGCGGCAAGCGGCTGCGCCCATTGCTGGTGGTGCTCGCCGCGCAGTCGGCTGGCGGTCCGGAAGAGGGGACCGCCAGCGAGCAGCGTCTCGTGCGAGCCGCGGTGGCCGTCGAGCTCGTGCACTCGGCCACGCTCGTTCACGACGACCTCATCGACGGGGCCAGCCTGCGTCGTGGTCGTCCGACGGTCGCCTCCGAGGCCGGACGCGCGGCCGCGATCGCCACAGGCGACCTGCTGTTCTCACGCGCCTTCGCCGAGCTGGCTCGCAATGAGGACTCCGAGCAGCTGCGAGCCCTCTCGGACGCGAGCTCGGCACTGGCCTCCGGAGAGTTGCTCCAGCGCGAGGACGCATACGCCTCAGACGTCGCCGAGGGGCGCTACCTGGAACGCTGCCGCTTGAAGACGGCGGCCCTGTTCGAAGCTGCCTGTCGGCTCGGCGCGCTCGTGGCCGTCGAACGTAGTATGGCGCTGGCCGCCGCACTCGGTGAGTTCGCGGGACGGATCGGGCTCGCCTTCCAGCTACTCGACGACGTGCTCGACGTGTCAGGGCCCTCAGAGAGAACGGGCAAGGCGCGCGGGACCGACCTGCTCGACGGCACCGTCACGCTGCCGCTGATCCTCGCGCGCCAACGCGACGAGCGGATCGCGGCGTTCGACCTCGCGACGCTCGCCGGCCCGCAGCAGGCCGAGAGGCTGTGCGAGCGGATCGCCGCCACCGGCGCGCTCGAGGAGACACGCGAGCGAGCCCTGTCGATCGTCTCAGAGGCAAAGGCGTCGCTGCCCGCCTCGGCCTCAGACGGGCGCTACGAGCTTCTCGACCTGCTCGCGGACGCGGTTGTCGAACGCTACTGCTAAAAGTCGTTCGGCCCGATCAGGTCGAGTTGCAATGCGCGCGCGAAGATCTCGATCTCCTCGACCATGTTCGCGTGCGTGAGTTGCTTGAGATCGCTGAGCAGTGCGCCGGTCGCCTTGTCGAGCTCCTCGTCGAGGCGTTCGACAAGCGCCTGTCCAAAGACTCCCTCGCGCAGCATGTCGCAGTCGGGACAGCGCATCAGGATGTGCCAGCGGCCGGGGGAGTCCTCGACCCAGTCGAGCGGGTGAACCAGTCCGCCGGCGCATCGCGGGCACACGTGAAGCGCCTCGCACGGAGCGCTCGTGGGCAAATCCCCAGTCCATGGGGTGGGCACCATGGGAGTGTCGCTGCTCGCCCGTGGCGCCTGAGGGGCGCCCGGCGTCCACTCACCGATGGGCTCCTGGCCGCCGTCGAGGTAGACAACCTCGATCTCCCGGCCTCCCGGAAGCTGGACGTGACGGTGGCTGCGATGGCGATTGTCCTCTTGCATTGTCTCTCTCTCGCCTCATCGACGCCCCAACCGGGCGGCTTTAGCCTTCCCTGGAATCTGTGGAGAACCTGTAGGTGCCCTGCGTATTCTGTTCACCGCTCGGCGGCGCGGTGATAGCTTCAGATGGCTATGGCTACGGCAATCCGCACCATCGACCACGAGGAGCGTCTCAGCGTGGTGGACCATCTCGAGGAGTTGCGCACACGCTTGATCGTGAGCGCTGTCGCGCTGGCGCTCGTGTTCGGGGTATGCCTATGGCAGAACCACGCGTTGCTTGAAATCGTCAACCGCCCGCTACATAGGCAGACCGAGCGTCAGGTGCTCCGGGGCGAAGGCCCGGCAGGGCAAACCTGGCTCGCCCAGAAGGCAGTGCTGGAAGTCACCGAGGACACCCAGGCGGCAGTACGAGTGCTCAGCGCTCCGGCGAGTGGACTGCCGGCAGCCACTAGGGCCCGGATGGCGGCCCTGATCCCCCGACTCCAAGCGGATGTCAGCAGGATTCCGCGCATTCCGCGCGGCATCGATCCAGTGACCCTTGGGCCCGGCGAACCGCTCACGGCGACTCTCACCGTGGCGCTCTATTTCGCGCTGGTGCTCTCGCTTCCCCTGATCCTCTTCGAGCTCTACGGCTTTGTGATGCCGGCGTTCAGCCCGAGGGAGAGACGCCTGGTGATGCCACTGCTGCTCTCCATCCCTTTCCTGTTCGCGGGTGGGGTCAGCTTTGGCTACTTCGTGGTGCTACCGGCGGCGGTGCGCTTCCTACAGAACTTCAACAGCAGCCAGTTCAACGTGATGGTGCAGGCAAGTCAGTACTACAAGTTCGCCGCAACCGTGCTGCTGGCCATGGGGATCTCCTTTCAGGCGCCCGTCGCGATCCTGGGGGCCGTGCGTGCCGGGATCGTGACTCCTCGCCAGTTGCGACGCACCCGCCGCTACGCGATCCTCGCGTGCGCGGCTGTGGCTGCGTTCCTGCCCGGAGACGCGTTCACGCTTGTGCTCGAGACGGTCCCGCTGTACTTGCTCTACGAGGCGAGTATCCTGATTGCGTCGGTCATCGCGCGAAGGGATCTGGCGCGAGCGACGGCTGAAGGGGAGGGGCGCCCTCCGGAGGACCCACCATCCTCACGGGGTGCATCGGGAACGCCCGGACCCCCCAAGCCATCGTCAAGCGGAGGTCCCGGGGGCGCACGGGCGCTTGCGGGGAGACCGAACGACCTATCCAAGACCACGGCCCAAGAGATGATCGACCACATAGACCCCGACCTGTCCAACTGATGCTCTTCGATCTGAGAGCACGTGGCCGTCGCCGCACCGTACAGGTCGTATACGTCGGTCTCGCCCTGCTGTTCCTCGTCGGGTTCGTTGGGTTTGGCGTCGGCGTCGGCGGCGGTGGCGGCAGCAGCCCCGTCGAAGCGATATTTGGAAGCAAAGAAGGGTCTAACAGCTCCAGTTACACGAAACAAATATCGGCTGCCGAAACCCGGACTCGCAAGGCTCCCGGCGAAGCGGCCGGCTGGGCCGTCCTGGCCGACGCCCGCCTGCACCAGGCCAGCGGTAGCGAATTCTACGACGAAGCGACCCAGCAGTTCACCTCCAAAGGCAAGGAACAACTCTCCAAGGCAGCCGACGCCTGGAACCGCTATCTGGCGCTCAGTCCGAGCAAGCCCGACATAAAGGTGGCTCAGGACATGCTGAGGGCGTTTGGCGAAGAAGGCCTCAATCAGCCGGCCGCAGCCGTTCAGGCCATACAGCTGGTGATCGCGGCCAAGCCACCGACCGCCGCTCTGTACGGCTTTCTCGCCAAGTACGCCTACCAGTCGAAAAACACGAGCGTCGCCGAGCTCGCATCGAAGAAGGCCGTCAGTCTCACGCCTGCGAAGGATCGTAAGCAGGTCGAAGCTCAACTCGAACGGCTCAAGGCGAACCCCACCGGCAACCCTTCCAAGGAAACCTTCACGGGTACCACCAACGGCAAGGTGTATACCGTCAAAGTCGGGTCCAAAGGCGAAGGCACCGTACTCAAAACAAGCCCCGCCGCGCCAACCACGAAGACGTCGACCGCGAAGAAATAGTCGGCCGGGGTGAGAGCGTGTCGGCGCCAGATCGAGACGCGCCAGATCGAGACGCGCCGGGCCGGGATGCGCCCGGTCGAGAGGCGTCAGAGCCCCCGCCGTATACGGCTCGACTGCTGATCGACTGCGCCGATCGGCCTGGGATCGTCGCAGCGGTGTCGGGCTTCCTGTTTGAGCAGGGCGCCAACATCGTCTCCTCCCACCAGTACTCCTCCGACCCGATCGGCGGACGCTTCTATCTACGCACCGAGTTCTTCCTCGACGGCCTTGCCGAGGATCGCGAGCGCTTTCGCAACAGCTTTGACGCAGAGGTGGGCCGGCGGTTTGCCATGGACTGGAAGATCCGCTACTGGGGTGAGCGTCAACGGGTGGCGATCCTCGTTTCGCGCTATGACCACTGCCTGATGGACCTGCTTTGGCGCTGGCGGCGAGGGGAGCTCGAGGCGGACGTGGTGGGGGTCATCTCGAACCATCCCGACCTCGCCGAGGAGGCGGCCTCGGCGAGAGTCCCATTTCACCACGTGCCGGACGCCAAGGACGCTAAGGAGCAGGCGGAGGAGCGGATGCTCGAGATCCTGCGCGGCAATGCCGACCTGGTGGTGCTCGCCCGCTACATGCAAGTGCTCAGTGGCGAGTTTCTCGATCGGCTCGGCGCGCCGGCGATCAACATCCATCACTCGTTCCTGCCGGCGTTTGCGGGCGCCAACCCCTATCGAAGGGCGCGGGAGCACGGAGTCAAGCTGATCGGCGCCACCGCGCACTACGTCACCGCAGAGCTCGACGGCGGGCCGATCATCGAGCAGGACGTGGCGCGCGTGGACCACCGGCAGAGCGTGGGTGAGCTCGAACGCATCGGCCGTGACATTGAGCGTCTCGTGCTCTCGCGCGCAGTCTCGCTGCATCTCGAAGATCGCGTGATCGCCGACGGCGGACGCACGATCGTGTTCTGAGGGGCCATGTGTCCTCCCGCCGCCCTTCAACCCAGGCGGTCCTTGGCTAGAATCCTGCGCACACCGGCCTGTCCTGGGTCGGCGCCCTCACGGGCCGTTAGCTCAATTGGCAGAGCAGGGGCCTCTTAAGCCCAAGGTTGTTGGTTCGATTCCAACACGGCCCATTGCAAAATAGCTGCAAATGAGCATTTCTTTCAAGGATGCAGTAGCTATGAAAAAGTAACGATGTCCCGAATATGTCCCGAGAAGTTGCTAAAATGCGGGTATGGGAAGCCATGGACGGACCTCGATATCGGCTCCGCAAGCCCCGCGAGACGGGGTTCGTCGCGGGCCGATCCAGCCTCCGAGTGGGCATGTAGTTCGCGTTGAGCGCAAGCGTGGGGCTGTCTGGTACGCGAAGTACCGGCTGCCCGACGGTCGCCAGGTCCAGCGCAAGATCGGACCTGCCTGGACGGAGCGCGGGCGCCCGCCCGCCGGCTACTACACGAAGCGCCTTGCGGAGGACTGGTTGCGCGAGGTGCTCGACCAGGCTCGCCACGGCACGTTGCCGGGTATGGTGCGCACCGGCGCGACGTTTGCCGATGCCGCCAGCGAGTTCCTGCGCTACTCCGAGCACGCTCGCGGTTGCAAGCCGTGGACGCTTCGCGGCTACCGCTCCGTCATCGACGCCCACTTGATTCCGGTGTTTGGCAGGCTGCCCGTCGAGGATGTCACGACGACGGCGATCGAACGTTGGATCGCGACCGTTGACGGCTCGCCGCGCACGCGCAACAAGCTGCTCATCTTGCTTCACGGTGTCCTCGGCCGCGCGCGCAAGGTCTACGGCCTACCGGGCAACGCCGCTGACGGCGTCGAGAAGTTCCCGCAGCGGCGCAACGGCGACATCGACGTCTTCTCGCCGGAGGAGGTGCGAGCGCTCGTCCGCGCAGGAGAGTCAGAGCAGGACGCAGCGATCTTCCTGACCGCCGCTTTCACCGGCCTGCGCCAAGGCGAGCTGCTGGCGCTGCGCTGGCGCGACGTCGACTTCGCCGGTTCGGTCCTGCGTGTCCGTGCCAGCTACGGGCTCGGCCAGGTCACAGCCCCCAAGTCGGGCAAGGTACGCTCGGTGCCGTTCGCCCCCGACGTAGCCGAAGCGCTGGCACGGCTCGGCAGTCGCGAGCATTTCACCGGAGAGGACGATCTAGTCTTCGCCGGCGTTGTTGGCGGTCATATCGACAGCGCCGCGCTGCGTCGGCGCTACAAGGCTGCGCTCAAGCGCGCGGCTCTGCGCCCTTTGCGCTTTCATGATCTGCGCCATACGTTCGGTACCCGCATGATCGCCAAGGCCGACATTCGGCGTGTGCAGGAGTGGATGGGTCACGCCGACATCCAGACGACGATGCGCTACCTGCACTACGCGCCACGCGAGGAGGACGCGCGACTGGTGGCGGAGGCGTTTGCGGTGGGCGCGCGCGAGACGAGTATCCAGGCTGAGCGTTAGGCGCGGCTCAGCTCTGCTCGACTACTACGCCGGTGCGGCGCCTTGACTTCTTGGTGGGGACGAGGTGGTACTCGATGCTGTAGCCGAGGGCCTCGGCGAAGCGCTCGACGGTTGAGAGCTTGGTGTCGGCGGCCTGTGGGGTGCATAAACCCGATCGTGGGCGGGACGGGTGCTCTGGAGGCTGTCCGGGCCCGTAATGTCGCTGGCTCTATTGACGATGGGAAGGATCGGTGCTGGCGTCGTTGTTGTACGTGCTGTTCGGACGCGGGTTGGCGCTCGTGTTGCTGTGCTTTCGCTCGTCTGAATTCAAGGAGCTTGAGATCGTCGTCCTGCGCCATGAGATCGCGGTGCTGCGCCGGCAGGTGTCGCGCCCTGCGTTGCGGCCCGCAGACCGCGCGTTCTTGGCTGCGGCCAGCCGGCTGCTGCCGCGGGCGCGATGGGACGCGTTCTTCGTGACCCCGGAAACGCTGCTGGCGTGGCACCGGCGGCTGTTGCCCGCCGCTGGACGTACCAGGGCAGGCGTCCCGGTCGTCCCGGGATCAGCCGTGAGATTCGCTCGTTGATCGTGAGGCTTGCACGGGAGAACCCGCGGTGGGGGTACCGTCGGATCACGGGCGAGATGGTCGGGCTCGGCGTCCAGATCTCCGAGACGAGCGTCCGCAACGTTCTGATGGGCGCGGGGCTCGGGCCGGCTGGAGAGCGAGGCGGGCTTTCTTGGCGCGAGTTCATCCGCGGCCAGGCGCAAAGCATGATCGCTTGCGACTTCTTCACCGTCGACACCATCGCCTTGCGCCGGATCTACGTGCTGTTCTTCATCGAGCTCTCCACCCGGCGCGTGCACCTCGCCGGCATGACCGAGCATCCTGACGGTGGATGGACGACCCAGCAGGCGCGGAACTTCGTGTTCTCGCTCTTGGACCGCGACCGGCCCCTGGAGTTCCTGGTCCGCGACAACGACAGCAAGTTCACGCGCGCCTTCGACACGGTGTTCAACGCCGAGGGCATCCG
>CAAGKR010382375.1_pt1 | contig 18492 bp, 27 predicted proteins | sample 2556971 | NCBI WGS metagenome assembly CAAGKR01 (sample SAMEA5207829, study PRJEB30636) | soil metagenome | biome: forest; feature: boreal; material: soil | place: USA | collected 2011-09 | depth 1 m | reverse complement strand
TCGAACCGGTGTAAACGGCTTTGCAGGCCGCTGCGTAGCCACTCCGCCAAGGCGCCGCGGAACGGGATGAAGCCTAACGGCGGGGCCCGCGGCCACGGGGGGCGACCGATGAAAGACGGAGCTGGCCTATCTTTGTGGTGCCGATGGAGCTTGCCTACAGCCACCTGGAGGGAGATCTCCACCGCCACGGGGAGCTGACCCACACCCACCCCCACTCCGGCCCTCATACGCATGAGCCGGAGCCGCATTCGCACCGGCACGACGGTCACCACGGTCACGGCCACTCCCACGGCCTCGTGGACTCGAGCATCAAACGCTCGCGGGAGGGATTGGTGGCAGTCGGGCTCTCGTTGGTGGTGCTCGGGCTCGCCGCCGCCGTCCAGACGCTGATCTTCGTCGCCAGCGGCAGCGTCGCCCTGCTGGCCGACCTGATCCACAATTTCGGCGACGCGGGCACGGCGATCCCGCTTGGCATCGCGTTCCTGCTGCGCTCCGCGCAGGCCGAGCGCTGGGCCGGCCTCTTCGTCGTCGCGGCGATCTTCTTTTCCGCCTGCGTTGCCGGGTTCGAGGCGATTTCCCGGCTGATCCATCCACAGACCCCGACCCACCTGGTCGCCCTGGCCGTGGCGGGGCTGATCGGCTTCGCCGGTAACTGGGTGGCCGCCGTAATCCGCACCCGCGCCGGACGGAGGCTCGACAGCCCGGCGCTGATCGCCGACGGCAACCACGCCCGCGCCGACTCCTACGTGAGCCTGGCGGTCATCGCAACCGCCGCCTTCGTCGCACTCGGGCTGCCGGTCGCCGACCCGCTGACCGGGCTCGCCATCACCACCGTGATCCTCAAGATCACCTGGGACTCCTGGCGGACCGTGCGCGGCCACGATCACGCCCACTAGCCTGCGCCGGAAGCGGCCGAAGGGTCAGGCGGCTGTCTTCTCCAGGGGCTGGGCCTGCGGCGCCGGGCTGGAGAACTGCATCGCGCCGTCGTCGATCGGGCCGAACCTCAGCGCCCTGAGGTCGAGCGGGTAGTTCATCCGCAGTTTCCACGGCGCCTTGGAGCCCTGCTTGGGGAGCTGGTCGATGGAGCGCAGGACATAGCCGGCCGAGAAATCGAGCAGCGGCTCCTCGGCGATCGACGGGTCGGTGACCCGCGGCACGCACTGGCGGTAACCGTGGGCGTCCATGTGGGTCAGCAACCGGCAGGCGTATTCGGAGGTCAGGTCGGCCTTCAGCGTCCAGGAGGCGTTCGTGTATCCGAGCGTGAAGACGAAGTTGGGGACGTCGCTCAGCATCATGCCCTTGTAGGCCATCGCCTTGGCCAGGTCGGGCTCGCGGCCATCGACTGCCACGCGCATGCCACCCAGGAACTGCAGGTTCAGGCCGGTGGCGGTGACGATCAGATCGGCATCCAGCTCGGCACCCGACTCAAGCCTGATCCCGTTCTCGGTAAAGGTGTCGATCTGGTCCGTGACGATCTCGGCGCGACCCGCGGAGATCGCCTTGAAGAGATCGCCGTCCGGCACCAGGCACAAGCGCTGGTCCCAGGGGTTGTAGCGAGGGTTGAAGTGCGTGTCGACGTCGTATCCGGACGGCAGCGCTCGCTTCACGCCCCGTCGAAGGAGCGACTTCATGTACTCCGGCCGGCGGCGGCTGAGCTGATAGCTCGCCATCTGGAGCAGAACGTTCTTCCAACGCACGATCGCGTAGGCGGCCCTGTCGGGCAGCACCCGGCGCAACCTGCTGGCGATCGCGTCTTCCGCCGGCATCGAGACGACGTAGGTCGGTGAGCGCTGCAGCATCGTCACGCGCGCCGCCTGCTCCGCCAGCGCGGGCACCAGCGTCATCGCGGTGGCGCCGCTGCCGATCACCACGATGCGCTTGCCGGCGTAATCGAGATCGTCGGGCCAGTGCTGCGGGTGGACGACGCGGCCGGAGAAGCGCTCCATGCCCGGGAACTCCGGGGCGTAGCCCTGGTCGTAGCGGTAGTAGCCGCTGCAGATGAACAGGAACCCGCAGGTCAGGCGCACGTTCTCCCCGGTGTCGGAGCGCTCCACCTCCACGGTCCAGCGAGCCTCGGCCGTCGACCACTCCGCGCCCACCACCCGATGGTGCAAGCGGATCTTCTCCTCGATGCCGGAATCGCGCGCCGCCTGGCGGACGTAGCGCAGGATGGACGGCCCGCCCGCAATCGACTTCGCCTCCGTCCACGGCCGGAACCTGTAACCCAACGTGTGCATGTCGGAATCGGATCGGATGCCCGGGTAACGGAACAGGTCCCAGGTGCCGCCGAGATCCCCTCGCGCCTCGAGGATCGCGTAGCTCTTCCGCGGACACCTCTCCTGCAGGTGATGGGCGGCGCCGATGCCGGAAAGGCCGGCCCCGACGATCAACACATCGAGATGTTCAAGGGACAAGTTTCAGCTCCCGGCCCTGCGATTGGAAGCGGCTGATGGGACTCGAACCCACGACCTTCTGCATGGCAATGGCCCAGGTCACCGGAGGCCGCAGCCCCGCAACTATACGCATTTGCGGCGGTTTTGGGCATTGCCACGAGAGCGGACTCCCGCTGCTATATGAGGCGATATGCGGGATATGCAGGGTTTCGGGCACTTCTCGCGAGAAGTGCCCTAGCGATCTCCCGTGCCGTCTTGTCCTCATTCCACAACGGCGGAATCGAAGCGGCCGAGGCGCACGGCGACCCCTAACGCTACCTCTCTGAGGAGTCGCTCGCCCTCGTCATCTACGGCTTGGCCGCCTATGGCGGCGGGGCCGGCATGCATACTCCCGCTGTTCAGTCGCGGCGTTCGAGCTGGGAGATCTTCGCGTTCGAGCTTTTCACGTCATCGTCCAGCTCGAATACGAAGTGCACCAGCTCCATGAGCACCTGGTCGATATCGACTTTGCGCTGCTCGCGAAGTTCCTCCAACAGCCCCTCGAGGTGCTCCCGTCTGGATCCACGATCCATATGAGGCATCGTAGACCCTCGCCCGAGCCCGCTGGTCAGGCCTTACCCCGGCCAGAAAGCCCACGAGGAGGACCGCCGTAGAGCTGCTGCACGCGTCCGCCTCCGTCTTCCGTACAGAGGGGACCATGCGCAGGCCACAGGTCGGGCAGTGACCGTTGCTCTTGCGGCCGTTTCCTTCGGCGGTGCGCCGGCAGCGAGGGCATTCAGGCTGATCAGTCTGATCGCCGGGCGCCGACAAGCGGCTGGGACTTTGCGGTGAGGCAGGCATCGTTCTCCAATATGTGGTCCTGCCGGGGGAGTCGATTGTTGCAACGCTGGCGAAACGAGCATCCGGGGCAACCCGCTCTAACCCTTCGGATTTCCACCGATGACGATTAGGTAAGTCTCTTCTACCGTGAGCCCATGCCCGAGCCGAGCATCATCGAGCGCAGCGTCGAGAAGGCGCATATCTGGCTCGACGAAGTCGCCGGGCAGCTGGGCACCGATGACCGCCGCCAGGCCTACAGGGTCCTGCGCGCCTATCTCCACGCGCTGCGCGATCGCCTCACAGTCGACGAGTCGGCTCAGCTCGCCGCCCAGCTTCCCGACCTGATCCGCGGCATCTACTACGAGGGCTGGAACCCCAGCTCGACCTCGGTCAAGTACCACGGCTTCACCGACTTCCTCGACCGGGTCGCGGCCGATGCCGAACTCGATGGCGAGACCTCCGCCTCCTACGCGGTCAGCGCTGCCGCCGGAGTCCTGCGCCGACACGTCTCGGCAGGCGAGATCGATGACGTCCGCGCACAGCTACCCGAAGACCTGCTGCCGATCCTGGGTTGACGGTCGATGCAGGCGCGCACGGACTCGAAGCAGATCTCGAACCTCGATCCCGCCGTTGCCCGCCCGCCCGAGGCCAAGCGACCTCGTGCCAAGACGGCGCCGCCGTTCACCGACATCCTCTGCGCGGTCGACGGCAGTCGCGGCAGCAGCGAGGCGGTGCACCAGGCAATCGCCCTCTGCGGCCCCGGAACTGCCCTTCGCTTCGTTGCGGTCACCGATGAAGTCGGCGTGGGGCTGACCAGGCAGGCCGACCTAAGCGAGATGCATGCACGAAACGTCCTCGAGGAATCGACCGCCATCGCCCGGCAGGCTGGCATTGAGGCATCCGTCTCGCTGCTGCGCGGTGCGCCGTCAAGTGATCTGCTGCTCGCCGCGGCCGCCAAACATGATCTGCTCGTGGTCGGCTGCCACGGCGGGTCACGGCTCGGCGCCATCATGCTTGGCAGCACGGCCTCCCAGCTCGCGCATCGTGCCGAGTGCCCGCTTCTGGTGGCGCGACGAACGGCGGACGCAGACCACTTCCCGCAGAGCATCTTGCTGGCCACCGACGGCTCGCCCGGTTCGTGGGCAGCCGCCCGGATCGCAACCGGCCTGGCGAAGGCCGAGCGCTCCGAGCTGCGCCTCGTCTACGTCCCCGACGGCACCCACCCGGAGCGCTACCGCGAGGTGTTGAAGCAGCTCACCGTGATCGAGAAGGCGACCGGGTCGCCACCGGCGGTGGTCGACAACCCCGGCCACGTCGCCGAGCGGATCGGTGAGGCGGCTCGTGCCGGCCAGTCCTCGCTGGTCGTGATCGGACGGCGCGGGGTAAGCGGCCTCAAAGCGCTTGGCAGCGTCAGTGAGCGTGTCGTGCACCGGGCGCCGTGTTCCGTGCTCCTGGTTCCTATCCGCCCCCGCGAGGTTTGAGCGGCGAGTAGCGAGAGAACCAGTCCGCTGCCAGCTCGGAGACTCGCTCCAGCGCTCCGGGCTCTTCGAACAGGTGGGTGGCGCCAGGGACGATGGCGACTTCGTGCTCGCAGCGCAGCAACCTCGCCGCCTGTTCGTTCAGCTCCAGCACCTGCCAGTCGGCGCCGCCGACGATCAAGAGCGTCGGCGAGGCGACCTCTTCGAGGCTCTCGGCGGCGAGGTCCGGCCTCCCCCCACGCGAGACGACCGCCCTTATCTCAGCGCCGAGATGAGCGGCGGCCCGCAGCGCCGCGGCGGCCCCCGTCGAGGCACCGAAGTAGGAGATCGGCAGGCGCCTCAGCGCCTCCTCGCCTTCCGCCCAGCGGGTGACCGCGAGCAGGCGCTCGGCGAGCAGTCCGATGTCGAAGACCTTGGCGCGGTCGAGTTCCTCCTCGGTGGTGAGCAGGTCGAAGAGCAGCGTCGTGAAGCCGGCTTCGTTCAGCGCCTCGGCGACCTGACGGTTGCGCGAGCTGAGCCGGCTCGAGCCACTGCCGTGGGCGAACATCACCAGGCCAGCCGCGGGCTCGGGCAGACGCAGGTCGCCGGCCAGCCGCAGGCCCGGAGCAAGCTCGATCTCGACCGGGCGCTCGGTCGGCGGCGGATCTGCTGGAGCCGGGGGGTCCGCTGAGGCGGCAGCCTGACCGGGCACACGGGCCGCCTCCAACAGCTCGATCACCTCCTCGTCGCCGACCTGTCCGAAATCGACGTAGAACTGACCGATGCCGAAGAAGCCGTGAGGCTGCTCGAGGCAGACGACCTCGTCGAACTCGCCACCGAGGCGCTCCTCGGTTCCCGGCGGAGCAACCGGCACGGCGAGGATCACCTTGGCGGCGCCACGAAGCTCGCTCCAGCTCCACGGACTCTCGGGCAACGACGGCCTCTAGCTCGTCGTCGGAGATACCGATCAGCTCGACGTCCGCCCGGCGGATGAAGCGGACGCCGCCCTCGGCGATTGCGCCGATCCCATACTCGGGATTGAACGGCGCTCCGAGCTTGCGCACGAGCGCGATGTCGAGTGGGGCGACGAGAGCCTGCGCGACCTCGAAGCCGACCGGAACACCGCCGGGCGACGGATTCAGCTCACGACGTCTCACTGCTCTGGCTCGCTCTGTACGGGGTCGGAAGTGGCGTGTGGTTTTCCTACGGTGTCGCAATCGCAAGCGTGCCGCTGATCGCCAGTCAGGCGACGGCGCTGCTCAGCGTCGGCCTCACGTTGGGCCTGGCAACGCGACGTCGCCGTAGGGATGGCACGGCGCGTCTGGTTCCACCGAACTCGGCGTCGGCAAATCCCCCCTCGCTCAGTCGAGGACGAAGCTCACCTTGAGATCGACCCGGTAGCCGTTGACGTTGCCGTCCGCCACCAGCACCTTCTGCTCCTTGACCCAGGCGCCCTTGATGCCGTGAACGGTCTCGGACGCCTTCTCGATCCCTTGGCTGATCGCGTCCTCAAAGCTGCTGTCGGACGTTGCCGTGATCTCGATGATCTTTGCCACTGCCATGTTCGACCTCCTAGCCGATCGCGATCGCTTGCTGTCGGTCGATTCTCTGTGTAGCGAGGGGCTGAGTCATCGGGGTAATTCCCCGCACCTAAGTTCGGCTTTTCCCCCGGTGACGGATGTTCAGTAGCGCAGAAGCGCGGCAACGTCCCCCAGCGAGCCCAGCGCCTCGCTCTCGACGACGACGATCTCAGCCGACTGCGCCAGGGCATCCTCCACCGCCTGCTCGAAACGTTCCTCGGTGGCACCCTTGCTGACCAGCAGCGTGGCCACCCGACGATCGTCGAGGGCGGCGAGAACCTCGTCGGGCCCGGCGACCGACTTGTTCCCGATCCCCAGCCCTTCCATGACGCGAGCGATCGCCTCGCGCTCACGTCGTGCGCGGTCTTCCTCCATCACGGCGCCGACGTGTTCCAGCACCTGCTCGACGGAGGAGCGATCGACGTCGACCTCAACGTGCCCGGCCAGGCGCTCGCGCAGGTAGGGATGCAGCTCCGCTTCGACCAGAGGCCAGATCTCAGCAGGCCCGCCAATCGCGAGATGTTCGATGGGACGGCTGCGGTGCAGCTCGAACAGCCGGTCGCAGACGTGCGCTATGTGGTCCTTCTCTTCTTTTTCGATGCCTCTCTGGAAGCGGGCCTGAGACCAGCCGCCCTGCGCGTGCCAGCGGTGCACCTCGTCATCGACGTCGCTCACCTCGGCCAGCGCAACCTCCGTTCCCGTGAAAATCCGCCCGTGCTTGCGGCTCACCAGGACAACCGCCCAACGCGGCCCGGGCAGCGCCTCGGCCAGCGGCTCCAGGGCCGCCCGTTCGGAAAAGGCAGCCGCGACGGCGAAATCCAGCCTCCGTCTCAACCGGTAGGCCCGCAACTCGCCCGAGTCTTCGCAGAAGAAGGCCACCGCTTGCACTGTGTGATCAGGGAGGGGAACGCTCTCAAGCTCCCGGCGAACGCGGGCCAGGCAAGAATCCAACGCCTCTTTTGCCTGCACCTCGTCGACCCCGTGCCGCCGCAGCCGGTGTTCGGCATCGTTCAAACGTGAGCCAAGCTCGGTGCGGCGAACGTGCGGTCCGGAGGCATGCGGGGGATCGACGCCGAGGTAGACGCTCAGCACGAAGCGGCCGGCGCCACCCAGCCGAGCCAGTAGCCGCAACTCCTCCTGATTGACCTCTCGCAACTCCATTGGAACGGGCCAATTCTCCTTTGGCTCGCCCAGCAAGTCATCCGCGTATTCCCCACTTCTTGCCCGCGGTTTTACCCGGATGACGGGAACCGCAACCGCGCTTACATTCACCAGAGCGAAAGATCAATCCAAGGAGGCACATATGACCACCGAGCTAACCGAGTGGCGTCCGTTCTCGGACTTCGCCGAGCTGCGACACCGGCTCGACCAGGCGTTTCGCGATCTCAGCGATGGGGCGCAGCACGGCTGGTCCCCATCGGTGGACCTGGTCCGCCGTGACGATGCCCTGGTCCTGCGGGCAGACATACCCGGCATCAAGCCCGATGACGTGAAGATCGAGGTCGAGGACAACATCCTCACGGTCTCCGGCGAGCACCGCGAGGAGACCGAGGAGAAGAAAGAGCACTACATGCGCCGGGAGCGCCGCTACGGCTCCTTCTCGCGCTCGATGGTCCTGCCGAAGGGCGTCACCGCCGAGGACGTGGAGGCCACCACCGAGGATGGCGTGCTCGAGGTGACCATCCCGATGCCGAAGGCAGCGGAGAAGCAGCAGGTCGAGGTCAAGTCGAAGTTCGAGTAGCCGAATGGCCCTGCTCAATGGCCGCGCTGGGCGGTGACGGTCCTTGAGCGGGCGCAAGCGGAAACCGACCCAACGGTGGAGCACCGCCAGGCTGCTCCTCGCGGCCGAACACGCGGTTGATCTCGGAGGGCGCATCTTGCGCCAAGGCCGCTCGCACATCGGCGCTTTGATCGCGAAGGGCGACCGCGACTTCGCCACCGACGTCGACATCCACATCGAATCCGCAGTCAGAGCATCGCTTACCACCGCCACCCCGGAGATCCCATTCCTGGGCGAGGAGGAAGGTGAGAGCCTTGCGGACGAGGAGGCACGATGGGTGCTGGACCCGATCGACGGCACGATCAACTTCAGCAAGGACAGCCCGCTCTGCGCGGTTTCGCTCTCGCTTGTCGTCGCGGGGCAGCCGGTCCTTGGGATCGTCGACACCCCGTTGCTGGGCGAGCGCTTCGTGGCCAGGCAGGGAGGCGGTGCCTACATGAACGGCGCGAGGATCGCGGTTACGGAGATCGACGACATGCGTGAGGCGGTGGTCGGCCTGGCGGACTTCAAGGTCGGCGTCGGCTCCGAGGAGGAGAACCGTGTACATCTCGCCCTGCTCGCCAGGCTTGCCCGAGACTGCCTGCGGGTTCGCATGCACGGGTCCGCCGCGCTCGACCTCGCCTGGCTGGCGGCGGGGCGGCTGCACTCGACCGTAATGCTCTCGAACCTGCCCTGGGACGTGACCGCCGGCCTGCTGCTTGTCCGCGAGGCGGGCGGCGTCGTCTACGACTTCGACGGCAGCGAGCACGACGCGGCCTCGCGGTACACGCTTGCCTCCGATCCCTCCCTCGTGGAGACGATCGGCCGGTTGGTCAGGGAGGCCATGTGAACAACGGGCGCATCGCGATCTTCGCCCCCTCCCCCCTTCTGACGATCACGATCGAGTCCGGGTCCGACCGGCCTGAGGTCCACCTCCACGGTGGCGGGCAGGGCTTCTGGGTCGCGCGCCTCGCCGCGACGCTCGGGGCGGACGTGGTCCTCTGCTGCGCGCTCGGCGGAGAGCCGGGCGGCGTCCTGCGCGGGTTGATCGAGACCGAGACGCTGACGCTCAGGGCTGTCATGGCCGAGGCGCCAAACGGCGTCTACATCCACGATCGCCGCAGCGGCTCGCGGATCGAGGTCGTCAGCGTGGAGAGCCGGCCGTTGGACCGGCATGCCTCCGACGAGCTGTATGGGATCGCTCTGGGCGCAGGCCTCGATGCGAACCTGACCCTGATCACCGGCACTCAACCTGTCGACCTGCTCCAGGCCGACCTCTACCGACGACTCGTCTCCGACCTGCGGGCGAACGGGAAAGCGGTCATCGCCGACCTGACCGGCCCACCTTTGAACTCCACGTTGGAGGGCGACATCGAGCTTTTGCGGATCAGCGAAGAGAAGATGCTTCGAGACGACTACATCGCGACGCGACGGGGCCTGGGAACCGGCACGCGGCAGGAGATCGAGCGACTCGCCGCGCTCGTCACCGTCCGACCGCTGCCGTAATCCGTGTCCACGCTCGCCCAACTCGCCATCGCGGTAGGGATCGTGTTCGCGGTGAACCTGCTGCCCGCCTTTGGGCCGCCGACCTGGGCTCTGCTGGTGTTCTTCAGCCTCGATTTCGACCTGCCGGGAGCACCGCTCGTGCTGGGCGGGGCCCTTGCCGCCGCCACGGGGCGCTTCGTCCTCGCCAAGGGCGCCCGGAGGCTCCGGCCGCGGCTCTCCGCCGCGCGACGCGCGAGCCTCGACCGTGCCCAGGCGGCCATCGGCGAAAACCGCGCGCGGGCCGCCGTGGGCCTTGGCCTGTTCGCCCTCTCGCCTGTGCCATCCGGGCAGCTCTTCGTCGCGGCCGGGCTGATGACCGTGCCGCTGCTGCCGTTGACCGCAGCCTTCTTCGCCGGTCGCCTGGTCTCCTATTCGATTTACGTCAGCGTCGCCACGATCGCCGAGCGAAATCTCGGCTCCCTTGCCCTGGACGCGCTCGCCTCGCCGCTGGGAATGGGGCTCCAGGTCGCGATGCTGGTCGTACTGGCACTGCTGGCGGGTGGGATCAAGCCGACCGCGCCCGCGCCCGCGCAGCCTTCTGCAGGTCGAGAGCCCGCAGCGCCCGATTCACATCGGTGATCGAGAGAATGCCCACCCCACCGTTCGTGGTGAGGACAACGGCCCGCCCAACCCGCTGAAAAGCGGGGCCGATCATCCCCCAGCCGAAGCCACGACCGATCGAGGCCGCCACGGCAGTTGCTCGGGTCAGGTCGCCGATCCTGCCCCAGATCAGCGCCCGCGCGACCCGCCCGCCGTCGAGCGGGAAGGCCGGGAGCAGATTGAAGGCGAGGATCGCCGCATTGATGAACGCCTGGTACTCGATCACCGCTCGAAGCCCGGCCGGCGCCGAGGGCGGCAGCGCCAGCGCGATCGCCCCGAAGGGCATGGCGATCGCCAGCGTCACCGCCGGACCGGCGAGCGCGAAGCGCAGCTCGTCCCCCGCCCCAAAGCCCTTCTCCTCGATCAGGCGTCGGGTGATGAGGGCGCGCTCGCGGTAGAACTCGTGCGTGCCGTGCGACGCCTCGCCGATCAGGACGATGCTGGCATCGCCGATCAGGTCGAGCAGGCCGTCGTAGTCTTCGGCGGCGCCACTCAGCGCCTGCACCTCGAGTCGCGGCATCGCCCGTTTAGTAGACACCGACGAGTTCACGGGCCTCCTCGACCTCCAGATCGCCGTCGGAGACCTTGAAGCCCACCATGTCGACGTAGTCGCCGGAGCCGGCGCTCGTTTTCATCCGCGCCATGTCCGCGGTGACGCCGGAGTCGGCGAGGTCCCGGGCAGCGCTGGGGTTGAAACAGCGGGCCAGTAGCCACTCCTCGACTTCGTCTGCCTCGAACCCGGATTCCACCCAGGTCTCGGCTGCGTCGTCGGGATTTCCGCCGTGGGCGAAGTGGCCATGTTTGTCGATCACCTCTCGAACCGTCATCTCGGACTCCGATTCTCTGCGCCTTTCCGACACAAGTCATCGGGGGAATCCCCTTTGGTGAACTTCGGCTTTCCACCGATGACACGAGCTTTGAACGCACATAGATTCGCCGCCAGACGCTGGGCAAAGCGGCCGGGCTCAGAGGAGAGCGATGAGCGATTCAAAGCGTGGTTCACCATCGATAAGGAAGATCTTGGTCGGCTTCGACGGCAGCGACGGGGGTCGCGATGCGCTCGGGTTGACGAGAGCTCTCGCCTCGATCTCCGGGGCGACGGTCGTAGTGGCCGCCGTCCTCCCCTACGGTCCGTTTCCGGTCGGCTTCGAAGAGCTGGAGGACGATGCTGCCGCGAAGGCTGAGCCGCTGTTCGAGGAGGCCCGCGAGAGCCTGGCCGGCATAGCGGTCGAGAGTCGAGGCTTCGGCGGCGGTTCCCCGGCTTGGGTGATGACCTACCTCGCGGAAGAAGAGAACATCGACACGATCGTGGTCGGCTCCCCGCACCGTGGAGCGGTCGGTCGAGCCCTCATCGGCAGCACCGCTGAGAGCCTCCTGCACGGTGCTCCCTGCGCGGTTGTCGCAGCGCCTCGCGGCTACGCAGCGGAGGCGCCGGCATCCATCCAGCTCGTGGCCGTCGCCTATGACGGCACCGCAGAATCCAAGCTGGCGCTGCATCGGGCCGAGGCGCTCGCACGCGAGACCGGCGCCGCGATCCGGGTGCTGACCGTAGTTTCGCCACCAGTGGCGCTGCCCGGCGTCGTCGGGTACACGCCCGCACTCCCACCCGAGCCGGAGAAGATCCTCGAGGAGGCGACCAGTGCGCTCGATCCGAAGCTCACCGTGGACGGGCGATGTCTCACCGGCCCGGTCGCGACGACGCTGGCCGAAGCATGCGAGGACGGAGTGGACCTCTTGCTGGCCGGCTCGCGCCGCTATGGCCCGGTCATGCGGGTGCTGCTCGGCTCGGTCTCCACCCAGCTGATCCACAAGGCGCCGTGCCCGGTGATGGTCGTCCCCCGGCCCTAGCCGTCGGAGCCCAGCCCAGGAACCACGAGGACGGGACAGGGAGCCTCGGCTATCAGGTGCTTGGTCACCGAGCCGAGGAGGAAGCGGTCCCAGGGGCGCCGTGAGCCGGCGACGAGGAGATCGACGTCAGGATCGCAGGCCGCGGCCAGCGCGTCGGCGATCGTGCGCACGACCCGCCGCCAGCCTGAGTCGACCTTCTTCCCAGCCGGGGAGAGGGCCGGGTCGACCGAGCCGATCGCCGCCTCCAGGACGTCGGACATCGAAGCGGGCGCATCCGGTGGAAATTCGGCTTCGACGGCGGAGACGACCGGATCGGAGGACGTTCAGCGGGCTTTTCCCGGACGGCCGCCCCAAGACGCTAGGCAGAATCGCCTCTGGCCGCCGTGTAGACCTCGATGAAGCGGAGGTAGTTGTCGGCGATCTGCGAAGCGGCATCCTCGCGGGAGAGGGCGCCTTCGATCCAGCTCTGCAGCGGATCGCCCCAGATCGACCGGCCGATCGCGAAGCCGACGTAGGCATCCACCGGGGCTCCGGCGCGGAGCCAATCGTCGACCTTGTCGTTGTCGGCACCGCGGCCAAGCACGACGCAGGCGACGCCGTCGCGGCCCCCCTCGCGGCACTGGGCGGCGATTCGCTCGGAGTCGGCGCGCTCGTCGACGCCCTCGATCTTCCAGATGTCGGACTCGATCCCGGCGTCCTGCAGCTCACCGATAGCGCGGATCATCAGGTCGGGACGCAACTCGGCGTCGTAGCGCTTGGCGTCGCCGTCCACGGAGGCGAGCTGGGCCTCCTCCGCAGGCACCAGCAACTCGAAGAGGAGCCTGCGATCGTTCGCATGCAGCCAGTCCGAGAGTCGTCGCAGCCGCTCGGCCTGGCGCTTGTTCATCTCGGCGTCTCCGTCGGGGTTGTAGCGAACGAGCACCTTCGAGAAATCGGGGTCATAGCGCTCGATGTGATCGCCGAAGGCGTCCCCGTACTCGAGGTCGAACTCCTTCTGGCCGCTCTTCTCCACCGGCATGGCGAGCTTGATGCCACGGGCCTTCGCCCGCTGGGGAACCTCCGTCGGACCCCCGTACTGCTCGTCCACGAGCGCCCCGGTTACCGAGGGATCGGCGCCCCGCGCCAGCGCGGCCTCGATCCCCTCGAAGATCAGGAGCTTGCCGTCGGCGAAGCGCTGGTTGTCCTCGGCCGTGGGATCTCCCTCGACGCCAAAGCGCTTCGTGAACGAGCCGCGATGGTCGAAGGCGAGGATGTAGAGCTCGCCGCTGTAACCCAGGTCCATGAGGTCAGGCTAGCCGTTTGGTCAGTCAGCCCAGCTCGGCCAGGCTGTCGTCGAGCTGCTTGCGAATTGCCTGGCAGACCGCTTCGACGTCGGCGTTGTAACGCTCGGACGAGAGCACGCCCACCAGCACCTCAGCATCGGCCTTTGAAATCGTCAGGGTGATCGTTTGATCGGCCATGAAGGGTCTCCCTCCTGTTGTTTTCTCCACTCTCCCGCATGAGCAACCATCAGTCCACCGTGAAAAAGGCGGACTCGTGGGTTGCCCCGTGGCTCCACACCCGATCTATGATCGTCGCGTGACCGGCCTCATAGCGCTCAACCTCGTGCGCAATCGGGGCCGGACGGCACTGACCGCGACCGGGATCGCGATCGGAGTGGCAACGATCGTCGCCCTGCTCGCCTTGACGCAGGGTCTCAAGCAGAGCGTCGGCGGCCTCAGCCACCTCGGCGGCGCCAGCCTCGGCATCTTTCAGGGCGGCGTCGCCGACCCGACCGCCTCGGTCTTGCCCGAGTCGCTCATCGACCGTGTGAGAGCTCAGCCGGGAGTCGAGGATGCGGCACCGATCCAGCTTGTCACCGATGCCCTGCCCGAGTCGCCCTCGGCAATCGTCTTCGGCATAAGGCATGACAGCTTCGTGCAGCGCCGCCTCGTCGTCACCGACGGGCGGGCGTCGGGTCCCGGCGAGGCGATGATCGGCAGTGCGCTGGCAGCGAGCCAGGGATTGGGGCCAGGAGATCCGATCGTGCTCAAGGGCCAGCGCTTCCGGATCGTAGGGGTCTACGAGAGCGGCGTCGCCTTCGAGGACAGCGGCGTGGTCGTGCCCCTGCCTGCTGCCGACCGCCTCGCCGGGCGGGTCAGCAGCGTGACGACGATCGCGGTTGTTCTCGAGCCAACCGCGTCCGCGGATACGGTCACGGTCGAGCTCGAACGGTCCTTCCCCGGCACTACGACGATCTCCAATCCGGGCGAGGCGGCCCGTGCCAACCCCAGCTTCGAGATCGTCACCAAGGCCGTGCTCGTGATCGCCGTGCTGGCGCTGATCCTGGGTGGGATCGCGGTCACTAACACGATGGCGATGGCGGTGCTGGAGCGACGGCGGGAGCTGGCGCTGATGGCGGCGATCGGCTGGAGCAGGCCCCAGGTGGCCGGCATCGTTGTCGGCGAGGGCGCCGGGGTGGGTTTGATCGGCGCGGGCCTCGGTGTCCTCGGCGGAATCCTGATCAGCCACCTGATCGTCGATCTGCTCGGTGCCGGCGGCTTCGTCAACCCGGAGCTGACCGCCTGGGGGATCGGCCGCGGCCTGCTTGTCGGCCTGGCGATCGGCGTGCTCGGCGGCCTCTATCCCGCCTGGAGCGTCTCGCGGCGCCCGCCTGCCGAGCTGCTCGGCCGCTTCTAGCCTCCAGGCGCTTCGTCGCCGACGATGCGGCCGTCGACCATCCGCACATAGCGATCCGGCCGGTCCCCGAGCAGCGGGTCGTGGCTGGCGACGAGCAGCGTCATGCCTCGCCGCTCGCGGGCTTGGTCGAGCACGGAGAGGACGCGCCGGCCGCTCTCGGAGTCCAGCGAGCCGGTGGGCTCGTCGGCGAGCAGAAGGCACGGCTCGTTGGCCAGCGCCCGTGCCACCGCCACCCGCTGGCGCTCGCCGCCGGAGAGGACGGATGGCCGCTGCTCGGCCCGCTCGCTCAGCCCGACCTCGGCTAGCAACTCCTCGGCGCGGCGACGCCGCTCGACCCGCGGCACCCCGGCCGCGATCAGCGGCAGCTCGACGTTGGCGCGCGCCGTGAGCATCGGCATCAGGTGGTGGAGCTGGAAGACAATGCCAATCGTGTCGCGGCGGTAGGAGGTCGGATGGGCCAGCTCGGTGACAACGGTGCCGTTGACCGTCACCCGTCCGGAGTCGGCACGCTCGATCGAGGCGATCACGTTGAGCAGCGTCGTCTTGCCGCAGCCGGAGGGGCCGGTGAGCGCGACGACCTCGCCAGGGGCGACCGCAAGCGAGACTTCGTGCAACGCCTCGATCGGGCCGTATCTCTTCGAGACCCGCTCGACTTCGACGCTCGCGCCCCTCGTCTCCGGCGGGCGCTCGCGTGCCTTGTCGCCCAAGGCCGCTATCGCGTCACCTTTACGGCGTAGTCGAGCCTGCGCGTCCCGAGCGGCGTGGTCACGACGGCCCGAAAGGTGAGCGGCACGCCAAGCGAGCGCGCCGGCCAGCGGAAGGTGTCGTGGAAGGTTCCGCGGAAGCGATAGTGCGAGCGCCGCGCGACCACCGAGCCGGCGAAGAGATACTGGTAGCGGACCTCGGCCTGCAACGGATGGCCGGCGGCATCGTGCGCTCGAATCACGATCGGCCAGGAAGCGCCGGCCACGGGACGATGCGTCTGCGCGCTCAGAGTGATCGTTGGAGGCGGTGGACGGTGCTCGGTCGAGCCGGGTGGCGGCGATTCACTCGATCCGCCCCCACACGACGCAAGCGAAACAGTCAGGGCCGCCGCCGCGGCCAAGCTGACAAAGCCCCTCGAAGCTCCACCTTGCATTGACCGACCCTATCGACGGGCGGTTTGCCCTATCGCTCGGACGAGTCTCCGAAGTGCTGAATGTAGATGTCGGAGCCAGGGAAGACCTCGGACTCGTGTCCGTCCTCCCAGCGCACGAGGTAAGGCGGTGCGCCGTCCTCCCCGAGCACCTTCAGGATCTCTCCATCGCGCTGCTGCTCTCCCTGGTGATGTCCTCGAACCACGAGCCGATCGCCGGGGCTTGCTCGCAGAGTTGACTCGTCAGCCATCGCGGCCCTTTCGCGCGTCGTTGGATCTCAATCCTCGCGCCATGCTGCCGTCGATGCAACCCCCAGCGCAGCGAAAGCTGCCTACGAAGTAATGAAGCTATGGGGGAAGGTGAACGTCGCCGCCCGGTCTCGATCTTCTTGGGTGGCTCTAGGTCGCCCTCAACCACCTTTAGCGCCGGGTCAGGGGCGCCGGAAGATCGCGTGAGTGCCGACCCGTCGCCAGACGACGTGTGCCTCACCGGGATGAATCTCCTCGCCGTACTGGAAGGTCGCACGGCCGTCAGGTGCCCAACTCATCTCCCAGACGCCGGGGCGACCCTGCACTCGCTTGACGCGTAGGCGGGGATGGAAGCCCTGGCCGCCATTCGCGAGATCGGCGATGAACTGCTCTACCGCTTGGCGGAAGGCTCGCTGCTGTTGCGGTGTGAGCCGATCCCAATCGCGCCAGAAGGACGCGAGAACGTCACGCGTCGGCATCCAGCGACTTTGAACGCTCGTCGAGCGCGGCCAGGAAGTCCTCGTTGCTCTCGTAGCGCGTGACCCGGCCGGCAGCAAGGTCGTCGTCGGCCTCTTGCTCTTTGTCCTGCCACTCGCGAGTCCAGAACCCAGCCTGGTCGGGGTCGATGCGGCCGTCGCTGATCTCCTCAAGGAGGATCGCCGCACCATCGACTGCGCCCTCGGGCAAGCGGTCCACGAGCTGATGAAGATCGGCCTTCGTCATGACGTAATTCTCGCACGCGGCGGGGTTCGATTGGGTCGAAATGACCCTTTGGCTCGGCTCGCGCAAGCGCTGAAGAGGGTCAAGCTCGGGCCAAGAGGTTGCGCGTAGAGCCTTTCTTGACTTCCGATCCGGCTATGAAACCCGCCGGATTTGGCCCTGCGATTGGAAAGCGGCTGATGGGACTCGAACCCTCGACCTTCTGCATCATCTGCAGACGCTCAGTCTGCGCGACGGCAAGGCGGGCGCCGTGCCCGACCCGGCGGCCGTACAAGTCAATCCCGCTCTTCGCAGAACTCCAGCCAGCGCCGGGTGGCCTCCTCGACGCTCAGCCGCTCGACCTCCTCCTCGGGCAGGCCCGCGACGAAGATCAGGCTGTTGAGCAGCCAGCCCGGCTTGGACGGGCCGCTGGGCGGAGCAGGCGTCGGCGAGGAGCGGTCGACGGGCTTCTTGGTGCGCAGGGCCTCCCAGAACTCCTCCTCGCTGCCGAGGCCGAGCTGCTCGCGCCAGATCCGGCTCCAAAGAGCCGGGTCCTCGATTGAGCCGCGGCCATGCGAGACCTTGGTCCGCAGCACCCGTCCGTCGTCGAGCAGCTTGCGGTAGCGGGTGTGGTCGGGGTTGCGCCGCCCCTTCGTCGTCTCCTCCCAGCCGTCGACCTCGCAGAAGCGCCGCAGGTCGGAGTGGCGGGGCTGGGACAACGGCTCAAGCGGCCGCGTCAGCCGGAGGGGCGAAGAGCACGTCGGCCAGCTCGCCGGAGGCGTCGGCGAGCCAGGCCCTGATCACGAATGGGAAGTGGCCGGCGCGGTTGGGCGCCCGCGAGTAGAGCTCGACCTCGTCCAGGTACTCCTCGACGTAGTCGCGGACCTCGTCGAGGAGATCGTCGCGGGCCGCCGAGAACGAAGCGCCGCGACCGTAGAGGGCGAACTCGGGAAGCCAGATGCTGACCGCCTCCCCCTCGCGGTAGACCTCGGGGTGGAACTCGCAGCTCGCCACCAGCGCGAGCGCCTCCTCGGCGCCGAACAGCACGCCGCTCTCGCGCGCGCCGCGGTCGATCTTCACGGGACGGTGCCGCTGCACCGCCTCGCTGAAGGTCGGGCCGATCGAGCGGCGGAACTCGGTGATGTTCAAGGCGCTTGGCACTGTGCCAGGCAGACTAGCACATGATGTACGTTGTGTACACATGCTCCTACGCCTGGTAAGGCACGGAGATCGCAAACGGCCCCTATCGCCGCATCCGCTTTGCCCAGCGCGGCGATAGGGGCCCGCTTGGACCTTCTGCATGACTCGCAGACGCTCAGTCTGCTGGGCGAGCGTTGGCCGAGTTGATGACCCAGGCATGTATCGCGTCGTGTCCAGCCTCTTGGAGGGGTCGCGCGACCTCGGATGAAAGGTCCGCGCGCTCGCGAGCCCGGCGCCGCGCCCGCGAGGTCATCACCAGGGCAAGCGTCGGCGCGGTTTCATCAGCGAGCACGCCCTCGGCCTTGTCGACAAATCGATCACAGGCGGTCTGGATCGCGTCCTCGATCTCCTCCGCCGAGGCGTCTGGATGCAGCAGTGCGAGCTGCGAGCGCAGCTTGGCGCCTCGCTCTCCCTGGACGAAGCTGCGGAACACCACCTCGGCTCCACTGGAGACGGTCGCCGTTGAACGAGAAGGGTCCATCACTACTACAGAGCAGCGAGGCGAGAAAGTGGACCCCTCTCTCGCTGG